>Ga0209502_10000060_pt1 | contig 114455 bp, 134 predicted proteins | sample ArcticOcean_MG_C_10_FD_187442 | JGI IMG/M metagenome (GOLD analysis project Ga0209502, IMG submission 187442) | Marine microbial communities from western Arctic Ocean - ArcticOcean_MG_CB11_90 (SPAdes) (version 2) | ecosystem: Environmental > Aquatic > Marine > Oceanic | place: Arctic Ocean... | reverse complement strand
CCATCGATAAAATCAGTTGGTTTGAAATCAAATAAGTCGACGGTCATTTGGCAAGCAATCAGTTTCACACCGCTTTCCAAGCAGGCTTCGCGTAACTCTTCAATACTAGCGACGCCTTTTTTTTTAATTTTTTGCTTCATGATCATGGTTGCCATGCTTTCCATACCCGGCAGCATTTGCGCTAAGTTAGGCATGGGGACTGGCATCGGCATGGCAGGGTTGCCAATGGGAGAGACTTTTAAATCGCTGATGTCTTTTTTGAGTAGCGTTAAACCATAAAAGGTAAAAAAGATGCTCACTTCATAATCCAGTGCAGCGGCCGTTGAGGCGAGTATGAACGGCGGATAAGCTCAGTCGAGAGAGCCTTTTGATGCAATGAGGGCTAGTTTTTTAGCCATGATTGTTATTCAGTATTACGTTTTTTAATATAAAACGTAAGCTCGTTTTTTACTTTATCAAGTTGCAACAGTTCATGCTCGGTTTGCTTGCAAAATGCAGCAAAGTCTTTTTCTGCACCCGGGTCCGTTGCAGTGATTTTTAAGACTTGATTGCCTAGCATGTCACTTAAGCCTTTTTTGCAGCGCAAAATAGGTAGAGGGCAATTGAGCTTACGTGCATCAACTTCTTTATCAAATTTCATTATCTTCTTATCGCCTAATTGGTTAAGAGCATTAACTGTTAGCATTTAGTGAGTAGCCTGCTTTTACCCAAGCCACGACACCGCCGGCTAAGTTAATAGATTTAATATTTTTAGAGGCAGCAAAGTCTGCAGCATGGGCAGACCGTATGCCACTATGACAATAAAAAACGACAGCATCGGCGCTTGTGAGTTTTGCATATTCAAGCGGTAACAGAGAAAGCTTCACGTGAATGGCACCATCAATCACACCGCGCGCGACTTCATCATCGTTGCGAACATCGACCAATAGCACATTATTTTTTACCAATGTGTTTGATAGTTCAGATACCTCAATGTCAGTATAGCTTTTCATTTTTAATTCCTGTTAACCAGCTATTGTACACAGGAACCACAAAAGTTAATTAACAAAGTGAAAGAACCAAGCAACATATTATATTGGTGTGAATAGCCATTTGGACCAGCGTTATGACGGACTCATTTATAATGGCTCCTTGGCATCGTATTAATCATCATTTTTGGAGTTTTCAATGATCACTTTACCTAATTGCCCGCAATGCAGCTCTACTTATACTTATGAGGATGGAAATCAATTTGTCTGCCCAGAGTATGCGCATGAATGGCCACAAAGTGGAGAAGTGGAAAATGCAGAGAAAAGTAGTGTGGTTAAAGATGCGAATGGCAATGTGCTGAATGATGGCGATACCATTACTGTGATTAAAGACTTAAAAGTAAAAGGTTCTTCATCGGATGTTAAAGTGGGCACCAAAGTGAAGAATATTAGGCTGGTTGATGGCGACCATGATATTGATTGCAAAATTGATGGGATTGGCGCCATGAAATTGAAATCACAGTTTGTAAAAAAAGCCTAGCTGTATACAACCAATTTATCGCCTTTTTGTGGTTATAAATAACCATATTTTTTACAAATATGTAAAGTAATCAACTACCTGTTGAGCTTTTTTATATTAATTCATCATCATATTTAATTAAGTATATTTAGGGGAATTGGTATGTTGCGTTTATTAATAGGTGCGATTGTCTTGGCATTTTATTTTGCATCAAACACTACTTTTGCTGATAGCTACCATAGTACATTTACCGCGAAACCTTTCGATAGCTTAGGCAAATGTGTGCAAAGAGCGCTGGCTAGGCGCAAAGGCTGTATCGTTAAAGTAGAGTACGAAGTGGAGAGTAAAATACCGCGCTATAAATTCGATATTTAAACACGCTCTGGTAAAGTATGGGAAGTAGAATGCACAGTAGAAGCAAGCCGGATTACGGAGGTTTAAGAAAAAGTCAAAGCGGATGATCCAAGATTTTACTCGCAAGTCAAAATAAGTGAAAAAATAGCGATAGCGATAGCGACAGCGACAGCTTTGGCATGACATCCCGGCAAGGTGATGGAAGTTTAATAGAGTCTTGAATCTGACGGTAACGCAACCTATGAGGTTGATATTGAAGAGGACGACACAGAGGGGGGTGATGGTGGAAATTGATGCTACCACAGGTAAGATTACTCGAATTGGATATGAAAACTATCAAATTGGTGTTCATCGGTTTTAACTTTATTGGATAGCAAAAAGCCCTCAATTGAGGGCTTTTTTTATTGTAAGTTAATCGTGGCCTTGTTTATATACAACCACCAATTAATTAGTTGTGGCAAAGCAATCCGGCAGTGCGTTGAATGGGTGAGTGTTTAAAATCATGTGGTTATATCATAGTTGGGTGATGGTACATAGATTGCTCTATTTAATATATGGCACTTGCATGCTCTAAAGTCAATAAAGCCACCATGACAACCAATGGTGGCTTTATTGCTTTTTCTCAGCTCACACCGTCTTTTAGCTTGGTCAGGCATCACATCATAATTTAAGCTTTAAAAGGATGTAACACAGCCACAATCTCTTTATACTATAGGACAAGTTAACCAATCGATTTCATAAGATGACAACCTCAGATAATATGACTGCCAACCCACAACCACAAACCATCTACCTTAAAGACTATCAAGCTGCGTCTTATCAGGTTGAGCACGTGCATCTGACGTTTCAATTATTAGACGGTAAAACCATTGTCAAATCTGAAGTGAATTACATGAAAAACCCAGATAATTCGTCTAATACATTGGTATTGAATGGGCAAGATCAAACCATTGTCAGCGTGGCAAAAGATGGTCAGCCATTCGGTGCTTATACGCTTGCTGATGACAAGATGACGATAGACAATGCGGGTGCGCAATTCTCCTTAACCATTGTCACGGAAATCGACCCAGCATCAAATACGGCATTGGAAGGTTTGTACCAATCGCAAGGCACGTATTGCACCCAGTGTGAGGCGGAAGGGTTTAGACGTATTACCTATTATCAAGATAGGCCCGATGTATTAAGTACCTTCACTGTGCGTATTGAAGGCGATAAAGCGCTATACCCTGTTATGTTATCCAATGGTAATTTAGCTGAAACAGGCGAGCTGGCAGATGGTCGTCACTTTACCATTTGGAATGATCCATTCCCGAAACCATGTTATTTATTCGCGTTAGTCGCAGGTGATTTAGTGCGTACAGAAGATCGCTTTACCACCATGACTGGTCGCGAAGTTGACCTGCATATTTATGTACGCGCAGGCGATGAAAGCCAATGTGGGCATGCAATGGAATCACTCAAAAAATCCATGCAGTGGGATGAAGAAACTTACGGTCGTGAATACCAATTAGAGTTATTCAACATTGTCGCCGTTAACGACTTTAATATGGGCGCAATGGAAAACACATCGCTTAATGTGTTCAATACGAAGTTAGTACTCGCACACCAAGAGACCGCTACCGATAATGACTTCCTCAGTGTCGAAGGCGTTATCGGCCATGAATACTTTCATAACTGGACAGGTAACCGTGTCACTTGCCGTGATTGGTTTCAGCTCTCTTTAAAAGAAGGCCTAACTGTCTTTAGGGATCAAACATTTAGTGCTGATTTGAACTCGCAATCGGTACAGCGCATTGATGATGTCGACCGTTTACGCCGCATGCAATTCTCAGAAGATGCCAGCCCACTCGCGCATCAAGTACAGCCAGATAGCTTTATCGAGATCAGTAATTTCTACACCACCACTATTTATGAAAAAGGTGCAGAAATCATCCGCATGCAACATACCTTATTAGGTAGCGAAACGTATCGCAAAGCAACGGATTTATACTTCGAACGCTACGATGGTCACGCCGTGACTTGTAATGATTTTGTGCAATGTATGGCCGATGCTTCAGGCCGCAGCATGGAACAATTCTTTCTATGGTACAAACAGCCCGGCACGCCAACATTGACAGTGACTTGTCACTATAATGAAACCAATTATAACTACGCGCTCACCTTTAAACAAAAACAAGAAGACACGCCCGGTCAGTACGATAAAAAACCATTACTGATTCCAATTGCCGTTGGCTTGCTCGATGCAGAAGGCAATGAAATTCAAGCCACGCAAGTGTTAGAAATGGCAGAGCGTGAGCAAACCTTTCTATTCATGGATATTAAGTCACGCCCCATTCCATCTATCTTGCGTAGCTTCTCAGCGCCAGTGAAATTAGTCACGGACTTAAGTGATGATGATTTGCGCTTATTACAACTACACGACACTGATGGCTTTAATCAATGGGAAGCAGGGCAAACATTAGCCCTACGCGCCATTGAAAAAGTGATGGCCGACCAAGACGCAGACATTAGCGAGTTTGTAGATGACCTAGGCATCCTTATCGCACAAGGCCTCGCAGAAAAAGGTGACAAAGCCTTACTTGCCAGAGCGCTTACCTTGCCATCTATCCCAGTGATTTCACAATCGCAAACGGTGATAGACCCAGCCGCCATGGATAAAGCCCGCACTCATATTTTAAAAGCCATTAAACGCACACATAAACCAGCGCTGACGAAGTTGTATAAAGCCAATGGCAATACAGGTGAGTTCTCACTTACACCAGCTGCCATGGGTCGGCGTGCTTTGCAGAACGTCACGTTAGAACTGCTGACTGCAACCAACGGCACAGGCTGCGCGATATTAGCCAAAACGCATTATGACAATGCCGATAACATGACCGATAGAATCGCCGCATTAGCCAGCTTAACCGACAGTACCAAGCCAGAACGTGAAGCCGTCTTTTCAGACTTTTATAATCGTTACAAAGACTATCCGTTGGTTGTTGATAAATGGTTTACGATGCAAAGTATGGCAAACCGTAATGCCATGCTTGATGACTTCGCTAGCCTACGCCAACATCCAGACTTTAATATCAAAAACCCAAACCGCGTCCGCGCGCTTTACTCATCCTTTGCGATGAACAACCCAGTGAAATTCCACGACCCAAGTGGAAAAGGCTACGCCATCCTAAGAGATGTCATTGTTGAACTCAATGCCATCAACCCACAAATTGCCTCACGCCTAGTCACACCACTACGCGAATGGAAACGCTACACACCTGCGTTACAAGCGCATATGAAAGCCGCATTGCAAGTGATTCTAGACACACCTAACTTATCCAATGATGTGTTTGAGTTGGTGAGTAAATGCTTGAAAGGTTAAGCAGCTAATTAGAAACACATCATTGAAATATCACATATACCGTTACATAGCTCTCATGTGATTAATTTTAGTGAAAGACTTTCTGGCATTGGCAAGTAACTGACCGTCAGCGGGATGGTCAACCGTTTCAACACTAACAATCTTCGCTGAAACGTTTGTGTCATGGCTATGCGCATGTTTAATCAGCTCTAGCTTTGCTGCTCATGGGCCTACAATCAAAATTTCACCAACACCAGAAACAGCTTCAATCACTTAGTGTAATAGTTTTGATAATTTCACTTTCGCTTGCTTTAGTATTAAATTAAATAACGTGCGCTTCATGATGGTCAATCCATACGACTGCGTGACTTAAAGACATAGTTTTCTCCTTAGTAATCTTATAGTGTGAACCCTATGTTCGTAAATGAGATTGACCTCAGTCAACTTTAATATTTTTAAAGGCGAATACTTAGAGGCGTTAAAAATATCTAGTCACATCCAATATTGGGTAGTCAGTTGATCGTGCCACAGACCCTACAATAGCGGGGTTTGGCCTTTTTGCTACGTACAGCGTAATGTCGTTCAGTGATTGCGCGCTAGCAGCGCTAAGCTTACAATTTCTTTATTAGTATTTAGCGTATGTATTTAATTTCAAGAAGAGTAGAGACAACATGAGCAATATCGCAATTATCGTCGATTTAGAAACAACAGGCTTAAGTGCTGAAGATCACATTCTAGAAATCGGTGCGATTAAAATCAACACCGAAACAGGTGAAGTGCTAGATGAGTTTCAGACCTTTACACAACCAGAATCTGAGTATGGCGACTATACGTTCCAAATCTCACCATTCATTACAGGCTTAACAGGCATTACCGATGACATGGTCGCTGACGCACCTTCCAATGGCGAGGCGGTCAATTCCTTCATGGCGTTTGCTGGCGACCTAGAGATTTGGGCTTACAATTCGGGCTTCGATAGCAAATTCATCAACCAACACACCTCAGAATATCGTCCTTTTAAAGATGTATTACGGATTGCTAGAAGGGCTTTCCCAACACTGAGAAGTCATAAGCTAGTATTGGTCGCAGATCACTTAGGTTTAAGCCAAGCAGGCGCGCATAGAGCCATTGCCGATTGTTTGATGACGAAAGAGGTGTTGGTACAAGGTTTGAGGTTGTTGGAGCAAGGGCGTAGGTAGGGAATAGGCCGTAAACAAATTTATGCAAACTACAACTAAATATTTGAATTGCTAAATGGGTATTTCAGAGCTCCCTTCAAAACTGAGTTTGCCGCAGACGAATCCTGGTGTTGCTACGGTGTTGGAATACCTGGTGATGAAGTTCCCTTATGTTGATGCGCAGGTTTGGCGGCAGCGGATGGTGGATGGTAAGGTGCATTTCCATGGTGGTGAACTGATTGCAGCAGAGACGCGCTTTCAGCCGCAGCAACGGGTTTATTATTACAGGGAAGTCGATAGTGAGCCTAGTATCCCTTTTAAAGAAACCATACTCTTTCAAGACCAGCAACTTTTAGTGGCGTATAAACCCCACTTTTTAGCCGTCACGCCCGGCGGTGTTTATGTGAATGAATGTCTACAAACGCGCTTACGACTCAGAACTGGCATTGAGGGTTTACAAGCTTTGCATCGTTTGGATCGAGTAACCGCTGGCTTGGTGATTTTCTCTACCAATCCAGAAACCAGTCATCTGTATCACCATCTATTTGAAACACGAAAAATACACAAAACCTATCAAGCCATTGCCAATATTCGTGATGATGAGCAACTGGTGGGGCAGGAGTGGGAAGTTAAAAACCGTGTCGTGCATGGTGAGCCGCATTTCCGTATGCAGATAACCGAGGGCGAAGCCAATAGCCATTCTGTGATTCGATGCTTGCAACAAACTGAGCAGCAGGCATTGTTTGAATTAAACCCCGTGACAGGCAAAACCCATCAATTACGACTGCACATGCAGACACTAGGCTGGCCGATATTAAACGACCCATACTATCCGCAATTACAACCACAAGCTGAAGATGACTATGCAGCACCATTGCAGTTGCTGGCAAAAGAATTAGCATTTATTGACCCAGTTACGCAACAGGCTAGGCACTTTAGCTGTAGCAAGAACTTGTCGTTGAAATAGGGTGATGTTTATGATCACCTGCTATTATGGCCTGCCATTTTAGCTTCATACATAGCCGTATCTGCTTTTTCAGTATCTCTTCTTCATTGCCTTCACTGCTATGTAGTAAGGCTATGCCAATACTTCCGTTGCGGAGAGGAGAATGTTGTATTGGTCTGCAGGTCCCAATCCCATAGATCTTGGGTGCTAGCTTTGATGACAAAATCCCAGCGTTGTTTCAGCATGCTCTGCTTGGAAAGTGATTTTTTACAGAATAAAAAAACTCCCGCTAGGCATAGCATTGCAATCAAACTTAATACAATAAATAGGTAGGCTTCAGTCATGTTGGTATTGAAAGGGAGTGGGTTTTAATTTGACATGCATAAACATATGCGTCAATACCAACTCTATCTCATCAATTTATAACATATGTTATATCTGCGTTGTGTTAACAACCTTTAGGCGAGGTAGTCTGGCTGACTATTTTGTTACGTTGTTATTTTATAGTTTACAATTTGAGTATGAAAAAAACCGCTGAATCAGGTATGGGTAAAGTTTTTATTATTATGTTTAATTTTATTATCCTATTTCATATATTTAACCTATCAATATAATCTGCTAACTGGAAGCGTTGCTTCTTTACTGACTTGGAGCTTTTTTGTTCTTTGTACACCCGTTGCCGACGCTGGTTTTTATTGGATTTCCCACTGAGGATTTGTTTGGTATTCGAATGGTTCTGTCGGAAATCGCAGTCTGGGCAATTGTCATTTTAATTAATGTGGTTGCCCTAATTTACTTTCATTATTTTTAGTCGCCCTGTTGTTAATACCTACAGGCCTAAATCTAGCTGTAATAGCTTTTTCAACATCGGGACTGTAACTGGTTTTTTCTCAGTCAATGACCACTCATCCAATGCATTGAGTACTGACATGAGCGTGGGTAAATCTCGTCGTAGATAGCGCAAGCAGTAAGCAATCACTTCGTCTGGTAGGCTTATACCACGTTCAGTGGCGTGGTTTTTCAATGCCTCAGTTTTTTCGACATCGGATAATGGCTGTAGTTGATAGACTAAGCCCCAAGCTAGGCGAGTAGCTAAGTCGTCGCGCAGCTGCATTTGTGATGGCGCATGTAAGCCAGCGGTAATCAGTTTGCCGCCATTCGCTTTGAGTTGATTGTAAGTGTTAAACAAATCAATTTGCGCTTCATCATCTAGCAGGTGCACATCATCTGCAATATGCGCGCCCAGATATTTTGCGGCATTGAGTAAGTGACTTTTACCACTACCTGCTGGGCCCCAACAATAGATAAAGGATGCGTCGGCTGAACCATCTAATAAGTGCTGAATATTGGTTAGCACTTCAGCATTATGACCAATCACAAAGTTATCTAGCATTTGTGGCGGCGCTGGCTGAATATCAAGTAGTAGTTGTTTCATCACTATTTAAGGTAAGCATCGCTAGTTAAATAACTTTGTTTCGAATGGCGTAAGCCCACGGCGATTGCCGCGCCAACAGGTAAGGCTAATAGCACACCGGCAAAACCAAATAACTGTCCGCCAGCTAACAAAGCAATAATCACCACAACTGGATGCAAGCCAATACGGTCGCCAACTAAGTATGGCGTCAGGATGTAGCTTTCAATGACTTGCCCAATACCAAACACCATTAACACCGGAACGATAGCTGACAGCGAACCGAATTGTAATAATGCTAGTAATAGCGCCATGATAAAGGCAATGGCAAAGCCTAAATAAGGAACGAAGCTAAGCAAGCCAGCCAGCAGCCCGATTGAAACTGCCATCTCTAAACCGGCAAGCCATAAGCCAATGCTATAAAACACACATAGCGCAGCCATGACAGAAAGTTGGCCGCGTAGAAATTCAGCTAGGACTTGATCGATTTCTTTAACAACCGTAGTGGTTTTTTCGAGCCATTGTCTAGGAATTAACTCGGTAATTTTTTCAACAAGATTATCCCAGTCACGTAGTAAATAGAATAAAACGACGGGTAATAATATGAGGTTGGCAACAATGCCAATCAGCGCCAATCCTTTGCTGCCTGCCGTCTGCAGCAGGTGATTTAATACGTTGCCAGTTTCTTGCCAATGTTCGGTGATCATCTGCTGAATCTGCCCGATATCAATGGCGAAGCTTTTGCCTAGATTTCTTTGCAACCACGGTTCGGCATAGGCGCGAAAGTTTTCGATGAGAACAGGTAGGCGTTCAGCAATGAGTAATGATTGTTTTTGTAAAAGCGGTATTAGAATCAAAATAATCAGCATCATGCCAGCAAATAACCCAACAATGACTAAAAGGGTGGCGAGCGCTCGGCCGACTTTAATTTTGTTAAAACCAGCCACGCTGAGCTTATCGACTAATGGGTCGCAAATGTAGGCCAGAATTGCCGCTGCGATGAATGGCGTCACAATGGGGCCGAGCTGATAAAGAGTCAAGGCAAGCAGTAGCGCAAAAATCGTCCAACGATTATCGCTAAAGATGCGGGTGATGGGGTCTTTGTCTTTTGGTTGTTTAGCCATATTTTGGTAAAAATGAGTTAAAATGTGCGCTTAAAATTAAGCAATTAGCAAAATTATACTTAAGTTAGCCGTGCTGCATGATATTTATTAAAAAGCACCTGCTATCGTCACACTTAAAACCCTTATTGAAACGAGATCATTTTGAGCGCAAATTCTGACAATACCCCTGTTACCTATCGCGATGCTGGCGTTGACATTGAAGCTGGTGATGAGCTAGTTAATCAAATCAAACCGTTTGCAAAACGCACGATGCGCCCAGAAGTGATGAGTGCGATTGGTGGGTTTGGTTCTATGTTTGCGATGCCAACTAAGTTTAAAGAGCCTGTCTTGGTTTCAGGAACAGATGGCGTTGGTACTAAATTGAAACTGGCATTCGAATTGAATCAACACGATACCGTGGGTATTGATTTAGTTGCCATGAGTGTGAACGACATTTTGGTGCAAGGTGCTGAACCATTATTCTTCTTAGATTATTTTGCATGCGGTAAATTAGATGTCGGCACAGCGGCAAAAGTTGTTAAAGGCATTGCCGCAGGTTGTGAAGAGTCCGGTTGTGCATTAGTTGGTGGTGAGACAGCAGAAATGCCTGGTATGTATCCAGCCGGTGAATATGATTTGGCTGGCTTTGTGGTTGGCTGTGTGGATAAAGCGAATATTATTGATGGTACGACGATTGCTGAAGGCGACGTCGTATTAGGCTTGGCTTCAAGCGGCGCACACTCTAATGGCTACTCACTCATTCGTAAGTTGATTGAAAAGTCGGGTATCGATATGGAGTCTGATTTCGAAGGGCGCAAGTTTAAAGATGTCGTGATGACACCAACTAAGCTATACGTGAAGTCAATCTTAGCGTTGCTCGAAACTTTGCCAGTTAAAGGTATGGCGCATATTACCGGTGGCGGTATTACGGAGAATATTCCACGTGTATTGCCAGCAGGCTTAACCGCAGAAATCGATTCCAATAGCTGGGAATTACCAGCACTATTTAAATGGTTAAAAGACCAAGGTAATATTGCTGATCTTGAAATGTATAAAACATTTAACTGTGGTGTGGGTATGGCGATTATCGTATCTGCTGACAATGCAGCGGAAGCAATGAAAGTGTTAGTAGCTAAAGGCGAAACGGTTTATCAAATTGGACAAATTCGTGCGCAAGCTGCTGGAGAAGCGGCAACGGTTGTTGTTTAATACTAGCCGGATAGGTTGACAACCAGATAAACGTTTGATGCGCTATATAGACATCGCATAAAAAGAAAGCACCTATGAAATTAATGAAAACCATATTCGCATCTAGTTTGTTATTGGTGAAAGTGGCTTTTGCACAACCAACTAACATACAGTTGGAATACGAAGTTAGCCGTAATGAAAGTCCTTTCGGGACAGTTAAAGAAAGCTACGTGCAAGAGGGTGTGCAATATCGTATTGCTTCTACCACTAAAGGTAAGGGTTTATATGCATTGCTTGGTTCGCGGGAGATGACAAGTAAGGGCACGGTTACTGCTGAAGGTTTAGTGCCTGAAAAGTTTCAATTCAAACATGGTAGTAGTGCAAGTAAGACATTGTCTGCCAGTTTTAATTGGGCAAGTCATCAATTGAGTATGTTGGTAAAAGGTAAAACAAGGGTGGCTAAATTACTACCAAGAACAGTTGATTTGGTGAGCTACCCTTATCAATTTATGTTTATGCCACTAGATGGAAATCAAGTAAAAATTGCGTTAACAACGGGTAAAAAATTAAAACAATATACCTATAAATTGGTCGCGCGAGATGTGATGCTAAACGTGGCCGGAACACAATATAAAACATTACACCTAGTGAATGCTGCAGTGGGTGGGGAAAAGAAAAAAGAGCTGTGGCTAGCCGAGGAAACACACTATATCCCAGTGAAATATTTAGTGGTGGATAAAGATGGCGAAAAGATTGAGCAAGTGCTCACAAAAATCAGCATGGAATAGCTGTTATGTAATAGTCAGTGAATAGCGCTTAGTTATTGACCAAGTAAGCTACAATAGGATGGATAGTGCTAGCATTATCACTGTCCATCGTCATTTTTGAAATTAATGCACTCACGATAAAGAAGATAGACGAAATGAATGAAAACCTAATCCGCCAAGCCGCCGTATTGCTGACTGATATGCTCGCTTTTGAAAAGCCAGCAGATGCTGTGATGAGCGCATTTTTTCGCAACAATCGTGATCTTGGTAACAAGGATAGATCATTTATTGCAGAAAGTGCTTATGGCGTCATTCGCCGTTTACGTTTTTTGAGTACCATTACCGCGAATGAAGAGAATGACCCTGATGATGCACGTAAGTTAATTCTAGCTTGGCTGTTGCGCGTGCAAGGGCGCAGTTTAAGAGATTTGGAAGCAGTGCTGAATGAGCAACAAAAAGAGTGGGCGATTGCCATCAAAACCAAGTCGACAGACGATATGCCAATTGCGGCGAAAGCGGATGTTAGAGATTGGTTATGGGAAAAACTCGCTAAACAGTATGGCGACGAGAAGGCCTTGACCATCTGCCGTGGTATGTTTGAACAAGCGACTTTAGATTTGCGCGTGAATACGATTAAAGGCAATCCAGAAGAAGTGCTAGCAAAAATGCTGGCTGAGAATATCAATAATGAAAATACTATTTCGGCGATGCCACTATCACCGATTGGTATCCGTATGCCAAACCGTATTGGAATTAATAAGCATGTGTTGTTTACCGAAGGTAAAATTGAAGTGCAAGACGAAGGTAGCCAGTTGCTTACTTTCTTAGTTGCGCCAAAACGTGGCCAAATGGTGGCGGATTTATGTGCTGGTGCTGGCGGTAAAACATTGGCACTGGGTGCATTGATGCGTAATACCGGTCGTTTATATGCATTTGATGTGAACGAGAGGCGACTCAGCAACATGAGTAAGCGCCTTAAGCGCTCAGGTTTATCTAACCTCAATGCACAAGTGATTAGTAACGAAAATGATATTAAGCTCAGGCGCCTCGATGGTAAGTTTGACCGAGTATTAGTTGATGCGCCATGTAGTGGTTTAGGGACTTTGCGTCGCAATCCAGACTTGAAATGGCGTCAAACCGAGCAAGACGTGGTTGAGCTGAATGCGAAGCAAAAGAATATTTTAACGCGCGCAGCTAAAATGACCAAAGCGGGTGGACGTGTGGTCTATGCGACTTGTAGCTTACTGTCAGAAGAGAATGAAATGATTGCGGAACACTTTTTAGAGAAGCATCCAGATTTTACTTTAGTGCCTGCGAACGAGGTGATGGCACAACAAGGTATTGAGTTAGATACCGGTAAATACTTAAACTTACTGCCTCACGAACATGGCACTGATGGTTTCTTTGCTGCGGTGTTCGAGAAAAAAGTAGACCCTAAAAAAGAAGCGGCAGCTAAGCTTAAGCTAGAGGAAGCTCAGGGCAAAAAAGCAAAGGCTAAAAAAGAAAAGGCCAGTGAAAAAGCTGCTGAAGAGAAGCCAGAGAATACGGAAGCGTCAGCTAAAGCAGATGAGGCTGAAGTGAAAGCAGAAGAAAAGTCTGAAGCAAGCCTAGAGATAATTCCAGAAACAGACAGCAAGCCAGAAGAAGGTAAAGCGTAACGCAATGGCATTAGACCTCTCCAACACATTGGTTGTCGGCATATCCGCCACCGCGCTATTTGACCTCGGTGAGGCGGATAAGCTATTCCGCGAACAGTTGAAAATCGATGTTGAAAAAGCGGTGGTGCAGTATCGACAGTACATGCTGGAAAGAGAAGATGACCCCTTGCTAGAAGGGACTGGCATGCCATTAATTAAAGCTCTGCTGGAGCTCAATAAATATAGTGATGATAAGGCGTCTGAATCACCACTCGTCGAAGTGGTGGTGATGTCTCGCAATAGTCCGGAAACAGGCGTGCGCGTATTCAACAATATTCGCAATCTTGGTTTGAAAATTAGCCGCCATGCCTTTACGGGTGGTGAGTCTGTTATTGACTATATTGAAGCCTTTGATGTGGATTTATTTCTCACGACGAATGTTGATGATGCGCAAAAAGTGAGTGATGCGGGTAAGTGTGCTGTGGCTTTGCTGAAAGCACCGCCAGCGGACAGGGTCAAACCGCCGACTGACCAGGTGCGGATTGCCTTTGATGGAGATGCCGTACTATTTGACGAAAGCAGCGAGCTAGTTTATAAATCAAAAGGCTTAGACGAGTTTCAGCAAAGTGAAGATACGCAGCAAGGCGTGCCAATGTTAGAGGGCCCTTACGCTTCTTTCTTGCAAAAATTAGCTAAATTACAAAAGCGCTTGCCATTCGGAGTGGAAATGTCACCTGTGCGATTAGCTATTGTGACCGCGCGGAGTGCGCCAGCTGAAATGCGCGTCATTAATACCTTGCGTGCTTGGGGTGTTCACGTCAATGAGGTCTTCTTTTTAGGCGGCTTGAATAAAGCCGCTATCTTAAAAGCATTTAAGCCACATATCTTTTTCGACGATCAAGATTTGCATATTGAAAATGCATCTACAGTCGTGCCGTCAGGTAAAGTGCCTTATAAAAGTGATTCACCACTGAATAAATTAAAATCTGTTAAATAGCTTTAATCATTTTCTAGTACTGAATCAATGAAGGTTGATAACTGATGAAACTCCCTAGTTTAAACATACAAATATTACTTGGTGCTGCATTTGGTGTCTTGGTCGGATTACTCTTTCAGAATACAGGGGCAGCGGGTACAGTTGCCTCTGGTAGTTTATATACAGCTGGCCTTATTGGTACGCTGTTTATTGACCTCTTAAAAATGATTCTAATCCCACTCGTGTTCTGCAGCATTGTTGTTGGGATAGCGAATTTGCGTCAGCATAGCCAGATGCATAAAGTATGGGTGACTACGCTCATCTTCTTTATTCTCACCATGGGCATTGCCATGATTGTTGGCATGGCTGCCAGTCTTTACTTTAAACCTGGCACTGGGTTGGAAGTGACTATGTTTGATGGCGCGATGCAGAACTTTCAATCCAAACAAATGCCGCTTCCTGAGTTCTTCGCACATTTTTTACACAATTTATTTGTCAATCCATTCCAAGCACTCGCAGAAAGCAAAGTGCTGTCAGTCGTTATCTTTGCTTTGTTCTTAGGAATTGCGCTGGTGATGGGAGGTGATCGTTATAAAAACATTTTAGTCCTACTAGAAGAAGGCTTAGAAATCACCATGCGTATGGTGAATTGGATTATGGTGTTAGCACCTTATGGCGTGGCAGCTTTGCTGATTAAGCTGGTGGCAACGCAAGACATCTCAATGCTAGGCACGCTAGCTGAGTTTGTTGCGGTTGTGGCAGGCACGTTAATCTTCCACGGCATCGTTGTATTACCACTGATTTTATTCTTGTTTACAGGTAAGACACCTTTTTGGTTTTGGGGTGGTGCACGTCAGGCTTTAGTGACGGCATTTGCCACAAGCTCTAGCTCTGCTACATTGCCGATTACCATGCGCTGCGCAACGAAGCATTTACATGTGAAGCCTGAAATTGCTGGCTTCGTCATCCCATTGGGCGCGACGCTTAATATGGATGGTACGGCACTGTATGAAGCTGCCGCTGCCTTATTCGTGGCTAACCTCATCGGCGTAGAACTTAGCTTTGCGCAACAGATGATCGTCTTCTTTACCGCCATGCTAGCTTCTGTCGGCGCACCAGGCATTCCAAGTGCAGGCATGGTGACCATGGTGTTAGTTTTACAGTCCGTTGGTTTGCCAGCAGAAGCTATCGCTATTCTGCTACCTATCGACCGTATGCTTGATACATTAAGAACGACCGTTAATGTTGAAGGCGACATGGCCGCCAGCTTAGTTGTTCAAAAAATCGTTTCTTAAGGCACTTAAACTTCATATGTTACATTTCTTTAAAGCCGAGCTTGTTGATGCAGAAGCGATCGCAACACTCATTAATAATGCTTATCGCGGTGAACCCAGTCGTAAAGGTTGGACAACGGAAGCGGATATTTTAGATGGCTTACGCACCACAACAGCAGAGGTCGCTAGCATCATTAAGCGCAATGATGCTTTTATCCTTATGGGTGTGGAGAATGATGAAGTGGTGGCGACGATTTGTTGTGAGCTGCAAGTGATTGCGTTTAAACACACGGTACATTTCAGCCTGATTACCGTTAAACCAACTCTGCAAAATAAAGGGCATGGCAAAGATATTATTAATGCTGCTGAGACCATGACCAAACGTGAATGGCGAGTGGCTGGTTATCATATGATGGTTATTTCTTTACGCAATGAATTGATTGCGTTCTACGAACGCTTGGGTTATGAGCGTACGGGAGAGGTTAAAGACTTTCCTGTTGATTCTCCGTTATGGGAGCCGAAAGTCGATGGGCTGCAACTTCAGTATTTGGCAAAGCTATCAGGGATGGTTGTTAAAAAGTAACCTGAGCTAATTTTAGCTTAACCTAGCTTTAATAAGTGCGTTACAGTGTAATCCTTATTACAAACTTCAACACAACATTAGTGCTTGATGACCAAGGCGGTCTGGCTGCGTACCACCATCTGCAGCGGTTGTTGCTTGCCGTAATTTTTATGCAATCGCGGGCTCTCCGTGGCTAATATTGTTCTTAATAAACACCTCCTCGTATAGCTCCCCTTTAGGGGCCCTATCATGCAGTCTCAAATACAGCCTCGGCAGACATTCATCAGTATTTTGATAGCGCTTGTAGCCTCTGTTGCTTTCTCATCGAAAGCGATTATGGTGAAAATCGGCTATGTTTATCTAGACAATGCATCCACATTGATTGCTCTACGCATGCTGTTTTCTATTCGATTTTTTATGGGACTTATCCTATCGGCTAATTACAAGAGCCGCAGCATGAAGATTAACTTTGCTGATATACGCTAGCTGATATCAACCAGCATCATGGCTTGTTCGCATTCTGTGTGCGTCTAATTTTTCCAAGCCATGCATGAGTAATGAGTAGGCAGCTGGTACAACGACAAGGGTCAGTAGCGTAGAGGAAATCATGCCACCAATAATGGCAATAGCTAATGGTTTGTTGGTCTCACTACCAGCGCCTAAGCCCAGTGCGGCCGGCGTTAGCGCCAAGATAATGGTGAGTGAGGTCATGAGCACTGGGCGCAATCGCACAGGGCAGGCTTCGTTTAAGGCATCATTAATACCAGCACCTTTGGCGCGGAGTTGGTTAGTTAGGTCAATTAATAAGATGGAGTTTTTTGCGACCAAGCCAATCAGCAATATCAGGCCAATCATCGAATAAATATTCAGTGTTTGTCCAGTGAGCCACAGCGCAACTAAACCACCGATAATGGCTAATGGTTGTGCGAGCATGATGACAAATGGCTGCGTGAATGAGTTGAATTGGCTGGCCAGTACCATATAGAGCAGAATAAAAGCGAGCATAAAAACAAAGCCCATATTTTTTATGGTTTTTTTCATTTCTTCTGCTTGGCCAGAAAACTGTAGCGTGTAATCTGCGGGAACCGTAGTTGCAGCAACTTTGCTGACAATATCAGATGCCTCGCTGAGCGGAACGGTTGGGTTAGCATAAAAATTGACCGCATACTGCAAATCGTAGCGGCTAATCACGGCAGGACCTAAGGTGGGTTTAAACGAAGCCACGGCATCTAAACGGACCAACTCACTTTTATTATTACGTAAATAAATTTTGCTTAAGTCACTGGTTTGTTGCAATGCTGTATCATCTGCTTTGATGCGAATGTCGTAACGCTGACTATCGCCAATGTCATCATTGTAGGAAGCCACATTATTACCACCCGCATATAAGCTAATGGCGGCTGCAATTTCTCTAGCATTGAGCCCTAAGTTGGCGGCACGTGTGCGATCAATATCGACATCTAACTGAGGTAGGTTGAGTTGTACATCGACGTCTACCTCACCAATTTCAGGCATGCTATTGAGTTTGTCTTGTAATAGCCGTGAGATTTCGCTGATGCCAGTTAAGTGATTGCCCGTTAATATGAATTGTAGTTTTTCAGAGCGTTGCCCACGAGCGATAGATGGTGGTGATGCTGATGCTATTACACCTGGGATTTTTGCTAAATCTTTTTTGATTAATGTAATCAGGTCTTGTTGGCTAATATCACGCGCTTCTCTTGGTTTGAGTCGCACATTGATGCTGGCTTGATTGGCTTGTCCACGTGAGCCAGTGCCGATAGAGGCGTAGTAGCTATCAATGGATTCTGGATATTTTTTTAAGGCGGCTTCAATACGCAGTAAGCGTGAGTCGGTGTAATCGAGACTGGCGCCAAGCGGCGTTTTGGCGATAATTGCAAAGTAGCTTTCATCAGAATCTGGAACGAATTCTTTTGCTACATTTTTGAGGCTTAGCATGCCAGAGACGACGACAAAGATTGCGGTGAAAAACAGTACAAAAATGCGGTGCGACAGTGTCAGTGACAATGTTTTTCTGTACAGGGTATCAAGTTTGCTTAAGGCATTGGCTATAGCGGTATACACTTTATTCTCGCCTTGTGTGATACCTAGGTAGCGTGAGCACAGCATGGGGGTTAACGTCAGTGAAACGAATAAAGAAATGATGACGCCGAAGGTGACGACAACCGCGAATGATTTAAAGAACATGCCGATTATGCCCTCCATAAAAATCACAGGTGCGAAAATGCAAACCAGTGAGGCGGATGACGCTAACACGGCAAAGCCAACTTCATTACTGCCGTTAATCGTGGTCAGTGTGCGGAAACGATCGACCAGTGCTGGGTTCTTTAATTCTTCTTCTGTGAGCTTTTCACCAACCTCGCCCGACATGTGACGTAAGATACTTTCACGCACCACAATGGCGTCATCCACCACGACGCCAATGAGTAGTAATAGTGCTAATAAGGTCATGCTGTTAAAGGTATAGCCTGAGAAGTACATTACCGCAATCGCGCCCAGTAATGAAACAGGAATCTCTAAACAAATCATTAAAGTTGAGCTAAATGAGCGCATAAAGATGAGTACGATCAGCGCAGCAAATAACGTACCTTCCACTAAATGCTCTTTAAGGGACGTGACAATTTGATTGATGAAAATTGAGTCGTTGGTTGAGATGTCTAATGACATGCCTGGCGGCAAGTTCGGACGAATTTCTTCGTCCAATTTTCGGGTGACCTCGTTGATAATTTGCACTGTGTTGGTATTCGCGATTTTGACAATGCCGATACTCACTGTTGGCTTGCCGTTATAGCGTGCTACTTGGCGTTTATCGGTAATACCATCTTCCACTTTGGCGATGTCTTTTAAGTAAATCGGCACGCCATCTTTGACTTGCACCACCATGTTTTTTAAGTCATTAAGATTGTGGAACTCCAAATCCAGCTTAATTAACTGCTCTGCATTTTTGCTGACTAAAAATCCACCAGGCAGCTGCACGTGTTCACGGTTAAAGGCATCGGTTAAATCATTCGCACCGAGTTTATAAGCCGCCATTCGCTCTGTCGATACAATCACGCGAATGACGCGGTCACGCTGACCACCAAAGCGGACTTCGCCGACACCATTAATGGTTTCGAACTTTTTCTTAATCACATTGGCAGCATATAAATTAAGCTGCTGTATGGTGCGGTCACCCGTTAGGGCAATCCACATAATAGGCCGAGCATCGGCATCCACCTTTCTAATGATTGGTGGGTCTGTATCTGTTGGTAATCTGCGTTGTACTTGGCTGATTTTGGCTTGCACTTCGTTAAAGGCAACATTAATATTTTTGTCTAAATTAAAAACAACACTGACATTGGAGGCTCCTGGAGAAGAGCTAGACTGAATGTGATCAATGCCGGGCGTAGTGTTGACGGCAGATTCAATGACGTTAGTCACACTGGTATCAATGACATCTGAACTGGCACCACGTAAGGTGGTTGTGATGTTAATGACGGGAAAGTCGACTGATGGAATGCGATCAACACCAATACGTTGATAGGCGATAATACCGAACAACATAATGACTGCTGACAGCATTAAGGTTAGGACATGATGCTTAATCGAAAATTCAGGTAGCGTCATTTTTTTGCTATTTTGACTGGTGCTTTATCGGTGAGAAAGCCCGCACCATCGACGACAATAAGGTCATTGGGTTTTAGTCCAGATATTATTTCGATGAAGCCGTTTTGACGCAAGCCTGTTTTAACAATGGCTTGGTGTGCAATATTTTCACGCACCACATAGACAACTTCTCCTGCTGGGCGCAACACTAAGCTTTGCTCTGGAATCATCATTGCCGCTGGTAATGTGCTGAGCGTCACCTCGCCAGTGACGGTTGCACCAGGCTGCCAATCTTTTGCATTGTTGACATCCGCAATCACATCAATCGTGCGATTACCTACCGCAACCAATGGCTTTAATTCACGAATAACCGTTTCTATTGTCTGCGTACTGGCCGGTGTTTTTAGTCGTACGATTAAGCCTGGTTTAAGTTGTGGCCCAAACTGCTCTGGAAAAGGCAAGTGCGCACGTAAAACTTGTGTCGAGATGATTTGCACGATAGGGTCGCCTACGCGAAGATAGTCACCAGTATCAACAGGATTGCTTTCAATAAGGCCACTGACGGGTGCAAACACTTTGGATTTGCTGCTGTCATGGTTAATGCTAGCAACACGTGCTTTGGCTGCAACCAGTTGTTGCTTGAACACACTCTCTTGCGCAACTTCATTATCAACCGCATTCTGAGAGATAAAGTTTTTATCCATCAGCGCTTTGTTACGCGAGACAATTTTAGTTTGATTACCTAACGATGCTCGAATCCTAGCGACTTCTGCCAGTGCTTCGTTACGTTGCATCATAGAATCACGCGCATCTAAGGTCGCAATTAGCTGCCCTTTTTTGACTTTGTCACCTATATTGACATGCACTTTAATAATGCGTGCTGCCATTTCCGCTGCTAACGTTGGATTAATTAAGCCCTCAAGTGAGCCAACTGAACTTTGTGTGATGCTGATGGCTTGGTTTTTAAGGGTGATCACCGTGACTAAGGTTGTTCTAGCATCCTGTTTCTTGTCTGAATTTTCATTATCATTGAAGCCGCACGCCTGTAAAAACAGCACACTGCAAAAAAGGAGTAACGTTAAGAGTGGTTTATGCATAAAGTGTATTCAAGTTAATTAGTTAATGACTCGGTTTTTCAATAACCCTGTCCCAGTCAAAAAAAGGCCCTGGGTCTGTTTTTCGGCCTGGTGCAATATCTGAATGTCCAACGACATGTTGAATCGGATAGGTGTTTTTCAATGATTGTAATAGTGCATTGAGTACTTTATATTGCACCGCTTCAAATGCTTCAAAATCACACCCTTCAAGCTCTATTCCGACAGCAAAGTCATTACATCGTTCACGGCTTTTCCATTTGGAGACGCCTGCATGCCAAGCGCGTTTCGTACAAGGAACAAACTGAATCAGGGCACCATCACGACGGATAAGGAAATGCGAAGAGACTTCTGCTGTATAAATATCAGCGTAATATGGGTGTTCATTTGGATTCAGTTGATTCGTGAATAATTCAATAATGCCATGACCACCATATTGTTTTGGAGGCAGGCTGATGTTGTGAATCACAACCATGTCAATCACAGGGCTATCAACATCGCTAGGCCTATCATCTTGATTAGGTGAGGTTACCTGTTGTGCACAAGCAACCACCCCATGTGCATTGATTTCATATAATTGACTGCCTTGTGTTTGCATATTGCTAATTTGTTTGGCTCGAAGAAAAGGCGTTGTTTTTTGGCGGATTAACGCTCTTCACCAATGCCACCATCAGACTCTGCTTGATCGTCTTTGGGAAGTCCCAGTTTTTACCTTCTAAGTTGAGAAAAGCATCTGCTTGCAAGTTATGGTGTTTGATAAATAGTTCTCTATCTACAACGATGACACCATCCTTCATTCTGTGTGTAATCAGCGCATTCACATACGCAAGCCCTTTTAAGTCTAAGCCGCGTTGTGAAGCTAATCGTTCACTCTGCTGCAGTCGTCGAGCAAGGCTGTGTACTAGCCAAGCAATTGCAAAGCAAGCGATGCATAGGGTGACAGTATTTGAATAGTTGCTGTTTGTGTTAGATTGGAAAATAGAGCTAAAAAACTGTTGAAGTAAAATCCCAATCGTTGCTACCGTCGCATAGAATAAAGATAAACGGCCATCACTAATTAAGCTGGCGGCAGCAACAACAATGACCAGTAACAAGTCCATTTCTGTATAACTTGAGTTTACTATATGAATGAAAAGTAGAATAAAAAGAATGTCTGTGATGATTTGAACAGGGAGGGTGATTTTTAACTTTGGCTTTTCAAGCCAAGTGGCAATGCCGCTGAAAAGGCTAAAGATTAAGTAGCCAAGTAGTCCCATTGCTAAGGCATGCTGGCCAATGTTTGGTTGTAGGTTTTCAACTAAGGGAGATTGACTGAATAATAGTGCAAATGCAATGAAAATACGGTAGCCATTATACAGTTTGAAGCTACTCCAGCGCGCCTTAAGGAGCTTTTGATCATAGGCTGAAGTAGGCTCAATATTGATGTTATTTTCTTTGCGCATCACATTCTGGATTGCTACAATAAACGACATTATCTCTGATGCGCGTATCGCTTTCAGGGATATGGCAATGGCATTGGCTACAGATCACGAATTTTTCAGATTGCACATGACTGTTCGATGGCGCGCGTGTGGATTGCGCGTTTGCTATGAAGCGTTTTATCACGACATAGAGTACCCAAATTAAAATGATTAATAATAAAATACGTGGCATAGCATGATCATAAACGTTAAGTGAGATAATGACTGCATAAATTAAAGGTTAAGTATAGAACAGTCTCGCTAAGGCTAGAAGAAATTAAGCTGTTATACTGTATCACTAGTTAGAAAAATAATATATTCATGGCAAGTTCACAAGAATTATCAGATTTTTTACGCGATGTAGAGCGGCGTGCTTTTAAGCAAACAGTTTATGCTGTGCGCGATGAACACTTGGCACTTGATATTGTGCAGGACTCGATGTTCAAACTTGCTGATAAATATCCTGACAAGCCAGTTACAGAGTATCCCATGCTGTTTCAACGTATATTGCAAAACACCATGCGAGATTTTTGGCGCCGGCAAAAAGTACGCAATATTTGGACTTCTTTACTCTCTTCATTTGGATCTAAAAATGAAGATGGTGAAAATAGAGATCCACTCGATACCATTGATGTCGGTGATGAGAGTCTTAATCCTGCAACGCAATTGGAAAGCAGCCAAACCTTACAGTTGATTGAGCGCGCATTAGAAAAGCTGCCAGCACGTCAACGAGAAGCCTTCGTTCTGCGTTATTGGGAGGAGATGAGTGTTGCTGAAACAGCAGATTCAATGGGTTGCTCGCAAGGCAGTGTGAAAACACACTGCTCGCGCGCATTGCGCACGATGGCATCATTGTTGGAGCAACAAGGTTTAGGTAGTAGAGAATTAGAAAATTTAGGGGTAGAGTCATGAACAAAGACAATACAGATTACGACAATACTGAGCAGCTTGAGGCGCATTCGAAAAGCATTGTTGCTTTGTTAGATGTGCGCGCACAAGGCTTAGGCATGCGCACCTTAACGCAACTGGAAAATGGTAGAGCGCGTGCTGTCGCTATGCATCAAGAGCGCGATGGATCTGCAGTTAATGCAGATGGAACATTAAGTCATTGGATGGGTTGGGTAGAGCATCACCGCGTGTTGTTTGCTGGGCTGGTGATGATTGTGCTGATTAGCAGTTTTGTCGCATTGCAGACGTTTAATACGAATGAAACAAGTGATGCATTTTTACTAGGTGCAGATTTGCCGCCGGAGGCTTTTGTGGATAAAGGTTTTGAGCCATCACTCAATAAACACGCTAATATTTAAATTGAGCTATAAACAAAATAAAGCTTTAACACAGAGCTTATTTTGAAATTAAGGAAGAGCTGAGCTGTAATGAAAAAGTTTTGGTTAGCATTGAGTTTTTTGTTTGTTGTCCCAGTATTTGTGGCACCAGTGCAAGCAGAAACCAATCAAGAGAAGTTGGCAGATGCTGATGTGGTTCAAGTTGCATTGAATGATGTACCAACAAAAAAATGGGTGGAGCTCACTGAGCAGCAACAAGGCGTATTATCACCTTTGGCGTCAGAGTGGGATGCACTCAGACCTTGGCAGCGTGAAAAAATGCTTGATATTGCCAAAGACTATCCAAAGATGGGCGCAAAAAAACAGAAGCGAGTAAAAAATAGGTTGAATAGTTGGAGTCGTATGACACCTTATGAGCGTGAAAATGCACGTAAACGTTTCCAGCACTTTCACAGCTTGAGTCCAGAAAAGAAACAAGAGCTGCGTAATAAATGGGCAAAGTATCAAAAACTACCAGAAGCCGAGCGTGAAAAGCGGCGTAAAGAATCTGGCGAGGTTTATTACGACCCTGAGCTAAAGTAATCTGGTATCGATTCTTGTTAAAAAGCCTACATTTTTAGTGGGCTTTTTTATAGCTTTTTGAATGAAATCTTTGGGTAAAGTATATGGATAAAACAGAGGTATCAGAAGTGAGTTTATTAAAACGATTAGCAGCTTGCCTATATGAGCTGTTATCACTTGTTGCTATTTGGCTGCTGTGTACAGCTATCTTTTTGAGTTTGTTTGGCCATGTGGATGCGCCATTAAAGCGACTCTGTTTGCAGCTGTTTTTATGGGTGATGACAGGCGCTTACTTTATAACTTGTTGGATGGGGACAGGCCAAACACTGGCCGCACAAGCATGGAAAGTTAGATTAGTTGATTCGGATGGCGCAACGTTAGGCACTTCGCAGGCAGCCATTAGATACATGCTGACATCCATTTCTTTTTTGGTAATGGGTTTCGGTTACCTATGGGCACTCTTTGATAAAGAGCATTTATTTTTGCACGACAGACTATTGAAAACGCGCTTCATTAAGGCTAATAAGTATTAGAGGAGCTAACGTCGTTCCGTGATGAAGAGAAGGTATATCCCAGCTAATAAGAATAATGCCGTTGGGGTGATGGCACTCATAAAAGGTGGCCAGTCGTTGAGGACGCCGATGTGGATAAAAACACGATTCATAATTTGATAGGTGACGCCAAGCAAAATTCCAATAAATATTTTTGCACTAGTACTAGAGCTACGCTGCTGCAAAAAGCCAAATGGCAAAGCTAAAATAACCATGACAACACACGCAAGCGGATAAATCATCTTTGTCCAAAGTGCAACATCATAGCGATTGGTTTTTTGTTTGTTGTTAGCGAGGTGTGTAATAAAGCTATATAAGTTCCAAGCTGACATTTTTTCGGGCTCAACGAGCAATATATTAAGTAGTTCTGGACGAACACCTGACTCCCAGTTAGCTTTATCAAAAAACGTGGTTTCTACATGCTTGTCGTTCACTTGGTCAGTTTCGATGATTTTTGTTTGTGTCACATCGTTTAACCGCCAGCGGCCATCTAGGTAACTAGCTTTACCTGCAGTGCTAATGGTGAGTAGTTTAAAGTTTTCATCAAATTCATAAATGCTGAGGTTTAATAAAGTGGAATCAGGTAAAACGGTTTTGACATTAATAAAGCTTTTGTCATCTTTAACCCATAAGCCAGACTCGAAATTTTGTGCCACCACACCTTCTGTTGCTTCTAGGCGCATCCGTTGCGCAGCTTCTTCGCTGACTGGTGTGATGAATTCGCCAATCAGGATGGTGGTGATGGTAAATAGCAACCCAACTTTGACCAGCATGACACCTAAATTAGTGATGGATAAACCGCTGACACGCATGATGGTGAGTTCAGAGGTGCGCCCCAATGCACCTAAGCTGACCATCATCCCGATGAGGGTCGCGACGGGAGCGATATCATAAATATGCCCTGGGATGCTAAGGAGTACGAACGTGAGGATATTGCTCAGGTTGTAGGTGCCTTCTCCAAGGCTGTCCAGTTCCTCAATGAGGTCAAAGAACGAGAACATTGAAAGCAAACCCAGCGTGATGACCAGTATGCTGAGTGTGGTTTCTTTCCATAGGTAGCGGTTAATCATAGCCATAATTAAGCAGACTTTTCCTTTTTTCGCTTAGCGAAATTAGGGATCAAATTCAACCCTGTTGGCAATATTGGAAGTAATTGATTGCGTCGGTGGAATAAATAAACCGTTAATAATGCAAATGCAAAGTGGACAGGCCACAACCCAACAAAGGTGGACACCTTGCTTTGTGTTACCCATGCTTCAAAAATATTTAACATATTACTGTAAATGATAAAAATCAAAATGGCCAACATTAGGTTTAAGGAGCGACCTGCGCGCGGGTCAACAAAGCTCAGAGGAATCGCCAATAATGCAAGAATAATAGCTGATATCGGAATGCCTAGTCGGGAGTGTAACTCTGCTTGATAGCTGGGGGCGTCACTTGCAAATAGCACTGTTGACGGAATGGTGCCGACCTTGATAGGCTCTTCGGCCAATTCCTTTGTTTCTAAACGAATGGCATGGCGTTCAAATTCTGTTGTTGATATTTCTGCGCTGTTAGGTTCGCCTTGGTATCGACGACCATTTTCTAACAGAACAAAGAGATCTCCATTTTCAGCGGTAAATTTACTGCCTTTAGCGGCAACCATAATGCCAGTTTCTTCATGTTGCGTTGATTGGATAAATACATTCTTAAAAACATCGCCTAGCTCATTAAAGCTTTCTACATAATAAACGCGCTCAGGCTTATTAAGGCCTTCACTATTAGATTCATTAAATACACCTGGACTTAAAGAGGTTGATTCATCACGGGATTCTATTTCCACTCGGTAATCTTCTGTTTTTTGTGTTGCCCAAGGCATGACAAAAAAACTGAGTAAGGCAATCACGATAACGACTGGGATTGCAAAGCTGATAATTGGCCGTACCCATTTAGTAATACCTAAACCCGCTGTAAACCAGATGATCATTTCCGAGTCACGATACCAGCGCGAAAGTGTCATCAATACCGCTAAGAACGTGGTGAGTGACATAATGATAGGCAGGTAGCGAATCAAGCTAAAGCCGAGCATTGTCATAATGGCATCATTAGGAATCCAACCTTTTGCCGCGCTGCCAACCAAAAAACCTGCACGTTGGGCGACGATGATACCAATGAGGATGAAGAACAATGCAGTCGCCGTATAGATGAGCTCATGCGAGAGTGATTTTTTAAAAATTTTCAATTTATATATTACGCTTTGATTTCACATCAAAACACTGGATAATTAACTTATATGTTCAGACAACAATTATAAGGTTTAAGAGATGGAATTTAGCATAAAAAACGGTAATCCTGAAAAACAACGCAGCGATTGTTTGATTATAGGTGTATTTGAAGGTGGAAAACTATCGGCTTCTGCCCAATTGTTAGATGATGCTGCTGGAAATGCCATTAGTACCGTTGTTAAGTCCGGTGATATGAGTGGAAAAATAGCCTCAACCTTATTGATGCATCAGCTGCCTAATATAGTGGCGAAGCGTGTGTTATTGGTTGGCCTTGGCAAAGTGAGTGAGTTGAACACTAAAGAATATTTGAAAGTGGTGCGTGCAGCTGTGAAGGCGATTCCAAGCGTAGCGAAAGATGTTGGGTTTTATTTAACTGAACTAGCACCAGCAATGACCGTGCATGAAAAAACAGCACAAATTGCTGAAATTTTCTCAGATGCTACTTATCAAGTTAACGCACTGAAATCAAAAAACCCAGAAGTTGTTGCTCTAAAAAAAGTAGCCGTATTTGTTGAAAAGGAAGAAGAAGCCGAAGCAAAAAGCGCTTTAGCACAAGGCTTGGCTATTGGTGAAGGTGTGAAAATGGCGAAAGACTTGGGTAACTTGCCAGGCAATATCTGCACACCGACTTACTTGGGTAAGCAAGCAAAGCAATTAGCAAAAGATTATGGTTTTAAAGTTGAAGTGTTAGATCGAGCGCAAATCGAAGAATTAGGCATGGGTGCATTTTTAGGGGTTGCGCAAGGTAGTGATGAGCCAATGCGCCTCATTGTATTGCAACACAAAAAAGGTAAAAAAGATCAAAAGCCAGTGGCGCTTGTGGGTAAAGGGATTACCTTTGATTCGGGCGGTATTTCATTGAAAGGCGGTTCAGAAATGGACGAGATGAAATATGACATGTGTGGTGCAGCCAGTGTGTTGGGTACATTTAAAACCATTGGTGAGTTAGATTTGCCTATCAATGCGGTTGGTATTATTCCAACTTGCGACAATATGCCAAGTGGCAAAGCGCTCAAGCCGGGCGATATTGTAACCAGCATGTCAGGACAAACCATTGAAGTGCTGAATACCGATGCTGAAGGGCGTTTAGTCTTATGTGATGCATTAACGTACGCAGAAAAGTTTGATCCAAGCACGGTGGTCGATGTGGCAACATTAACGGGAGCGTGTGTGGTTGCACTCGGTCAACATGCTTCAGCTGTTTATAGTAACAAAGATGCCATTGCAGCCGAGTTGATTGCCGCAGGGGAAGCTGCACATGATCGCGCTTGGCACATGCCGTTGTGGGAGGACTATCAGCAGCAGTTGGATAGCAATTTCGCCGATATGGCGAATATTGGAGGGCGTGCTGCGGGTAGTATTACGGCGGCTTGTTTCTTATCACGATTTGCTAAAAAGTTTGACTGGGCACACTTGGATATCGCAGGGACTGCTTGGAAATCGGGTAAGGATAAAGGCGGAACAGGTCGCCCAGTACCATTATTATCAACGTTCTTAATTAAACGTGCGTTGAACAAGTAGTTTCGACGAGTAATTAACAGCCATGACTCGCGTTATTTTTTACTCGAACATTAGCGACAAGCAAGCCGCTTTGTCAGTCCTTGTTAGTAAAGGCTTGATAAAGGGCCACTTGATGACATTGTTTACTGAAGATGAGCAGGCGGCAAAGGCGTATAGTGATGTTTTGTGGCAAAAGGATAAAGCAAGCTTTTTGCCTAATGTACTGGCGACAGATGCGCTGGCAAAAGAAACGCCAGTTGTGCTTGAATGGCAAGACAAAGAGTTGTGTCAGGATGATATTTTGGTTAACCTGACGAATCGACAGTTAACAATTTTCAGTCGTTTTAGGCAGCTTGTGGAACTAGTTGGCACAGATGAAGAAGATAAAGCGTTGGCACGACAGCGCTTTAAATTTTATCGTGATCGCGGGTATGAGATTAAACATTCTGATGAAGACGCTTTGATACGTCCAGTTGGATAGGACCAGTTTGGTTGCATTGGCATCATTTACTAAATGATTGTTTTTAAAGATAGGTAGAGCACATTTTGGCAGAAGGTAAAATACCAGTATTAACCGAGGTTTATAAACCCAAAGCAGGTAAACAAACCAAATCAACAACAAGTGACACACTTGATGTGACACCAGACTTGGTCGCTAAAGTGATAGCGCAAGTTAAGCCTAGACTCGAATCAGAGATTACCGACTTTGTTTTAGAAGAGCTCAGAGCGGAGCTTAAAAGAGCACATAGTGATGTTATTTCATCCACCCAAGATTTTGTTGATAAAACAAAAGCGAATTTAAAAACTGAACTACCAAGTATGTATCAGGAAAGTGTGAAGTTGTCGCAAATTGATATTGATGTCTTGAAACAAGCCACGCTAAAGGACACGTCTTTAGCTGTCCACAAAGAAATGATGGATTTTCAAACTAAGATCGTTTCCGAACATCAAAAACAAATCAGTGTAGCACTGGCCTCAATTGCAAAACGTGCTGAAGACAGTGCATCCGAGCAAATTGGGATTATGCATAGCCAAGTAGGTACGATTCAACAGGAAGCTTTTGCTAAGCTTTGTGAAGAGTTTGATCTAGAAAAGGATAGGATCCTTAGTGCGGCAACCACAGAAGCCAAAGCTATTTTTGCCGCACAAATGACTGAAGGGCAAGAGGCGCTAAAACAGAATATTGAGCGCGTGGTAAATCAAGCTGTTCCAGAGATGGAAAGTCGTGTAAGAAAGCAGTTAACAGCCGATTTGCAGCAACTATTACTTAACGTTTAAATTTGTATTACCTGAAAAGCGCTTGATACGCCTCAGCTGAAAGCAGCTGTTTGATATCAGATGTTTCGGCAGGCTTGAATTTAAATATCCATGCTTTGTACGGGTGGTCATTAATCTCTTCCGGCATATCGACTAATGCCTCATTAACCTCCGTCACCACACCATCCATAGGCGCATGTAAATCGGAACCTGTTTTCACTGATTCTACTAAACCACAAGGCGTATCCTTCAATAGTGCGCCTTCTATTTTAGGCAGTTCAAGGTAGACAATATCACCCAGCAAGTCTTGAGCATAGTCAGTCATTCCTGCAAGCCAGTTACCATCATCCGTTTCTTGTACCCATAAATGTTCGGCAGTGTAATGTAGCGTAGTTGGTAAATTCATCATGTAAACTCAACAGAGTCGTTTGTGGATAGTGTTACTATTTTCTCATAATATTGTTGTGAATGGCGGACGAAATATACAGCGGCATAGATTAAGTTAAAGGCTAGGCTTAACGTGATAATGCCTAAGCTGGTTTTTATAAAGTGTTAATAACACATTGACTGATATACAGTTTTTCGATACCATGAATTCCAGTTTCCGCAGTATCTAAAGGTTGCTCGTGAAGTTTTTTTCTAAAAAATACATGTTATTTATCATTGCATTCTCACTGGCATATATGCTAGTTGAGCCGCTAGTGCCGCACGCGAATGCCAAAAAGTATAAAGTAACGATTGAAAAAATAAGTCATAACAAAGACAAGGTGAGTAAGGCGCGTCAATTGACCGTGCAGGAACAACACGCAAGAGATCTCGGTGAGTTTTATGATGGTAGCTCCAAGCCTAACCTATCATCCAGCAAGGCGTTAATTGTTAATCAAACGACAGGCGAGATTAAATACGCTAAAAATAGTAGTGCTGTCGCACCCATTGCCTCAATTACGAAACTAATGACAGCAATGGTTGTGCTTGATGCGAAGCAATCTTTTGACGAGACTATTCGAATTACTAATCAAGAAGTTGATACGATTAAAAATACATGGTCAAGCCTTAAGGTTGGCACGACGTTAAGGCGTAGCAAGGTATTTCAGTTGGCGCTCATGGCATCAGAAAATAGAGCGGCTTATGCACTAGCTAGTAATTATCCGGGCGGCAAAAAAGCGTTTGTTAAAGCAATGAATAAAAAAGCGGTAGCTCTTGGGCTGACGCATACAAATTTTTCTGGTCCAACAGGGCTGATGTATCAAAATACTTCAACAGCAGAAGATCTATATAAGTTAGTCGCAGCGGCTTACCAGTATCCAGAGATTCGAAAAGCCACCACAAGGCAAGATTTTCAAGTGCATCTCAAGGGCAATGAAAATCCGACTAAATATAAAAACACCAATAAATTAGTGCGTAAAGATGAATGGGACATTGGTTTATCTAAAACAGGGTTTATCGATGAAGCTGGGCGCTGCCTTGTCATGCAAGCAACGGTTGATGGCGAGCCTATTATCGCTGTATTTTTAGATGCGGAAGACTCGAATAAGCGTACTGGTGATGTTATCCGAATTCGCAAATGGATTGAGTATAACCACCGTCATGACTCGAAGGTTGTCGTTGCAAAGCAGCAACAGGTGTTACAGCCTAAATTAGTGATGAGTGAGCGTATTTGGAATTAGCGTGAAATTAAAGCGCTTGCATCCGCAATAAAAAAAGGTGGGTTCCCCATCCATTTAACTTTCTATTGCTGATTAGTCTGTTGCTTTCTTAGGCGCCGCCTTTTTAACGGCGGCTTTCTTTGCAGCTGGTTTTTTTACAGCCGCTTTTTTATCTGCCGCTTTTTTAGCAGGCGCTCTTTTCTTCTTAGCTGGTGTGCCTTTCGCTTCTTTCTCTACTAATAAGCCAATCGCCTCGTCAAAAGTCAGCTCTTCAGGTTTGATGCTTTTTGGCAATGTCGCACGGATCTTCTTATGTTGCACATAAGGGCCGTAGCGGCCATCAAATACCTCAACGCGGCCTTCGCCTGAAGGATGTTCGCCCAAGTCGGCTAGTGGCGCAGGGCCGGTGTGTGCTTGTGCAATCAACTCTACCGCACCAGCGTTATCAATCTCAAACACGTTAATAGTTTTCGGAATCGATTTAAACTTACCATCGTGATTCACATATGGGCCAAAACGGCCAATGTTCGCCACAATCTTTTTATTCGTCTCAGGATGCAATCCTAAGTCACGCGGTAATGATAGCAACATATTCGCCACGCCAAGATCCACATCTGCAATTGGAATGTTTTTCGGCACGCTCACACGTTTTGGTTTTTTCTTCTCACCTTCAACTACTTCACCTAGTTGAATGTAAGGTCCATAAGGACCATTCATCAAGAAGATGTCTTTTTCAGTCGCTTCGTCCTTGCCGATTAATATCGGATCAGAACCCACCTCAGCAGCGCCATCGGCATTACGTTTGTAATCACACTTAGGCTCATTGTTGTAACCCGTACAACCAATAAACGTACCGTAACGGCTTAACTGTTTCTGTAGCTGTTCACCACACTTGGGACACTTCTCATCAATCAGCTCATTACCCGGACGATCAACATCAGCCTTGCTCAATACTTGCGTATTAAAACCAGTCCAGAATTCATCCATGAGCGGAATCCACTCACGTGTGCCTTCAGCCACTTCATCCAATGCGTTTTCTAAGTTAGCGGTAAAGTCGTAATCCACATATTTTCTAAAATGCTCAGTTAAGAACTTATTCACCACACGGCCAACATCGGTCGGCGTAAATCGCTTCTTATCCAGTAACACATATTCACGGTCTTGCAGCGTACTAATAATGCTGGCGTAAGTAGAAGGGCGGCCAATCCCATACTCCTCTAATGTTTTCACCAAGCCCGCTTCACCATATCGTGGCGGAGGCTCAGTAAAGTGTTGGTCGCCGTGAATTTTATCGACATCCAAAATCTCGCCTGTTTCTAATACAGGTAACTTCGCTTCAGCATCGTCATCAACAGCACTATCAGTACCTTCTTTATAAACACCGATAAAGCCAGGGAATACTAACGTCTGACCACTCGCACGGAATAAATTCGCTTCAGAACCCACGCTCAAATCAACACTCACCGCATCAAAAATCGCAGGCGTCATTTGACTCGCCACTGTACGCTTCCAAATCAATTCATACAGCTTAAATTGTTCATCCGTTAAATACTGGCGCACTTTCGTTGGTGTACGCTCTACGTCTGTAGGTCGCACAGCCTCATGCGCTTCTTGCGCATTCTTAGATTTATTTTTGTAAAAGTTAGGCGTCTTAGGCACATGATCCGCATCAAAATTCTTCTTCACGTAATCGCGAATCTGCATCAATGCTTCTTGCGCCAAGCTCACGCCATCGGTACGCATATAGGTAATCAAACCCACCGTACCGCTGCCAACATCAATACCTTCATATAGCTGCTGTGCAATCCGCATCGCGCGACTCGTGGTAAAGCCTAATTTACGCACTGATTCCTGTTGCAGCGTAGAAGTCGTAAATGGCGCCGCAGGGCTGCGTTTACGTTGCTTCTTCTCAACGCGTGAAATCGTTGCTTTACCCGCACTCGCTAATAATAGTTTGCCAACAATCTCAGCTTGTTGATCTTGCGTCGTCACCGTGAATTGCTCAACCTTCTCACCATTTAGCTTAATCAGCTTAGATGAGAAGCCATGCTTTTGTTTTAAGGCATCAAGGTGAATGCTCCAATACTCTTTACTATCAAACGCTTCAATCTCTAACTCACGGTCCACAATCAAGCGTAAAGCAGGGCTCTGCACACGGCCGGCGGATAAACCGCGACGAATCTTTTTCCAAAGTAATGGAGATAAGTTGAAACCCACCAAATAATCCAATGCACGACGCGCTTGCTGTGCATTCACTAAATTCATCGCAATATCACGTGGATTATCAATCGCGTGTTGCACTGCTGTTTTGGTCACCTCGTTAAACTCAACGCGTTTCATTGTCTTGTTTTTGAGTAATTTTTTATCAGCTAGCAGCTCAGCAATATGCCAAGAAATCGCCTCACCCTCACGGTCCGGATCGGTCGCGAGATAGATGATATCTGCCGCCTTCGCCGCTTTCGCGATGGCAGTAACGTATTTGCTATTACGCTCAATAATGTCGTACTTCATTTCAAAATTATTTTCAGTATCGACCGCGCCATTCTTAGGAATAAGATCGCGAACATGGCCATAAGTCGCCAACACTTCAAAATCGCTACCAAGATATTTCTTGAGCGTTTTGGCCTTTGAAGGTGATTCAACAATGAGTAATTTAGACATTTAGGTAAACTTTAAGGTGCAATAATGTTATTAGAAGTTGCTTAGATAATAGCAAGCAAAAGTGAAATTACACAACACAACTCTTAAAAAGAGGTTAAAAAGAGCAATAAAAAGTGTTAATTACACCTTATTACGGCTAAATTCGATGCGATTTCCATCTTCACTACTGATATTGAGAGCAGAACTCGCTTTTTCAATATCACCAAACAAAGGATCTTCATCACTGGCTTTTGCTTGGCTCATTCCTTTGAAATCATATAAATCCGTATCAGCCAAATGCGAAGGCTCCACATTCGTAATCGCACGGAAGATGTTATTAATGCGACCCGGCTGTACGCGCTCCCAACCTTGCAACATGTCTTTAATGTTCTGACGCTGCAAATTCTCTTGGCTGCCACATAAGTTACACGGAATAATTGGAAAAGCCATCCCACGCGCATACGCCGCAATATCCTTCTCACTGCAATAAGCCAATGGGCGAATCACAATATTCTGCTTATCATTTGTTGATAGCTTAGGCGGCATCGCCTTCATCTTCGCACCAAAAAACATATTCAAGAAAAGTGTTTCTACAATGTCATCCCGATGATGCCCCAAGGCAATCTTAGTCGCGCCCAGCTTCTTAGCCGTTGTATAAATAATTCCACGGCGCAAACGAGAGCAAAGCGAACAAGTCGTCTTACCCTCAGGAATTTTCTCCTTCACCACAGAGTACGTATCCGCCTCCACAATGCGATACTCCACACCCAGCTGCTCAAAATATGCAGGCAAAATATGCTCAGGAAAATCCGGCTGCTTCTGATCAAGATTCATCGCAATAATTTTGAATGTAATCGGCGCCCGCTCCTGCAAGGCCAACAGCATCATCAGCATGGCAAAGCTATCCTTACCGCCACTCATGCACACCAATACCGTATCGCCATCCTCCACCATATTGTAATCACCAATCGCCTTACCCGTCGCGCTAATCAATTGATTACGTAACTTCAGGAAGTTGTTACTGGCGTCATGTGGGTAGTGTTGGGTTTTCATAGTGTGGGATTATAGCGTAAAAAGATTTTTTTTGTATGTAACCGATTGAATTGTAGTTAATTTTTATTATTTTTTAGCTTTATTTATCGATACAGTTATTTGGATTGTATAGAAAATCTATTGCATAATTGACACATATTAATTATATGTCAATATTTTATATAAAAATCGACATATATGGTTTAGCAGCAACACTAATTAAGGTGTTTAACCGTTTATTAGATGCTGGGCCAGAAGGCTTTGAGGGTAAGCTGAGTGCGAGAAAATATATGAGTATTGCAGGCGTAGTAAAAGCAGCAGCAACAAGACATTTACAAGAGCTGTTAGAGAAGAGCCGTATCGCTAAGTGCGAAGGTGGCGGTAGAAGTACGCGCTACGATATTCTTTGGCCTAAGAAGATGTAATACAGGTAAAAACATGTATAGGTATTCTATAAATTAATCGATCTGCCACCATCCACAGCTAAGACATGCCCTGTAATAAACGGCGCATCGGCGGCTAGAAACTTCACTGCTTTTGCAATATCCGTTGGGTCGCCTATGCGTTTGAGTAGGGTTTGTGAGATGACGCGTTTGCGGTAATCCTCGTCAAATTCTTTATTGTCTTCTGGCCATAGCACGGGGCCGGGGGCGACGGCGTTGACGCGGACATCTGGGCTGAGTTCTTGCGCGAGTGACTTGGTGAGGGTGACTAAGCCTCCTTTGGCGACGCTATAGACGACGTAGCCTTTTTTTGGCCGCTCTACATGTATATCGGTAATGTTGACGATGCAGCCTTGGCTTTTCTTTAACTCGATTGCGGCGGCTTGCGATAAAAACATTGGTGCTTTTAAATTGCTGCCGATGAGGTCATGCCAGTTTTCTTCATTGATATTACCGACTCCTGTTGACGTATAGGTTGAGGCGTTATTAATGAGGATGTCGAGTTGGCCGAAGCATTTGGTTGTTTCGGTCACAAGGTTTGGGACTAGGGCGACATTCAGTAAATCACATTGCACGATGCTGACGCTATCAGGGCGTTGCTGATTGAGTTCAGTTTGCAATGCTTTCGCGGCTTGTTTTGAGCTGTTGTAATGAATCATCAAGTTAGCGCCATGCGCATGTAGCTCACGCGAGATGGCTGCACCGACGCGTTTTGCGCCGCCTGTGATGAGGACGACTTTGTTTTCTAGGCTAGTGCTCTGTGAACTACTGCTTTGTAAAATAAGGCTCAATTGCTTGCTCGTTTTCGTTTTAAAAATATTATAATGAGTGATGACTGCTTTCTCACGACCATCATCTAAGCCGCCTCAATCAACCCTAATTGGACTGTCCTTACCTGAAGCATCAGCCGAGTCGCTAGAATATAGCCAACAGCTTAGCGATTTAGTTCAACAAGAAATGGCGAAAGCAGGCGGCTGGCTGTCATTTTCGGACTTTATGCACATGGCGCTTTATACGCCAGCACTTGGTTATTATAGCGGTGGTTTGACTAAGTTTGGTAGTGATGAAAACGGCGGTGGTGATTTTGTCACTGCGCCGCAAATTTCACCGTTGTTTGCACAATCATTGGCGCAACAAGTTGGTCAAGTCCTTTCGTCCGCATCAAGGGATGCGAGTGTGTTAGAGCTGGGCGCAGGAACAGGTAAGTTGGCGGCTGATTTGTTATTGGCTTTGGATGAGCTGAATCAATTGCCGAATCAATATTGCATTTTAGAAGTAAGTGATCACTTGCGTCAGGTGCAACATGAGACCTTGCAAGAAAAGTTACCACAAGCTTTATTTGGAAAAGTAACATGGTTAGACAGCTTGCCGAATGACTTCGTGGGCATGATCTTGGGTAATGAAGTATTGGATGCGATACCTGTGCATCTGCTGGTGAAAAAAGAAGGCGGCTTGTATGAGCGTGGCGTTGCTTTTGATGATGGCTTTCAATGGCAAGATAAAGTTTTAAAAAGCGTTGACTTAGCTGGTGGGTTAGATGTTGACCTACTCCCCAATGATTATTTAACCGAAGTCTGCCCTGCTGCAAATGGGTTGATACAGAGTTTAGGCGCGGCACTCAAAACGGGTGCGGTGTTGATGATTGATTATGGTTTTGCTGCCAATGAGTATTATCACCCGCAACGCAATGAAGGCACGTTGATGTGCCATTATCAACATTACGCGCATAGCGATCCGTTGGTTTATATTGGGCTGCAAGATGTGACGGCGCATGTGAATTTTTCGGCGATTGCACAAGCTGGGTTGGATGGCGGTTTGGATTTTTATGGTTATTGTTCGCAAGCGCAGTTTTTATTGAATTGTGGCTTATTGAATTTATTAGCTAAAGAGTCGCCAGACGATATTGCGCGCTATACGCCTATCGCGGCGGGGGTACAGAAATTATTATCACCATCAGAAATGGGTGATTTGTTTAAAGTCATTAGTTTTACCAAAGACTTGAATGATGACCTTGCATTACTTGGTTTTGTAGAAGGCGATAAGTCGCACACTCTCTAGTATAATCACGGCCATGACAGATAAAGATAAGAACCCAATTTACAAACGACGCGTTTTTGAAGAAAGCGAAGACCCGAAGCAACGTAAGGTTCGTAGCTTTGTATTGCGTCAAGGTCGTTTAACCCCTGCGCAAGAGCGTGCATTTGAGTCGGCTTGGCCTGCGTTTGGGCTTGAGTATGAGAAGACGCCGATTGATCTTAACGAAATATTTGGCCGTCCAGATACTAAGACTGATGCAAAAAAGGTACTGGAAATTGGTTTTGGTATGGGAGATGCAACAGCTAAAATTGCACAGACTTTGCCGGACCATGATTTCTTGGCAGTAGAGGTGCATGCGCCAGGCGTGGGTGCTTTGCTGAAGTTAATCGAAGAAGATGATATTGATAACATCCGCATTATTCAACACGATGCGGTTGAGGTGCTGAATAATATGTTGGCCGATGCTTCTTTAGATGGCGTGCATATTTTCTTTCCTGACCCTTGGCATAAAAAGCGTCACAACAAACGTCGCTTGATTCAAGCTGAATTTGTAAAGCTGCTGTGCAGTAAGCTGAAAGTGGGCGCTTACCTACATGTGGCGACTGACTGGGAAGAATATGCGGAATGGGTCTTGGAAGTATTGCAGGCTGAGCCGCAATTGAAAAACACGGCTGAAACCTATGCTGAAAAGCCGAGCTACCGACCACTCACCAAGTTTGAAAATCGCGGCATCAAGCTCGGTCATGGGGTTTGGGATTTGGTTTGCCTTAAAGCTTAATACCTAAGACTTAAAGCTGTAAGACTAAGTTAGTCACCTTGTGCGTCATCAGCTTCTGGCGATGAATTTTCATTTTTTGGGTTTGATTCGTCTTGTATTGAACCTTCTTCAACTGGACCTAACCAGCCACCAATCATTTTCTCAGCTTCTTGAACACCTTCTCTTTTCAGGCTAGAAAAAGATTGCACGGTGACATTCTCACCCCAACCTTCAGTAAGTGCTTTTCTCGTTTTGAATAAAGATTGCTTAGCTTCGTTGCGCGATAGCTTGTCTGATTTGGTCAGCAAGACATGCACTGGTTTGCCGGTATAGCAAAACCAATCGAGCATTTGTATGTCAAGTGGTTGGAGTGGGCGGCGACTATCCATGACCAATACTAGGCCAGCTAAGCTCGTTCTTTCTGTGAGGTAGGCGGATAGTACGCCTTGCCAATGATTGCGAATTTTCTCAGGTACTTTTGCATAGCCGTAACCCGGTAAATCCACCAAAAACTTGTCGTCGCCTCTTTCGGGGTTTAAACAGAAAAAGTTAATTAATTGCGTACGCCCTGGTTGCTTACTGACATAAGCCAAACGGTTGTGATTGGCTAGAGTGTTGAGCGCGCTAGATTTGCCTGCATTTGAACGTCCCGCAAACGCAATTTCTACGCCGATAGGAGGCGGTAAATCGGTCATTTTATTAGCTGAAATATAGAAGGCTGCGTTTTGAAATAGCGACATGATGTACTTGTGTTCGTAAATGGCTAATATGCCTAAGGCGCAAATGCTATCACGAACGGGTTAACTTTGATAAAATAAGCGTCTTAAATTATCTAAATATCTGGAGCAAGTATGCGTATCAGGGCCTTATTCTTATCAATTCTGCTTTTAATGGCTTCTCATAGCGTAGGCGCAAAAGAAGAACATGTGTCCGATTTAAGTGCCGCTAAGACAACGGTGGAAACCGTTTGTGCTGCCTGCCATGGTGTGGATGGCAATAGCAGCATTGCAATCAACCCAAAGTTGGCTGATCAACACGCAGATTATTTAGCTAAGCAATTACATGACTTTAAATCAGGTAAACGTGCCAATGCGGTGATGGGTGGCATGGTTGCTAATCTGACAGATGAAGATATGCAAGGCTTGGCTGACTACTTCGCTATGCAAACACCAAAGCTTGGTAAAGCCAAAACAAACGGTAAGGGTTCATTAGGTGAGAAAATTTATCGCGGTGGTATTACAGAGACAAGCGTTCCTGCATGCGCATCATGCCATGGTGCAAATGGTGAAGGCTTGCCTAAGCGTTTCCCGCGCGTTTCTGGTCAGCATGCTGAATATACGGTTCAACAGTTGAATGCATTTAGAAAAGGGGAACGCGCGAACGGCCCTATGATGCAAGTGATTGCAGCAAAAATGACTGAGGCTGAAATGCAAGCAGTTGCTGATTACATTCAAGGCTTACGTTAATTTTTAAATAAGCACTGGCAATAAAATCTTACTAGGAGGTTGGTCTATCGGTGACGTGTGAATAGTTGTGGCATCAGTAGTCAAAAAATAAACAATCGTTTTTAAAAATAATAATAAAAAGGATGCGGAATGAATAAAAATAAAGGTTTCACGCTTGTTGAGCTTGCTATTGTGTTGGTGATTATCGGGTTGTTGCTTGGCTTTGTGCTAAAGGGAAAAACATTGATAGATAGTGCCAAGGTTAAGAAGATGGCAAGAGATTTTCAGAATGTATAACTGTATATACACGGGTACCAAGGCCGATTTAAAACCCTGCCAAGTGATTGCGGATGTGCATGTCGCTGGCTCTAATCCGACTAATGGCGCACGTAATGGCTTGATAGAAGGTGCTTGGGACACAACAGATGTCCTGTGTTATCTGGCAGCATGTTCGTTTAGCGGAATTGCCTGCTGGTTCAACTACGGTTGATTGTGCCGCTAATAATAACTATCAACCTAGAATTGCTAATGGTGGTTTAATTAGTGTTCAAAGCCTCGCCAATTTTACTGAAATTCCAGGCATGGGCGGATCTTATGTCGTTTGTTCTGATGCAATATTGGGCCAGCTGGCTAAACAGATAGACTTAACACTGAATGATGGTGTTGGAAGTGATGGGTCTATTCGGGTGGCAGTGAATGGCGCTGCAGTAAGCGCAGGTGTTGCCGCGCCAGTTGATGATATCGGCTATGTTGTTTGTATGTAATTTTAGGCAAATATGTTGAAAAATTAAGTCGATTTTGCGGTCTTTTATTTTCAATTGTTGCCGATATGAATTAAAATGCCTTCTAACTTACAAAACTAGTTAACAATAATTTACAACCAATGACTCAAAATATCGTAGAAATTGACAACCTATCATTTGGCTACAAAAACCGAACCTTACATAAGGGCATTTCTATGGCCTTTCCTAAGGGAAAGGTTGTGGCAATTATGGGCGGCAGTGGTAGTGGTAAAACAACACTGCTACGTTTGATTGGTGGACAGTTTAAACCGTCCGCTGGTGAAGTTCGTGTGACTGGCGAGGTTGTGCACAAGCAGAGCCGAGACGGGCTTTATCAGTTACGCCGCAAAATGGGCATGCTGTTTCAGCAAGGCGCTTTGTTTACCGATTTGTCTGTTTATGACAATGTTGCTTTTCCAATGCGCGAACTAACTGACCTATCAGAAAGCATGATTCGCGATTTAGTGCTATTGAAGTTACATGCTGTCGGTTTGCGTGGCGCCCATCAGCTAATGCCAACAGAGTTGTCAGGCGGTATGGCGAGACGCGTGGCCTTAGCCAGAGCGATTGCATTAGACCCACAGATTATGATGTATGACGAGCCATTTGCTGGTTTAGATCCTATTTCTATGGCGGTGATTTGCGATTTAATTCGTACGCTTAATGATGCACTTGGTATTACGTCTATCGTGGTCACGCATGATGTGGAAGAAACTTTCTCATTTGCTGATTATATTTATTTTGTGGCAGACGGTGTGGTGGCCGCAGAGGGGTCACCAGATGATTTACGTCAATCTACGTTGCCGTTTATCCATCAGTTTGTGCATGGTGAAAAAGATGGGCCAGTGCCTTTCCATTATGCCACAGGTGATTATAAGCAAGATTTATTAGGGCCAGAAGCATGATCAATTTCTTGCGTAATCTTGGTAGTAACTTTATCGACCAGATCTGGCGTTTAGGTGCAGGTGGGCGTTTATTTGGTTTGATGTTGATTTCTTCAGGCGAGAGCTTTCGACGGTTTCGTTTAGTTGTTCGTGAAGTGTATTTCACGGGTGTTAATTCCCTAGTGATTATTTCTGTCTCTGCATTTTTTGTGGGGATGGTGTTGGCGTTGCAGGGTTACCATACTTTGCAAAAATATGGCTCATCAGAGGCGATTGGTGTGTTGGTTGCATTGGCACTCGTTCGTGAGTTGGGGCCTGTTGTGACCGCATTATTATTCGCAGGTAGAGCAGGTACTGCCATTACGGCTGAAATTGGTCTCATGAAAGCAACGGAACAGTTGTCAGCAATGGAAATGATGGCGGTTAGCCCTATTGCACGTGTGATTGCACCAAGGTTCTGGGCTGGTGTTATTTCATTGCCTATTTTAGCGGCGCTGTTCTCTATGATTGGTATTCTAGGCGGTTACTTAGTGGCTGTGCCACTTATTGGTGTTGATGCGGGTGCTTTTTGGTCGCAAATGCAAGCGAATGTAGATTGGCAGTTTGATATTTTGAATGGTGTTATAAAAAGTGTTGTATTTGGCGTGGCATGTACTATGATTGCCTTGTTCGAAGGGTATGATGCGCCGCCGACTGCAGAAGGGGTTAGCCGAGCAACAACAAGAACGGTGGTGACCTCATCATTAGCGGTATTGGCGCTAGATTTTGCATTAACCTCGTTTATGATTATTTAGGTGTGAGGGTAGGATTATGGAAAGAACAACAATAGATTTATGGGTGGGCATATTTGTCGCCTTAGGTGTTGCCGCATTGCTTGGTTTAGCGATGAAGGTGGGAAATTTAACCACGAGTAACATTGGCGATACGTATACAGTCAAGGCTGCATTTGAGAATATCGGCGGCTTAAAACCACGCGCACCAGTGAAAAGTGCTGGCGTCGTGGTTGGACGTGTTGGCGATATTCGTTTTGATGGCGCGACTTTTGAGGCGATTGTTAGTTTAAAAATCGATAAAGATTATAAATTCCCTGCAGATACTTTTGCTAACATTTATACAGCAGGTTTATTAGGTGAGCAGTATATTGGTTTAGAAGCTGGTGGTGATGAAGTGAACCTTGCAGAAGGTGACAAAATTATACAAACGCAAGATGCTGTGGTGCTGGAGAAGATGATTAGCCAGTTCTTATATAATAAGGCTGAGGAGCCGGTTGCAGCAGCAACTGCACCTGCGGAATCAACCAAAACAGATGATGATGCGTTAACTGATAGTCCTTTGGATGATTTGCTAAACTAACAGATACACCAAAGGGTCTCAATTTAATAGGATATAGATATGATTAAAAAGTTTTTTATTGCGTTAAGTATAGTTTTTTTTAGCACAGCAGTGTTTGCTATTGAGGCACCTGATGCGCTAGTGAAACGTACAGCGGAGGATGTGTTGGCTATTGTTAAGTCTGATCGCGATATTCAAGCTGGTAATCACGCGAAAATTTTTGCTTTAACAGAAGAGAAAGTTTTGCCGAACTTTAACTTTGTGCGTGTATCACGTTTGGTTTTAGGTAAAAACTGGACAAGAGCAACGCCAGAGCAGCGTACTAATTTCCAAAAAGAGTTCCGTACTTTATTGCTGCGCACTTACGCTACGGCTTTGTCTAAATACCAAGATCAGACAATTGAGTTTTTACCATTACGGATGGTTGATGATGCTAAAACAGCCTCAGTGAAAACGAAGATTATACAAAGTGGTGGGCAACCAATCGCTGTGGACTACTCTTTAGCACGTGAAGAGGATGCATGGAAAGTGTACGATATTGTGATTGAGGGTGTTAGTTTGGTCACTAATTACCGCGGGCAGTTTTCGCAAGAGGTGCGTAAAAATGGTTTGGATAGTTTGATTGTTAAGCTAACCAATAAAAATGCTAGCGCAATGACGCGTTAATTTAATTTAAAGCTTAATCATGACCGCAATTACACAAAACGAAAATCGCTGGGATGTCACTGGTAACATTGAGATGGATAATGCCAATACACTGCTCAAGCTAAGCGAAGCATTGGTGTTGCCTGGTCAGGCAGTGGTGGATTTTGCTAAGGTTGCTGAAGTTGATACATCTGCGGTGAGTTTAATGTTGGAGTGGCAGCGTAGGGCCCAGGCAGAAAACAAACAAATATCGTTTGTAAACTTGCCCAAGAGCCTTACAAGTCTGACAGTTCTATATGGAGTTGCAGATTTGGTTAGTTAACACTAATTAATTGTAGCGCTTGATTTGATTGATATTAACCCCATCTATTTAGGCGGGGTTTTGCTTTATATGAGCAAGAGGTATATAAGCATTTATTTTTAGGTAAGGATATTTTGGCAATTCCAGCAATAAAAATTGAGAATGTACATAAGCACTTTGACGATTTTCATGCCTTAAAAGGGCTTGATTTAACGGTGAACCAAGGTGAGTTTTTTGGCCTGCTTGGGCCAAATGGTGCTGGAAAATCGACATTGATTAATATTCTTGCCGGGTTGTTGCGACCTAGTGAGGGCAATGTTTCTGTCATGGGGCACGATGTTGTGACCGATTATCAAGCAGCACGAATGGCTTTGGGTGTGGTGCCACAAGAGCTGGTGTTTGACCCATTCTTCAACGTGCGTGAAATGCTGCGCTTTCAAGCTGGCTACTTTGGCCGAGGTAAAGAAAATGATGCTTGGGTAGATGAAGTTATTGAGTCCTTGGGCTTAACTGATAAAGCGCATACTAATATGCGACGGCTATCAGGTGGCATGAAACGCCGTGCATTGATCGCACAAGCCTTAGCACACAAGCCGCCAGTGATTGTGTTGGATGAGCCAACAGCAGGCGTTGATGTAGAGTTAAGACAGTTAATGTGGGGCTTCATTCGCCGCTTGAATCAAGAAGGACATACGGTTATTTTGACCACGCACTACTTAGAAGAGGCTGAGGAGCTATGTTCACGCGTGGCAATGATGAAGCAAGGTGAGGTGGTTGCCTTAGATACAACGGCTAATCTCTTAAATAAATTCCCTTCTAAAAACCTATGCCTTAAATTAAGCGCTGGCAATATGCCTGCCAGTTTATCCTCTATGGTAAAACATCAGGATGGGCAGACTTATGTGTTAACGCTAACAGAGTTGAGCCAGGTGGAGTTTGCCTTGAGCGAATTGCGAAAAGCCAATGCAGTGATTGAAGATATGCAATTAAATGAAGCGGATTTAGAAGATGTGTTTTTGTCGTTAGTGGGTGGTGCATGAGTCTGATTAACGCGCAAACACGCGGTGTATATACGCTGTTTAAAAAAGAGGTGTTGCGTTTCTGGCGCGTTGCTTTTCAAACCATTGCTTCCCCAATGATTACGGCATTGTTGTATTTGTTGATTTTTTCACATGTCTTGGCTGATCGCGTGCAGGTCTATGACAATGTGGCTTATACGGCATTCTTGATTCCAGGTTTGATTATGATGTCGTTGTTGCAAAATTCATTTGCTAATACGTCTTCAAGTTTGGTGCAGTCTAAGGTGATGGGTAACATTGTTTTTGTGTTGTTAACGCCTTTAACGTACTTGCAATTTTTTATCGCATTTTTAGCGGGGGCTGTCGTGCGCGGTTTCGTTGTTGGCTTTAGTATTTATTTGGTGGCTATTTTCTTTGTTGATTTGCCCATCATGCATATTGGCTGGGTATTGGTGTTTGCGCTTCTAGGCAGTGCTTTACTCGGTACGTTCGGTATTATTGCTGGTATTTGGGCAGAAAGATTTGATCAAATGGCCGCGTTTCAAAACTTTGTGATTATGCCGCTGACCTTTTTGTCGGGTGTCTTTTATTCTATTCACTCGTTGCCGCCGATTTGGCAGACTATTTCACACTTCAATCCATTCTTTTACATGATTGATGGCTTCCGATATGGCTTTTTTGGACAGGGTGATATTTCACCTTGGGTGAGTTTGGGTGTTGTTTTAACGTTTTTAGTGCTTTTAGTTGCGCTGAGCTTAAAAATGTTAAAATCGGGTTATAAACTGCGAGGCTAAAATGACGATTGGCTTTCAAAGAAAGCCGCACTAAAAATTAATTAAAAAGTCGACATGACTTGGTAAGAAGGTAAATGTGTTAACTGCATTACAATTAGAAGGTTATATCACGGCGAATTTGGCCTGTGAGTATATTAAAGTGTTGGGCGATGATGGTACTCATTTTGAGGCTGTGGTTGTGAGCCCTGAGTTTGTAGGGAAAAACATGGTGCAGCAGCATCAACTGGTTTATGCAGCACTAGGTGATCGCATGCGTGCAGAAATACATGCACTGTCGATGCAGACAATGGCGCCTGAAAAATGGGCAGAGATAAACAAATAATTATTGATTAGGAAATAAAATGGATACACAAGCAAGAATTAAAGAGACCGTTACCGGCAACACAGTTGTGCTTTACATGAAAGGCAGCCCGAAATTTCCACAGTGTGGTTTTTCAAGCTTGGCGACGCAAGTGTTAGACGCGTGCGAAGCACAGTATGTTGCTGTTGATGTGCTGCAAGATCAGGAGGTTCGTGAGGGCATTAAGGTCTTTGCTAACTGGCCAACGATTCCTCAGCTTTATGTAAAAGGTGAGTTTGTTGGCGGTTCTGATATCATTAAGTCAATGTATGAGAGTGGTGAACTACTAACGCTGCTAGCTGGGGCAAAGTAATTGGATAAGTTAATTATTAAAGGTGGCGAGCCGCTGAATGGCGAAGTCACTATTTCTGGTGCTAAAAATGCTGCATTACCTATTTTATGTGCATCGTTATTGGCTGAAACTCCATTACAGTTAAGCAGTATCGCCGCATTAAAAGATATTGGCACAACACTTAAACTGCTCGAAATTATGGGCGTTAAAGTTGATAGAAATGCAGATAAAGTCAGCTTGGATGCCAGTGAGGTGACCTCATTTGAGGCAACGTATGAAATGGTGAAAACCATGCGTGCTTCTATTTTGGTATTAGGTCCACTATTGGCGCGATTTGGTAGTGCACGTGTTTCATTGCCAGGCGGTTGCGCTATTGGTCCTCGTCCTGTTGACTTGCACATAAAAGGATTGCAAGCCATGGGCGCCGCGATTCATATCACGCATGGTTATATCCAAGCCAGTACATTGCACTTGCCAAACCGTCGTCTACAAGGCGTGCGATATTACATGGATTTGGTTACCGTAACAGGCACAGAAAATCTGATGATGGCAGCGACTTTAGCTGAAGGCACGACCGTATTGGAAAATGCAGCAAAGGAGCCTGAAGTGGTCGATTTGGCTGAATGTTTGAATAAAATGGGTGCCAAGATTGCTGGTGCTGGTACAGACGTAATCACCATCGAGGGTGTAGAGAAGCTCAATGGGACGAATCACAATGTTGTTTGTGATCGTATTGAAGCTGGTACCTATATGGTGGCAGCAGCGATGACGGGTGGGGAAGTAACCTTGAAAAATGTACGCGCTGATTTGCTTGATGCTGTGATTGATAAGCTGCGTGAAGCTGGTGCTGAAGTGACAGTAAATGGTGAAACCATTACCGTAAAAAGTGATGGTAAGTTAAAAGCCGTCAACGTGCGAACAGCACCACACCCTGCTTTCCCAACAGATATGCAGGCACAGTTTATGGCTATGAATTGCATCGCTGAAGGCGTATCAACTGTGACAGAAACGATTTTTGAAAATCGCTTTATGCATGTGCAAGAGTTGCAACGCTTAGGCGCGGATATCACTGTTGATGGACACACGGCTTTAGTCAAAGGTGTTTCGCATTTAGATGGCGCAACAGTGATGGCGACAGACTTGCGCGCTTCTGCTAGTTTGGTATTAGCTGGCTTGGTGGCTAGAGATGAAACAGTGATTGAACGTATCTATCACCTAGATCGCGGCTATGAATTGCTAGAAGAGAAACTGACTGCGCTAGGCGCAAAAGTGAAAAGAGCGAACTAATGATTACTATTGCTTTATCTAAAGGCAGAATTTTTGATGAGACTGCGCCATTATTGGCAGCGGCCGGCATTCAAGCAGAAGAAGAGCCGGGCTCTTCTAGAAAACTGATTTTAGGAACCAATCGTCCAGATGTGCGTCTGATTATTGTGCGTGCTTCCGATGTGCCAACTTACGTGCAATATGGCGCGGCAGATATTGGTATTGCAGGTAAAGATGTGTTGGATGAGCATGGTGGTGATGGTTTGTATCAACCACTCGATTTGCAAATCGCCAAATGTAAGATGATGGTTGCGGTACGAAAAGGTTTTGATTATGACGTGGTTATTCGTCAAGGTGCACGTTTAAAAGTGGTGACAAAATATGTTGAAACAGCACGTGAACATTTTGCGGAAAAAGGCATGCACGTTGATTTAATCAAGCTATATGGCTCTATGGAATTAGGCCCTTTAGTCGGATTGGCCGATGCTATTGTGGATTTGGTGAGTACAGGCGGCACGCTTAAAGCCAACAACTTGGAAGCGGTTGAGCATGTCGGCGATATTAGTTCACGTTTGATTGTAAATCAGGCTTCTTTAAAATTAAATCGCTCCGCATTACAGCCCATCATTGATGACTTTACGCGCGCAGTTTCAAGCGCAGCATAATTATTCAAAAACGCATAAATAAATAGGTTAAGTATGGATATTCGACGTTTATCGACAACAGATCAAAACTTTGACGAGGCCTTAAAGGCCTTGTTGGCGTTTGAAACAGCGCAAGATGACAGAATTGATGTTGTTGTGGCTGATATTTTAAAAGATGTTAAAACGCGTGGCGATGCTGCAGTATTGGAATATACTAACCGTTTTGATAATACGAATGCCACTAGTCTAGCTGAGCTTGAAGTGAGCCAAGCAGAGTTACAAGCAGCATTAACAGGGTTGCCATTAGATCAGCGCGAAGCATTACAAGCGGCGGCTTATCGTGTGCGTAGCTACCATGAGAAGCAAGTGATGCCATCATGGAACTATACGGAAGATGATGGCACGTTATTAGGTCAGCAAGTGACCGCATTAGATCGCGTGGGTTTGTATGTGCCAGGTGGTAAGGCAGCTTACCCTTCAAGCGTATTGATGAATGCAATTCCAGCGAAAGTGGCTGGGGTGCAAGAGTTAATTATGGTAGTACCAACACCTAATGGTGAGAAAAATGCATTGGTACTAGCTGCCGCTGCGATTTCAGGCGTTGATCGCGTATTTTGTATCGGAGGTGCACAAGCCGTCGGTGCGTTGGCGTACGGAACAGAAACAGTGCCGCAAGTCGACAAAGTAACCGGCCCAGGTAATGCTTATGTAGCAGCGGCTAAACGCCGTGTGTTTGGTGTGGTTGGCATTGATATGGTCGCGGGACCATCAGAGATTTTAGTGATTTGTGATGGCAAGACTGATCCTGATTGGATTGCCATGGACTTGTTTAGCCAAGCTGAACATGATGAGTTGGCGCAATCTATTTTGCTTTGCCCTGATGCGGACTTTTTAGATCAAGTTGAAGCCAGCATGCAAAGGCTTGTGGAAGAAATGCCAAGAAAAGGTATTATCAGCACTTCTATTACGGATAGAGGTGCACTGATTTTGGTGAAAGACTTAGATGAGGCGATTGAAATTAGTAACTATATTGCACCAGAACATCTGGAGCTTTCAATCGAAAATCCGTTAGAAACGAGTAAGAAAATAAAACATGCGGGCGCTATATTTATGGGGCGTGATACTTGTGAGGCTTTAGGTGATTACTGTGCCGGCCCAAACCACGTGTTGCCAACTTCACGCACCGCGCGTTTTAGTTCGCCATTGGGTGTTTATGATTTCCAGAAGCGCTCTAGCTTAATCATGGTGTCGAATGAAGGTGCGCAAAAATTAGGTAAGATTGCGTCAACCTTGGCGCATGGTGAGAGTTTGCAGGCGCATGCCCGTTCAGCTGAGTACAGGCTTAAGAAGTAAGGGATGAGCCAGTTCTGGAGTGACATTGTTCATGATTTAACGCCATATGTACCGGGCGAGCAACCTAAGCTGAAAGACTTAATTAAACTGAACACGAACGAGAATCCTTATGGCCCTAGCCCAAAAGTGCTGGAAGCACTTAAGGCGGAAGTGGGCGATAGCTTACGACTTTACCCCGATCCTAACTCGGACCGATTAAAAAACACGATTGCTGATTACCATGGCTTAACTGCCAATCAAGTCTTTGTAGGCAATGGTTCAGATGAAGTGTTAGCACATATCTTTCAGGGTTTGTTTAAGCAATTAAGGCCACTGATTTTTCCTGATATTACTTATAGTTTTTATCCTGTTTATTGTGGACTGTATGGCATTGAGTATGAGGCGATTCCACTTGACCGCCATTTTGAAATTAATATCCACGATTATGATCGACCGAATGGCGGCATTATTTTTCCTAACCCTAATGCGCCAACGGGTATTCCACTGGAATTGACGCGAGTAGAATCATTGTTGCAAAAAAATCGGCATTCCGTTGTCGTTGTTGATGAGGCTTATGTCGACTTTGGTACAGAATCTGCGGTTAAATTAATCAATGTGTACCCTAATTTATTAGTCACACAAAGCTTATCTAAAGCGCGTTCGCTCGCAGGCTTACGTGTCGGTTTTGCATTGGGTCATCCAGATTTAATTGAAGCATTAACCAGAGTGAAAGATAGTTTTAATTCTTATCCAATTGACCGACTAGCAGAGGCTGGTGCGATTGCTGCGATAGAGGATGTTGATTATTTTGATAAAACTTGTCAAAAAGTCGTGGCGACACGTGAGTCTTTAATCAAACGGCTTGACGGAATGGGGTTTGTTGTGTTGCCTTCAGGTGGAAACTTCATCTTTGCCAAGCATACAGCCGTAGATGGTGCTCAATTATCAGAAAGGCTACGTGAACAAAAGATTATTGTGCGACATTTTAAAAAGCCTGAACGAATTACACCCTATATTAGAATCACAATAGGTACAGAGCTGCAAATAGAGCAGTTAATCACTGCGCTAACACTAATACTGAGTCAGTAGGCTCTCTTAAAGCTGCCGGCTTTGTATTTAAATAACGCTAAATTGTTGAAATCATCTGTCAATTTCGGTTATGATGGCGGGATATGCACTGACTGTCAATTTGATGGGATCAATAGTTAAGTGGATACATAATTAAATTTTAATAAAGCAAATTCGGAGGAAGACTTTTCATGGCACAAACCCAGATGGCATTAGACTCACTAGACTTTGACGCAACAGTAGCACTAGCTGCTAAAGTTGCACCACACGTTGATATTTTAGAAATCGGTACACCATGCATTAAGCATAACGGTATTGAACTACTAAAAACATTACGTGCAAAGTTTCCAAATAACAAAATCTTAGTTGATTTAAAAACGATGGATGCTGGCTTCTATGAAGCAGAGCCATTTTATGCAGCTGGTGCAGACATCTGTACGGTTTTAGGTACTGCTGATATCGGCACGATTAAAGGTTTTATTGAAGTTGCTAATAAATACGGCAAAATGGCACAAGTTGATTTGATCAACGTAAAAGACAAAAAAGCACGCACTTTAGAAGTGGCTAAGTTAGGTGCGCACATTATTGGTGTGCATACAGGTTTGGATCAACAAGCTGCAGGTCAAACGCCGTTTGGTGATTTGGCAATGGTTACTGGTTTAAAAACAGGTGCTAAAGTATCTGTTGCTGGTGGTGTTAAAGCTAACACAGCTGCGCAAGTAGTTGAAGCTGGTGCTGATATCGTTGTTGCTGGTGCTGCTATTTACGGCGCTGCTGACCCTGCTACTGCTGCTGCTGAGATTACAGGTATCGTACATGCCGGTAATGCTAGTGCTGGTGGTATGAAATGGTTGCCATGGGCAATTATCGCTGGTGCGGTATTGCTAGGTTTGTACTTGCTTAACGGTGGTACTGTTCAAGAAGCACCAGCTGATGCTGCTGCAACAATGGAGCAAGCTGTTGAAGCAACTGGCGAAGCAATGGAAGAAGCTAGCGATGCTGTAGGTGACGCTATCGAAGCTGCTGCTGAGTAATTTCAGTTAGTACTCATTATAAAAGCCGGCCTTTTGGTCGGCTTTTTTATTGTACTTTTTGCGCAACAGTCTGAGATTGGGTTAAAATGCCCTTAAATCATTGAAATTACATTCATTACTTAATTTAGACATTATTCCTATGCGTCAAGCTGAAGTTACCCGCGATACCCTTGAAACCCAAATTACCGTTTCTATCAATATAGACGGTACTGGCCAGTCACAATTTGAAACTGGCATTGGCTTTTTAGACCATATGCTAGATCAAGTGGCGCGTCACGGCATGATGGATATTGATGTGCACGCGAAAGGTGATTTGCATATTGATGCACACCATACTGTTGAAGATATTGGTATTACGCTTGGGCAGGCTTTCTTAAAAGCACTTGGCGATAAAAAAGGCATTAACCGTTATGGACATGCCTATGTGCCATTAGACGAGGCACTTTCTCGTGTCGTATTGGATTTGTCTGGTCGCCCAGGATTGTCATTTAACTGTGAGTTCACGCGTGCTGCTATTGGTGAGTTCGATGTTGATTTATTCCACGAGTTTTTCCAAGGCTTTACCAATCACGCATTGGTGACCCTGCATGTCGATAATTTAAAAGGTCATAACTCGCACCATCAGGCAGAAACCATTTTTAAAGCGTTTGGTCGCGCACTGCGTATGGCTGTGGCACATGATGAGCGTATGGCAGGTGTTATGCCGTCTACCAAAGGCGTGTTATAGCGCCAACATTCTAGTAGTAAATTAAATGAAAAAAATAGATATTGCCGTTGTTGATTATGGCATGGGTAATTTAAGATCCGTGTCAAAAGCAATTGAACATGTTGCCTCGGATAAAACGGTGCTGATCACTAGCAACCCTGAAGAAATTCATGCGGCTGAGCGTGTCGTATTTCCAGGGCAAGGGGCAATGCCGGAATGCATGCAAGAGCTGGATGGGCGCGGTCTACATAAGGCGGTTGTTAGCGCGGCTAAAACCAAGCCATTTTTAGGCATTTGTATTGGTTTGCAAATGTTATTTGATCATTCCGAAGAAGGGGATACCAAAGGGCTGGGTTTGTTGGAAGGCAATGTTAAAAAGTTTGCCCTTGAGAACGTCACTGATGCAGCGGGTGAGAAGCTGAAAGTTCCGCATATGGGATGGAATCAAGTCTACCAGTACGATAAGCCGCATCCGATGTGGCAAGGCATTGCCAGTGGGGAACGTTTTTATTTCGTCCACAGCTATTATGTGAGCCTTGAAGATGAAGCGAGTGCCATGGGTTATGGCGAGTATCCAAACAAGTTTACTTGTGCTGTGGCGCAAGATAATATTTTTGCTGTGCAGTTTCATCCAGAAAAAAGTGCACAGGCAGGATTGCAATTACTCCGCAATTTTGTAAACTGGAAACCGTAATTTTTTTCTGCAACCTAACTAAGTAATACTTTAAGGCTATGCTAATCATTCCCGCAATTGATCTCAAAGATGGACACTGTGTTCGTCTTAAACAAGGTGACATGGATGCGTCCACTGTTTTTTCAGTAGACCCTGGTGCTACAGCTAAACATTGGCTAGACCAAGGGTGTAAACGATTACACTTGGTTGATTTAAATGGTGCATTTGCAGGTAAGCCTGTGAATAATGGTGCCGTTAAATCAATTGTGAGTGCCATTGGTGGAAAAATACCTATTCAACTTGGTGGTGGCATTCGTGATTTGGATACCATTGAACGTTATTTAGATGACGGCATTGATTACGTTATTCTTGGTACTGCTGCAGTCAGAAATCCAGGCTTTTTACATGAAGCGTGTGATGCTTTCCCTGGACAAGTGATTGTTGGTCTTGATGCTAAAGATGGCAAGGTCGCTGTTGATGGTTGGTCAAAATTAACTGGCCATGATGTGATTGATATTGGTAAAAAATACGAAGACTATGGTGTTAGTTCAGTTATTTATACGGATATTGGTCGTGATGGCATGATGACTGGCGTTAATATTGAAGCGACTGTTGCTTTAGCGCAAGCATTGACGATTCCTGTGATTGCCTCTGGTGGCGTAACTAATTTAGATGATGTCCGCAAGCTTTGCGCTGTTGAAAGCGAAGGTGTGATTGGTACGATTACAGGCCGTGCCATCTATGAAGGCTCTTTAGACTTTGCTGCTGCGCAAGCCTTAGCGGACGAATTGTCACCTAATGCTCGCTAAACGTATTATTCCTTGTATGGATGTCACGGCTGGTCGTGTCGTTAAAGGGGTTAACTTTGTGGAGCTGCGTGATGCAGGCGACCCAGTTGAAATTGCAAAGCGCTATGATGACCAAGGTGCTGATGAGCTTACCTTTCTAGACATTACTGCAACGTCTGATGATCGAGATTTGATTTTGCACATCATTGAAGATGTGGCTAGTCAGGTGTTTATTCCATTAACGGTTGGTGGTGGTGTACGTGAAGTGGATGATGTGCGCAGGCTACTTAATGCTGGCGCGGATAAAGTCAGTATTAATACAACTGCTATCTACAATCCACAAGTGGTTGCTGATGCAGCAGCACGCTTTGGCTCACAATGTATCGTCGTTGCGATTGATGTTAAAAAAGTAGAAGGTCAGCCGTTTGAGTGGGAAGTGTTTACCCATGGTGGCCGAAAACCAACAGGGTTAGATGCTGTCGAATGGGCGAAAAAAATGGTGAATTTAGGCGCAGGTGAGTTGCTAGTCACTAGCATGGATAGAGATGGTACGAAAATAGGATTTAACAATCCGCTTAACCGTGCGATTTCAGATGCGGTAGTCGTTCCTTTGATTGCTTCGGGCGGCGTGGGTAATTTGCAGCACTTGGTTGATGGTGTCAAAATTGGCGGTGCAGATGCTGTTTTAGCTGCGAGTATTTTCCACTATGGGGAATATACGGTTGAACAAGCAAAAACCTATATGCAAGCACACAACATTGAAGTAAGGCTGTAGAATTCATCAAATGAATTGGTTAGATAAAATACAGTGGGATGAGAATGGGCTTGTTCCCGTGATCGTTCAAGAACACAAAACGGGAAAAGTGTTAATGTTTGCATGGATGAACCGTGAAGCATTGACGCTGACCAACGAAAGTAAGCGAGCTATTTATTGGTCGCGTTCACGCCAAAAGCTCTGGCGTAAAGGCGAAGAGTCAGGCCATAGCCAACTAGTACATGAAATCCGTTTAGATTGTGATGAAGACGTGATATTGATTGATGTCGAACAAATCGGCGGTATTGCTTGTCACACTGGCAGACACAATTGTTTTTATAAAAAATTAGAAGATGAGCAGTGGGAAATAGATCAACCTATTATTAAGAACCCTGAAGATATTTATAAGACCATCGTATGACTGAAAATATTTTAGATCGATTAGCAGACTTGCTGGAGCAACGTAAAGCGGCTGACCCAAGCTCGTCATACGTGGCTAAGCTGTATGCAAAAGGCATGGATAGCATTCTTAAAAAAGTCGGTGAAGAAGCGACTGAAGTGGTGATTGCTGCAAAAGACGGTAATAAACAAGAGATTATTTATGAGACGGCAGATTTGTGGTTTCATACTTTGGTGATGTTAGCAAAAGCCGATTTAAAACCACAGGATATCTTGGATGAGCTTGCTAGGCGAGAAGGCTTATCAGGTATTGATGAAAAGAACGCGCGAACAAAAGATTAACGTTTGATTTAAGCAGTATGCTTGACAACATTAAGGTGAAACACAATGATCACAAACTGTCTTTTTTGTAAAATTGCTACTGGTGACATTACTTCCGACACCATCTATGAAGATGATGATGTGATTGTGTTTAATGACATCAAGCCAATGGCGAAAGTCCATTTTTTAATCGTTCCAAAATTGCACTTAGAGAGCTTAAAAAGCTGTGATAAGGCGCATCAGGCGCTGTTGGGTAAGATGCTATTATTAGCACCAAAGCTAGCTGAGGAGCAGGGCTTAAAGGGTTTTAAAACACTGATTAACACAGGACGTGAAGGCGGGCAGGAAATGTTTCACTTACATGTGCATGTGTTTGGTGGCGGCTTGCCAACGGTATAAATATTAGGAGATTGTAATGGGCGCATTTAGTTTATGGCATTGGTTAATTGTATTATTAATCGTTGTGTTGGTTTTTGGTACGAAAAAGCTTAAGAATATGGGCGGTGATGTTGGCAGTGCTGTCAAGGAATTCAAAAAGGCAGTTAAAGACAATGACGAACAAGAACCAGCTGAAGAAGTGGGCACAACCATCGAAGGTGAAGTGACCAAAAAGACTAACCAGTAATGTTGAGTATCGTACGTGTTTGATATTTCTTTTGCAGAGCTGATGATGATAGCAGTCGTTGCGCTATTGGTTGTTGGTCCAGATAAGCTGCCGCAAGTTGCACGTACTGTCGGGGCTTTTGTTGGGCGATTACAACGCTATGTGGCGCAGATTAAAGAAGAAGTGAATCGCGATGCTCGATTTGAAGAGTTGCAAAAGCTTCAGCAAGAAATTAAACAAGGCGCCGGCCAAGTTGAGTCCAGTATGATGGCTGGAGCAAGTAAAGTGAAAGCAGCAGTAGCAGGAAAAAGCGTTGAACCAAAAAACAAATCCACGGCAAAGATAGCTGCTGCAAAATCAAAATCTCCCAGTAAGAAACCTGTAGCAAAAAAAACAGCAATAAAAAAACTGGTCACAAAAAAGCCGCAGCCTAAAAAAACTAAAGGCCAAGCATAATTATGACGCCTACTGAATCATTTGTGTCCCATTTAATCGAGTTACGTAATCGCTTGATAAAAATCGTGGTGGGCATGCTGTTGGTATTTTTAGGGCTATTCCCATTCGCGAATAAAGTTTATGCATTGTTAGCCGCGCCGATGTTGGATAAATTGCCTGAAGGCACGCAAATGATTGCCACTGCTGTGGTGACGCCTTTTTTTGTGCCGATGAAAGTGGCGATAATGGCTGCTTTTGTGATTGCTTTGCCACACACCTTATATCAACTATGGATGTTTGTTGCACCTGGCTTATATGCGCATGAAAAGAAAATGATGCTGCCTGCTATTGCTATCAGTAGTCTTTTGTTTTTATGTGGGATGGCTTTTGCTTACTTTTTAGTCTTTCCCGTTGTATTTGCTTTTATTGTGGGCAGTGCGCCAGAGGGTGTGGCGGTGATGACGGATATTGCAGAGTATTTAGATTTTGTTATGACGCTATTCTTAGCATTTGGTTTTGCATTTGAAGTGCCAATTGCCGTTGTGCTGATGGCACATTTTGGGTGGGTGACTGTTACACAATTAAAAGAAGCACGAAGCTATGTCATTGTAGGCGCATTTATATTGGCGGCTATTTTCACGCCACCAGATATTATTTCTCAGTTTATGTTGGCGATTCCACTTTGGATGTTGTACGAAGCAGGCATCCTATTCGTGCAGGTGGCGCAGCGTAAGCAAAACAGTATCAAAGCTGGCACTTAATCTTTATTAGCAACAGGTGATGGTCGCTTGCCGATTAAAGTGTCAACATCCATCTGTGTGCCGGCGCGCATGATGGTTAACACAGCATTTTTATTTGGTTCTAGTACGGCTATTAAATTAAGCATGGTGACGCTATTAATCACTTGTTTTCGATTAATAGCGATTAAGATATCGCCCGCTTTTAAACCTGCATGATCAGCAGGGCTTTCTCCTAGCACTCCTGCAATTAATGCACCTGATGCCGAAGGTAGTCCAAAAGATTCTGCAAGTTCTGGAGTGAGATTTTGTGCCTCAACACCGACCCAGCCACGGGTGACTGTGCCTTCTTTGGCAATTTGCTCCATGACCTGTTTGGCAAGACTTGCGGGGATAGCGAAGCCAATACCCATGCTGCCACCATTGCGAGAATAAATGGCACTGTTAATGCCAACAAGGTTGCCCTCAGTATTAATCAGTGCGCCGCCAGAATTGCCTGGGTTAATTGAGGCGTCGGTTTGGATGAAGTTTTCGTAAGTATTGATGCCTAAATGATTGCGTCCTAGCGCGCTTACAATCCCTTGTGTAATTGTTTGACCAACGCCGAAAGGGTTGCCAATGGCGAGCACAACATCACCAATGTCCAGCTTGTTTGAAGAAGCAAAAGTAATAAAAGGGAGGTTATTTGCTCCAATTTTGAGTAATGCTAAGTCAGACTCGGGGTCGGTGCCAACAATAGTGGCAGGTAGTTTTCTACCATCAGCGAGTGCGACTTCAATCGCATCTGCTGATGAAATGACATGATGATTCGTTAGAATAAGCCCTTGCTCACTAACAATCACACCACTACCTAGGCTGTTATCAGTAGGATCATCATCTTCACCTTGGTCACCAAAGAAATGTTTGAATAATGGGTCATCCATGAATTTCTGGTGTGAGTTAGATGTGTTCCTGCTGGATGTGAAAATATTGACCACGGCGGGCATGGCTTTTTTCGCGGCATCCTTGTATGAGCTGGCGGGCTTACTTGGCGGTGCGGAGCTTGCTCCTTTAATCGCTGTTTGTCCTTGTATCGGCTTTTGGCCAAACTCAAGTAATCCAGGTTTTAAGGTTTGCAGCACGAATAATATACCCAAGCATACGGTGACTGTTTGGGCAAAAGTAAGCCATATTTTTCGCATAGATTTCGTTTTTAATCTGATAATTGGTTAGTATAGGCGAAAACGAGGTAATTATTAACCATTTTAAGGGTCCTATTATGCAGTTGAATGAACTTAATCACTATTTGACGCAATTGTTACAGCCAGAACGGTTTAATGATTACTGCCCTAATGGTTTGCAAGTGGAAGGTAGACATGAGGTTAAGAAGGTTGTCACTGGTGTTACCGCTAGTTTGGCGTTGTTACAGCGTGCGCAAGCTGCCAATGCCGATGTGATTCTGGTGCATCATGGCTACTTCTGGAAGGGCGAGTCACAGTCAGTGACTGGAATTAAAATGCGGCGTTTAAAATTTCTTTTAGAAAATGATTTAAATCTTTTTGCCTATCACCTGCCTTTAGATGCACACCCAGAAATCGGTAACAATGTGATGCTTGGTAAAGTGTTAGATTTGGAAATTGCAGGCTGGTTAGATGGTGAAAAAAATATGATTGCTTGGGCAGAACTAAAGCAAGCTAAATCATTCCAATCAGTAGCGGATGAATTTAGTGTTAAGTTGAATAGAGAAGTACAGTTGATTGGTGATGTGAATAAACTAGTACACACTATTGCATGGTGTACAGGAGCGGCGCAAGGATATATCGATCAAGCGATAGCCGCGAATATAGATGTTTTTGTCAGTGGAGAGATTTCTGAGCAAACGGTACATCAGGTGCGAGAATCCAATACGGCTTATATCGCGGCTGGTCATCACGCAACTGAGCGATACGGTATAAAGGCGCTTGGAGAGAATTTAGCTGATAAATTTGATTTTCAGCATGAATTTATTGATATTAATAATCCAGTTTAAGTGATATTAATCAATTATTTAGAGAATAATATTTGGTTTAGTTGTTTGGAAAATGTATAATCGCGATTAATTCTCAATTGTGATTAACGACGCCCCAAAAGGGCGAGTAAAGGAAGTCATGTCAGTTTCAGATGCAGGAAAAGACAAGCCGTCAAAAAATAGCGCATTGTCGTTTCAAGAGCCTTCACAGGTTGATAAAGAAAAAAGACAGTTTTTAGTCGCCGCTACTGCAGCCGTTGCTGCTGCTGGAGCTGCGGCTACTGCTGTTCCATTTGTGGGTAGTATGTTGCCAAGTGAGCGTGCCAAAGCAGCGGGTGCACCAGTGGAGATCGATATTAGTGATATCGCCCCCGGCGAAATCAAGACTGCAGAGTGGCGTGGTCAGCCAGTATGGATTATTAACCGTACTGAGGAGATGACAGCAGAGCTTCCTAAGCATAATGGTCGACTATCTGATCCGATGTGTGAGATCACATCACAACAACCAGCGTATTGTAAAAATGCTGATCGCTCAATTAAACCAAGCATTGGTGTAATGGTGGGGATTTGTACGCATTTGGGTTGTTCGCCATCGGCCAAGTTGGAAAAGGGTGGTGATATGGGCGAAAATTGGACCGGTGGTTTTTACTGCCCTTGTCATGGCTCGAAGTTCGATTTAGCTGGCCGTGTGTTTAAAGGTTCTCCAGCACCCACTAACTTAGTGGTGCCACCACATTCGTATATTGACGATAACACTTTAGTTGTCGGCATTGAAGCTGAGATGGTGGCGTAGCATGGCTGATCAAAAACAGAACATAAATGTAGCAATCACTGACCTCGTTGGTTGGGTGGATCGTCGTTTTCCGCTTACCAGTACGGTAAAGGCACACCTGACAGAGTATTATGCGCCTAAGAATTTTAACTTTTGGTATTTCTTTGGTGCATTGGCCATGATGGTACTAGTCATGCAGATTTTGACTGGTATCTTTTTAACCATGCACTATAAGCCTTCAGCGGCAGAAGCATTTGCATCAGTAGAATATATAATGCGGGATGTGTTTGGTGGAAATATCATCCGTTATATGCACTCTACTGGCGCCTCTATGTTTTTCCTTGTCGTGTATCTGCATATGTTCCGAGGAATTATCTATGGTTCCTATAGAGCGCCACGTGAATTGATTTGGTTATTTGGTGTCGGTATCTTTCTGACATTGATGGGCGAGGCGTTCTTTGGTTACTTGTTGCCGTGGGGACAAATGTCTTACTGGGGTGCTCAGGTGATTACCAGCTTATTTGGCACAGTGCCATTTATTGGGCCTGATTTGATGGAATGGTTACGCGGAGATTATCTGACTTCGGATGCAACGTTGAATCGATTCTTTGCTTTCCATGTGATAGCGCTGCCGATGGTGTTGCTAGGCTTGGTCATGGTGCATTTGGTTGCATTACATGAGGTTGGTTCTAACAATCCAGACGGTGTGGAAATTAAAGAGAAGAAGGATAAAAAAACAGGCATTCCATTGGACGGTATTCCATTCCATCCATATTACACCGTGAAAGATACTGTGGGTATAGTTGTGTTTCTGATTGTGTTTGCTGCCATTGTGTTCTTTGCGCCAGAAATGGGCGGTTACTTTTTAGAGCATAATAACTTTATTCCAGCTAACCCATTGGTAACGCCAGAGCATATTGCACCAGTTTGGTATTTCACACCTTATTATTCAATTCTTCGCGCGGTTCCGCCAGTATTGAACTCACAGTTCCCTGGTGTTGCTGCAATGGGTTTGTCGGTGATGGTGTTTGCCTTGTTGCCATGGATTGATAAGAGTCCGGTGAAGTCAATTCGCTATCGCGGAAAACTATATAAGGGCTGGTTGGCTGCTTTTGTCGTGAGTTTCCTAGTGTTGGGTTATTTAGGAACAGAGCCTTCAAATCTATGGGGTCAATTCGGTGAGTGGGCTGGCGGGGCGGACAGGGCAACTGTCGTTGCGCGCATTTTCACGGCGATTTACTTTTTATTCTTCTTGTTGATGCCTTGGTATACTGCGCGTGACAAAACAAAACCTGTGCCAGAAAGGGTGACGAAATAACATGAAAAAGCTATTAATCATTATTGCGCTTTTGCCAATGTTTGCATTTGCAAACACCGCTGCAAAGTTAGAATCTGCGCCGATAGATCCATCCGACAAGGCGTCATTGCAACGCGGCGCACGTACCTTTGTTAATAACTGTTTGAATTGCCATAGTGCAAACTATATGCGCTATAACCGCTTGGTTGATATTGGCTTAACAGAGAAGGAAATTGAAGAGAATTTGTTGTTCGCTGGCAAAAAAGTGGGTGACACCATGTCAGTGGCTATGAATCCTAAAGATGCCAAAAAATGGTTTGGTGTAACGCCACCTGATTTGACGGTTGAAACAAGGGCGCGTGGCGTTGACTGGTTTTATGCTTATATGCGGGGATTCTATAAAGACGAATCTACGGCAAGTGGTTGGAATAATGTAGTATTTGATAAGGTGGCAATGCCGCACGTGTTATATCAACTTCAAGGTGAGCAGGTGCTTAACCATGAGACGCATGCGCTGGAACTTGTTAAGCCTGGTAAGTTGAATCCTGAGGAATACAATGCATTCGTTGCGGATTTAACAAACTACATGGCCTTTATGGCAGAGCCTGCAAAACAGCAGCGCAAAAGCCTGGGTATATGGGTGCTATTGTTTTTAGGAGTGTTACTTGTATTAGTTAAAAAAGTAAAAGCAGCATACTGGAAAGATATTAAATAATTTTAATAAAGAACGCTTGTGAGTGAAGTGCGAGACAAGCGAATTAGAGGGTAAGAATTATGATGAAATTATATTCGGGCTCGGTTGACCCATTTAGTCACCGTTGCCGTATTGTGCTGTTTGAAAAAGGCATGGATTTTGAAGTGATTGATGTGGATTTATCTAACAAGACAGAAGATCTTGCTGTGTTGAATCCGTATGGTAGTGTGCCGGTATTGGTTGAACGTGATTTGGTGTTGTCAGAAGCGAATATCATTAATGAGTATATTGATGAGCGTTTTCCGCATCCACAATTAATGCCTGCTGATCCAGTCATGCGCGCACGCGCAAGGTTGTTTCTATATAGCTTTGAGCAAGACTTGTTTAGCCATGTTAAAGATTTGGAATCTTCAGATGAAGCAGTTGCTGCTAAAGCGCGTAAAACAGTGCGTGATAACTTAACGCAGATTGTCCCTATCTTCAGCCGACAAGAGTATTTGTTGGGTGATGAGTATTCAATGTTGGATGTCGCGGTAACGCCGTTGCTATGGCGCTTGGAGCACTACGGTATTCAAATGCCAAGCCAAGCAGCACCATTATTAAAATATGCTGAACGCTTATTCGCACGACCTTTGTACGCGGAAGCAATGACGCCGTCAGAAAAAGTAATGCGTAAATAAGATGGCTGATGCATTAACTTCAACTAAGCCTTACATGATGCGAGCCATCCATGAGTGGTGTATGGATAATGGGATGACGCCGCATTTATTAGTTGTTGTTAATGTGCAGACAAAGGTGCCGCGTGCTTTTGTTAAAGATGGTGAGATTGTGCTTAATCTAAGCTATTCAGCAACCAAGGATTTGCATATAGAAAATGATGCGGTGACTTTCTCCGCTCGATTTGGCGGCGCTTCACAGAATTTGTATGTGCCAATGGATGCGGTTCGAGGTATCTTTGCGCGTGAAAATGGGCAAGGTATGTTTTTCGAGATGGATGCGCAAGGGGAGCCAGCTTCCTCAGACCAGGCATCTAGTGAGAGCGGTACAGATGGCGAGCCTGTAGAGGCTAAAGCTAAAGCAGGGAAAAAAAGACCAACTTTAACAGTGGTTAAATAAATTTTTTCAAAATAACATCAATTTTTTTAAAAGCGCTATTGCATAAAAGTTAAAAAATGCTATAGTCACGCCTCAAATAAAAACGCCGGATTAGCTCAGTTGGTAGAGCAGCGCACTTGTAATGCGAAGGTCATCAGTTCGATTCCGATATCCGGCACCAAATATCTTTAAAGAATCATTAGTAGTAGAAGCCACTTAAAGTGGCTTTTTTATGCTTGATTTTGTTTGACAGTAGGTTGAAAGTTAAGCATAATTGCGGGTTCGGTTTGGAGGGATGGCCGAGTGGTTAAAGGCGACGGACTGTAAATCCGTTCTCTCTGAGTACGTAGGTTCGAATCCTACTCCCTCCACCATAAGTATTTTGGATGTAGTTGTAAGTAATAAGAGAAGATTTGATGAACCACAGTGCGGGAGTAGCTCAGCTGGTAGAGCTTCAGTTTTCCAAACTGAATGTCGCGAGTTCGAGTCTCGTCTCCCGCTCCAAACAATGTATCGTTTGGGTAGTTAAGCAGCCCATGTGGCTCAGTGGTAGAGCACTCCCTTGGTAAGGGAGAGGTCGCGGGTCCGATTCCCGCCATGGGCACCATGAACTGCGGTAAAGTTCGTTGAGTAGTAAAAGCGTTAAAGTTTTATTAAGTTAAATAAAACTTTTATAAAGCAACATAATTAAGTTAATAAAATTTTAGTTAAAACTAATTTAAGCAAAGGAAGATAATCATGGCAAAAGCAAAGTTCGAACGGAGCAAACCGCACGTTAACGTTGGTACAATTGGTCACGTTGACCACGGTAAAACAACATTAACAGCAGCTATTTCTACAGTATTGACTAAGAAATATGGTGGCGAAAAACGTGACTTTGCTGAAATTGATTCAGCACCAGAAGAAAAAGCACGTGGTATTACGATTAATACTTCCCACGTTGAGTATGAGACAGAAGCACGTCACTACGCACACGTTGACTGTCCAGGCCATGCTGATTATGTGAAAAACATGATTACAGGTGCTGCACAAATGGACGGCGCTATTCTAGTTGTTTCAGCTGCTGACGGCCCTATGCCACAAACACGTGAGCACATCCTACTTGGTCGTCAAGTTGGTGTTCCTTACATTATCGTATTCCTAAACAAAGCAGACATGGTTGACGACGCAGAGTTGTTAGAGCTTGTTGAAATGGAAGTACGTGAACTGTTAGACAAATATGACTTCCCGGGTGATGACACACCAATTATCATAGGGTCAGCTAAATTAGCATTAGAAGGCGACCAATCAGAAATGGGTGAGCCATCAATCTTTAGATTAGCTGAAGCGCTAGATACTTACATCCCAATGCCAGAACGTGCAATTGACGGCGCATTCCTAATGCCTGTTGAGGACGTATTCTCAATTTCAGGTCGTGGTACTGTGGTTACTGGTCGTATCGAGCGTGGTATTGTTAACGTTGGTGACGAAATCGAAATCGTTGGTATCAAAGCAACACAGTCTACTATTTGTACTGGTGTTGAAATGTTCCGTAAACTGCTTGATCAAGGTCAAGCAGGCGATAACGTTGGTGTATTGCTACGCGGTACTAAACGTGAAGACGTAGAGCGTGGTCAAGTGCTTTCAAAAGCAGGCACAATCACACCACATACAAAATTTACAGCAGAGATTTATGTGCTAGGTAAAGATGAGGGTGGTCGTCATACACCATTCTTCCAAGGTTACCGTCCACAGTTCTACTTCCGTACAACGGATGTAACTGGTGCTGTTGAGTTACCAGCTGGAACAGAAATGGTAATGCCTGGTGATAACGTATCAATCACAGTTGAATTAATTGCACCGATCGCGATGGAAGAAGGTTTACGCTTCGCTATTCGTGAAGGTGGCCGTACCGTTGGTGCGGGTGTTGTAGCTAAGGTTATTGCTTAGCTAGTAAGATTAAAAAGCTGCGCTAAATTTAGCGTAGCTTTTGTTGTTTGTACGATTAGTAGTTTGTTTTACCTGCAGGCCAATAGCTCAATTGGTAGAGTATCGGTCTCCAAAACCGAGGGTTGGGGGTTCGAAGCCCTCTTGGCCTGCCACATAATATGGTGCAATTCAATATTTGAATTGCCGTAAAAAGTTTAAGTGATTAATTATGGTAGATAGAATTAAGCTGGTGTTGTCTATGTTGCTTGTTGCAGCAGGCGTTGCCGGATTTTATCTTTTGGCTGATAAGGCGCTAGTGTTGCGTATTCTTGCTGTTATTGCAGGAGTGGTAGCCGGCGCTGTGCTTTTTAGAACAATACCAGTAGGTCAAAAAGCTTTTAGTTTTTTTGGTGATTCTGTTGCGGAAGCAAAGCGTGTTGTTTGGCCTACACGTAAAGAAACGATACAAACAACAATGATTGTATTTGTTTTGGTCGTGGTAATGGCAGCCTTTTTAGCAATTGTTGATGCTGGTTTTTCACAAATGATTCAATTTATATTGGGACGGGGTGCTTAAATGGATATGCATTGGTATGCAGTTCAGGTTTTTTCAAGCATGGAAAAATCCGTTAAAGCGGCAATTGTAGAGCGTATTGAGCGCTCAGAGTTTAAAGATCACTTTGGCGAGATTTTGGTGCCAATTGAAGAAGTGATTGAAATGAAGGCAGGAGTTAAGAAGATTTCTGAGCGTCGCTTGTATCCGGGTTATGTGCTTGTGCAAATGGCGATGGATGATGCAAGTTGGCATCTGGTTAAAAGTACGCCACGTGTAACGGCCTTTATTGGTGGAAGTGCACAAAAGCCAACACCAATTAAAGATAAAGAAGTCGAGATTATTTTGCAGCGTATGGATGATAGTAAATCGAATCCAACGCAGAAAATGACTTATGAAATAGGTGAGGCTGTTCGTGTGATTGACGGCCCGTTCAAAGACTTCTCTGGTAATATTGAAGAAGTGAACTACGAAAAAAGTAAAGTTAAAGTGTCGGTTTCAATCTTTGGTCGCGCAACAGGCGTTGAGCTGAGCTTCGGGCAAATTGATAAAGAAGTATAGGTTTTCAGTTTTAAAGTCTAAGTATTAGTAGTAAATATTGTTAACGGGGAGCTTTAATTAATTAAAGCGTTTGCACCCACTTTAGGAGCATATCATGGCAAAAAAAGTCATTGGTTACATCAAGCTGCAGATTCCTGCAGGTAAAGCAAATCCAAGTCCACCGGTGGGTCCTGCACTGGGTCAACGTGGTCTTAACATTATGGAATTTTGTAAAGCGTTTAATGCTGCAACACAGGGTGTAGAGCCTGGGTTGCCAATTCCTGTTGTGATTACTGCATTTGCAGACAAGAGTTTCACATTTGTAATGAAAACGCCACCAGCGTCTATCTTGCTGAAAAAAGCGGCAAAAATTACAAGTGGTTCAGCACGTCCTCATGTGGACAAGGTTGCTACGATTACACGTAAGCAAGCTGAAGAAATTGCAACAACTAAAATGTCAGACTTAACAGCAGCCGATATGGATGCTGCCGTACGTACGATCGCAGGTAGTGCGCGAAGTATGGGTATTATTGTGGAGGGTGAATAAGATGGCTAAAAGAATAGATGCACTACGTGCAGCAGTTGACCGTAACAAGGCTTACCCAGCACAAGATGCTTTAACAATGGTTAAAGATGCTGCAAAAGTTAAATTTGATGAGTCTGTTGATATCTCAATTAACTTAGGCATTGATGCTAAAAAATCAGACCAATTAGTACGTGGTTCTATCGTGTTGCCTAACGGTACAGGTAAAACAACACGTGTTGCTGTATTTGCACAAGGTGCACAAGCGGACGCTGCTAGAGAAGCCGGTGCTGATATTGTTGGTTTTGAAGAGTTGGCTGCAGAAATTAAAGGCGGCATGATGGATTTTGACGTTGTGATTGCAACACCAGACGCGATGCGTATTGTTGGTACATTAGGTCAAGTGTTGGGCCCTCGTGGTTTAATGCCTAACCCTAAAGTCGGCACAGTAACGCCAGATGCTGCGACAGCAGTTAAAAACGCTAAAGCTGGTCAAGTGCAATATCGTACAGATAAAGGCGGTATTATTCACTGCACAATCGGTCGTGCATCATTTTCAGTTGAGCAACTATCAGGTAATTTGGTTGCATTAGTTGATGCGATTAATAAAGCAAAACCTGCTTCAACTAAGGGTGTGTTTTTAAAGAAACTATCTGTATCTAGCACCATGGGTCCAGGCGTACGCGTGGATCAAGCAACCGTAGTGGCAGTATAGAGCATCATATTATTTGCTGAGCAATTGCTCAGCTTGAAAGAACTTTGGGCTTGTTGCTTTGAAACTAAAGCAGCAAGAGCATCAAAGACCGTTGGGGCTCGCAAGGGCTTAATTGAAGATGAACAATAATGGGTGAGTGAAGTGATTCAGTCCTCTGTTATTGATACTTAGATTCCAACGCAGATGGCGAACCCGATACAGGATTTGTAAGCCCTGAATCAAGGACGCCGTGAGTGGTGCAACATTTTTTGTTGTACTTTACATTAACGGAAGGAGAAAAGACCTTGAGTCTCAATCTAACAGAGAAAAAAGCAAAAGTTGCTGAAGTCAGCGAGCAAGTCGCGTCGGCGCAAGTAGTTGTTCTTGCTGAGTATCGTGGCTTAACAGTGACCGAAATTACGTCACTAAGAGCGGAAGCTAGAAAATCTGGTGTTTACCTACGTGTGTTGAAAAACACATTGGTACGTCGTGCAGTAGCTGGTACACCGTTTTCTGGTTTAGCAAGCGATATGGTTGGTCCATTGATGTTCGGCATTTCAGCTGACCCAGTGGCAGCAGCCAAAGTAATGAACGATTTTGCGAAGACTAATGACAAGTTCGTGATTAAAGCAGGCGCAATGCCAGATGCGGTATTAGACACTGCAGGTGTTAAAGCCTTGGCAAGTATGCCTAGTCGTGACGAGTTGTTGTCTAAATTGCTCGGTACTATGCAAGCTCCAGTTGCTAAATTTGTACAGACACTTAACGAAGTGCCTACCAAATTTGTACGTGGCCTTGCAGCGGTACGTGATCAAAAAGAAGCAGCATAATCTTACGCAAACTTATATTTAAATTTTAGGAGTTTTACAAATGGCAATTTCAAAAGAAGATATTTTAGAAGCAATCAGTGCAATGTCAGTATTAGATTTATCTACATTGATTACTGAAATGGAAGAAAAATTTGGTGTTTCTGCAGCAGCTGCTGCAGTAGCAGTAGCTGCACCAGCAGCAGGCGGCGACGCTGGCGGTGCAGCTGAGCAATCAGAGTTCGACGTTGTATTAACTGGTGTAGGCGAGCAAAAAGTTAGTGTTATTAAAGCTGTTCGTGAATTAACTGGTCTTGGCTTGAAAGAAGCTAAAGATTTGGTTGATGGTGCTCCAAAAACAATTAAAGAAGGCGTAGCTAAAGCTGAGGCTGACGAAGCATTGAAAAAATTAATCGAAGCTGGTGCTACTGGCGAACTTAAGTAATTATTTTAAGTGATTAAGTAATTTAGGCTGACGGGAGACCGTCAGCCTAAGCTGTTTATAAGAAGCAAGAAGTGTAACAAGTTGTAACGTATTATATTTAATAACTGATGTTATAAATCAAAGCATTAATTTGGCAGTGTTTTGTTTTCTACCCTCAAAATATCAGGAGACGCTATGAGCTATTCCTTTACCGAAAAAAAACGTATTCGTAAGAGTTTTGCAAAAAGAGAAAGTGTACAAGAAGTACCTTACTTACTTGCGATGCAATTGGAATCCTATAAAGCTTTTTTACAGGCTGATGCATCACAGGATGAGCGTAAAAACACTGGCCTTGAGTCAGCGTTTAGTTCAGTTTTTCCAATCGAAAGTCATTCAGGTAATGCACGTTTAGATTTTGTTAGCTATCAATTAGGTGCTGAGCCATTTGATGTTAAAGAATGCCAGCAACGTGGTTTGACTTACGCAGCGCCGATTCGTGTAAAAGTCCGTTTGACCATTATGGACAAAGAGGCTTCAAAGCCTACGGTTAAGGAAGTTAAAGAGCAGGAAGTCTACATGGGCGAATTGCCTTTGATGACGGAAAATGGCTCGTTCGTCATTAACGGTACTGAGCGTGTGATTGTTTCTCAACTGCATCGTAGCCCGGGCGTGTTCTTTGAACATGATCGCGGTAAAACACATAGCTCTGGTAAGTTGCTGTTTTCAGCACGAGTGATTCCTTATCGTGGTTCATGGTTGGACTTTGAGTTTGATCCTAAAGATTACTTGTATTTCCGTGTTGATCGTCGTCGTAAGATGCCGGTGACTATTTTACTTAAAGCGCTTGGCTTTACACCGGAGCAAATTTTAGCAACATTTGGTGATACTGATACATTCCATATTGGCCCTAAAGGTGTTGAGTTTACTTTAGTACCTGAGCGTATGCGTGGTGAGACTGCTAAGTTTGATATTGCAGATAGTAAAGGCAATGTTGTTATTGAGAAAGGCAAACGCATTACGGTTAAGCATATTCGAGAAATCGAAAGTGCAGGCATTAAAAAAATTGTAGTGCCAATGGACTTTATCCTAGGTCGCGCGATTGTAAAAAACATTATTGATACTGAAACTGGTGAAGTGGTTGCCAATGCCAATGATGAAATCACAGAAGAGTTGCTTGAGAAATTAGCTGAAGCAAAAATCAGTGTAATTGATACGCTTTATTCTGACGATCTGGATCATGGCGATTTCATCTCTCAAACATTACGTATTGACGAAGTGCCAGATCAATATGCTGCACGTACAGCGATTTACCGCATGATGCGTCCAGGTGAGCCACCAACTGAGGATTCGGTTGAAGCGTTGTTCCAAGGCTTGTTCTTTAATCCTGATCGATATGACTTATCTGTTGTTGGTCGTATGAAATTCAACCGACGTGCTTACCCTAGTAAGATGGTAGAACGTACAGCTGATTGGATGAAGCGCTTCTACGAGCGTGCTGGCGAGAAAGAAGATACTGGCGAGAATATCCTTTCAACAGATGATATCTTGGCTGTTGTTGGTGTGTTGCTAGAGTTACGTAACGGCCATGGTGAAATTGATGATATTGACCATTTAGGTAATCGTCGCATTCGTTCAGTTGGTGAATTAGCTGAGAATCAATTCAGAGCCGGTTTGGTTCGTGTCGAGCGCGCTGTTAAAGAGCGTTTAAGCCAAGCAGAGTCAGATAACTTGATGCCGCATGACTTGATTAATGCAAAACCAGTTTCTAGCGCGATTCGTGAATTTTTTGGTTCAAGCCAGTTATCACAATTTATGGATCAAACCAACCCACTGTCAGAGATTACGCATAAACGTCGTATTTCCGCGTTAGGCCCTGGTGGTTTGACACGTGAACGTGCTGGTTTTGAAGTGCGAGATGTACATACTACCCATTACGGCCGTGTTTGCCCGATTGAAACACCAGAGGGTCCAAACATTGGTTTGATTAACTCGCTGGCTTTGTTTGCACGTACTAATGAGTATGGTTTCTTAGAAACGCCATATCGTCGTGTGACTAATAACAAGGTTACAAAAGATATTGATTTCCTTTCTGCTATTGAAGAAAGCGAATTCATGATTGCGCAGGCGAATACTGAGTTAGATGCAAAAGGTGGCTTCAAAGAAGAAATTGTTTCTTCACGTTACCAAAACGAATTTACAATGGCACAGCCTGACAGTGTGCAATATATGGATGTTGCGCCAGGCCAGATTGTTTCTGTTGCGGCTTCATTGATTCCATTTTTAGAGCACGATGATGCTAACCGTGCTTTGATGGGTGCTAACATGCAACGTCAAGCGGTACCATGTCTGCGTGCTGAAAAAGCAGTGGTCGGTACTGGTATTGAGCGTACGGTAGCGATTGACTCAGGTACGATCGTGCAAGCACGTCGTGGCGGTAAAGTTGATTACGTTGATTCAGGCCGTATTGTTGTGCGTGTGCATGATGACGAGGCGATTGCTGGTGAAGTGGGTGTTGATATTTACAACCTCACTAAATATACACGCTCTAATCAAAATACGAACATTAATCAACGTCCATTGGTTAAAGTTGGCGACAGCTTGACGCGTGGTGATGTGATTGCTGATGGTGCTTCAACCGATATGGGTGAATTGGCGCTGGGTCAAAATATGTTAGTAGGCTTTATGCCATGGAACGGCTATAACTTTGAGGATTCTATCTTAATTTCAGAACGTGTTGTTTCAGATGACCGTTACACTTCAATTCATATTGAAGAGTTATCAGTGGTTGCACGTGATACGAAATTAGGTCCTGAGGAAATCACACAGGATATTTCAAACTTGTCAGATCGCATGTTAGGTCGCTTGGATGAATCAGGTATTATTTATATCGGTGCTGAGGTTGAAGCTGGTGATGTGTTGGTTGGTAAAGTAACGCCAAAAGGCGAAACGCAACTAACGCCAGAAGAGAAATTGCTACGTGCGATTTTTGGTGAAAAAGCTTCTGATGTGAAAGATACCAGCTTGCGCGTACCTTCAGGTACAACAGGCACTGTGATTGATGTGCAAGTGTTTACACGTGAAGGCATTGATCGTGATGCACGTGCGCAACAAATCATTGATGACCAATTGGCTCACTTTAAGCAAGATCTAGGTGACCAAATGCGTATTGTTGAAGAAGATACATTCGGTCGTATTCAGCGTTTAATCGAAGGTCAAATCGCGACTGGCGGTCCAAATAAGCTGAAAAAAGGCGACAAATTAACCGCTGAGTATTTAAAAGAAGTGGGTCGTTACGATTGGTTTGACATCCGTTTAGCTAATGAAGATGCGGCACGTCAACTTGAGCAGTTGAAAGAGGGTCTGACGACTGCACGTACTGATTTTGATAGTCAATACGAAGAGAAAAAACGTAAATTAACACAAGGTGATGAACTACAACCTGGTGTGCAAAAAATGGTTAAAGTGTATTTAGCTGTTAAACGCCGCATTCAGCCTGGTGATAAGATGGCTGGTCGTCATGGTAATAAGGGTGTTATTTCTAAAATTGCACCAGTAGAAGATATGCCGCATATGGCAGACGGTACGCCAGTTGATATCGTGTTGAACCCATTAGGTGTTCCTTCTCGTATGAATATTGGTCAGATTCTCGAGGTCCACTTAGGTTGGGCGGCTAGAGGTTTGGGTGTGCGTATTACTGAGATGCTAGAAGCCGAAACGAAAGTAGCTCAAATACGTCAGTTCTTAGAGAAGATTTATAACGACAGCACAGGTAAAAAAGAAGATATTAAATCTTTATCAGATGCTGAAGTGATTGACCTTGCGACGAACCTAAAACGTGGTGTCCCTTTTGCTACACCTGTGTTTGATGGCGCTGCTGAGTCAGACATTAAACAGATGCTTGATTTAGCTTACCCAGATGAGGATGCACGTACAAAGCAGCTGCAATTCCATGCTGGCAAAACACAGGTGAGCTTATTTGATGGCCGTACCGGCGATAAATTTGAACGTCCAGTGACTGTTGGTTATATGCACGTGTTGAAACTACATCACTTGGTTGATGACAAAATGCACGCACGTTCTACTGGTCCTTACAGCTTAGTAACGCAGCAGCCGCTAGGTGGTAAAGCACAATTCGGTGGACAGCGATTTGGTGAGATGGAGGTCTGGGCACTAGAGGCTTATGGTGCAGCTTACACATTGCAAGAAATGTTGACTGTTAAGTCTGATGATGTTAACGGCCGAACAAAAGTGTATGAGAATATTGTAAAAGGCGAACATAAAATCGAAGCTGGTATGCCAGAGTCATTTAATGTGTTGGTGAAAGAAATCCGTTCACTCGCTATCGACATCGATTTAGATCGCAACTAATTATTATTCATGCGCCTTGGCTGGTGCATTAGAGGAGAAGTCAAATGAAAGCACTATTAGACTTATTTAAACAGGTAACGCAAGAGGAAGAGTTTGACGCGATTAAGATCGCGTTAGCCTCACCTGAAAAAATCCGCTCATGGTCGTTTGGTGAAGTTAAAAAGCCAGAAACCATTAACTATCGAACATTTAAGCCTGAACGTGATGGCTTGTTCTGTGCAAAAATATTTGGTCCAACTAAAGATTACGAGTGCTTATGTGGTAAATATAAACGCCTGAAGCATCGTGGTGTGATTTGTGAAAAATGTGGCGTTGAAGTTACATTATCTAAAGTGCGTCGTGAGCGTATGGGTCACATTGATCTTGCATCACCAGTAGCACATATTTGGTTCTTGAAATCATTGCCAAGTCGTTTAGGTATGGTGCTCGATATCGCTTTACGTGATATTGAACGTGTATTGTACTTCGAGGCGTTCATTGTTGTTGATCCAGGCATGACGCCATTAACACGTGGCCAGCTTTTAACTGAAGATGATTACTTGTCTAAAGTTGAAGAATTCGGCGACGAGTTTAGTGCTGTCATGGGTGCTGAAGCCGTACGTGAGTTACTGCGCACGCTAGACATCAGCCGTGAGATCGAAACCTTACGTACAGACTTATCTGAAACTGGCTCAGAAGCCAAGATTAAGAAAATTGCTAAACGTCTAAAAGTACTAGAAGCATTCCAAAAATCTGGTATTAAGCCAGAGTGGATGATTCTAGAAATCTTACCTGTTTTACCACCAGAGCTACGTCCATTAGTACCACTAGATGGTGGCCGTTTTGCGACATCAGATTTGAACGATTTATATCGTCGTGTGATTAACCGTAATAACCGTTTAAGAAGATTGCTAGAGCTACGTGCCCCAGAAATTATCTGCCGTAACGAGAAGCGTATGTTGCAGGAAGCGGTTGACTCATTGTTAGACAATGGTCGTCGCGGTAAAGTCATGACAGGTGCGAATAAGCGTCCGTTGAAATCATTGGCTGACATGATTAAAGGTAAAGGCGGTCGTTTCCGTCAAAACTTGCTTGGAAAGCGTGTGGATTACTCTGGCCGTTCAGTGATTGTGGTTGGTCCACAGCTGAAATTGCATCAATGTGGCCTACCTAAGAAAATGGCACTTGAGTTATTCAAGCCATTCATCTTCCATAAGTTGGAAGTGTTAGGGTTAGCAACAACGATTAAAGCCGCTAAGAAAAAAGTGGAAGAAGAAGGGCCGGAAGTTTGGGATATTCTTGAGGACGTGATTCGTGAGCATCCGGTGATGCTTAACCGTGCGCCTACTTTGCACCGTTTGGGTATCCAGGCGTTTGAGCCTGTATTGATTGAAGGTAAAGCGATTCAGTTGCACCCACTCGTTTGTGCTGCATTTAACGCCGACTTCGATGGTGACCAAATGGCTGTTCACGTTCCATTAAGCTTGGAAGCGCAAATGGAAGCACGTACGTTAATGTTGGCTTCAAACAATGTATTATCTCCTGCAAACGGCGAGCCAATTATTGTGCCTTCACAAGATATTGTCTTGGGTCTTTACTATATGACTCGCGAGAAGGTTAACGCACGTGGTCAAGGCATGATCTTTAGCGATGTGAATGAAGTTCAGCGTGTTTACGATCAGGGTTTGATTGATTTACATGCAAAAGTAACCGTTCGTATTAAAGACTATGAGGTTGATGTTGCCGGCACAAAGACAGAGAAAGTGAATCGTTACGAAACGACGGTTGGACGTGCGCTACTTTCACAAATCTTACCGCCAGGTCTACCATTTACGAACATTACAACAGCGTTGAAGAAGAAAGAAATTTCTCGGCTCATTAATGCTTCTTTCCGCCAGGTTGGTATCCGAGAAACAGTGATTTTTGCTGATAAATTGATGACAACTGGTTATACCTATGCGACAAAAGCGGGCATCTCTATTTCTGTGAACGATATGTTGGTGCCAAAAGAAAAAGAAATATTAATTGCTGAAGCTGACGCAGAAGTGCGCGAAATTCATGATCAATATGTTTCTGGCCTGGTTACGCAAGGTGAGCGCTACAATAAAGTGGTCGATATCTGGGGTCGTACTGGTGATAAAGTGGCTGACGCCATGATGAAGCAGTTGAAAGAAGAAAAAGTCATTGGCGCTGATGGTAAGCAAGTCAAAGATGAAAACGGTAAGCCAATGATGCAAGAATCGTTCAATGCGATTTACATGATGGCTGACTCTGGTGCCCGTGGTTCTGCGGCGCAGGTGAGGCAGCTATCTGGCATGCGTGGTTTGATGGCGAAACCGGATGGTTCGATTATTGAAACACCAATTAAGGCTAACTTCCGAGAAGGTCTAAACGTGTTGCAATACTTTATTTCTACTCACGGTGCGCGTAAAGGTCTTGCTGATACGGCGCTTAAGACAGCTAACTCTGGTTACTTAACCCGTCGTTTAGTTGATGTGACACAAGATTTAGTTGTAACTGAATTAGATTGCGGTACAGAGTCGGGCTTGGTGACTAAAGCCTTGGTTAAAGGTGGTGAGATTGTTGAGCCATTACATGATCGTATCTTGGGCCGTACTGCGACGCTAGATGTGATTCATCCAGAAACGCAAGCAGTCATTTACCCAGCGGGCACATTGTTAGGTGAAGATGAAGTTGAAAATATTGATGCATTAGGTATCGATGAAGTGAAAGTGCGTACAGCACTGACCTGTGATACCCGTTACGGCATTTGTTCAACGTGTTATGGCCGTGACCTAGGTCGTGGTAAGTTAATCAGCATGGGTGAGGCTGTTGGTGTGATTGCAGCGCAATCTATTGGTGAGCCAGGCACTCAGTTAACGATGCGTACCTTCCATATTGGTGGTGCAGTATCCCGTGCGGCAACGATTAGCCAAGTTGAAGGTAAGTCTAACGGTACGTTAAACTTTACGTCTACTATGCGTTACGTGACGAACTCACGGGGTGAGCAAGTGGTAATTTCGCGTAATGGTGAAGTGATTATTACCGATGATGCGACTAAGCGTGAGCGTGAGCGTCATAAGGTGCCTTACGGTGCAACGCTTGCTGTTAATGACGGTAAAGTTGTTAAAGCAGGCCAAGCATTGGCAACATGGGATCCACATACCCGCCCAATTATTATTGAGTACTCAGGTAAAGTGAAGTTCGAGAACGTTGAAGAAGGTGTGACCGTAGCTAAGCAAGTCGATGAAGTGACTGGCTTGTCTACATTGGTTGTGATTGACCCGAAACAACGTGCGGGCCAAACGAAAAGCTTACGTCCACAAATTAAATTGTTGGATGACAAAGGCGAAGAAGTAAAAGTGGCTGGTAGTGATATTTCTGTCAATATGACCTTCCAATTAGGTTGTATTATTACTGTTAAAGATGGTCAAGATGTTGGTGTGGGTGAAGTGATCGCTAGTATCCCGCAGGAGACATCTAAAAACCGTGATATTACTGGTGGTTTGCCACGTGTGGCTGAGTTGTTTGAAGCGCGTTCACCAAAAGATGCTGGTATGTTGGCTGAGGTGACAGGTAGTGTGTCATTCGGTAAAGATACTAAAGGTAAGCAACGTTTAGTGATTACCGATGTTGATGGTGAATCAAGTGAATTCTTGATTGCTAAAGACAAGCACGTAACCGTACATGACGGTCAAATCGTGACTAAAGGTGAAAGCATTGTTGATGGCCCAGCAGATCCGCAAGACATCTTGCGTCTGCGTGGTCGTGAAGCGCTGGCGCGTTATGTGATCGATGAGGTGCAAGATGTGTATCGTTTGCAAGGTGTGAAAATTAACGATAAGCATATTGAAGTGATTGTGCGTCAAATGTTGCGTCGTGTTCGCATTACAGATGGAGGTGATACTGGCTTTATTCAAGGTGAGCAAGTTGAGCGTGCGGATGTGCTAACTAAAAATGAAGAAGTGGTTGCTGAGAATAAACGGCCTGCAGTTTATGAGTACGTATTACTTGGTATTACGAAAGCATCACTATCAACAGACTCATTTATCTCTGCTGCATCATTCCAAGAGACAACGCGAGTATTAACAGAAGCAGCGATTTTAGGTAAACGTGATGAGCTTCGTGGTCTGAAAGAGAATGTGATTGTGGGTCGCTTGATTCCTGCAGGTACAGGCTTGGCTTATCATGAAGCACGTAGAAAAAAAGCTGCAGGTATTAGCGCGACGCCTACAGGAGAATCTCCAGAATTGGCAGCAGCTGAAGAGTTATTTGCTAAGGATGAGGCTGAAGTTGAGGCAGTTGTAGTGCCAGAAGCAGAAGCCGTAGCAACAGATGTAGAAACACCGACAGAGTAGTGCGAAGTTGTTTTTGTGTTGAAATTAAAAGTGGCTAGAGTAACAACTAGCCACTTTTAGCTTGACACAAAGTCAGTCGAGCCATACAATGCTCCACTTTTCAGAATAGGTGAATTGTCTGCAATGGGGCCTATTAATAGTAACAAGTATTTTAAATCGTAGTTTTTAAAGAATTTTAAAAGGGTGTGTAATGCCAACCGTCAATCAGTTAATACGTAAACCACGCGCTAAAGTGGTCGTAAAAAGCAAGGTGCCAGCTTTAGAAGCTTGCCCTCAAAAACGTGGTGTTTGTACACGTGTCTATACAACAACACCAAAGAAGCCTAACTCTGCTTTACGTAAAGTAGCTAAGGTTCGTCTAACTAATGGCTATGAAGTGATTAGTTATATTGGTGGTGAAGGCCATAATTTGCAAGAGCATAGTGTTGTGCTATTGCGTGGTGGCCGTGTGAAAGATTTACCTGGTGTCCGTTACCATATGGTTCGCGGTAGCTTGGATACTGCTGGCGTTAAAGATCGTAAAAACGGCCGTTCTAAATACGGTGCAAAACGCCCTAAAGCTGGTAAGTAATTAACAATTTATAGCGGCTGAAATGCCTTGCTCGTGAGTTCGCTAGCAAAATAAACTTAATAGAATAGAGAAAACATGCCTAGACGTAGAGAAGTCCCAAAACGCGACATCCTTCCTGATCCAAAATTTGGAAGTGAAGAAGTGTCAAAATTTGTAAACGTATTGATGACCGGTGGTAAAAAATCAGTTGCAGAGCGTATTTTGTACGGTGCTTTTGAGCAAATAACCGAAAAAAGCGGTAAAGATGCTTTAGAGGTGTTTACAACAGCGTTGGTTAACCTTCGCCCGGTTGTTGAGGTGAAATCACGTCGTGTTGGTGGTGCTAACTACCAAGTGCCTGTTGAGGTTCGCCCTAGTCGTCGTAGTGCGTTAGCAATGCGTTGGATGCGCGATGCAGCCCGTAAGCGTGGTGAAAAGTCTATGGGCTTGCGCTTGGCGGCTGAGTTGTTGGAGGCTTCTGAAGGTAGAGGCTCTGCAATGAAAAAGCGTGAAGAAGTGCATCGTATGGCTGAAGCTAACAAAGCATTCTCACATTTCCGATTCTAGTAATCATTTAATAACTGCACTATTAAGTGCGGTTAGTTTAACAACTGCTCTTTAAAGAATTAAGTAAAGGTAATTATCGTGGCTCGTAAAACCCCTATTGAACGCTACCGTAACATTGGTATTTCTGCCCATATTGACGCTGGTAAAACAACGACAACAGAACGTATCCTTTTTTACACAGGTGTAAACCACAAAATTGGTGAGGTGCATGACGGCGCCGCAACGATGGATTGGATGGAGCAAGAGCAAGAGCGCGGTATTACCATTACTTCTGCTGCTACTACCTGTTTCTGGAAGGGCATGGCCAATCAGTTTAATGAGCATCGTATCAATATTATTGATACACCTGGTCACGTTGACTTTACAATTGAAGTAGAGCGTTCAATGCGCGTACTTGATGGCGCAGTGATGGTTTACTGTGCTGTTGGTGGTGTTCAGCCGCAATCTGAAACCGTTTGGCGTCAAGCTAATAAATATAAAGTGCCACGTTTGGCGTTTGTTAATAAAATGGACCGTGCGGGTGCTAACTTCTTTAATGTGTACGATCAAATGCGTTCACGTTTAAAGGCTAACCCAATTCCTTTACAAGTGCCAGTAGGTGCTGCCGAAACATTCACTGGTGTGATTGATTTGATTAAGATGAAGGAAATTATTTGGAATGAAGAGTCTCAAGGCATGAAGTTTGAGTACGGTGATATTCGTTCTGAGCTGAAAGCTGATTGTGACAAATGGCGTTCTAACATGGTGGAAGCTGCGGCTGAAGCAAATGAAGAGTTGATGGATCGTTACCTTGAAGAAGGTGATTTGTCAGAGGCTGACATTTTAGAGGGTTTGCGTATTCGTACGTTAGCATCAGAAATTATCCCAATGATGTGTGGTTCAGCCTTTAAAAATAAAGGCGTGCAAGCGATGTTGGATAAAGTAATTGAGTTGATGCCAGCGCCGACTGATCTTCCTGATACACGCGTTGAGGATGAAGATGGTAACGAGTCATTCCTTAAGCCTTCTGATGATGAGAAATTTGCCGCATTAGCATTTAAAATTATGACGGACCCATTTGTTGGGCAATTGATTTTCTTCCGCGTTTACTCTGGAACGCTGAATGCTGGTGATACTGTCTACAACCCACTTAAAGGTAAAAAAGAGCGTATTGGCCGTATTGTGGAAATGCATGCGAACACACGCGAAGCGCGTGAAGTTGTTCGTGCTGGTGATATTGCTGCTGCGATTGGCCTTAAAGAGGCTACGACTGGTGACACATTATGCGCGCTAGGCGAAGAGCTTATTCTTGAGCGTATGATTTTCCCTGAGCCTGTGATTCACGTTGCAGTTGAGCCGAAAACAAAAGTTGACCAAGAAAAAATGGGTGTTGCACTGCACCGTCTAGCACAGGAAGACCCTTCTTTCCGCGTTAAAACTGACCAAGAAACAAATCAAACGATTATTTCAGGTATGGGTGAGTTGCACTTGGAAATTTTAGTTGACCGTATGCGCCGTGAGTTTAACGTTGAAGCAAACATTGGTGCTCCACAAGTGGCTTATCGTGAAGCTTATAAAGACACGGTTGAAGTTGAAGGTAAGTTCGTTAAGCAATCTGGTGGTAAGGGTCAGTACGGTCATGTTTGGTTGAAAATGGAGCCTAATGAGCAAGGTAAAGGCTTTGAATTTATTGACCAAATTAAAGGAGGTACTGTACCGCGTGAATTTATTCCAGCAGTGGAAAAAGGTTTGCGTGAAACAATTCCTTCTGGTGTTTTGGCTGGTTTCCCAGTGGTTGATGCAAAAGTAACATTGTTTGATGGTTCTTACCATGATGTCGACTCGAATGAGAATGCATTTAAAATGGCCGCTTCAATTGCGTTTAAAGCTGGCATGCGTAAAGCAAGTCCTATCATCCTCGAGCCGATGATGTCTGTAGAGATTGAAACACCTGAAGATTACATGGGTGATGTGATGGGTGATTTATCTTCACGTCGCGGTATTATTCAAGGTATGGAAGATAACTCAACAGGTAAGATCATTCGTGCAGAAGTGCCACTAGCTGAAATGTTTGGTTATTCAACAACAGTGCGTTCACTATCGCAAGGTCGTGCAACTTACAGTATGGAATTTAAGCACTACACAGAAGCACCAAGAAACGTGGCTGAAGCCATTATGAACAAGAAATAATTGAATTTTTATATATAGAATATTAAAGGAAGATAATCATGGCAAAAGCAAAGTTCGAACGGAGCAAACCGCACGTTAACGTTGGTACAATTGGTCACGTTGACCACGGTAAAACAACATTAACAGCAGCTATTTCTACAGTATTGACTAAGAAATATGGTGGCGAAAAACGTGACTTTGCTGAAATTGATTCAGCACCAGAAGAAAAAGCACGTGGTATTACGATTAATACTTCCCACGTTGAGTATGAGACAGAAGCACGTCACTACGCACACGTTGACTGTCCAGGCCATGCTGATTATGTGAAAAACATGATTACAGGTGCTGCACAAATGGACGGCGCTATTCTAGTTGTTTCAGCTGCTGACGGCCCTATGCCACAAACACGTGAGCACATCCTACTTGGTCGTCAAGTTGGTGTTCCTTACATTATCGTATTCCTAAACAAAGCAGACATGGTTGACGACGCAGAGTTGTTAGAGCTTGTTGAAATGGAAGTACGTGAACTGTTAGACAAATATGACTTCCCGGGTGATGACACACCAATTATCATAGGGTCAGCTAAATTAGCATTAGAAGGCGACCAATCAGAAATGGGTGAGCCATCAATCTTTAGATTAGCTGAAGCGCTAGATACTTACATCCCAATGCCAGAACGTGCAATTGACGGCGCATTCCTAATGCCTGTTGAGGACGTATTCTCAATTTCAGGTCGTGGTACTGTGGTTACTGGTCGTATCGAGCGTGGTATTGTTAACGTTGGTGACGAAATCGAAATCGTTGGTATCAAAGCAACACAGTCTACTATTTGTACTGGTGTTGAAATGTTCCGTAAACTGCTTGATCAAGGTCAAGCAGGCGATAACGTTGGTGTATTGCTACGCGGTACTAAACGTGAAGACGTAGAGCGTGGTCAAGTGCTTTCAAAAGCAGGCACAATCACACCACATACAAAATTTACAGCAGAGATTTATGTGCTAGGTAAAGATGAGGGTGGTCGTCATACACCATTCTTCCAAGGTTACCGTCCACAGTTCTACTTCCGTACAACGGATGTAACTGGTGCTGTTGAGTTACCAGCTGGAACAGAAATGGTAATGCCTGGTGATAACGTATCAATCACAGTTGAATTAATTGCACCGATCGCGATGGAAGAAGGTTTACGCTTCGCTATTCGTGAAGGTGGCCGTACCGTTGGTGCGGGTGTTGTAGCTAAGGTTATTGCTTAGCTCAAATAGTAGTTTAATTAAAGCGGCAGGCTTAAGTCTTCCGTTTCGCTCTTTATAAGGAAAAAACATGGCAGCTCAAAAAATTCGTATTCGTTTGAAAGCATTTGACTATCGCTTAATCGATCAATCAGCACAAGAGATTGTAGAGACAGCAAAACGTACAGGTGCTGTTGTTAAAGGACCAGTTCCTCTACCAACACGCATTGAGCGTTTCGATATCTTACGTTCACCACATGTTAATAAAACATCACGTGATCAGTTTGAAATCAGAACGCATCAACGTTTAATGGACATCGTTGAGCCAACTGATAAAACAGTTGATGCATTGATGAAGTTAGACTTACCAGCAGGTGTTGATGTTGAAATTAAGCTGTAATCTGGCTTAAGGGTTGTAATGATTCATAGAGTTCGGTATAATCCGCGCTCTTTCACAGAAGTCGGTCAATTGTAATCGACTTTTTAAATTAAATAATAAGGAATAGATCATGAGCTTAGGGCTTATTGGTCGCAAGGTGGGAATGACCCGCGTATTTACTGAAGATGGAATTAGCATCCCAGTAACTGTGCTTGAGGTTAAGCCTAACCGTGTGACACAGATCAAGACGGTCGAAACAGATGGCTATACTGGCCTTCAGGTTGCTTTCGGCGAACGTCGTGCTAGCCGCATCACTAAGGCGCTGACTGGGCATTATGCCAAGGCAGGCGTTGCTGCGGGTTCAGGCATAAAAGAATTTACTGTTGACGCTGAAGTAACTGCTAATCATGCAGTTGGTTCTGATATTACTGTAGAGCTGTTCCAGGCGGGTCAATTAGTTGACGTGACTGGTTCATCTATCGGTAAAGGTTTTGCTGGCGGTATTAAGCGCCATCATTTCAAATCAGGTCGCGCAACTCACGGTAACTCAAAAGCACACAAGAAAATTGGTTCACAAGGTATGGCGCAAGATCCAGGTCGAGTATTCCCTGGTAAGCGCATGGCCGGCCATTTGGGTGATGAAAAAGTTACTACTCAAAACCTAGAAGTTGTGCGCGTTGATAGCGAGCGTAACTTGTTGTTGATTAAAGGTGCTATTCCAGGGTCTAAAGGCGGCGATGTAGTTGTACGTCCTGCTGTTAAATCTAAAGCCACCAAATCGCGAGGGGCTAAGTAATGGAAATCAAATTAATCGATAGTAAAGGCAAAGCTGCTAAAACAGGCGTAAAAGTCTCTGATGCTGCTTTCGGTCGTGAATTTAACGAAGCGTTAGTACACCAAGTGGTTGTTGCTTATATGGCTAATGCGCGTACATCAACACGTGCACAAAAAACACGTGGTACCGTTAACCATTCAACTAAAAAACCTTATGGCCAAAAAGGAACGGGTAATGCGCGTGCTGGTATGACGTCTAGCCCGATCTGGCGTGGAGGTGGTCGTGCATTCCCCGCGAGCCCTAAAGATAACTACACACATAAAGTAAACCGTAAAGCGTACCGTGCTGGTATGCAAACGATTCTTTCTGAGCTGGTTCGTCAAGAGCGTATTGCAGTGGTTGAAGACTTTACAGTCGATACGCCAAAAACAAAAGAATTTGTATCTAAAATCAAAAGTCTAGGTTATGAGGATGGCGTTTTATTGCTAACTGAGAACTTTGATGAGAATTTATATTTATCTTCACGTAACCTTATTAACGTAATGGTTGTTGAGGCGCAGCATGCTGATCCTGTTAGCTTGGTTCGTTTCAAGAAAGTGTTGGCAACAGCTGGCGCAGTGAAGAAGCTTGAGGAGATGCTAGCATGAGCGCACTAATTCACACTCAAGATCGTTTGTTTCAAGTAATAGTTGCGCCTAAAGTGACTGAGAAAGCTACTTTCGTTGCTGATAAGCATGAGCAAATCGTTTTTCAAGTGCTTAAAAATGCAACTAAGGCTGAAATTAAAGCAGCAGTTGAACTGGTGTTTAAAGTTGAAGTTGAAAAAGTTACTACAGCAAACGTATTAGGAAAAACCAAACGTGCTGGCCGTACTGTAGGCAAGCGTAACGACTGGAAGAAAGCTTATGTAAGCTTGAAGCCAGGTCAAGAAATTAACTTCGCAGCTGGCGAATAAGGAGAGAAGAGATGGCATTAGTTAAAGTCAAACCAACTTCCCCGGGTCGTCGTGGAGTTGTTAAGGTCGTTACACCAGACTTGCACAAAGGTAAGCCTTATGCCCCTTTGTTAGAAAGCCAAAGCAAGAATGCTGGTCGTAATAATAATGGTCGTATTACTGTCCGTCACCAAGGTGGTGGTCATAAGCAACACTATCGTATTGTTGATTTCCGTCGTAATAAAGATGGCATTCCTGCGAAAGTTGAGCATATTGAATATGATCCTAATCGTTCAGCACACATTGCATTACTTTGTTATGCGGATGGGGAGCGTCGTTACATCATTGCGCCAAAAGGTATTTCAGCTGGTGATCAATTGATCAGTGGTTCGGAAGCGCCAATTAAAGCAGGCAATGCATTGCCGCTACGTAACATTCCAGTTGGTAGCACGATACATTGTATCGAGTTGCAGCCAGGTAAGGGTGCGCAAGTGGCACGTTCTGCTGGTACTTCAGTGCAGTTGTTGGCTAGAGAAGGCATTTACGCTCAGCTACGTTTGCGCTCTGGTGAGATTCGTCGTGTGCATGTTGACTGTAAAGCAACAATGGGTGAAGTCGGTAACGGCGAGCATCAATTGCGTTCTATCGGTAAGGCGGGTGCAATGCGCTGGCGTGGTGTACGTCCAACGGTGCGTGGTGTTGTGATGAACCCAGTTGATCACCCTCACGGCGGTGGTGAAGGTCGTACTGCAGCTGGTATGAATCCAGTTAGTCCTTGGGGTGTTCAAACCAAAGGTTTCCGCACACGTAACAATAAACGTACGGACAATATGCGCATTAGTCGTCGTCCGAGAGGCGTAAGGTAGAAAATATGGCACGTTCAATTAAAAAAGGTCCATTCATTGATGGTCATCTTGCAAAAAAAGTAGAAGTAGCTGCGGCTAATCGCGATCGAAAACCAATTAAGACTTGGTCACGTCGCTCTACTATTTTGCCTGATTTTATTGGTTTAACGATTGCTGTGCATAACGGGAAAGTCCACGTGCCAGTACTCATCTCTGAAAACATGGTCGGTCATAAGCTTGGTGAATTTGCGCAAACGCGTACATTCCGAGGTCATGCTGCTGACAGAAAAGCGAAGAAATAGGAGCCTATGATGGAAGTTACAGCAATCTTGAGAGGTGTACATCTTTCTCCACAAAAAGCGAGATTAGTCGCTGATATGGTTCGCGGCAAGAAGGTAGACCATGCATTAAATGTTTTAGCATTTACACCTAAAAAAGGTGCAGAGTTGATTAAAAAAGTAGTTGAGTCAGCTGTTGCTAACGCAGAACATAACAATGGTGCTGATATTGACGAGTTGAAGATTACTTCAATCTATGTTGATAAAGGTATTGTATTGAAAAGAATTCGCGCTCGTGCCAAAGGTCGTGCTGGGCGTATCCTTAAACCAACCTGCCACATTCATGTGACGGTAGGCGATACAAAAGCGAAGGCATAGTATGGGACAAAAAATACATCCAACCGGTTTCCGTTTAGCGGTTACAAAAAACTGGCAATCAAAGTGGTATGCGAACTCTAAACAGTTTCCTGAAATGTTGCAAAATGACATTAAAGTACGCGACTTTTTAACTAAGAAATTAGTTAACGCAGCTGTTAGTAAGATAATTATCGAACGTCCAGCTAAGAATGCTAAGATCACTATTCATAGTGCTCGCCCTGGCGTTGTTATTGGTAAAAAAGGCGAAGACATCGAAGCTTTACGTACCACGCTGCAAGGTATGATGAATGTACCTGTACATTTGAATATTGAAGAAGTGCGTAAGCCTGAGCTTGACGCTACTTTGATCGCTCAAAGTATCGCGCAGCAACTTGAAAAACGTGTGATGTTCCGTCGTGCCATGAAGCGTGCAATGCAAAATGCAATGCGACTTGGTGCGAAAGGGATCAAAATAATGAGTGCCGGTCGTTTAAACGGTATTGAGATTGCTCGTACAGAATGGTATCGCGAAGGTCGTGTGCCACTTCATACATTGCGTGCTGATATTGATTACGGTGTTGCAGAAGCGTTAACAACATACGGTATTATTGGTATTAAAGTATGGGTATTTAAAGGCGAAATTATTTCAGGCAATACACCTACTGGTCAAAAGCCTGAAACTGCTGACGCCGAATCAGAGAAAAAAGTAAGAAAGGCGAGGGTTAAAGATGCTACAGCCGTCTAGACAAAAATTCCGTAAGATGCAAAAAGGCCGTAACAAAGGCATTGCAACGACGGGTAATAAAGTAAGTTTTGGTGATTTTGGATTAAAAGCGATTGGTCGTGGCCGTATTTCAGCCCGTCAAATTGAAGCCGCACGTCGTGTCATGACGCGTCATATTAAGCGTGGCGGACGTGTTTGGATTCGCATCTTCCCTGATCAGCCGATTTCTAAAAAACCTGCTGAAGTGCGTATGGGTAAAGGTAAAGGTAGTGTTGAGTTTTACATCGCGCAAATTAAGCCAGGTAAAATGTTATACGAGATGGACGGCGTAAGTGAAGAGCTTGCACGTGAAGCATTTAAATTGGCTGCAGCTAAGCTACCAATTCAAACGGTATTCATGACTCGTCAGCTTGGTGGTTAAGGAAAATATGATGAAAGCTACTGATTTAAGAAGTAAGAATACGGACGAGCTTAATAATGAGTTGATTGAATTGCGTCGTGCGCAGTTTTCAATGCGCATGCAGTCAGCCACTCAGCAGCTAAACAAGCCGGACCAAATTTTAAAAACACGACGCAATATTGCGCGTATTAAGACCGTGCTAGCTGAAAAAGCTAAAGCCTAAAAGGATTAATGATGACAGATACACAAGCAGCAAAAGTCGTTCGCTCATTAAGCGGTCGTGTCGTAAGTGACAAAATGGATAAAACAGTCAGTGTTTTAGTGGAGCGTAAAGTTAAGCATCCACTCATTGGTAAAGTGATGTCTAAGACTAAAAAGTTGCATGCACACGACGAGAAGAATGAGTGTAATGAAGGCGATATCGTAACCATTACTGAAGGTCGTCCACTATCTAAGCATAAAACTTGGGTAGTCAGTGAGATTTCAAGAAAAGCTAAGTAATTTCTTGATGTAGTAATAATTTGCATTTACTACTTGCTAGTAGATGCAAATGAAGTATATAATGTTGGACTTTTCGGCGCTCGTGCATTATCAGATAGTCTGGTGATGGACTTAAAGCAAGCGCCCCAATACTGACCGTGGTCAATAGGCCGAACCATTTTTAAAATGGCGGCTGTATTGTTAAATGCGGATTAAGTTGGAGATTATTTCATGATTCAAATGCAATCTAGGCTAGAAGTAGCCGACAACACTGGTGCTCGTTCTGTAATGTGCATTAAAGTGTTAGGTGGCTCTAAGCGTCGCTACGCAAGTGTAGGCGATGTGATAAAAGTGACGATCAAAGATGCGGCTCCTCGTGGGCGCGTTAAAAAAGGCGAGGTATACGATGCTGTAGTAGTTAGAACAGCTAAAGGTGTGCGTCGTGCAGATGGTTCTCTTATTAAGTTTGATGGCAACGCAGCTGTATTGTTGACGCCTAAGCTTGAGCCAATCGGAACTCGTATTTTTGGGCCAGTAACGCGTGAATTGCGTAATGGACGCTTCATGAAAATCGTTTCTTTAGCTCCTGAAGTACTTTAAGAGCTAATCGGAGAATATTAAGAGATGAGTAAAATACTTAAAGGCGATCAAATTATCGTCAGCACAGGCAAGGATAAAGGTAAGCGTGGTGTTGTTTCGCGTGTGCTGGAAAATAACCTTGTTTTAGTTGAAGGTATAAACGTTGCTAAAAAACACGAGAAACCAAACCCTATGAAGGGTATTGCTGGCGGCATCGTTCCTAAAGAAATGCCAATTCAAATTTCTAACATTGCTTTATTTAATGCTGCAACAGAAAAAGCAGATAAAGTGGCTTATAAAGTACTAAAAGACGGTCGCAAGATTCGTGTGTATAAGTCTAATGGCGAAGCTGTTGAAGCTTAAGTAGATAGGATAAATGATGGCACGCTTAAAAGAATATTATAAAGATACAGTTGTTGCAGAGTTAACTAAGAAATTTGGTTACACTTCAGTGATGCAAGTCCCAAGAATCGAAAAAATTACAATAAACATGGGTGTTGGTGAAGCTGTTGCGGATAAAAAAGTAATGGAGCATGCGGTTGGCGATATGGAAAAGATTGCTGGTCAAAAAGCAATCGTTACTAAAGCCAAGAAATCTGTTGCTGCTTTTAAAATCCGTGATGACTATCCAGTAGGTTGTAAAGTAACGTTACGTCGTGAGCGCATGTATGAGTTCTTTGATCGTTTTGTTACAGTTGCAATTCCTCGCGAAAGAGATTTCCGTGGTTTGTCTGCAAAATCATTTGATGGCCGTGGTAACTACAACATGGGCATTAAGGAGCAAATTATCTTTCCTGAAATCGACTACGATAAAATCGATACGATTCGCGGGATGAATATTACGATTACTACAACTGCGAAAACTGACGAAGAAGCTAAAGCATTGCTTTCTGCGTTTAACTTTCCTTTTAGGGGTTAAGACATGGCTAAAACATGTATGACAGAGCGCGAAATTAAACGTCGCGCTACAGTAAAGAAATTCGCTGCAAAACGCGCTGCGTTAACAGCTATTATCAACGATCAAAGCGTTAGTGTTGAAGAGCAACGCGAAGCACGTTTGAAATTACAGGCTTTGCCACGTAATTCAAGCCCTGTGCGTTTACGTAATCGTTGTGCGCTTACTGGCCGTCCTCGTGGCGTGTTTAGTAAATTTGGAATTGGACGTAGTAAATTGCGTGACTTGATGATGTCTGGCAAAGTGCCGGGCGTTACTAAGGCTAGCTGGTAGAAAAGGAACAGATCTATGAGTATGAGTGATCCAATCGCCGACATGTTAACGCGTATTCGCAATGCGCAGAGCGTTAATAAGGTATCGGTAACAATGCCAGCATCTAAAGTAAAGGGTGCTATTGCAAATGTGCTTAAAGACGAGGGCTATATTGAAAACTTTTCAGTAGATGCAAACAATGGTAAGCCATTGTTAAACGTTGTGCTTAAGTATTATGCTGGCCGCCCTGTAATTGAAAAAATTGAACGTGTAAGTAAACCTGGTTTACGTGTTTACAACAGCGGGCAAAATATACCTAAAGTAATGAATGGCCTTGGTGTGACAATTGTGTCTACATCTAAGGGTGTAATGACAGATCGTAAAGCCCAAGCTGCCGGTATCGGTGGCGAGCTTTTATGTGTAGTGGCTTAAGGAGAAGCAAATGTCAAGAATTGCTAAAAATCCAGTAGTCATTCCAGCTAAAGTAGAAGTTGATTTGACAGCTGACAGTATTAATATCAGCGGTCCTTTAGGTAAGATGAGCCAAGCGCTCACTAAAGGTGTTGAGTTGAAGCGTGAAGGTGAAACAATTACTTTTACCGCTACTAGTAAAGAGGCGCATGTCCGTGCAATGTCAGGAACGTTACGTTCTTTAGTGGCTAATATGGTGCAAGGTGTTTCAGTTGGTTTTACTAAGAAATTAACTTTAGTTGGTGTTGGTTATAAAGCACAAGCGCAAGGCGCGATGCTTAACCTTGAGTTGGGCTATTCACACCCGATTAACCATAAAATGCCAGAAGGTATCACGGTTAAGACGGCTACACCTACTGAAGTAGAAATCACAGGCGCGGATAAACAAGTGGTGGGTCAAATCGCTGCACAAATTCGTGCTTACCGTGCTCCAGAGCCTTATAAAGGCAAGGGCGTTCGTTACTCTGATGAAGTTGTTCAGATTAAAGAATCTAAGAAAAAATAGTAGTAATTTAGGAAAATAGGGCTAAAACATGACTACAGTAAATAATCGTTCGCGCCGTGCACGTAAAACCCGTGCCGTTATTGCCGGACAATCTGTAACACGCTTAACTGTGCATCGTACTAATTTGCATATTTATGCGCAAATCATTGACGCTGCTGGTGAGAAGGTGTTGGCAAGTGCTTCTACAGTTGAGGCTGAAGTGCGCAAAGCTGTTAAAAATGGCGGTAACGTCGAAGCAGCTACTCTTGTGGGTAAGCGCATTGCAGAAAAAGCTAAAAAAGCAGGTGTTACTACAGTAGCCTTTGATCGCTCAGGTAACAAATATCACGGTCGTATTCAGGCGTTGGCAACAGCTGCGCGTGAAAATGGTCTGTCATTTTAAAAAGCGAGAGTAGATTATGGCTAAAGGTTTTGAGCAACAATCACAGCAAACTGATGGTTTGCGTGAAAAGATGATTTCAGTTAACCGTGTAAGTAAAACGGTTAAAGGTGGTCGTATCATGAGTTTTGCTGCACTAAGTGTTGTCGGCGACGGCGACGGCGGTGTTGGTATGGGTAAAGGTAAGGCACGTGAAGTGCCAACCGCTGTACAAAAAGCAATGGATGAAGCGCGCCGTGAAATGGTTAAAGTGAGTTTGAACAACGGTACGTTGTTTCACACAGTAATTGGTCGTTTTGGTGCCGCTAAAGTGCTAATTCAGCCAGCCCCTGAAGGTACGGGTATTATTGCTGGCGGTGCGATGCGTGCGATTTTTGAAGTGATGGGCGTTACGAATGTAACTGCTAAATGCATCGGTTCAGCAAATCCATACAATGTTGTTCGTGCTACGTTAAATGGTTTAGAAGCAATGAATACGCCTTCGGACGTCGCTGCTAAACGTGGTAAATCAGTTGAAGAGATTAGAGGCTAAATAATGGCTACAGCAAAAAAAGATACTGGCGCTACTGTCAAAGTAACGTTAATTAAAAGTGTTATTGGTAGACTTGAGTCTCACCGTGCCACTGTTAAAGGTTTAGGCTTACGTCGCATGCATCAAACAGTTGAATTGCAAGATACACCTGCAATCCGCGGAATGATCAATAAGATCAACTATCTATTAAAGGTAGAAGGATAATGGAATTAAATACAATTAAGCCTGCTGAAGGCTCTAAAAAAGAATCTCGTCGTGTAGGCCGTGGTATTGGCTCAGGCTTTGGTAAAACAGCTGGTCGTGGTCATAAAGGACAGCATTCTCGTTCTGGCGCAACACACCGTGTTGGTTTTGAGGGCGGTCAAATGCCTATCCAACGCCGCTTACCTAAGCGTGGCTTTAAATCAATGACGAAAGCTGATACAGCACGTATCCGTACAAGCGAGTTGGTTGGTTTGGACGCTAAAGTGATTGATTTATTGGCATTGAAAGAAGCTAAGATTGTTTCTGGGCGCGTTAAAGCAGCAAAAGTATTTTTATCTGGTGAGTTGACTGAAAAAGTTCAAGTCCAAGGTTTGCTTTTGACTAAAGGTGCTCGTGCAGCAATTGAAGCTGCTGGCGGTAAAGTAGTAGAAGCTTAAGAGAATATAATTGGCACAAGATAACCTACTGAAGTCTTTTGGAAAAATGAGCGAGCTGAAAGGCCGCTTGTGGTTTGTACTTGGTGCGCTGGTTGTGTTCCGCTTTGGATCACATGTTCCAGTACCAGGTATTGACCCAACTGTTTTAAAGCAACTTTTTGATTCACAAAGTGGTGGCATATTGGGTATGTTCAATATGTTCTCTGGTGGCTCGCTTGAACGTTTTGCGATATTTGCATTAGGAATCATGCCTTATATTTCTGCCTCTATTATTATGCAGTTGTTAACGGTTGTATCACCTAAGTTAGAGCAGCTTAAAAAAGACGGCGAAGCCGGTAGACGTTTAATTACTAAATACACGCGTTATGGAACGGTGTTGCTAGCAACATTCCAAGCCCTCGGTATTGCGATTGCATTTGAAGGCCAAGCGGGACTGGTGATTGATCCAGGTATGGCATTTAGATTGATTACAGTTGTGACCCTAGTCGGCGGTACAATGTTCTTAATGTGGCTAGGTGAGCAGATTACAGAGCGTGGTATTGGAAACGGTATTTCCATTATCATCTTTGCAGGGATTGTGGCTGGATTGCCAAAAGCGATTGGTAGTACGTTAGAGTTGGCGCGAACAGGTGCTTTCTCAATACCTTTAGTTGTGTTCTTGTTTGTAATGGTTGTATTAGTCACAGCATTGGTGGTGTTTGTAGAGCGCGGTCAACGTAAGATTACGGTTAATTATGCCAAACGCCAAGTGGGTAATAAAGTCATGGGCGGGCAAAGTACGCATTTACCATTGAAATTAAATATGGCTGGTGTGATTCCACCTATTTTTGCTTCAAGTATTATTTTATTCCCTGCTTCTTTAGCAGGCTGGTTTGGTAGTAGTGAAAGTATGTATTGGTTGAAAGATTTGTCTGGCGCAGTATCACCAGGTCAGCCAATTTACATTTTGTTATTTGCATCAGCGATTTTGTTCTTCTGTTTCTTCTATACGGCGTTGGTATTCAACCCAAAAGAAACAGCAGATAATTTAAAGAAAAGTGGTGCGTTTATTCCGGGTATTAGACCAGGAGAGCAGACTGCTAAGTACATTGATAAGATTATGGGTAGATTGACATTGATTGGGGCGATTTATATTACCTTGGTTTGCTTATTACCTGAGTTTTTAAGTTTGAAATTTAATACGCCGTTTTACTTTGGTGGTACTTCATTGTTGATTATTGTTGTCGTTACAATGGACTTTATGGCACAGGTGCAATCACACTTAATGTCACACCAATATGACGGTTTGTTGAAAAAAGCAAACTTTAAAGGTGGCGCAACTACGCGTTAGTTTTTGAGTTGTAGCAATATTAGGAAGTGGGCTTGTTCCCACTTGAAGAAGTTAAAGATTAAGTATTTGAAGAGGTTAATTATGAGAGTTCGTGCATCAGTTAAGAAATTATGCCGTCACTGTAAGACAGTGCGTCGTCGTGGTGTTTTGCGTGTTATTTGTACAGATCCACGTCATAAACAACGTCAAGGATAGTATTTAATCGAGTCTTGTTTTGTTTGAAAAACAAAGTGCAAACTGTTAGGATGCAAGACTTTTTTTATTTGGTTGCTATAAATAGTAGCGATTCATTTTGGAGTTAAGAGTATGGCTCGTATTGCTGGGGTAAATGTCCCAAATCATAAACATACAGAAATCGCTTTAACAGCGATTTACGGTATTGGTAAGACTGCTGCAAAAAGCATTTGTGCTGCTGCAGGAGTTGCAATTACTGCAAAAGTTAAAGACCTAAACGACGAAGAAGTTGAAAAGCTTCGTGAAGAAGTTGGTAAATTTACTGTAGAAGGTGATTTGCGTCGTGAAGTATCAATGAATATTAAACGTTTGATGGACTTAGGCTGCTACCGCGGCGTACGCCATCGCCGTGGAATGCCAGTGCGTGGACAACGTACTAAAACAAATGCGCGTACGCGCAAAGGCCCGATTAAGCCAATTAAGCAATCTAAATAGATCATTAAGTTTATTTATTTTTTAAAAATTATTTGTAAGGACAGTACAACATGGCAAAAGCTAATGTACGCGTGAAGAAGAAGGTTAAAAAGAATATTGCAGAGGGCGTAGCCCATGTGCATGCTTCATTTAACAATACGATTATTACGATTACCGATCGTCAAGGCAATGCTTTGTCATGGGCGACTTCTGGTGGACAAGGTTTTAAAGGTTCACGTAAGAGTACTCCTTTTGCTGCACAGGTTGCTGCTGAAGTGGCTGGTAAATCAGCTCAAGAGAACGGTGTAAAGAATTTAGAAGTGCGCATTAAAGGACCTGGTCCTGGCCGTGAGTCTGCTGTGCGAGCACTGAATGCAGCTGGTTTTAAGATTACCAGCATTACTGATGTTACGCCAGTACCACATAATGGCTGTCGTCCACCTAAAAAACGTCGCATTTAAGCGAAAAAGAATACTGGAGAACTATCTTGGCTAGAAATTTAGATCCTAAATGCCGTCAGTGTCGTCGCGAAGGCGAAAAGCTGTTTTTAAAAGCTGAAAAATGCTTTACTGATAAGTGTGCAATTGAAAAACGTAACTTCCCACCTGGTCAACATGGTCAAAGACGTGCATCACGTTTATCAGACTATGGTGTTCAGTTGCGTGAGAAACAAAAAGTACGTCGTATTTACGGTGTATTAGAGAAGCAATTCCGTAGCTACTATAAGGAAGCTGACCGTCGTAAAGGCGTTACTGGTGAAAACTTATTGCAATTGCTTGAGTGTCGTTTAGATAACGTTACTTACCGCATGGGTTTGGCTGGTTCACGTACTGAAGCGCGACAAGTGGTTAAACACAACGCGATTCTTGTTAATAGTAAACGTGTGAACATTCCTTCATACCAAGTAAGAGCTGGTGATGTTGTTTCTGTTGCAGAAGCATCTAAAAAGCAATTACGTATCAAATCTGCACTAGAGGCTGCTGATGAACGTGGTTTCCCAGAGTGGTTAGAAGTTGATGTGAAAGCATTTACAGGTACATTCAAATCAGCGCCTGTGCGTGACGACTTACCTGCAACTATTAATGAATCATTGGTAGTTGAGTTGTACTCTAAGTAATTAATACTTTAGTACAGTCTTTTATTAACCAATTACGTCAAGGAATTTTATGCAAAGTAATCCTACAGAATATTTAAAACCACGCGTAGTTAACGTGGAAGAAATTACCCCATTAAGAGCTCGTGTTACATTGGAGCCAATGGAGCGTGGTTTTGGCTTTACATTAGGTAATGCAATTCGCCGTGTTTTGTTATCTTCAATTCCTGGTTTTGCTATTACTGAAGTTAAAATTGATGGCGTCGTGCATGAGTACTCAACGATTGAGGGTGTGCAAGAAGATGTTGTTGATATTTTGCTAAACCTAAAAGGTGTAGCATTAAAATTGAATAGCAAAACAGAGACGATATTAACATTAAGGAAGTCTGGCGAAGGTGTTGTGACGGCTGCTGATTTTGACACAGGTCATGATGCAGAGATTGTTAACCCTGATCACGTGATTGCTCACTTAACTAAAGGTGGTAAATTAGACCTTCAAGTTAAAGTTGAAATGGGTCGTGGTTATCAGCCAGTACCTGCAAGAGAAAAAGTGAATCAAGAAGATCGTACACTTGGTTTTATTATGGTTGATGCATCATTCAGTCCAATTAGTAAAGTGAGCTATCAAGTAGAGAGTGCTCGTGTTGAGCAACGTACGGATTTAGATAAGCTGATTATGGATGTTGAAACAAACGGTATCGTTGATTCAGAGCAAGCGATTCGTGATGCGGCGACTATTTTGATGGGACAGCTTTCTGTTTTCGCAAACCTTGAAGGTGCGCCAACAGAAGAGGAAGAAGCTGCTGCTCCACAAGTTGATCCAATTCTATTGCGTCCAGTTGATGATTTAGAGTTAACAGTGCGTTCAGCGAATTGTCTGAAAGCAGAAAATATATTCTACATTGGTGATTTAATTCAGCGTTCTGAAAATGAACTATTGAAAGCGCCTAACTTAGGTCGTAAATCATTAAATGAGATTAAAGATGTACTGGCTTCAAAAGGCTTAACATTAGGCATGAAGTTGGAAAATTGGCCACCAGTTGGTCTTGAAAAAGCTTAAGAGCTAAATTTTAAAAGTTTAAGGAAGTTACTATGCGTCACGGCAATCAACATCGAAAATTAAATCGTACAAGCAGTCATCGTGCAGCTATGTTTCGTAACATGTCAGTATCATTACTTCGTCATGAGGTGATTAGAACAACTCTGCCTAAGGCAAAAGAGTTGCGTAAATATGCAGAGCCTCTTATCACATTAGGTAAAGAGGCATCTTTGGCTAACCGCCGTTTGGCTTTTAACCGTTTACGTGATCGTGATATTGTCACTAAGCTGTTTGGTGAACTTGGTCCTCGTTACTTGGAACGCAAAGGTGGTTACTTACGTATCCTAAAATGCGGCTTCCGTAATGGTGATAATGCACCAATGGCCTTTGTAGAGTTAGTTGATCGTCCAGAAGGTGCTGAAGTTGTAGAAGCAGATTAAGTATTGATGACACAGTAAAAAAGCCAGCATAATGCTGGCTTTTTTGTTTTATAGATTTATAAATGCAACCAAGTCATCTCTAGTAAAGGGCCAGTTAAGCTCTGAACAGTTATCTGACCTTTGTAACACTGGAATACGCTCGCCATACTGCATTAATAAATTGTCATCATTGGATATTTCGACTAAAACCAATGGTTTGGTCAGATTTATTTCGGCAATAAGTTCGACTGCTTGTTCACATAAGTGACAATGTGATGTTGTAAATAATGTTAATGTAAGCATTGTATTTTGTAAAAGTTAAAAAACCATCATAATAACGATTGTCGTAGTAATGTTATAACACAAGGCCGTTGCATGTCAGAAAAGCACGAAACAAAAGATAGTTTAGGCGAAACGCTAGGGCAGGTCATCTCTTTATTAGAGAAGCACCAGCTAGTAGAAAATCTTGTTCAGAAGCAAGAGATGCCTAAGCACGAACTTGTAGAGTCACTTGTTCATCGGCAGAATCAAATGGAGCTACAAAACCTCCTCAATGCATTACACCCAGCTGATGTCGCTCATATATTAGAAGCCTTACCTCTTGACGATCGCTTATACCTTTGGGATTTAGTCAAGGTTGACCGTGATGGGAATATCTTACTAGAGGTTTCAGATGCTGTTAGACAGACGCTAATCGCTGATATGGACAGTGTGGAGCTGCTAGCTGCTGCTGAGCAACTCGATACCGATGAGCTGGCTGACCTAGCACCAGATTTACCAAAAGACGTCCTACAAGAACTAATGGACAGTCTTGATGCGCTTAATCGTGAACGTTTACAATCTGCGCTTTCTTATCCTGAAGACACCGTTGGTGCATTGATGGACTTTGATATTGTCACCGTACGTGAAGATGTTACGATTGAGGTGGCACTGCGATATCTACGCAGATTAGATGAACTACCAGACCATACCGATAAAATATTCGTTGTAGATCGCCATTACAAGATTAAAGGTGTTTTACCTTTATCTAACATGTTGGTTAATGAACTTGATAATAAAATTAAGAATGTCATGGCTGCCGACGTTGTGTCGTTCCATCCAGACGATTTAGCAGATGAAGCTGCAAAAGCCTTTGAGCGGTATGACTTGGTGAGTGCTCCAGTCGTGGATGCGCAGAATAAATTGGTTGGACGTTTAACGGTGGATGAAGTCATGGATTATATTCGTGAAGAATCTGATGCAGATAAATTTTCCATGGCGGGTTTGCGAGAGGAAGAGGATTTCTTTTCTAGCGTATGGGCATCAGTTCAAAACAGATGGGCATGGCTGGCCATTAACTTAGTAACCGCGCTTGTTGCATCGCGTGTTATTGGGATATTTGAACATTCAATTGGGCAAATTGTTGCTTTGGCAGCATTAATGCCAATCGTAGCTGGTATCGGTGGCAACTCGGGCAATCAAACAACAACAATGATTGTACGTGGTTTAGCCTTAGGCCAGATATCTGGCAGCAATATGCAGTCTCAGGTGACTAAGGAGCTGGGTGTGGCTCTGGTTAATGGCTTAATATGGGGCGGTGTATTGGGCGGTATTACTTATGCGCTGTATGGCGACTATCGACTAAGCATGGTGATGACTGCAGCCATTACGCTTAATTTATTGTTGGCAGCATTGATGGGCGTGGTGATTCCATTAGTGATGAACCGGTTTGGTAAAGATCCTGCCGTTGGATCTAGTGTGCTGATTACCGCTATGACAGATAGTGGTGGGTTCTTTATCTTTCTCGGCTTGGCGACTATATTCTTATTGTAGCAAGCTTGGATAAGCTTAATATCAGCATTAAGTCTTGTACATACGTAAAAAACCCGCAGTAACGGGTTTTTTTATTAAACAAAATCAAAAATAAACTATTTTATTTTATTTTCTTTATACATCACGTGTTTACGAATAACAGGATCAAACTTTTTGATCTCCATTTTTTCTGGCATTGTACGTTTGTTTTTCGTAGTGGTATAGAAATGACCTGTACCGGCACTTGATTCTAATTTAATTTTTTCGCGCATAATAATGCTCCTTATATTTTTTCGCCAGCAGCACGCATTTTAGCTAATACTACGTCAATACCATTTTTATCAATTGTGCGTAATGCAGCGTTAGTAATACGCATGCTTACCCAACGATTCTCGCTCTCAACCCAGAATTTACGTTTTTGTAAATTCGGCAAGAAACGACGTCTTGTTTTGTTATGTGCGTGAGAAACATTGTTACCCACCATTGGCTTTTTGCCTGTTACCTGACATACACGTGCCATGGTTATCTCCAAATACTATTGTCTATTTCAGAAAGAGGGCAATTATAGACAAAACGCTGTTCCTTTTCAACCTAAATCATCGCTTTATGCTAAATAATTTAGTGTTTTAGTGTTTTCCGGTGCTGCCGAAGCCACCTTCACCGCGTTCTGTTTCTATAAATTCATCCACGATATGGAAATCAGCCTGTACAACAGGGACGATAACCAATTGGGCAATGCGCTCCATTGGGTTGAGAATAAAGCTTTCTTTACTACGATTCCAGATGGAAACGAAAAGCTGGCCTTGATAATCAGAGTCGATTAATCCAACAAGGTTGCCAAGTACGATACCGTGCTTATGGCCTAGCCCCGAGCGCGGTAAAATAAGCGCTGCGTGGTAGGAGTTATCAATATGGATGGCGATGCCAGTAGGGATCATTACCGTTTCACCAGGTTTGATCGTTTGCGTATGTTCAGTACAAGCCCGCAAATCTAAACCAGCAGACCCCTTTGTTGCATAGGTAGGCATCATGTTACGGATGCGGGGATCTAAAATTTTCAAATCAACATTAATAGACATAGAAGTATCTTATATTAAACTCAATGTGTTATTAAACACTAAATAGTGTGAAAACTAAATGGTATCAAGAGGAGAAGTAAAAAAGCCAGCAATATAATGGCTTTTTTGGTTCGGTTACAAACTAGAGTTTGTAGTTAGCACTCAAACCGATTAGATAAGTTTTATCTGCAGCAGGTCCAAAGAAGCGACCTCGGCTGTCGTTGATGCAAATGGAGCTGATATATTCTTTATCAAACATATTTAGGACTCTGATAACTTCTTTGAAGTCCCAGCGGGCTGTGTTTTGTTCAAAGCCAGCACGTAGGTTGAAGATAGTATAAGACGGAGCTGCATCAGAATTGACGTCATCGACATACACTTTGCTTTGGTGGTTACCTTTAAAAGCAGTGCTGAAGCCCCATGGGGTGTATTTCCAAGCCACTTCGTCGTAGAGCTGTGTTTTGTAAGTGCCCAGAATACAGTTTTCTGACTCAATCAACCCTAAGTTGCGAGTAAAGGCGTTGTCGAATTTGGCATTTAGCATCATGTAAGAGAAGAATGTTGAAATGTAATGACGAACTGTGATTCGATTGATAGCTCTGCACCTGTACGCTTAGTGTCATTTGCATTGGTATAAACAGACCGGCCAAAGGCGCTATCTTTTACGACAAGCTCATTTTCGGTTGTGATTCTGAACAAGTTTAAGTTGACTTGGATATCATCTCCGATAAATGCCTTCGTACCAATTTAAATATCTTTACTTTCACTCGGCTTTAATGCGAGCTTTAGTTTAGTACTGCTTCTTGTGGAATCAAATGCCGCTTCGAAAAGCGTTGGTGTTTCAAAGCCTTGTTCGTAATTAGCATAAAGATTTACAGATCGTGTTGCTTTCAAAATAGCGACGATAACAGGTGTTGTTTTTTGATATTCTACATCACTACTATTGTCAGGGTTCGTACCAGTGAATAGATTAACCCTAACCTCAAGCTTTACTTTGGTATGACGTAAGCCAGCATGAATATCAACATTGTCTAAAGTAGATAATTTACCTTGAATGTATTGGTCAAAGGTATCAACATCAACATTTTTATTAGCTGTATTGGTTGGAACAAAGTTAGTTAACACATTCGTATCTGTTCTGGCATCGGTAGATTTATCATGATTAAGGCCGAAGCTAATCGTATAGTCTTTGTCAAATACTTTTCCAGTGCTACCCCAGTGTACATCAACGCCATAAAACTCTCTTGAAATACTACTATTTTTCGCATGTGAGCCATTATCTCTAGTCGCGATGATAGTTTCGTTCTCGCGGGTACAAACATAAGTTGTAACATTTAAGCTATTGTTTTAATTTAATTTATTGGCCAAGTTAAAACCAATTTACGCATGCATTCTACCGACCTTTGTGTCGGGGTATGTCATGGCAATACCAGCAGCTTTAGGGTCGTCAACAGGAATGGTGCAGTTGTATCAGCAACAGGCGGTAGACTATTTAGGCCTTGTGCTTTTTGATCTATACAATTCACTAACGTTGTGAGTTTTGTATCATCACTATTTTTGATGTCAAACTTAGCCGTGGCTTGTTATTATTATCCTCTACCGTGGTCGCGATAACCATCGGTATCATAGTTCGAAATATTCAGTAAGTAGTCAATATTTTCTATGGTTCCACCTGCATTCAGTATTTAACGTTTGGTGTTGTTTGAACTGTACATCACTGTACAGCCGACTTCTGCTGCTTTTGGTGCATCTTCTGTAAATGGTTGGATCACGCCACCAGAGGAGTTGCCATAAAGCGATGAAAATGGACCTCCCCTCACCAGCGAAATGCCATCAGCATATAAACGTATACCACACATGCCAAAGCTAGCACGAGAGCCAAAACAACGGCCTGAAATTTTAGGCGCTTGTGCCTCATTGTTGCGGTTTTGTACTATAGTGGCTGGGATGCGAGTCAGGCTTTCTGACAATTGCATTTGCAGCAAACCATCTTGAATATCTTTTTTAGACATCACATCAATCGCAACAGGTGAATTAAAAATATTTTATTGGGTACGCGTCGCGGTAGATACAATAGGTGCCAGTTTAATATTAGCTTCTGTTGCGGCTTCTGCAAAGCCGTTTGCGGTAGGCTGCAGGAAAAATCGCTAGTGAAAGCGGCCTTAATTTAAATGCATGATGTGGCATATGAATAACTTTAGATATAAGGGAAGGCACGATTTTACTGAATAATCAGTGGGGATAACAACATCATTTTCATTAAACAACCCTACTATAGCTCTGGCTACCTGCTAGAGTAATTTATTAATGTGCTCTAAAAGGATTGTTGCAACGTTCACTTTTGAAGTGCGCTGAAATGAATGGTTGCCGTTATCATCGATGAGTGTGACTTGATTTTCATCGCTACCCATCGCGGAGATAACTTCGTTTGCTACAATTAAAGCCAGTTTTTTTGCAATGCGTTTTTGTGTGGCATATTCAATCACATTTTCACTTTCCGCTGCAAAGCCAACACAAAAAGGCGGGTTTGGACGGTTAGCAATTTCAGCCAAAATATCCTTATTACGCTTTAGCTGTATTGTTAACAATTCAGCATTTTTTTTAATTTTTTGATTCGCCACTTCATTAGGCGCGTAATCAGAAACGGCGGCAACTCCAATAAAAATATCTTGGTCTGCTATGTTGTCCATCACCGTGTTGTACATCATTTCTGCACTCGAAGCATATTTAATGGAGACATTAATGGGTGCGGGTAAATGACTAACGCCGCTAACTAACGTCACCTTCGCGCCCATATCAGCGGCTACTTGAGCCAGTGCATAACCCATTTTTCCACTACTTAAATTGGTGATGCCACGCACAGGGTCTATCATTTCTAATGTAGCACCTGCGGTAATTAACAACTTTTTATTCGCCAATATTTTTGGTGTGAAGTGCGCTTGCACATGCGCTAGCAACTCAGTTGCTTCCAGCATGCGGCCATCGCCTGTTTCGCCACAAGCTTGTTCGCCATTGCCTGGGCCGAAAATACTGATATTGTCAGCTGCTAATTGGGTAAAGTTGCGCTGCGTAGCAGGATTCTCCCACATTTGTTTGTTCATGGCCGGGGCGACTAATAGCGGACAATCACGCGCTAAACATAAGGTTGATAATAAATCATCGGCACGGCCATGTAATAGCTTAGCGACAAATTCTGCGGTGCACGGTGCAATTAAAATAGCGTCAGCATAGCGACTTAATTCGATATGCGGCATGCCGTTATCAATACCTTCATCCCACATGCCGACAAATACAGGTTTGCCTGAAAGTGCTTGCATCGTCATTGGCGTAATAAACTTTGTGGCGGATTCTGTCATCACCACTTGCACATCAATATTTGACTTGATGAGGAGGCGCACAAGTTCAGCAGTTTTATAAGCTGCGATGCCGCCAGTAATGCCTAATACTAAGGATTTGTTTTTTTGCATAATGTTTTATATGAACAAGTGACTATTTTATGGACATATATTTTTATGGTCGTTTATGTAATGCTTACATTTTAATATGAAATGCAGCAGAACGGCTTAAAACCATGTGGAAACTCTTAAGAATCAGTATTTTATTGCTTGTATTGGCCGTTGTCATACAGCAAGTGCTTTTTGAAAGTTCAGATTTAGATTAGCAAAAAAATTTCTATGTAGCACTTTACCCAGTTAATGCGGATGATAGTGATCGCGTGAATCGCTATATCAAGACATTAAAAAAGCGAGATTTTGAAGGGGCAGAGTCATTCTTTACTGAAGAAACTGAGCGTTATGAATTAGGTATGCGGCGACCAATTACTATTCAGTTAGGTAGCGAGGTTAACGAAGTGCCGCCTAGGCCACCGAGTAATGGCAATGTGCTGCAAACGATGTTGTGGAGTTTGCAATTTCGCTGGTTTGCTTGGAATAACAGCCCAACAGTACCGGTGCCGCCAGATGTTCGCCTTTATTTGTTATTTTACGATGCGGATCAAAATAAAGAGCTCTCGCATTCTACCGCGCTGAATAAAGGACGTATTGGGCGTGTTAATTTATTTGGTGACCGCGCACATGCAAAACAAAATTTAGTGATTGCAGTCCACGAACTGTTGCATGCATTAACGGCAGCAGATAAATATGACTTACATATAGGCTTACCTATTTATCTAGATGGTTATGCTGACCCAGACAAACAGCCTCGATATCCTCAACACTATGCGGAGCTGATGTGTGGTTATGTGCCGATTAGTCCAAGTGCGAAAGAAATTCCAGCGAGCCTTAATCAAACATTAATCGGGTTTAAAACAGCAAAGGAGATTGGCTGGATAAAATAGAGGGAAGTGCAAAAAAATAATGATAAAAAAGACAAATTAATAACAATAACAATAACAATAACAATAACAATAACATTAACTATAAGAAAGAAGAATAAAAATGGCGATTACAGATTGGCCTGCCAGTGAGCGGCCGCGAGAGAGGTTAACAGCGTGCGGCGCGCGAGCGCTATAAGATGCGGAGTAGTTAGCGATATTTTTACGCATTGGGGTGGTAGGCAACAGTGCAGTTGATTTAGCCCGCGATTTATTGTTACAGATTGGGAGTCTGAATGGCGTGTATGCGGCTAGTGAAAAAGAAATTAGCTTGGTGCATGGTATTGGCGCGAGTAAGTATGTGCAGCTACAGACTATTTCGAAATGAGTCAGCGGGCATTAAGTGAGCAAATACAAGAACGCGATATATTAAGTTCGCCACAACAAGTGCGAGACTATCTAAAGCTTAAACTTTTTAACCAGCTAAAAGAAGTTTTTGTCGTTTTTTTTAGATGCACAAAATCGCTTGGTGGCGACAGAGGAGATGTTTGCAGGGACATTAACGCAAACCAGTGTTTATTCTCGTGAAGTGGTGAGGCGTGCTTTGTACTTTAATGCCGCTGCTGTGATGTTCGCGTGTTGGGTCACTTTATCGTGGCGGGCAATGAAACATTGTCTTTTGTCGAGGCTGGTTTATTGTAAATATTCAGTCTAGAATAGGTCTGTTTTAAGAGGCCTTCTGTTCGGGGCTACATCGATTATTTAATGAGTAGAATGCAATAATATTATGCCGAAATTTTTAAAGTCAGTTGCTTGGTTTGCTGTCGCTATGCTAGGTGCTTATGCACTTTCTGGTATTGCACTCAACCGTGGTGAGAGTATTAATGCCATTTGGATGGTCACTGCTGCTGTTTGTATTTATGCCATCGCCTATCGCTTTTATGCCTCATGGATTGCCGCAAAAGTACTAACTGTCGATGAAACGAGAGCGACACCAGCTGAACGGTTAGATAATGGCAGAGACTTTGTGCCAACCAATAAATGGATTGTGTTTGGGCACCACTTTGCAGCTATCTCTGGCCCCGGGCCTTTGATTGGGCCAACACTAGCCGCACAGTTTGGTTATTTGCCTGGCACCTTATGGATACTCATTGGTGTGGTATTAGGTGGCGCGGTACAAGATATGGTGACCTTGTTCTTCTCTACACGTCGTAATGGACGTAGTTTGGGGCAAATGGCGCGTGATGAAATTGGTTCGATTGGCGGTACTGCTGCACTAATCGGCACTTTTATGATAATGATTATTCTGATTGCTGTATTGGGACTGGTGGTTGTTAACGCCATGAAACATAGCCCTTGGGCAACATCAACGATTGCTGCAACCATTCCTATAGCCATGATTGTTGGACTTTATATGCGTCATATTCGCCCTGGCCGTGTGTTGGAAGCTTCGGCGATTGGTGTCGCCTTATTGCTACTTTCGGTATTGGCAGGCGGATGGATTGATCATAGTGCCACTTTGCGAGTACTATTCGACCATGAAGGTTTGCCGTTAGCCTATGCGATTATTCTGTATGGTTTTGCCGCAGCAGTGTTGCCAGTGTGGTTATTGCTAGCACCGCGAGATTACCTGTCAACGTTCATGAAGTTAGGTACGATATTCTTATTAGCCATCGCGATTGTGGTCTTGCAACCAGAAATACACATGCCAGCTGTCACTCAGTTTATTGATGGCACAGGCCCTATCTTTGGCGGCAAGCTATTTCCCTTTGTTTTTATCACCATTGCTTGTGGTGCAGTATCTGGTTTTCATGCCCTAATTGCTTCTGGCACTACACCAAAACTCATCACTAACGAGCGTGATATCCGCATGATTGGTTATGGCGGCATGCTGCTAGAAAGTTTTGTTGCCATGATGGCAATGATCGCAGCGACAGTATTGGAGCCTGGGGTATTCTTTGCGATCAATAGTCCAGCAGGCGTGGTTGGTCAAACAGCTGTTGAGGCCGTTGCGACTATTAATAGTTGGGGCTTTCCCGTGACAGTTGAGCAAATGGAACAATTAGCAAAAGACATGGGTGAGTCCAGTTTATTTGCACGCACAGGCGGCGCGCCTAGTTTGGCTGTTGGTATGGCTAGTATTTTTGCCAGTGCTTTTGGTAAGAGCTTGTTAGCGCTGTGGTACCACTTTGCGATTATGTTTGAGGCGCTGTTCATCTTGACCACACTTGATGCTGGTACACGCGTTGGGCGCTTTATGTTGCAAGATATTTTGGGCAACTTTAATCAAAAACTTGGTGAAACTTCTTATATGCCCTCTGTTATTTTAACCAGTGGTTTAGTTGTCGCAGGCTGGGGTTACTTTTTATATATCGGCGTGATTGACCCGAATGGTGGCGTTAATATCTTGTGGCCATTGTTTGGTATTGCAAATCAAATGTTAGCGGCGATTGCTTTGTGTGTGGCCACTAGTATCATCGTTAAATCAGGTAAAGCGCGGTATGCTTGGGTCACTGGGCTACCGCTTACGTGGTTAGTTGTTATTACCAGCACGGCGGCTTATGAAAAAATCTTTAGCGATGATATTCGTGTTGGCTTCTTTGCAGCGGCTAATCATCTGAGTGCACAATTGTTATCAGGGGTATTAAGTGTTGAGAAAGCGGCTGTTGCACCACGATTGATATTCAATCAACATTTAGATGCTTATCTCACGATGTTCTTTGTGTTCGTATTATGGATTGTCGTGATTGATATGATTAATATTTCACGCCGTCATTTGCAAGGAAAAAAAGTGCTAGCTTCTAGCGAAGAACCATATGTGAAAACGGCATTGGAGTAGTTGATGTTTAACAAGATTAAACATATATGGCACGTTATACGTCGCCTTTCTGGCGACGATGCCTATGAGCGATACTTAACCCACCATGCGCAATTTCACGCGACCATGGTTGATGCGCCAGAACCATTATCACGCAAAGCCTTCTTTAAGCTGTGGCAGGATAAGAAGTGGACGGGTATTAACCGTTGCTGCTGAGCGGCTGTTGTTAGTTAATGCTCAAAGCGCTGTTGATAAGCAGCGCGTAGCATCCAAATGCCAATCAGCAGCATAGGCAAGCTTAACCATTGCCCCATGGATAAGCCTAGTTCTAATAAGCCTAAAAAGTCGTCGGGCTGGCGGGTGAATTCAACCAAATACCTGAAGCTTCCATAACCAATCAAAAACAATGCAGAAATCGCACCAGTTGGTCTTTGTTTGTTTGAGAACCACCACAATAGGATAAACAAAACGATACCTTCTAAAGAAAATTCATAAAGCTGTGATGGATGGCGAACAAGGTTGTCTGATGCTTGTGGGAAAATCATCCCCAAAGGACTGTCGGTTACACGTCCCCATAATTCACCATTAATAAAGTTACCCATGCGCCCAGCACCTAGACCAATAGGCACTAATGGCGCAACAAAATCCATGGTTTTCAACCAAGGTTGCGGATATTTCTTATTAAATAAGAACATGGCAACCAGCACGCCCAAGAAGCCACCATGAAAGCTCATGCCACCTTGCCAAACGGCCAATATCTCAAGTGGATTATGAATAAAGTGACTGGCTTGGTAAAACACGACGTAACCTAATCGGCCGCCCAAAATAACGCCCATAGCACCATAAAACAAAGCATCATCAAGCATGGCTTTAGACCAGCTGAACCATAGCTTATGTTTGACTTGGTGTCTGCCTAGTAATAAAAAACCTAAAAATCCAGTTAAATACATTAAGCCATACCAGTGGATGCCAAATGACCCAAGGTGTACTGCTATAGGGTCAAATTGAGGGTGCGTGAAAATCATGGTCTTCCTTATCGTTCGAGCTGAATATTTGAGCTGATTATACGTGCTACTCGCTATCGTGAACATAGCGATGATGCCTGCCTATTTGTATTGGAAGGTATTAGCTGGTGGTGTGGCCGCTATATTGGTTTAATCTAGCAAGAAGCTAGCCCGCTAAACTCTTCATCAGTTAGAATAACACTTTATTCAGTTTAGTTGGATTTAGCTATGCCTCAATATCGTTCTCGTACCACTACTCATGGCCGTAATATGGCTGGCGCACGTGCATTATGGCGTGCTACTGGCATGAAAGACGGTGATTTTGATAAGCCAATTATCGCTATTTCAAACTCATTTACACAATTTGTTCCGGGTCACGTACATTTAAAAGACATGGGCCAATTAGTAGCGCGTCAAATTGAAAAAGCGGGCGGTGTGGCAAAAGAGTTTAATACCATTGCTGTCGATGATGGAATTGCGATGGGCCATAGTGGTATGTTGTATAGCTTACCAAGTCGTGATTTGATTGCTGATAGTGTTGAGTATATGGTGAATGCACATTGCGCTGATGCACTGGTGTGTATTTCTAATTGTGACAAAATTACCCCAGGCATGCTGATGGCAGCCTTGCGATTGAATATTCCTGTCATCTTTGTTTCAGGCGGCCCAATGGAAGCGGGTAAAGTCAATTGGAGTAATGGGACGACACAAAAGCTGGACTTGGTCGATGCCATGGTCGCAGCCGCAGACATTAAAGTGACAGACGCTGAATTAGAAGAGATTGAACGCTCTGCCTGTCCAACCTGTGGGTCATGTTCTGGTATGTTTACGGCCAACTCAATGAATTGTTTAACGGAAGCTTTAGGCTTAAGTTTACCAGGTAATGGCTCTCTACTAGCTACGCATGGGGCACGAAAAGAATTGTTTTTACAGGCTGGCCGTACCATTGTCGACTTAGCAAAACGACATTATGAGCAAGATGATTATAGTGTGTTGCCACGCAATATTGCGAATATGAAAGCATTTGAAAATGCGATGACATTAGATGTGTCGATGGGCGGATCAACCAATACCGTCCTACATTTGTTGGCAGCTGCGCATGAAGCTGAGCTTGATTTTAAAATGGCCGATATTGATAAAATCTCGCGTAAAGTCCCTTGCTTAAGTAAGGTGGCGCCAGCGACGGCTAAATATCATATGGAAGATGTGCATCGCGCAGGCGGTGTGATGGGTATTTTAGGCGAGCTAGATCGCGCAGGAGTGATTCATCGTGATACACCAACAGTGCACAGTGCAACCATGGGCGATGCGCTCGATAAATGGGATATTCAAATCACACAAGATGAAGACGTGAAAAAATTCTACCGTGCGGCACCAGGCGGCATTAGAACAACGATTGCTTTCTCACAGAGCATGCTTTACCCAACCTTGGATGATGACCGTGCTAACGGTTGTATTCGCGATTTGGAGCATGCTTATTCACTGGATGGTGGGTTGGCTGTGTTGTTCGGTAATATTGCATTAGATGGCTGTATCGTTAAAACAGCAGGTGTTGATGACAGTATTTTAAAATTTACTGGACGTGCGCGTATCTTTGAGTCACAAGATGCTTCAGTTGAAGCAATTCTTGCCGATAAGGTGGTAGCGGGAGATGTGGTCATCATCCGCTATGAAGGGCCGCGAGGCGGGCCAGGTATGCAAGAGATGTTGTATCCAACTTCTTACTTGAAGTCTCAAGGGTTAGGCAAAGAATGTGCTCTGCTGACGGATGGGCGCTTTTCAGGCGGAACATCTGGTTTAAGTATTGGACATGCTTCGCCAGAAGCGGCAGAAGGCGGTGCCATTGGGCTTGTGGAAGAAGGCGATACGATTGAAATTGACATCCCTAACAGGTCGATTAATTTGAAAATAAGCGATGCTGATTTAGCAACACGACGTATTGAAATGGATGCAAAAGGAAAGAATGCATGGAAGCCAGTTGATCGAGACCGTCAGGTTTCACCTGCTTTGCGTGCTTATGCGGCGATGAGTACAAGTGCTGCCTTTGGTGCAGTACGTGATGTCTCGCAAATTGAAAAAGGATAAGGATGAATACAGAGGCAGCAATGTTAGACAATATGCCAGTTACAAAAAAACGACTTAAATTACATCCGCATGTTAACCAGGCGCAAGACGACTCTGGTCTACAGTACTTAGAAATTGATAACCCGTTAGCGACGGCTAAAATTGCGTTGCAAGGTGCGCACGTTATGGCTTGGCAGCCGAAGTTTTTGTCAGCACCTGTGTTGTGGACGTCTAGTAATGCAAGGTTTACCAAAGGCCGCTCTATCCGTGGCGGTGTACCTATTTGTTGGCCTTGGTTTGGTAACCACCCAACCGATAGTACTTTTTGTCCACATGGTTTTGCGCGCGTGATTCCATGGCGTGTAATGGATGTTGATGCCACTCCAACCGGTGCAACACGGATTACTCTAATCATGCAGGTGACTGATGAGGCTAAGCGTCAACTGTCATATCCTTACGAGCTTAGCTTGGTGATTACCATCGGACGCCGTTTGCGGGTTGAGTTGGCGACGACTAACCTTGCAGAACATCCATTTGTGATTAGTGAGGCCTTACATACTTACTTTAATGTGAGTGATATTGGTAATATTGAAATTACAGGTTTGCAAGATTATGTGTACGCAGATAAACGGCTTAAGTATGAGCGCAATGTAGAACACAATGCGCTCACGTTTGATGGTGGAGAGTATGATCGAGTGTATATTGACCATAGTAGCGATTGCGCCATTCATGATAAAGGCTACAATCGTATTATTCATGTTTCAAAATCAGGTAGTTCTACGACTGTTGTTTGGAATCCAGGTGAAGAAAAAGTGGCACAAATGAGTGATATGGGCACAGGGGATGAATGGCGTAAAAGCATTTGTGTTGAAACCACGAATGCTTTAGATAATATGGTGGTTATCAATCCTGGCCGTAAGCATGTGTTAAGTGCTGAGTATTCTGTTGAAACGATGTAATTGACACGTAATTAAAAAAGATTGATGTTCGTCAACTTTTTAATACGATGCGGCTTTACACTATTAATTACAGGTGTACATTGTTGAAGGTTTTTTAATTGTAGGTATCATAGAATCTTTAGGTCCGTGATTCTTTCAAACGTTTAAGGAGATGAAATGAAAGCATTTTTACTAGTAGTATTAGCAACTGGTGCTTTAATGATGGCAGGGCAAGCATCAGCAAGTGAAGCACTGGCAAAGAAAAGCGGATGTTTAGCTTGTCATGGTGTGGATAAAAAAGTATTAGGTCCTGGTCTTAAGGATGTTGCAGCAAAATATAAAGGTGATGCTTCAGCTGAAGCAAAGCTAGTTGCTAAAGTTAAAGCAGGTGGTAGTGGTGTTTGGGGTCCTATCCCAATGCCAGCAAACAGTCCACAAGTTAAAGACGCAGATATTAAATCTATCGTTAAGTGGGTATTGTCATTGTAACTTAAGTGATTTGAATAAAAAGCCAGCGTATAAGTGGCTTTTTTATGTCTAGTATTTATTGCTGTTAACTAGTTAGCAGCAATATGAAGACAGCAATGATAGCAATTGGCGCGATGAAGCTATTAGCAAGCCGCCATAATTGATAACTGCTCTTTTTAAGGTTGAGTTCTTGTTGTGAATACTGCTTCTGCATAAAGTGTCCTGCAAATATAGCCATCAGTAATCCACCAAGTGGCAACATAATTGTGCTGGTGAGTTTATCCAGTGTATCGAATATACCTAAACCAAATACCACTTTCACATCTTGCCATATGTTAAATGAGAGCAGCACTGCAACACCAACGGCCCATATTAAAAGACCTAGCCCTGTAGAAGCTAGTTTGCGGCTAACCTTGGTATTTTCAACAATCCAAGCAATGGTCGGCTCGACTAAAGACATGGCGGATGTAGCCGCTGCAAATGCCACTAGAATAAAGAATAAGGTGCCAAAGAAATTACCCCATGGCATATGACCAAATGCGATAGGCAATGTTTGGAAGATAAGGCCAGGACCCGCCCCCGGTTCTAGTTGGTTGGCAAACACCAATGCGTAGATGGCTAATCCAGCAAATAAACCTAATAAGCTGTCAGCGATTGCGATATAAATAGACGTGCGGGCAATAGAGGCATCACGCTGTAAGTAAGATCCATAAACCATAATGGAACCCATGCCGATACTCAGTGAGAAAAAGGCATGGCCTAGCGCATTTAAAGCCGCAGTGGCTGTGATTTTTGAGAAGTCAGGGGTGAACATAAAGGTTGCTGATGCTGCCATATCTCCGACTGACATACTATAACCAAGTAATACCAACAAAATGGCAAACAGAGAAGGGATTAAAAAATTATTCGCTTTTTCTAAACCAGCAGTCACACCTCTAGCGACGATAGTCATTGTGATCATCATAAAAATCGTATGCCAAAAAAGTAAAGTGAGTGGTGAGGCTAACAGCGCATCAAAGTGAGTGCTAGACTCAGTCCCTGTGATATTGGTGAAGCTGCTTTGTGCTGCTTGGCTAACATAACTCAACACCCATCCACCAACGACACTATAAAAGCATAAAATCAGTACGCCGGTCAGCATGCCCATTGCGCCAATATAGCGCCAAGCAGGGGATGTATTAGATTCTTTTGCTAAATCGCGCATTGCATCCATCGGATTTTTTTGCATCCGTCTACCTAGCATGACCTCTGTCATTAGTAAGGGAATGCCAACCAATAGAATGCTGAGTATATAAATCAAGACAAAGGCGCTGCCACCATTCACTCCGATCATGTAAGGTAATTTCCAAATATTACCTAAGCCAATGGCGGAACCGGTTGTAGCCAAAATAAATGTCCAACGGTTTGCCCATTTTCCCCGACCTGCCATGTTAATCATCTTTTCTTTTCCTAGTTACTTTTTAAGCCCAGTAAAGTAACGGTCTGTTTCTTGTTTAATGATTTTAGAGAGTAATAGTAAGCCAATTAAGTTGGGGATTGCCATCAGTCCATTCATTAAGTCCGAGAAGTGCCAAACAAATTCTAGGCTTGTTATCGCGCCGACCATGACAGCAGCTGTGAAAAATACGCGGTAAACTTTAATGGCTTTTCCACCAAACAAGAACTCGATAGATTTTTCACCGTAATAACTCCAGCCAATGAGTGTAGAGAATGCAAAGAATGCCGTGGCAACAGCAACGAAAATACTACCAGGAACACCAAGCGTTTCTGCAATACTTGCGCTAGTCAGTTCACCAGCACTAACCCCTTGCGTCCAGCTGCTAGCCGTTAAAATCACTAAAGCAGTCATCGTGCAAACGAGTAAAGTGTCAATAAAGGTTTGTGTCATGCTCACTAATGCCTGTTTAACTGGGTCATTGGTTCGAGCGGCCGCGGCAGCAATGGGGGCAGATCCTAGGCCAGATTCGTTAGAAAAGACACCGCGTGCAATACCGTAGCGCATCGCTGCAGCAATGGTAGCGCCGATAAAGCCACCACTTGCTGCAGAGGGATTGAAGGCGTGGTGGAAAATTAAACCAAATGCCGCTGGGATTTCATTGATGTGTAAGGCAAGCACCCATAAGGAACAGCCAACATAGCACACAATCATCAATGGCACGAGAACGGAGGTGAATTTTCCAATCGCTTTAATCCCACCAAGAATCACTAAGCCCGTCAGTAAGGTCAGTACAACGCCAGTGATTTCTGTGGGGATTTGGAAGGTCGTTTCAAATATTTTTGCGGTGGCATTGGACTGAGTCATATTGCCAATACCAAAGGCCGCGCAAGCAGTAAAGATGGCAAATAAAGTGCCTAACCAAGGTAACCCAGCTCCCTTGCTTAAGTAATACATTGGGCCGCCGCGCATGCCATGCTCCCCTTTTTCACGGTATTTAACGGCTAACACAGCCTCACTATATTTAGTGGCCATGCCGACCAATCCAGTGATCCACATCCAGAATACAGCGCCAGGCCCGCCAAACGTAATCGCTGTAGCCACGCCGACGATGTTACCAATACCTACAGTAGCGGCTAATGCCGTCATCAACGCGGCAAATTGGCTAATATCGCCTTCATCATCTTTATTGCTGCTGAAGATTAAGCGGATGGCATGCGGTAATACTCTAAACTGCATGCCTTTGAGCAATATGCTGAGATATAAACCAGTGCCGACTAGTAAAGTGAGCATGATTGGTCCCCATACGATGCCTGATAACGTTGCGACTAGCTCTTCTATGGCTTGCATTGTGACTTAATTCCCCTTTTAATCATGATTATAGCGAAAAATGACTGATTTAAGCTAGACTGGCTATTAATGCTTAAGAGTTGAAGTGATGCTTTAGAACAGAAATCATATACCCGTGATCTAACACGCCTGCACTCTCACGGATACTATGCATGGCCCACATAGGGTTGCCGACATCGACAGTTGGCATGCCTAGCTGTGCTGAAATAATAGGCCCAATGGTACTGCCGCAGCCTAGGTCGGTGCGGTGGGCGTATTTTTGGTAGGGGACTTTGGCTTGTTTACAGAGCTGAATAAAACGGGCAGCGGTATCAGCGTTAGTGCTGTAGCGCTGGTTGGCGTTGGTTTTAATCACTGGGCCTTGGTTAATCGTTGCATGGTGCTCAGGCTCGTAGGCGGTTGGATGGTTCGGATGATAAGCATGAGCCATGTCTGCACTGATAAAGAAGCTATTGGCAAAGCTGCGTAAGCGCTCTTCTTCATTGGCTTTGTAGAAAGCACAGATGCGTTGAATGGTGTCGCTCATGAAGCTACCACCTGCGCCAGTTGCACTTTCGCTTCCGACTTCTTCATGGTCGAAGAAGGCACAGATGCTAGTTGCATCAGGACTTTTTGCAGCAATCAGCGCTTGTAATGCTGCATGGCAAGAGGCTAAGTTGTCTAGCTGACTATCCGCAATAAACGTTTGATCTTGTCCCCATAGACTGCCTTTTTGTGTGTCATAAATGGTTAAGTCCCAAGTGACAATATCGGCTGGGTTAATTGCTAAGTGTGCTGCAATGGTTTGGTCTAGTTGTTTTTTAGCTTCAGCACTATCAGCGGCGTAGCCAAAAATCAGCGGCAATTGTGTTTGTTTGTTGAGTAATAAACCTTTTTCGTTTACATCACGGTTCATGTGGATGGCTAGGTTAGGTAAGCGCACAATGGACTCTGTGAAATGTAATAAGTGCGTGGTGAAGCAGTCTCCATCGCGGACATTGACGCGACCAGCAATACTCAAATCTCGGTCTGTAAAGGTAGCTAATATTGGGCCGCCATATACTTCAACCCCAAGTTGTGTAACACCCTTATTTGCATATGCTGCTTTTGGTTTTAAACGCAAACCTGGTGAGTCAGTGTGAGCGCCTACTATTCTGAACCCAGCTTCTGCTATTAATTTTGAACCTAATGTGAACGCAATAATAGATGCGCCATCACGGGTGACGTAATAGCGACCATTTTCCTTGAGTTGCCATGGTTGGTTTTCAGTCAGCGGCTCAAAGCCATTTTCTGCTAATTGTTTAATCGACCTGTCAACCGCATGCCATGGACTAGGGCTAGCATCAATATAGTCGAGTAAATCTTGTGCTTGTTTGCTTGCCGCTACGGTTGTCATAGGTGCGATTAAATCCAGTTTTTATCGATTAAAAAGTCAGTATACAGCTTCGCTTCTGGGCTGCCCGTTTTTGGTTTCCAGTCATAGCGCCATTTCACAATCGGCGGCATGGAAAGCAGGATGGACTCAGTTCGCCCGTTCGATTGCAAGCCAAATAGCGTGCCGCGATCAAACACCAAGTTAAACTCGACGTAACGTCCACGGCGGTAAGCTTGGAAGTCACGCTCATGTTCACCATAGGGGGTGTCTTTGCGACGTTGTACAATCGGTAAGTAAGCTTGGGTGAATGCATCACCCACAGCACGCAGCATGGCGAAGCTTTGTTCAAAGCCTAGCTCGTTAAAGTCATCAAAGAACACGCCACCAATGCCGCGTGGTTCTTGACGGT
>Ga0209502_10000056_pt1 | contig 116605 bp, 114 predicted proteins | sample ArcticOcean_MG_C_10_FD_187442 | JGI IMG/M metagenome (GOLD analysis project Ga0209502, IMG submission 187442) | Marine microbial communities from western Arctic Ocean - ArcticOcean_MG_CB11_90 (SPAdes) (version 2) | ecosystem: Environmental > Aquatic > Marine > Oceanic | place: Arctic Ocean... | reverse complement strand
CGGACACGTTTGCGGACAACACTGCTTTCAAGGACACCATGTACGAACTGGACGTCGCCGGCGGCGCCGCGGCGTGGGTCGCGAAATCGCCGATGCCAACCGCCGTCGGCGACAAAGCTGCCGCGGTTCTTTCCGACGGCTCTATTCTCGTGATTGGCGGTGAAACGCACAACCGAGGCGTGCACACACAAGTCGCCACGCACACCAGCGTGCACTACTACCCCAAGCACGACACGTGGGTCACGAAAGCTCCGATTCCCACGGCGCGGTTCAGATTCGCCGCTGCAACCGACGCGGACGGGTTCGTGCACGCCTTTGGAGGACACGTGCACTGCTTCTCTGACTGGTCCGTGTCTCCGCCAACGACGACCTGCCCCGCCGACGCCCTCGCTTCGCATGAGGTGATGATGGACGTGACGCACCCCGATTTGTGGATCCACAGCGTCGCGGAACTTTAAGGAGGCACCGCACCGCGGCGACTCCTAAAAAATATTCCTGATCACCCTCGAGGTTTACTTCTCGGAGCTTTACTCGAGGATACGCGATCGGGACCCGTGAGGATATTCGACTTGTTGTAACGACCGGTCATTCTTCACAAACACTCACACTACTACTACCCATGGTCTCGATTTCGCAGCGAAGTTTTAAAGAAAAAAACTCACACTACTCACCCGTCGTTTCGATTTCGCCGCGAAGCGCCGCGCGAACCTTGGTCGCGTCCCTCCCCGCCGCCGCGCGAACCACGCGCCACCGCGCGTCATCTTCGGCGCCGAGTAACTCTACCTCGAGTTTTATTCTTTGCGAAACGGAACACGCGTCAATCCAACGTCGACATAGCGATTGTTTGTTTCCCGCGTTGGGATTTTCACTTCCCGACGCAAACGATGAATCGACGCCTTTCTCCGTCGCGACGTCGTTAACTTCCCTAATCGCGACGTCATTAACTCCCCTAATCGCCTCGACGTCCTTACCTTCCCTACTCGCCTTAACCTCATCAATCGCCTTCCCGACCTTTCCTTCAAGCCACTTCTCCTGCTCCCCGTGCTTCACCAGCCGCATTTCCCACCAAGGCAGGGACACGACTTTTTGGACGTTTTCTTTCTTCGCGAGAAACAGATCGCGCAGCCTGGTGTTGACGTTCTTGGTGACGCCCGGGTCGATATTGGTTGTATGCGCATTGGGTGTGAATGCATGGTCGAGATAATTTGTATGCGCATTTAGTGCAAACGCATCCACAAGTCCTCCGTTGTGAAATCGAGCCCGTTTCGGGTCAGACACGACGTCGTAAAAGTGGTGCGGGCCGTCGTACTCCACGACCACGTTCCAATCGGGAAGGAAGAAATCGACGGTCTGGCTGGCTTGAAAAAAACCGCGCCCTCCAAAAAGCTCGAGCTCGCTTTGATACTTGAAACCGATTTTTGAAAGCACAGCGCCCACCCTTCCCTGTGACCCCGAGACGTTGCTCGGATCAGAGTGCTGCGTGCTTTGCGTTTTCCAAGCCGTTTCCGCGGCGATGATTAGGGATTGTTTCATCACGGGAAGTTCGTCAACACCCGTAAGCAACTCGTTGTGAACAGTCGCGGCGTGGTGCGCTATTAACACGCCGTCGCTCGTGCTGAAATCGGTGGACTCCAAAACCGCCAACCGCTGCCACATCGCATTGTACGACTTCGGGAAAGGTGCAGAGGCACTCCCTTCAACTGCTCGCCACACCGCTAAACACCAAAGCGCGTTTGTCAGCTCGTCTGGTTTGAACACATTCGCGTGCCGGTCAACCGCGTCGAACAGGGTTCTGAAGTTTCTTACGTTATCGTCGCCAACGCCAGGCATGAACCCTAACGTGACATACCCCCAGAGTAACATCGAGGTGTCTTGCGCGGTTATCGACTCTGGTTTCTCGTGCGCGAGGCGATGAAACGCGTCGTCCAGCGCGTTTTTGGTACCGCGGTCGGGAAACACCCGCAGCTTGGCGTACGACCACACCAAGTTGCTCACCTGCTGCCACTCCAACACGGAATCGCCGGAACGCTTTTGCTGGGGTTGTGTGTAGCGTTGTGACTGACTGCTCCTTGGTAATGTCGTGTCTCGTGTACGTCCTACGTCGTCACCTTCTTTTCGAACTAATCGTTCACTCGGAACACCGCCAGGCCCGCTCCCAACGAAGCCTCGTTTTACTAAATCCGCAAGTCGTCTTTGCATCGCCAGCCACGTCTCGAGACTCGGCTTCAAGTCAAGCGTCGCGCACGCCCAGAGCACCAGCGAGACGTCCATCGGGGACTGGAACGGTGCGAGGCGCCGAGCCGCGGAGTCCATCTCTAGCCACAGCTTTTGAGGCGGCGAAACCCCTTTGGAGTTTTGCCAGAAAAGTGTCAGTATTGCAGGGTCAAACAGGGAGGCGATATTTGGGAAATGCAACACGTACCCAAGCTCGCGTAGTGCCAGAAAACCTGCGACAGCTCCTTCGCTTTGAACTTTTGCGTGGACGAATTTCCAGTCAGCGTTGTCACCGCCACGGAGTCAAACGCGGCTTTCACGCTTTGTTCCACTGGTAGGTTTTGAGATGAACTAAGCGTGGCTCGCGCCCACATACAGTTCGCCAGCTCTTGCGGCTTGAATTCGTTTTGCACGGTAACAATGGCGGCCGACAAAACCTTAACACTTTCGGGGTTTGGCGCTCTTCGCAGCCGCGCGAACCCCCACCACGTGTTCGCCACGTTTTGCGAGTTGAATTCGGTTTTGTTTGCAAACGCGGACGGGACGGCTCGGTCGATTATGCCCCAGCCGGTAAGACCCGGGTCTAACTGCAGCGTGCCTAACGACCACACCAAGTTACTAACGTGGTGGCTCGCGATTCGGGACTCGTCAACCCCCAGTTCGTTCCAAATCCCGGCCAGAATTTCGTCGCAAGGAATCTCCTTCACCAATGCCGCGGCGTACAGAAACATCGTAGACTGCCTCGCGGAGGTTTCTTGAGGGTGTAGGGTTTGGAGTTTAGGGTTTGGTGATTTAGGGTTCAGGGCATTAGGGTTCAGGGCATTAGGATCCCTGGGTGGTCCCTTTTCCAATTCACTGGCCACTCTTGGCATCGCGTCGAACAAAGCGCGCCAAACGCTTTGCGCGGGTGTCACGTTTCCATTTTCTTTTTTCTTTTTGTCTTTTTCAGTAACCGTCAAAACGCCGGCCTGCTGCAGCGTCGCCAGGGCGTGCGCGGAGTTGCACACCGGGCGGTGCGGAAATTGATTCATTTTTAGCAGTTCAAGCGCGCGCTCGCACAGGGCGACTAGGGATGGGTGGTGGTCGAGTTTTGTGACGAAGCGCGTCCGCTTTGCGTTTTTCGCCATCTTGGACAACGCCGTGCTGACGTTTACCGCGGAAAATTTGTTGACCAGCCCTGGGTCGCACAGCCCCAAGATGGTGCGCACGTCAAGTGCGTCCACGAGCTTCCGCTGGATGTCCCTTAGCTGGTGGTTACCCGGCCGGCCGTCGGACGGTCGGACGCGCACGTCCCCGTGACCGCCTCGGTTCGATCCCCGGGTTTCGCCGTACCCGCCGCGGCCGCGTCGATCGGTGCCGTCACTTTTGCCATCGCTTCGAGGAGGAGCCGGCACCGCGGAGACGACCCATCGCACGAAACCCGGACTACCGGGGGTACGAAACAAAAGGTTCGGGGTTTGCAAACCCTGGTACGGACACAGTGTCCGGCCTGTTGTTGTCGCGGCCAACTCACGAACACCCCGCCCGACCCTCCGCGCCGCCGCGCGCATTCCACCTGTGCGCGCGCCTTCTTGGGTGACGCGAAGGAGTTATGTATTTTTCTCAAAGCAAGACGGCACCGGAAACATCGTCGTCACACATCCTCTCCAGTGTCACGCGCACACGGCGACCATGGTGACTGTGTTTTCGTGTGTCCCGTGTGCGGCGGCGAGGGACACGTGTGGCTGTCGCGCGATACCCAGCTCCAAAACGCGACGTTTCCGCGCTAACGCCCGGTCGAGGGACCCGTGGAAAGCATTGGGCACCCGGGCGGGCGGGGTTTCTTCGACGTCGCACGGACACCGACACTTACCTTCCGCGTCGTTCTTCCCGTTCGCCGCACCCGACCTGTCCGGGGACTTGCTTTCCAGCGCCGCGCAATTCGCGCTTCGCACGTACCTGGTGGAGTGTGGCTCCGTTGACGTGACCGTGGACGCGAACGCGGGTTCGCTGTTTCAAGGCACGGTCCGTGAGGTTGTCATTGAGGGCAACAACTGGCGAAGCAGAAAGGATTTGACGTGTGTGTCGCTGCGCATGGCGGTGGGCGAAGCCGCGTTGGACCCCGGGGCGCTGCTCACCGAACGGTTAATTAAATTGAAAAAACCCTCAGACGGGAACGCGCAGGTGGTTTTCAGTGAAACCGACTTCGGCAACTTCCTGACGCACCCGCTGGTGGAGAGGGCGACGAAGGAATGGGCCGAGGAAGATGGAGTGCAAGACACAAAAAAAAAGTTTCGATTCGACAAAGAAACGACCACCAAAAACGGATGCGTTGTTTTCTTCGGGCAGTGGGAAGACAGCGAACGCAAGGTCAACAAGCTCAGGTACATAATGTGCCCTAGTCTGAACGCACCAGGATTTGTAGACGTGACTGCGACGTGTGTTTCGGGAGAGTGCGACGAGCGCGAGATTGAAACGGCGGAGCGCGCGATGGCGGTGTTTTTCCAAACCTTAGTCGTCGACCTGTCCGGCGCGAGGCTTTCCTACCGCAGCATGTTGATCGAAAACGATCGCATATCACTCGACCTCGCTCTGGAGGTTGTTTCGTTTCCCCCGCCGCAGAGCTTGGGGATGATTTAAGGGTATTTATTGTTAAGGGAGATACTGGTAGGGTCGTATAGCCGGTTGTACGCTTAAATTAATGTAATCACGTTTTCTGTTGCTTTGGCCAACGCGGGTAATTTTCTCGGACGATGCATCCAATCCTCGTCTCAGTGGGGGCGCGCGCGTTCGCGGCGATGTTGCGGCGCGCGGCACGTGGCGTCACCGAGGCTGCGGCGCGGACGAGCGGTAAGGTGTCGAGTTCCGCTCAGGTCTTGGTAACGAGCGTCGCGAAATGCGAGAGCGCCGGGTGTGCTTCGTTTCGCGGAAACGCGGGCGCGCGCCGAGGGAATTCAGGCGTCTCCACGAGCGGCGACACGACCACGACCGGCTTCGCTGTGAAGCACACGACGACATCGCCAGCCACACCACCCGCACCAAATCCAGAGCAGCTAGTGCGCTCTGGGAAAACCCTGGAGTTCGCGCAGGCCGCGGAGCTTGTGTTCTCGTCGCACGGCAGTGGAGGGTTGGGATTGGCTTGGCACGCGTGGCACTTTTTCGCCGCCTGCCTTCCCGCCGCCGCCGCGTACGCGTGGGCGCAGCACATCCTAGCCACGGACCCGGAAATAAAACGGATGGTAAGTGAAGCTAGGGATCCGGAGGGGTCTTTTAAGATTCCGAATGAGAACTCGAATAGGAGTTACGAGAATGGAAACACAAACACTGCGGCGAAATATGGCGCCTCGACCGATGACGCGGGAGAAACCGCGGCGTCGGCGCAATCCATTGGTGACGCCGTGATTGATTTGCGGCGGAGGCTGGCGAATTTGGAGTCCACGCTCGCGGAGCAGCAGAGGAGGGCGGGGGTCAAGGTGGAGCATACGGGAAGTATACGAGGTTCGACGCAGCATCAGAATCGTGAAAAAGTAAAAGAAGACAGCGGCTTCCGCGAGAAAAACCAGGCGCAGACGCTCAACGCCAAAAACATTTGGTCCTCGATTCGTCGCACCGTAGCGAAGATCGGCCGGAGGAAGGGAATAGAAGAGGAGTAGATACCGTAGTTATTGTTTGATGTGTTCTGCGTTCAACAGCGCGCTTAGAGGTGCGCGAACGCTTTATTTTAGCGCTGCAATGTCACTCTGCTCGTTGTGAATCAAGGAATGAACAGCAGACAGAACTAGCAGCGCAAATGGTGGGTTTGCGAATCGACATTTTTGGAGATCTGGTTTCGTGATGACGACGTGTCTTTGGGCAGTCCGCGAAAACTGCCCTCGTGGTGGTTTCCGTGTCCACCTCGATTGCAGCGGTAGTTCCCCCGACGCGCGCCCCGCGGCCGTTCGCGCGAGTGCATCTTATCCTCCCCGACCCTCACCAGGCCAAAGCGAAAGGTCGTGCCCATCACCCGGAGGCGTTGATTCGCGGTCCCCCGCGGTGAAAAGGGGAAAGGCTCTTATCTTGCCCTGCATCTCACCACCTGCGATTCCACGGCGGACAGGACGGAACGGCGATGGCGATGTGTGCGACGACAACGAGCATGGCGATTCGCGCCCCTGGTGCGCGCCGGTTCGATTCGTACAAACCGTCTCATACAAGCGTACCCGCACCCGCGGCGAGGCGCGCTGGGGTTCGCACGCGGGACGTGCGAAGACCGGCTTGGCTCGGGGAGTGGATGAAGGACAACTTCGGTGGCGACGAAAAGGCGAAGGGCGATGCCGACGGTCCCGGTTCCGCGAAACCCAAAAAGGCCGGCCTGGATCCCGATTTGTTCGCGAACGCGGAACGGGTAGGTGTGGTGCCTGCTAGTAGGGAACGAGCGGGCGCGGCGGGAGGGCGAAGCGCTTCGCAGAAAGAACAGGTGCAGAAACAGCGCAGCGAAGCGGCGGCGGCGCGGGCGCGACGGGAAGGGCAAGGATCGAAAACCCCCGCCTTCGACGAGCTCACTCCTGACGAGCTCCGGCCCGATTTCGGCCTGAGAAGGGACCTTTACGAAGCCTACAAAGTGCGGAGTTTGGATGACGAGGAGCCTATTGGGAGTGGAAGTTACGGTATTGTACGAAAAGTCACGCGCCGAAGCGACGGGAAAAAGTTTGCGTTGAAAACGATCCGGAAAGCGCCGTGGCGGCAACCGCCCACGTCGAGGACCAGCGTGCAGTACTACCACAGCAAGCTGCGTAACGAGTTGGAGGTGATGCGGAAGATTGGAAGTTCGCTGTCCGTGGTGTACCTGTACGACTCCTTCGAGGACGACGACGCGGTGCATCTTTTGATGGACCTTTGCGAGGGCGGCGAGCTTTTGAGCGGAATACGGAAAGGGCGGTACGTATTCAACACTATTTGGCCCAATTACTCTTCCCTGTTTGCGTATACACGCGGCCTTACAAGACGTTAACCACTTTTCTTTCCCAATCGCAGGCCGTACACGGAGGCGGACGCGGCGGAGTTGGTGCGGAGCGTCTTGAGAACCGCGGCGCAGTGTCACAGCCGGGGGATTATCTTCCGTGACATAAAGCCCGATAACTTCCTGTTCGAGCGGGATGAGCGCGGGTCGCCGTTGAAGGCGACGGATTTCGGGCTAGCGGGGGTGATTTCGCCGGGCGAGCGGCTAACCAGGTGCGGGGCTTTCCCACTCACCACGTTCCGCCTACGCGATTGCGCATACTCGTCCTGCGAAGGGACGGTTAGTCCCTCTGCCTGTTTACGTAATTCACGTTACGAGAGACTGACACTTTCGGCTTTTATCGTATCAGACGGTGCGGCACCCCGTCCTACATGGCCCCGGAGGTTATTAACCGGAACTACGGCGCCGAGGCGGATGTGTGGTCGTGCGGGGTGGTTGCGTACCAGTTGCTAACAGGACGACTACCTTTCGTTGATAAAGTTAACCAGCGGCCGAACGCGAAGGAAGTGTTCCGCGCGATTCTAGAGGACCCGGCTGATTTCACGAGCGACCCGTGGGGGCGGCTATCGCCCGACTGCCGCGATTTGGTCATGCGCCTGATGGAGCGCGACCCGCAACAGCGCGTCAGCGCACGAGCCGCGCTGCTGCACCCGTGGCTACAGCAAACCGCGGCGGCGCAGGACTCGCCGATTGGCGGGCAGGTCGTGGCGCGTTTACAGCGATTCAGCACGTACGGGTTACTCAAAAGGTCCGTGTTGCGTCTGCTGGGCGACCAGCTACGGCAAGGCAAGGACTCCATGGACTCCATGGACGAGGTTCGGGGGTCGAGGGATGGAAGCATGGATGGGAAGCGCGATTCGCGCGAGGTCTCCGCCGCGCTCGCGTCGCCGATAGCGGTGGGTGGGGTTTTGGCGAAGGAGTTGGAGCTGACCACGGAGTTTCTGGAGCTGTTCGATTTGCTCGATACGAGTGGAGACGCGTTGGTGGAACCCGAGGAGCTGGAAGCTGGGTTGAAACGCGTGGGGTACGTCATAACCGCAGATGAGTGCCAACAACTGCTCGCGCAACTGGACACCACCAACGACGGGTTCATCGACGTAAACGAGTTCCTCGCCGCCTTGGTTGACTGGGAAGCTTTGGAAAAGTCAAGCGTGGAGTACCCGAAATGGGTCACCCAAGCGTTCAACATGCTGGACAAGGATGGAAACGGCACGATCGACGCGGGAGAGGTTGCTGAGCTGGTGTTCATGAACGCTGAGGACGGCGAGCTCACCAAAGAGGCGCGGAAAACCCTCGCCGCGTGTATCGTCGAAGCGGACACCGACGGCGACGGCCTTATCGACCTAGAGGAGTTCATCACCCTGCTGCAGATGGACCCGACGGACCAGCTGGATGCGTACGAGTGGAGGACGGTGGGGGGGGAGACGGAGGTGGAGAGTATTGAACGGGTGTAGGTGGGATTTGTTACCGGGTTTTTATACGTGAGCCTATTCCACGAAAGCATCAAAGCATCGCAAGACGCGTCCGTGTATTCACTTGTCACACGGTTGTCGCACATTTCTCGTAGTTACGTTACAACGTTCGCACCGCTATTCGTGCCAACTTCGTTTCCGCTACTCGATCCGCGCCACTGCCACCCCAGACGACTCACCAGTCACGAAATTACGCAGTCAAAATGCACGCGCCGCCAACCTCCTTGATCTTCTTCTCCGCCAGCTTGGAGAAGAACCTCGCCTTGACCACCACGGGTTGTTTGGGGAGCTGTCCTTTGCCGAGCATCTTGAAGATGCCGAAGTCGGTCAGGTCGATGACGGGCGCCTTGCCCGTCGCGGCGGCGCACTCCAGCCGAACCTCCTCGCCAACCAAAGTCCACAGCTTGTCAAGGTTGATGATGGGGCAGTGGTAGTGGTTCTTTTGCTTGTGGAAGTGGCGCATACCAACCTGTTGTGTTTGGAGTGAGGAAGGGAGGGAGGATAACGGTCAGCCCTTATGAGCAGAGACGTGGGGGGGTTCGCGATCGATAAAGCGTGGCACTGCGTTTGTGCAGGTGAGCCTCTCCTGGAGGCGACGTGTCGCATCCAAAGATTTCACTCATCCACACCCTGGCAGTGCCAAAGCCCTAAAGTAGATTTCGCGATAGCGCGGAGCCTACGCGGAGCCTACGCGCGCCTGTGTCTCACGCGACGCGTCTCGATACCAGCGTCGTCCCGCTCGTTACTAACGTGTCATACGCAGCTAATACGCACCTTCCCGAAGTAACCAGGGTGGTACTTGTCCATCATAATCCTGTGGTGGTGCTGGCCACCGGCGTTACCGCGACCGGAAGGGTGCTTGCGATGCTTGCCGATACGACCGTGCCCCGCGGACACGTGACCGCGCTTCTTACGGTTTTTGTGGGCCTGTTTACGGGGAGGATGGTGGTTGGGAGATATGTCAGCTTGGTGTTACGCTCGAATGCGAGCTCGACTTCGAGGCGCAAAGGGTCTGGCGACCGCGTCGCCGGCGCGCGCAAGCCAAACCCTCGATGGGCGACACGCGGGACCGCGAAAACGCGAACGCGCGCCGGCCATCGCGGAAAACAACCGCCGCGATGCGACATTCGCGTCGCGCGTTGGCGTGGAGACCAGGGCGTGTGCTAGGTACGTACGTGCGTAGGCATCTTGCCTTTTGCGGTTTGTCGTGCGGCGTGCGCAACAACGAAGAGGGGGAGCGAGTGCGTCGGTGGAGGATGAAAAGCTCTCTCATCACCAGAAACAGAAAGAGGTCGGATCGAAAATTTCTCCGAGATCTGCGACTGCGCGGTTCATCAGGTGCAGGCGTACGTCCAGTCCGCTCAGACCGCGGCGCGCGTGCCCTTTGAGTGCGCACCGCCATGGCGCGCCGCACAGGGTTCGAGTTGTGTCTCAACGCCGGGCGCGGGTTGTTCGCGGGCGCACGTCTCGGGGGCGCGAGCAGCAGCAGCGCGGGGTGGATGACATGCCCCGCCATGTACACGCAAACCAGGGGGGCGAAAAAAAGTACGCGACGCGTGGAGGTGATGCTGACGCAGGTACGTCTCGGTTTGGGCTTTTTGAACAACGCGAACGCGCTGTGAACGGCGTGAACACGCGGTGTGACCTTTCACTACGCACGACGGAGGTTCAACACGAAAGGATCGACCGCGGATCAACCGCGATCGTCCTCCGGAACGCCGCCACCTTTTATATTTCAGGTTTAGAACCTAATCTTTGTTTCTACCCTAACACCGCGCGCGCTACCTTCTAAACATCCATCATTCTCACTATCGTATCCTTGTAAAACTCATCTCGCACGCACACACACACCGAAATACAGGACATCCCGAACCTGGGCCGGGACGGGGAGGTGCTCGAAGTGAAACCCGGCCGGGCGCGAAACCACCTGGTGCCGTTGAAGATGGCCAGATACGCGACGGCTGATCGGCTCGACGAAGCCGCCGCGCGACGCGCGAGTTGGGCGGATCAAACCGAAACAATCGTAACGGCTGACGATACCGGGGAAACAGTACGTGTCAAGGGCTTCGTGTTTGTTTCACACGCTTTTTCTTTCTTTTCGGGGTATGAACTTTTAGTCTGTCGGGTGAACCGTCGATGAACGATCGGCGCGGCGTCCACGAAACCCAATCCTTCGCGACGGTTTCTTTTTTCCCTGTTTCCCAACCAATCCCCAAAAACGCGGTGATGAGTGACCCTATTTCGGACTAGAGTTTCTGAAGGCATACCCCGATGTTTACACAACAGTGTTCCCTTGGCTGTCTGAGCGTATTTTTCTGGGTTTTTTGTGTGTACAAAGGTTTTTTGGGGGAGCGCTTGTTTTCGCGGGCGGTACTTTCAAACGCGGAAAGGAAACCCAACCGCGAGCGCACGGTGACGAACGATTTCGCAATCTTTAAGATTTCTGACTGCCTCACATACGGGCGTGTTGACAACGCTGAATCTTGGCTGTGGAACTGAGTGCGCGCCGTTACGGTTATGGTTTTTCGCGCAGACTCTCGGGGTTTTGCGTCGTCGCGTTTTTCTTTTCGCGGCCGCCTTCGCGCGAGAAAACAAGACTAACCTTCCCGCGCCCCTTCCTCTTTTCGGAACATTTTTTTTACACAAATAGGATGCTGCCCGCGTCGCTTTGAACATCTTGACCGGATCGAAACTCGTGGTGAAGCGCATCGCGTCGAAGGACACGAAAAACCCGCGGGTTCCCGTGGACGCCGCGGCGCTCGTAGCAGAGGTAAGTGCGCGAAACATGTTTTTTCTGCGTGGGATTTCTGCGCGCGAAAGAGAAATTTTTCTCGTCTCGTCAAGACACCGTTTTTCCTCCCGTCGCACATGACGAAATATTGTCACCTGATAGCATGCGCCTCCTTCTGAATTGAGGGAATTATGCCTAAAACCCGTGAGGTCAAAAACACAATACAAACCGATGCGAACACACGAGAGACGACGCGAGCGAGACTACATCGACTTTGGGTTTTTTCACGCTTTGTTTTCTTGTTCCCTCCTCGAGTTTTTCGCAGCGCGTGGGTACTTCCACGACCCCGTTCCTCAAGTCCACCCGGTCCCCATCTCGGGTGCCTTCCACGAGTATTCGCTGACGTACCCGCTCCTTCCTGCTCTTCAAAACTCGTTCCAGATTTTGCGCCAGCGCAAGCTCCAGGTGGATCGCCGAACGCTTCTGGTGGACAAGTCTCTTTCCACGTTTGGGGATCACGTCGTTCCTCTTTGGATAGACAACAGTGTCGCGCCGACGCAACGCGTGTTGACCGTGACCGTGGAGCCGAAACGATGATGCGCCGGAGGGGAGAGGAGCAATAGTCTAGCACAAGCTGTGTAAAAACATAATTTATTAACAGAGGTTCCCAAAATTGTCGGCTTCTTTCTTTCATTTCAGTTTCGCTCATCGGCACTTCAGCCCCCCTCGCGCACTCCATCGCTCTCTTTAAAGCGCGCCGCGGTACCTTCCCGGCAACTTTCTCACCATGGGGAAGCGCAAGGCTAAGAAGCGCTCGCAGTCGACGCTGAAGACCACGTCGTACTTCAAGAGGTTCCAGGTCAAGTTCGCGCGAAGGCGTGCCGGTACGTCCGCTTACGACCGGGATCCGCGTTCGCGTGTTAGGGTTTTCTTCGTTTCGCGTGCTTTCGCGCGCGTGGCGTACCGCGTGGCGTACCGCGTGCCGTCGCCGTCGCGCGATTCGCTGTCGTGGGAATCGAATCGTACGACGCGTGATGCTTCCGTAGACGAAGTCGCGGTACCCGTACGCGCTCGCGGGACCTCCCACACCCGCTTTCCGAGACCATCACTGACGCTACAACATTTCCCATTCATCCCATCCCGCTTCGACCCTAAACCCGCAGGCAAAACGGATTACTACGCCCGCCAGCGCCTGACGCTTCAGGACAAGAACAAGTACAACAGCAAGAAGTACCGGTTCTCCGTGCGCTTCACCAACCGCGACGTCATTTGCCAGGTGATCTACGCCACGATCCAGGGCGACGTGACCATCTGCAGCGCGTACTCGCACGAGCTTCCCAAGTTCGGCATGAAGGCTGGGTTGACGAACTACGCCGCGACGTACGCCACCGGGTTGCTGTGCGCGCGCCGGCTGCTGACGAAGTACGGCTTGGAGGAAACCTACGAAGGCAACACCGAGCACATCGGCGAGGACTACCACGTGGAAGCCGCGGATGACGAGCGTCGGCCGTTCAAGTGCTTCCTGGATACCGGCCTGGTGCGCACGAGCACGGGCGCGCGCGTTTTCGCCGCGCTGAAAGGCGCCGTGGATGGCGGGCTCGACATTCCCCACAACGACAAGCGCTACGCCGGGTATGATCTTCAGGACAAGTCTCTCGACCCGGAAACCCTTGAAAGGTACATCAAAGGCGGTGTCGTCGCGGAGTACGCGGAGGAGATGGAGGAGGAAGAACCGGAGAAGTACCAAGAACACTTCCGCGCGTACCTCGCCGCTGATTTCGACCCCACCGGGTTGGAAGAAGCCATGGAGGGCGTCCTGGAAGCGATTCGCGAAGACCCCGTGCACGTCAAGAAGGCGCGGTCAAAGCCCGCGGACGCCAAGTCCTGGTTGCCCAAAAGGCTGACCTACGACGAACGCAAGGCCGCGCTCAAGGCTAAGCTCGAGAAAATCGTCGCGGATGCCTAAGCGGTTACGCGCTGAAGCAACCGGAAAGGGAGGGAAGATGAATCGAGTTCGCGAAGTGTAACGAAGGATCGTCTGACTTAAAAATACATTTCATTTACAACCCGTTACCTTAGCGTATCCGCGGTCGTGCGCAAGCCTTTTTCCGCAAACAGCGCGCGCACCTTATTTACTTCAGCTGTCTTGGCGCTGACCCACGTTCTGGCTTCTTTAGCCGCCGACGCCCGAGCGTCCCCCCCGACATCTACATCTTTGTTCTCTTTTTTCTCCCCGACGCGTTTTCTCAACCCCACGGCGGCGACCCCGTTTCCTTCGGTAACGCCTCCACTAGCAGCTCCATTAGCTCCTTCACCCGCGTCTCCCCTCGTGTCCTGCATCCCCACCGCGTGGTAGCACTTGAGCAGCGGCGTCACCGCGTGTTTTGCGTCAAAGCCCACGAAAACGCCGCCCGCGTCCACCGAATCGCTCGCGCAGGCTTTGTCAATCAGCCACGCGTCCACCAAGTCCGCGCCGTGCTTCGCGACATGCTTGAAGATCTTTTCGACAAACCGCTTCGAGAACAAATACGCACCGAGCCCCGCGACGCCCCGTTCTCTCCACTCCCGTATTTCGATCCCCGTTCCGTGCTTGTCCGCGAAGCGCGAAAACAAGGTCCCGTCCGTGAACAAGGGTTGGTTTAACAGAACCAAGTCGTAATCAAGCGGCGCGTTCGTAACCACCGACCCTAATGCGCCGACGGGTATGGAGAGCAAAGAAGGATTCAGCCCGTCGCTTTCAAAAATAAACGCGTTTTGCAGGGAATCGTCAAGCGAGGTTTGCCAGTACGCCATGTGCGCGAACAAACACCCGACGTGGTGCGAAACTGTGAGGGTAAAAAAGAAGTGTCAGTCTTGAGTATGGGCAAACAGTCTAATTGTGATGTATGTAGTATACTTCCGTTTAATGATACTGTACTCGACCAGGGGAGGTAAACAATACGAGAGGGACATCAAACAGGGTCTGGATTTGGGAAATACGGTACGCACTTGTGGTCCACGGGGGGGCCAGCGCTCCCGATTCCGCGTCGCGGCTCGCCAATGATTCGAGCCACGGCAGTTTCATCAACAACGTAAAGTCCGGGTGTAAATAGTCACCGCCCAGCGTTGTGAACACCGATTTCAGCGCGTAAACCGCGCGGTCCAGGCCAACAGGCCACTTACTGGCGTCCACGCCCGGCACCAGCCGCACTAATTTCTTCACGGCGTCCGCGCCGTGCGCGTCCACGAGCTTTTATATTGTAAAAGCCGAAAGCGTCAGTCTTGAGTCGGCGAGTGTGAGTGTACTTCGTAATGTGACCTGAGCAAACAGTCGTAGTAATCCGCGAAACAGGGAGGCTTCTGATTTGGTGAAAGCCCCAACGGCCGTACCTTGATCAAGCTAATCGCGACCCGGCTTTTTTCGCGTTCGTCGTTTGGCATTGAGATTAGGTACATCGGGGTGTGCCAGTCACTGGTGGTGATGCGAAGACGCGCGCGCACCACGTCAGGCTGCGATGAAATCTCGCCCGATGACCTGAGTTGCGAAGGATTCGCATCGGTGGAATCAGTGTGATGATTTGTCCCCCCGTCGCGGCGGTGTTTTTCTTTTCCCAGGTTCGGGGGCTTCTGCTTGTTCGATTGGTTTTGGTGCATCGGTGGAATCTGAATCGTGGTCGCACTGGGTCCCGCCGCGTTGGCGTTGTTTCCGCCCGCGATGTACGCCGCCGCCGCAACGAGCACCGCGTGTTCGTTCGCGATTCGCGTGATTTCACTCAAAACGCTCTCTGCTTTCCTCGTCCGCGCCTGCGGCAGGGACTCTTCGTAATCAACCTGGGTCGCCACGGTGGTGCCAAAGTCGGGGCCGAACGTGAAGTGCAGCGCCAGAATCGTCAACACCGCGGTGGTTACTATGGCGGCCAGGAACCTCGCGACGCCGCGTCCGGTATGAAGGGGCGACGCGCGCGTTTCGGGGTCGGCGAGGAGTGGCTCGTGCTCAGAGGGAGGGTGGGCAGTGGACCCCATCGCGCGACGTGAAGACGCGCGACAAAGCACTGGCGAGGAGTCGTATCGATGGGTGTTGGCACGAAAAGTCGTTTCCGATTTCATCGGTAATTAGCGAGAGGCGATTTTATCGTTCCCACGCGCATCACTCATCTCTGCCATTGCCTCGCGCACGCCTCGGCACGATGGCGGCTCGTTCGGCGATGGGTTTCGCGGCTGGCGCGCTGCGGCACACTGCGACGCACACAAGGGTCGCGCCTTTTCCGGTGCCAGGCGGAATCGGGAGGCAAACTCGAAGCATGGGTACGTCGCGATCATCTTTGTCCGCAAATCTTTGGGTCATGCGTGACCCAGACACGAACGACCGTAATCGATCTTGCGCGCCTCTCCCAGGCTCGACCGCGTGCAGCTTCGTGTATCTCCCACCCGTTCGCTTCATTCGCTGACCGCAATCGTCCCTACCATCACACAACCACCCGGGTCAACCTCAGGCGGCGGCGGCGGACCAGGCGTGACGCACGAGGGCCTGACCCTTCACGAACCAGGATTGTTCCACAAAGGTTGGGCGTACGGGCTGGGCGGCTTGACCTGGTTTTGGATCTTTTACCGCTTCTACAAAGACGGCGATACCCTGATCTTCGGCCACGCCCCGCACTTCGAACACGGCGACGACGACCACCATTGAGTGCGCAAGTGCGGACAGCGCGATGCGGTCCGAGGTCGAGGGACCGGGGAACGACGCGAGCGGCGGATAGCACCCACGGAGCCTTGTAAAACACAGTCATGAAATCGTCACTCGACTCTCCTGCTCGAAAAAAGCGTCCGTCAGTCAACGTTTTCAAAAAGTTCTCGTCACGCTGCCGCACTTGGTGGCGCGCCTGCGGGGTGGAGTGAGTCGCGCTTTTGTTGTGAGTGGTGACTGCCACGATGGGCACGAAACGCGCGTATCGCCTGCAGGTACGTGTTGTTTCAACTCGGAACGGGACACGAAGGAGCGGGTGCCCCGAGTGGTACCGCGAATCTGAAAATCTAACCGGAATGGCCGAGTTTTTGGGCACCCCTCCCGATTGCGCACCGCCTTTGTCTCGTGTCGCGTCCACCCGGAACGCGTGTCTCGCTGTCCTGTCCTGCTACGTAGCAAATACTACCCTGCACGACCACTAACGCGTCGACACGTAAGCGCGTATACATACCCACCAGAGGCCGACTCACATTCTCTTCCCTCTTTCCTGCGTTCCACGCACCATCTCCCTCACTTTCCCAGGAGTTCGCCGCGCACACGTCGAACGTGAACTGTTTGAAGATCGGGCGCAAATCTTCGGGGGTCATGGTGACCGGCGGCGAAGATAGGCGGGTGAACCTGTTCGCGATTGGCAAGCCCGGGGCTATTCTGTCAATGACCGGCCACCAGTCGCCGGTGGAGTGCGTGACCTTCGACCGGGACGAGGAAGTGGTGGTGGCCGGCGCCGCGGGCGGAACCCTGAAGCTGTGGGACTTGGAGAGCGCCAAGGTGGTGCGCACGCTGGTGGGGCACCGCAGCAACTGTACGTCAGTCGATTTCCACCCGTTCGGCGAGTTCTTCGCGAGCGGGTCGCTCGATACGAACTTGAAAATCTGGGACGTCCGGAGAAAAGGGTGCATTCACACGTACAAAGGCCACGACCGCGGGGTCGGGGTTTGTAAGTTCTCCCCGGACGGGAAGTGGGTCGTTTCGGGCGGGCAAGACGGGAGGGTTCGTCTGTGGGATTTAACCGCTGGCAAATTATTAAAACAGCTGCACGTCCACGACGGCCCCGTTACGTCAATAGAGTTCCACCCGAACGAACTACTACTAGCCACGGGCTCCGCCGACCGCACGGTTAAGTTTTGGGATCTAGAGATGTTCGGGATGGTTGACGAGTGCGTGGAATCCACGGGGGTGAAGTCCATGCTGTTTCACCCGGATGGCCGGAATTTATTAACCGGAACCAGCGAGTTTTTAAAGGTATGGGGCTGGGAACCGTCGATTTCGCGCGACGCGGTGGATGTGAGCTGGCGGAACCTGCAGGACCTGAGCACGCGCGAAAACAAGCTGCTGTACGTACCAGATTTCCCAAATCCCAACCCTGTTTTACCGAAGCTAGTGACTGTTGTCCATACATCGCGATATACAAGACTGACACTTTTCGTTCACAATCACAGAGGCGCTTCCATTCAAAACTCGTTCGTGGGGGTGTGGGTGGTGGATCTGAACCAGTGCGCGCCGTTCTCGGGCGCGGCGCGGGGGGGGGGGGGGGGGGGGGTACTCGGGACGCCGACCGCGAGCACAGACACGGACAGACCCCGGAGGAGTCCGCCGCCGCGGCGGTCGCGGCGGCGGCTGAGTTGAGCAAAGCGCGGGTGTTGCGTTTGGAACGCGAGGCGGGTACGGTTCGCGACGGCGTAACAACGGCTGATGACAAAGAGCCCTCGACGTCAAACGCGACGGACGGTTTTTCAGGCCGGCCTTTTGACCCTCGGGACGTCAAAGCCGACAAGGAGGACCGAGAGGAAGGAAACAGGTCGCCCATGGCCATGAACCTGAAGTTCGCGGCCGCGCACGGGATCGGGGAGGACCCGATGGAAACGACGGGGCAACCGCCGCCCGCGATTGTGTACGCGAAACCCAAACCGGCGCCGTTTTCGCCCGTGATACCCCGGCGAGAACGTAAACGAGACGAACGGCGGCCGGGCGGTGAGACTTCGTCGTGTCCGGAGACGCGCGTCGTCGTGCCCGAGGTCAACGAAGAGATCCCTGAGGAGGTATACGAGGACGATTTCGTCGGCGTTGGCGCGGAGGATTCGCTCGAGAACGTGGACGAGGAGGACGACGACGAAATGACGCGCGCGCTCGGGCTGGGTTCCGACTGTATCCGCAAACAGTCTGAGCCGACTCCACGTTACTCGCAATCGCCCACCAAGCCCCTGTCGGCGACGAAGAAGCACACGCCTTTCCAGTCACCAACAAGGGCCTCGCCGCGAAAATCGTACAAACGCGATACCCAAGAGGAGGCTTTTAACTTGGAAACCCTGCGGTCGGCGGCGCTCGAGGCGGATACCGAGTTCATCGACGCGAACGGCGGCGGCGGCGGCGATGCGCTTCTCGATTCCGATTCCGTTTCCATTGAGACCCTCGCCGTGGCGATGGCCAGGGCCAGGGCGGAGCGCGCTAGAGATGAGGATGCCCCGTCCACCGCCGCAACACAGAGGTCCTCCTTCGAGCATGTACACCAAACGACAAAAACGCCGACGCCGACGAAGGCGTCGGCTTTACTTCGTGCGAAATCGCCCCTGGGCGTGGATTTCGCTTCTTTCGTCCCAGGAGCGTTTGAAATAAACGGCACGCCCCCCACGCCAACACCCGACGAACACGTGGTTCTACACGCGCTTTCCGGCGAGGATTCGGAAATCGTGTTGGACATTTACCACTCGCGACTCAACGCGCTGAAAGGTACGTATTTGCATTTCCCAAATCCCACCTCCCTGTTTTCCGATTGTCCAGAGTAATTAATCATACGCGCGGTCTTACAAGACTGACACTTTTCTGGCGAAACGGAAAAAGCGACGTCGCGGGCGTGGATCAAAGGCGACGCCAAAGCGGTGGCGAATTTGTTAACGCAAAACAACGACCACTCCGCTACCGCGGACGTTTTGGGCGCTGCGTTGGACGCGCCGTTCGGAGGCATCACAGGTGACGGCCCAGTGTCCTTGGAACTTGGGTCACACTTGGTGCCTCTTTGCGTTGCTTTGTTGGAGTCGAAACACGCGAGTTACCAGGACGTCGCGCTGCGGTTTTCGCGACGAGTGCTTTTCGCGTTCGAACCAGTGCTCGCGGGGGCGAAGAGTTTCATGGAAGGCATTGCCCTTTCGGGGAGGCGACGGGGAATAGGGGTTGATATGGCACAGGAAGAGAGGATCGCGAGAGCCGCGACGACTCGGGTGGCGCTGCTGAGTCAGCGGGACGCCCTTGTTGGAATCGCGCAAAGGTCCAAAAACACCGACCTCGCGCTGAAAGCCCGGGAAATGCTGGGCGCGCTGGAGAGACTGGGGTAGGCTTTTTAGGTGTAATCTAGTTACGGGTTACGTTGGGTGTAATCTAATAAGATTTCACGCAGGGCACTCTGGGCAGTAGTACGTCACCTTGCCGTGCGGGCAGGGGGTGCATGTGGCGCAGAATCGCCGGTGGGCGGCGTGCGCGCACGGGTCGCACTGAGAGCAGTCGTGTTTCGCGTTTTCGTTGTGTGGACGAGGGTCGCACTCAGCGCACCCGCGTTTCTGCCTGCCGTGCCAGCACCGTTTCTGTGCGCCGCCCATCTGGTACAGGCGTGTGTCGTGTAGTCGTATCTTGGCCTTCCTCGCGTGCGCCGCACTGCGACTTCGCAAGCGCTGTGCGCCGCGGTGTGCGCTCGCGAACAGCAGCGTCGCAGCTTTGCGTTGACGTTCGTTTTCGTTTCCTTTCGACGTCCCGAGAAAACGTTTTTGGTTTTTCGTCTCGACCCAAGCTTGTTTCGTCTTTGTTTCTCGGACGGCGTGTTGTTTCTCCTCGGACGACGCACAAGGAGATCCTCTCCCGTTGCCTCGTTTTTGGGCCGCACGAGGCTTACGCGAGCGAACGACTCGCGGGTTTTCCAGCAATCCCAACGTCCGAGAACGTCCCTTCCGCTACGATATTTTCGTGGTCGCCCCTCCTCTCACGCCACACGCGCGCGCGCGTGGCGACGCGTCGCTCGAGATGTCGCCCGACACGCTTTCGCCAACCGCGCGCGGCGACCCCAGCCTGGGGGCCGTCGCGGATTCGTTGCGCGTGCGTTTCCAACTGGAAGTCGCGTTCGTGTCGAGCCAGCACGTTGCAGGACGTGCCTCGGACGGGCTTTCACTCCACCCACCGAGCTCTCCTGCCGTCGCCGCGACCCAGGTTCCGGTGATACGCCCTTTTCGCGTCCTGGATTTACACGAGAGTCACGGCACGTCCGCCTCACTAAGTGCGCTCCAGCGTGACGTGGATGACGTCGCGACGTACGCACGCGAGGAAACCAGCCGCGTTTCTTTGTTCGCGGGAAAACTCGAGCGCGGGGTTCAGGGCCTTTCCAACACAAACAACACGGTTTCGAATGAAATTTTGTTAACCCCGTGGCTCCAGTCGGTGGACCGCCTCGCCAACCGGCTCGTCCTGGTGGGGGATGTGCTGGAACACGCCATCGCGTGCCTCGGGAGGGATGGAGGTGCGAAAAACAAAGCAAACGGCGGTCCCGTAGGGATTGAACCAACGCAGACTGACGAATGCGCACTCGCCGAAAGCCTTACCAACCGCCTGACACGACTCCGGGTTCTTGTCGAGCCGGCCGTGCTCGCGATTAGCGCGGCGTACGCGGAAACGCGCTTGGGCCTTGACCCAGTTCACGAAACCAACTCAAGAGGCGGGGTTTGGAAACCACCGGATGCTTTTGAAAGGAAAACCACAAAGTACTGGGTCAGTCTGGACGACGTGTTAGCGCTGAAACTGGCAATCGCGAAACACCTGCCCGTGCTCGTGTACGTGCCGCCGGACGAGACAACAGACGAAGAAGGCGAAGAAGAAGAAAGAAAGAAGAGCCTGAAAAGACGCGAGTCTTTGAAAGCGGCGTCACAGCAGCCGCTGGTCCGGGACGGAAACGCGGTGACCTCGGTGTACCTGGATTCAAGTGAATTGGCCGTGTACGCCTCGCGGTTGCAAAGGGAACAGGGCGCGACGTTGGTGCGCGCGCGGTGGTACGGCGAGCAGTCTGATTTCTTTGACAAAGAAACGGCGACGGACGACGACGGAAACGCGGCCGACGACGTCGTGTTCGTGGAACGCAAAACCCACCACGAGAGCTGGAGCCTTGACGGGAGCACGAAGGAGCGGTTTGGGTTACCGCGGCAGGCGTTACGGCCGTATCTGCGTGGGGGGCTTGTGGAGTTCGAGTCCGGAAAGTCCGGAAAGTTTCCGTCCGCCGCCGACAACGAACGCGCGCGGGTTTTGGCGAGGGAGATTTCAACCCACGAAAGTACGCGTGCGGGCGTTTCCCAAACCCAACGACTGTTTGGTCAGCAGCACACTTCGCACAGCTCTTGTTCGTGAAGAATCTTTGATTGACGACTGTGTGACCCGAGTAATTACTCACGCACGTCACGAAACACTGACCTTTTCTTTTCTGTGACTCCTGATCTTGTACCTATCCTCTCAGTTTCAAAAAAACACCTGAAACCCAGCGTGCGCACCGAGTACCGCCGCGTCGCGTTTCAACGGTCCGACTGCAACGCCGTGAGGGTTTCCCTTGACGTGGACTTGACGTTTTCGGGCGCGGTGGGGTTCGCGGATGAGGAATTTTGTGTTCGCGGCCGCGAGGGCAGCGACGAAACGTTTGTCGGCGTCGACGGTACTCGCGTCGGCGGCGGCGGCACCGACGGCGTTTTCAAAAGAACACGGAGCGTAAAGTTCCCTTACGCGATTCTGGAAATCAAGACAAGGGACGAAACCCCCCCGGGTTGGGTGGAAGAGGTCCTTCACGAGATCCCCGTGTTGGAAGTTCGCAAGTTCTCCAAGTTTCTGCACGCCACGATGCTGACGCGAACCAGGGCGGCGGCGGCGGCGGCGGATAAAAGTGAGACTCGTTTCAAAGAGGGTGCGCTGAAAGAAAGCGACTACTCCGCGCCGCACTGGTGGTGCTTTGATTCGGCGACGGGCGCGGACGCGAGGGACCTGGTCAGCACGCGAGGCCGCGACTTTTTCGTGTCCGGCGCGGTGAGCGACGGTTGCGCACGATTACCGGCCGGTGCTTTGTCGACGCGTGACCACGTCGCCGTGACGGTACGCGACGATTCACATCCACATCCACGCGGCGACGCCTCGCCCGACGCCAACGGATACGACTCCAACTCCAACTCTTCCGGGGAAATCACGTCCGTGGATTCGAACACCACAACCGGCGGGTCTTCTTCTGGGATTTCGGGTTTAACACGCGCGGAGGTTGGCGTGCTTGAGCGCTTTTTCAAATCCAACCACGCGCAGGGTCAAGGGAGGGCATCTTTAGGTCAAGGGAGGGCAAACACCTTGGGTCACCGAGGCTCGACCGACACGCCTTTGCGAGGCAAAACGTGGTGTTTCCCGTCCACGTACTCCTTCCGCGACACCCGAGGAAACGGCGGCGAAACGCGCGGCAAGCGACACGTCCCGGTAAAGGTTGAGCCGAAAACCTTTTTCGCCAACGAACGCACGTTGCTGCAGTGGCTCTCCATGTCCGTGCTTCTGCTGTTCGCGTCCTTGGTACGTATTTCCCACCCACCGCACACCGCCTTCCTGTTTGCCCATACCAGACTGACACTTTCTTTTTTATCTCAAGGCGCTGCTGAGCCTGGACGGGACGCAACCCGGGGTGTACGGCGGGAACACGGGGTTCGTACACCCCGGGTTTGGTGCGCAGGCAGGAGGCACGCCGGGTGCCGCAGAAGACGCGGGAACGGGAACGTTTCAAACTGCGGCGCAACAAAAGCGAACGCGCGCCACGTTTGTCGGCGGCGCCGTGTTGGCCCCCGTCTCCGTGGCGTTCATGGGGTACGCGCTGTGGACGTATTTGTGGCGAGCCCGGCGGATTGCGCGACGGGAGCCTAGCGCTAGGTACGACGACATTGTAGGACCAACAGTGCTTGTGCTGGTGCTCGTCACCGTGTCCGCGGTGGCGGTATTCGTCGCGATTGACGCGCGGGTCGGGGATTTTTGGTAAAGAAGAAGGGTGTGAAAAAAGAATGGGGTGAGGTCATCACTTTTTCGTCACTCCATTCTTTCGGTATCCCTTCTTCGTACCTTCTCCGCGTACACCCGCACGTGCGGACCCTTGGCTGGCCATAAAAACACACCACACACACAAACTAACTACTCCAACACCTGGTACGCTACTCCGCGTTCACGAACTGCGCGCTTCGCGTGGCTAGGTCGAAAAACTCGTCGAAATCCACGCGTCCGTCGTCGTCGCCGTCCACGAGCTTAATAAGCTCGGCGGTTTCGTGCAGGGTCAGGGTTTCACCGAGCGCACCGAAAAAAGACAAAACGTCGTGCACGTCGAGCAGCCCGTCCCCGTCCTCGTCGAACGCGGCGAAGGCTTCCCGGACCTCGGCTTCGCTGAAGTCGTTGTGATGCGTAGTTATGGGTTGTGTTTCTGTTTCGGTGGCAACGGAAACGCGCTCCCTCGTACTGAGTGAAACACGGCCCATGTCCACCGCTAAGCTGTCGTAAACACGTCCCACATTTTCCGCTTCGTTTTCACGCACCACCTGTTGTGGTCCTTCCCGGCGTCGTGAAACCCCTTCGTCGTCTGAAACTTCCTCCGCCCCGGATTCAAACGCATCACTCGCCACCGAATCCGCATCCGTGTACTGCGATTCCGAGCCTTCGCCTTTTTCGGATCGCGAATCCGTGGAATCCGGAGAACTCTTCTCCGCTTCCACCGGACCCCAGGTGTTTGATGTTAAACCCGGTCGCCGTGAAATGGAAGGACGGCCGTGAAGCGTGTCCAGCTCGACAGGCTCGCGACGGGACATGCCGCGCACGAGCTGGGAAGGCGCGGGGAGTAGTAAAGCGCGCGAAGATGAGTTCTCAGATTTTCGTCATTTTCGTGAAACTCCTCACGACACTTTCTCAAGGATTGGCCCCCATCCGCACTCCCACCCTCGCGCCGCGATGTCGGCCTCTTGTCCGTGCGCGGTCGTTGCGCTGGCTTGTCACGCGGCAGCGGGTGTGACACCGTGTCGCCGCGCGCGGCGAGCCACGGTGGCTAGAGCATCCACAAAGCTCGAGCAGCCCGCTTGCAACGAGAAAGGGATGTACGATGGCACCGTTCTTTTCCACGTGTTTCCCCAGCTCACCCCGCCGACTCCGATTTTCAGCACGTTCCTGGAAGGCGCCCTGCACGTCGCTGAGGTCGCGAAGAGTCACCCGGCGTACGCGACCGCGCACTTCCACGAGGCGCACGATTCCGAGAAAGCGCTGAGAGAACTGCCACACGGGTACCTCGCCATGACCTTGTTTTCCTGCGCCCCCGAAGTGCTGTGGACAACATTCGAAGACCTTAAGGAGTGTCTCGACATTGGACACAACGGCCAGACACACCACCCGCTGGTGTGCCGAGAAACAAGCGCGTTCCCGGGGCCGAAATCCGCGCTGGCGCAGGCGCCGCACGGGAAAGTGAGGTACGCGGAAACCGACGCCACGGTGGTGGTGGTGATTAATGCTGGAACCAATGATGACGTCGAAAAGAGTTGGACGGAATGGTCGGGCGCGGAGGAAGCGCGGAGAGTTTGCGGAGACGAATCGTTCCTTGGCGCGACGCTTCACACGTGTATTGACACTGAGGCTAAGTACACGCACGTCGTACGGGTAGAACTGGGGAACGCTGATGACGAAACCGTGGAGGCGGTGGTGCGACACGCGACGACACGGTGCGCGAAATTAGTCAATGGCACAGACCAAAGTACAAAGTTGGCAAACGGCGATTCCACCAAAAACGGGTTCGTCGTCGAGGCGTACCGCGTGGCGTTCAACGTGGAAAAGAAGGGAACCCCCGCTGGGGCGTTGTTCGCGGTGAGGGAGCTACAGAAAAAAGCCCGGGAAAACGAAAAAGAAAAGGTGGCGTTCGAAGCGAAAGCCGCAGCGAAAAGCGCGCAGGCGTGACGACGCACGGCGTGACTATAGGTTGAACAATAGGTTGAACTATAGGTTGAACGGCGTGACTATAGGATGGCCATCCCATCATATTCAACGTCCATCATACTTATTTAGGCATATACTCGTCGTCTCGAAATCGTCATCTACGAGAGTAGATGAGTAGAGGATCTACTCGTCTACTCATTTTCACGTCCCTCCCTGCAAAGAAAAAATCACAGCCTGTTGCTCTCCTCGTCCCCGTCGCTGTCCTCGTGTCCGTTGGGCGCCGCGAAGTGTCCGTCGCCGTTGTTTTCCCCGTCCTCAAGAGGCATGTACTGGCTCATGATGGCTTTGATTTCCTGGTTCATGTAGGACCTTAAACGTACGCGGTAGATGAGGTACCCGCCGCCCCCCAACACGGCGCAGCTCGCAAGCACCGCTACAAACACCGTGCCTATTCCGAACCCGCCGCCTGACCCGCCGTGAAGACACGTCATGCCGTCGCTGGACGACGCGTCGTCCATCTTCCCGAAACCGCTGTCGCACGTACACGTGAACGACCCGAAAGTGTTCGCGCAACGCATGTGCTCTCCCTTGCACGATGTCTGGCACTCGTCGACGTCAACACATGTCAAGCCGTCCCCGACGAAACCGGCAGGGCACTTACACGAACTCGCCTGTACCGTCGCCGGGTCGCCGCCCGCGATCCCGGTTTGTTTCTTTTGATCGATCTGGTCCACACACGCGCTGTGTTTGCCGATTCGCCAGCACCCGCCGGGGTGCTCCGCGTCGCTGACACACGCGCTGGGTGGTTCTTCGTGGCAGTCGATTTTCCCCAAACCCGAATCCGTACACACGCACCGGTCGCACGCGCACGCGGGTGTGTCGAAAATCGCGGCGACGCACCCGTTCGTGACTTCGCACTTCTCCCCCACCAGCTTAGCGCCCGCCGGACACACGCACGCGAAGAACGGCGTCTCCGCGGTTACTTGGCACCCGGTCATCCCGTTACCTGTCGCGTCTCTCGCGCACGTCAGCGAGCCTTCGTTGTCCTCCAGACACTTGTCCTCGAACCCCTGGTCGCAAAGCTCGGGGCGGGTGGACTCCGCGAACCCGGAACACAGGGTGCGCAAAACGGCTTCGCGGGTGAGTTTGCCGCGGTACTGTTGTTGCGAAAGAAAAGTGTCAGTCGGAGAGTCTGGCTGTATTGGGCGATGTATGGACAAACAGTCATCAGTTGAGAGATAATACAGTGCGTTTGTGATGTATTTGTAAGAGTTGCCAGTACGCCAGTAAGTGTTACGGCCGTACTGAGTGAGTACTTACTCGGACAATCCGCAAACATGTACGGCGGGATTTGGGTTCCAAGGCGCAACACGTACCTGCCGGTCGTTGATCACCACGGTGGGCAGGATGTTTATGTCCCCGCGTCGGCCGTCGTCCAGCTGCATCTCTTGTTCGTGTTCAAGAACGTCGTTAACCACGTCCGCGGTGACGTCGCCGACGCACGCGCGAATCGCGTCGACGTCCAGGGAAAGCGCGACGAGCACCGACTCGGCGCACTCCAGGTCGTTGAACCGGCCGTTCGCCATGGTACACGCGTCTTCGAACTGCGGTTGTTCACGAAAAGGGTCAGTCTTTAGTGATGTTCGTAACTTGTATGAGCAAAAAGTCGTATTACTTTCCGACTGTACTCCATACAGAGCAGTAAACAGTCACCCGTAACGAGGCCGAACTGCGTGGGGATTTGGGAAATGAAAAACACGTACCTGCGTGACGTAGTCCCACCACTTCCAAGGCGAAGCCGTGGCGTTGGCTTCCCGGAACACACACAGCGTCCGCAGGTTTTCGGTCACCACGTCGGCGCCCGAAAACCCAGCCGCGAAATCGGAATCCGGATCCGGACAGCAGTACCGGCCGTTGTTGATGCACTGCTGCACGCAAAACGGTTCGTCAATCGCTTCGGGGGGGCACAGCCACGTGACGTAGTGCGGGGTGAACTGGGTGTACCCGTTTTTTTCAAGCGTCACCGCGGTTTCCTTGAAGTCCTTGATGAAGCCTTTCTGGGCGTCGCACTTAGCGCCGCAGTTATCGCCGCTGTTGGTCCAAAGCTCCCACTCCACCCGGCTATCGGGATGCGGAAGCACGTCGGTCCAGTTCAGGGTGACCAAAATGGTTGTGCCTGCGGTTAAAATGGGCTCGAAGATATCGCCCGTGGCTTTCGTGACCAGCCCTACTGGGACGGTGATGTTCGCCGCCTCCCCCACGCTCTGGTCATCCGCGCTCGCGTCCATCGTCACCAAAGGCTCGTCTATTACGGGTAACGAGGAGTAACGGGGTAATAGGGGCAAACAGTCGTGGAGGTGGTTAGTACTTGGTGCGCGTGTCCTGGAGGTCGTCGGTTCGAAGTCACGTTTGGGTTTGGTAGGGGTGGGACGAGCGCTATGCGCAAACAGTCGGGACAGCTGCTTCAACAATAAACGCACCCACGTTGTCCACGATGATAACCGCGTCGGCGCCCGCGTTTTGCGCGTGGAGCGCCTTTTTCGTAAACGCGCAAAATCCTCGGTCCAACACCACCACGGATGCGCCTTGGCCGGGGGACCGCGGGAACGGGGCGTTCTACAGGTGTTTGGGGTTTAGTGTTACGGAAGGGTAGGGTTTGGGAAGGGTGAGGGTCGGTTTAGGGTTTGGGGAATCAGGGCGGAGGATGTGGGCGGGGATGTTTCAAAATCTTTAAAAACAAAAGCGCCAAAGCGACGTCAGAATGGAGAGTGACCAGATCTGTGTTTGTGTGGTAAAGAAACAGCACGTACGTATGGGTAGCACGCGTCTTGGTCATCGGGGGGGTAAACCAGCTTGCCACTGCGTTTGGGATGGTGCGTGGTCGGTCAGATAGGTGGAGGGAAAGGCGTGGGGGGATGACGCGGGCGAGGGATGGGAGTTTGAGGCTGAGATCTGGCTAGACATAGTGACGACGCGTCACGCGACAAAGGAAAGTCGGCAAACGGGGAACATATGGGTACGTACGACAGCGTGGCTCCGTAGATGGGCGACCCGAAGTTCGCGATGGCCATGGCGTATGCCCCCGCGACTGCGGTGGGTAAACGAACCACCACGTTGGCTTTCTCGACGTGGAATATCGCGGACGCGAACTTCGGGGCGGAGACGACGAGCGCGAAAAGCACGGCCACGAATGCGAAAGAGGAACATCTGCCGATGGTGCCGCGACACGTCATCGTTCGTGATACGCGCGACGAGTGCGTGTTTACACCCACGCGTGCGTTACACACAGCGGTGGTCTCAACCGAGACGCGACGAAGGCGTGTGTATCAAACAACCGCGATTCCTCGCGAGCGCGTGACAGTGACGACGTAACCGATGGCGTTCGACAAGAAATTTGGCGCGTGAAAAGTCGTTTCGGGACCCGAATCATTTTTTTTTGCGAGTGAGACTGATGAGATGAAAAGCCTCGCGAGACACCAGTACTCGTACCCACCATGTACTCCAGCACAGGCAAGCGTCTCTTTCTTCTATGGGCATCGTGTTTGCCACGATGCCGCGAATGTTCTTCTTCCTGTTTGCACTGCTTTTGGTAAACGCGGTTTAGTTAGCGGTTGAAACTTGCAACGCATCACACTAGGGTAACCCTAAATCCCAACCTCCAGGAACTCCAAATCAAGCAGCATCGCCGCGCACGCGGCGCGGCGCACGGCGTCGTGCGTCCACTCTTCGTCGCCGTCCGTGGCTTCCCTCGCGACGTCCTCGGCTTGCTTCATCAGTCCTTTCCCGCCGTCGCCCAGGCGCTGGCTCATTTCAAACACCAGGGCTCGGTCCCCGCCTCCGGAGAGGGACTTTTCCTCAGTGTCTTCGTAAACGCCTTGTCGCATGCGTTCCATCAACTCAGAGATGAAAAAGAAAGTGTCAGTCTCGTATGGGCAATCAGGGAGGCGGTGTGTGGTAAATGGAAATACGCACCTCCAGCCAGCTCCCGCCGCCGCCATCGCACTTGTCCGTCCCGCGGTGGCCCGAGAGTTGCCACGCCAACGCCATCACCAACTTCGCTTCTTCCCTGGCGCGATAAAAGCCGAAAGTGTCAGTCTCTCGTAATTTGTGTTACGTAAACAGTCAGGGTAATCGGGCCGATCAGGGAGGCGGAACGTGGTTATTGGGAAAGGCCCTTACCACGGCACCAAGCGCATCGTCGGCGTTGACGAAATAAGCGCCACCAGCCACTCCCGTCGTCGCTCCGACTCCGTGTTCAGGGTACCCCGCACCGCCATCGCGGCGTCGTGCGCGGTACCGTTCGCGGATCCCCAGTTCCACTCACGCGATGTCCAGGTCACAGCGGGAAGGCGAACGCCCGTGCCCCTTGGGGTGGTGGCGTCGCCGACGATATCGGGATCTACGGTTTCGGCAGGGGACTCGCCGGTTGATGCGCGAAGCGCAATGGCACGCCGCATACCACGATGACGACCGCACGTGCGTTGGATACCGCCCGCGACGCTCGCGAAAGAGCCGACGACGGAAACCGACATCCGGTGACGCGCCGGAGGTGCTGTCTTGTGTGAGGGTTAAGGCTGTGGGCAAAGGCGACGTCGGCACTTTCGACGATATTTCGGGTCGAAGCTGATTTTCCCGAAAAGGAATAATCGATTACATCTGGAAGGTCCTGGTTGACTCTCCTCGCATCACTTCCTCGCGCACCATGGGCGCGCTTTCCGACCGCCTCGCCGGTTTCTTCGACGAGCGCGGTTCCTTGACCGACGACGGCAGGATCGCGGCTGCGGTGGCGTACATGATTTGCGTCGTAGTCGTGTTGCGGCGTGTGAAATTTTTCCTGATTCGATTGTTTCCCTCGAACGTGCTGGAGTTTGTGCCGTACAAACACGACGCCAAGGGCACGGACACCGTGTGCGTTGATTGCACGCACAAGCACCTGCCCACCCTGACGCACCACAAGGAAAGCAGTACTCCTGATTATCTGAAAGGAACCACTGGTGACACGTCAACGGATGTGGTGCTAAACGCGCTGACGCACCCCACCGGGTGGGCCCCTGCGCGAACCGCAACGAAAGTGACGTGTAACCATTTCGACATCGACGGTTTGTTGAGCGTCTGGGCGCTGATTCACCCGCTGAAAGCGCGGCGGCACGAGGAGCTGCTGCGCGCGTGCGCGCGGCTTGGAGATTTGCGCGAGCTCGGCCTGGATATGGACAGACGTGGTAACGACAACAGTGCAAACAGTCACCAAATAGTTCCCCCCGGGTCGCTAAGCGACCAGGCGTTGCGTTTCTGTTGTTTCGTAAACGCGGTGGAGACGCAAACCTTCACGGCGCCGTTCGTTGGGGACGAGTTCGAGGAATCCAGGAAGAAGTACAAACACTTCCTTCCTATTGTAAGCGAAGTGATTGACATCATCGTGTTCCACGCGGAGGTCCACGCGGAGGCGGCGTCGTTGGGTGTGGGGGATACTAGCAAGAGTAACGGCGACGATATCGATGCGAGCAACGCGTCACGAAAGGGTGCGTACGCGGATGGAAAAGAACCTGCCGCCGAGGTGGAGACGAAACGAATCGCGATGAAAACGCGGGCTACATTTTTGGAGCTTTCCTTGGGCGACGCCGAACGAGCGACCGTCCTGCGAGACCTGCACCGGCTGTTCGACGAAACCAAAACGCAAATCGCGTTCAACAAAAACACTAACGTGGTTTTCATAAAAACTGCGGACGAAACCCCGTTTCACTACTACGCCTCGTTCTCGGTGGAACCGGGCGCGGACGTGGTTGTGTGCCAGAACTTCACGAAATACGAAATCGAACAGCGGTACGTGACGTTCGTGGATCTGCGAAGCCGTCCCACGACGCCGAGGCTTGATATGGCCGTTTTAGCGAAACGGCTCAACGCGTTGGAACAGAAACGCAACTTTGGAAACGCGACGACGAAACGTTGGGACGTTTCGGGGTTCACCGATTCCGGGCCTTTACTACGAATCAACTGTTCCGAAAACCGCCTGTCGAAAGCGCAGGTATGCGCGTAAGGCTTTCCCGAATCCCGCCTCCACGTTTTACCTCTAACGCTGGTGACTATTTGTCCACACGGCGCGATGTACTCGTCCTGCGAAGGGACGGTGTTTTCCTCTGCCTGTTTGCCCATGCAAGACTGACTCGGTTCGTTCCCAATCGCAGCGGTACGGCGCCCCCTATGAGCGCCCGATTTTCGAATCCAAAATCGGCATCGACACGTTCGCGAAAGAGGTTGCCGGTTTCTTCGAGTTTGGGCTGTCAGAGATGGCCAAGAAAGGAATCGTTCCCGGCGGTAGCGATGCTAAGAGCGTCCGGAAACTCGGGTGGAGCTGGAAAGAAACAAGGGACGCGCATGACGCGGTGGACTGGGAAGGGTGGGGAAGCGAGAAGAGTTAAGAGACGAGGATTTTTAAACGCCTTCCGGTATCAAGAAAGTCGCTCGATTCGACGGTACGTAGTCTATTAATATTACAACTACCTATCCATTGTTACTCGATCCATACCTAACTACCTATTCGAAACCCTAACCCTAACTACCTGCCCGAAACCCCCGACTACCTACCCGAGATCCAGACTCGCCACGGCGAGGGTTTCGTTTGGCGCGCCCGGTTCCCTTAGTTGTCGCTCAACATCTCCGTCCAAAACTTCCAGACACATCGCCATACGAGTGGTGATTTCGCCCGGAGTAAATCCCGCCTTCTCCAGCGCGATATCCATACCCTCGCTGGCGGTAAATGTAGGGTAAGTCATCCCGTTTTGTATCCCAAGAGGCGAAGGGACGTACGCCACGAGTTTTTTCACGCCGCCCTTTCGCGACGCGTCATCCTCAACTTTTCGTATCGCGTCGGCGACAAACTTCTCGCGTTCCGTCGCGTTCCTTTTCCCGCCACCGGCGTCCACAACCCCCCACGGCCCTAAATACACAACATCCCCTCTTGTGTGTGCCAAGGCGTACCCTGTGTCTTTATCGACCACGCAAAATTCGTTCGGCGAGGTATCAAACCACGCTTTCAGTAAAGTTTCCCGGTCGGCGCCGAAAACGACCGTGTCCATCGCGTTCAGAGCCGCGAACTCTTCGCGCGTCGTTTGGTCGGCGGCGATACCACCCAGCGTAGTCGCGGGGTCAGTAGTACTGGCAGTACTTACCGTCCGTACGTTACCCTTACCTTCACCGGCATCACCACCTTTTACTTCTTTGCTCCACTGCGTGATTAGACTCCGTTTTTCAAACCCGATCTTTTCGTACATCCGCAAACCCATGTCGCTCGCGTCGAGCCACGCGACTTTGCACTTTGATTGCGAAAGAAAAGTGTTAGTCTTGCATAGGCAAACAGTGTGCCTTGATTTGGGAAATGTCCAAGGCCGTACCTTTTCGTCTCGAAACTCGAAAAGCGCGTCGTTGACCAACATGCTCGCGACGCCTCGGCCGCGGTACTTCTCGCTGACCACTAAGTTACCTAAATGCCCGAACGCGCCGTAGTTTATGGAGGTGCACACACCCACTAAAACGTCCCTTTCGTCGAACACACCGGTGGCTCGGATGGAGTGCTTCGTACATGGACCGGTAGTCGTCTCGGTACTTCCATCGGCGCCAATGGTTCTTCGCAACAAGTCTCTCCACTCCTCCCCGTTCGTCTCGAACTGTGCTGTTTTTAGAAGCTCATCCAAAGCGGTAACGTCCGATTCGGTACCACTCAACCTCCGCAACGTGTGTTCGCACCCCATGTCCATAATGCAGAAGGTCTCGTCGAAACTCGCGTCGATGCCGGTGGTGGGGAAACGCGATGCATCAGATGTCGCCGCGCATCGAAGGCGACGAGAAATATCGGAAATAACGCGTCCGATATTTCCACGCCGATCAGCGCTTTGATTCGCTTTGGTCCGGGTCCGGGTCGTCGATGCAGCGGCGAGTCGTCGAGGGTGGCACGCCGGCGATGACACACGACTCGCACACGACATCGCGCGCGCTCGTCCCCTCCGAGCGCGCCCGCTGCTGTGTGTGGATGAGAAGAACAACTTTTTGCGATATCGTCCGCGTCAGCAGTTTCGGGATTTTCGCGCGAGTGCCGATCGATCGGATGTGCCAATCCCTTCTGATGAGAGAGTGCGACGCACAGCATGGCGCACGCGGTTTTCGCGGCGCCGATGGTGTTCCGTGGGGCGTCCAGTGCGGCACGTTTGACGCGCGACTGCGACTCCAGGTCGTCGCGTCGTGACGTGACGACCGGCGCGTCCGTCTCGTCGCGTTCATCTTTCGTTTTCCCGAAACGCGAGTGGGCGCACATGACAACCGCGGAGTTCGAGGGGGTGGACAAGACACGTTTGATCGCGCTGTTACCAGTGGGCGCGATCGAGCAGCACGGCCCGCATTTACCGGTATGCGTCGACGCGGCGATCAACGCGGGGGTGTTGGCACGGGCGATGGAGCTGCTACCTGATGACTTGCCGGTGTGCGTGCTACCGCCGGTGCCGTACGGGAAGTCCGTGGAGCACGATTCGTTTTGCGGGACGCTGTCGTTGTCCGCGGCTACGTTAACCGCGGTTTGGACCGACATCGGCGACTCGTTACACCGAGCCGGGGTGCAAAAGTTGGTGTTGTTCAACGCGCACGGCGGGCAGCCGCAGGTGATGGATATCGTGGCGCGGGATCTCCGGAAACGACACGGCATGCTAGTGGTCACGCTTTCCTGGTTTTCCTTTGGGTTGCCGGAGAGTATGTTTTCGGATACCGAGTTGAAACACGGGCTACACGCGGGCGACGTGGAAACGAGCGTGATGCTCCACCTACACCCAACGCTGGTGCAAATGGACAAAGCGCGAAACTTCAAAAGCGCCGGCGAGGTAATGGAGAAGGATTTTCAAATGCTAGCGCCGGAAGGCAGTGGGGTCGGATTCGGGTGGCTCGCGGAGGACTTGAACGCCTCGGGGGCGACCGGGGACGCGTCCGGCGCGACAAAGGAGAAAGGCCGGGCCACCGTGGAACACGCCGCGCACAAGCTCGTGGAACTCTTGACCGAAGGTACGTATTGGGCCTTTCCCAAATCTAGGCACACTGTTTGCCCATACGCAACTGACACTTTCTTTTATTTATCGTAAGTCGACGAGTTCGACGTCGAGTGTTTCTTCAACCGGAACGAGCCGGGGCGGTACTGCGGGTTGACTTTGCGGCGGGTCTGGGGAGAGGGAGAGGGGGCGGGTGATGGAGACAGCGACGGCATCTCGACGAAAAAAGAAACACAAACCAAATCCAAAAAGGACGAGGGGAAATACAAGTCGCACTTCGCGGGGAGTTAGCGTTGAACGTTACGCGCTAACGTTACTTTTCGTCGTGCTTGTGTTTAAAGTCGGCAGACGGGTGTGTCTTCCGCGTCACTCTTTGTGTCCTATCGGCACGTCTCACGCGCGTATTCCCGTTTTTTTCGTTTTTCCACGGTCACGCGTAATTATTAGATTATTAGGACGACGCTGGCGACGCGAGACGCAACGTTTGACACGTCCAAAGTTCCAAACTGCTTTGCGGGTAAGAAAAAACTATCGCCAAGATACTGGATTGCGTTCAAATCGCCCCACGCGCTTACGCACGCACCGCCGCTTCACGTCTCACCTGCGCCCGCGATGGGACAACAGCAGTCGTCCATGATGCCGGCGGGAGTGGTCGGGTGGAACTTGTTCCGGGACGGCGAGCCCGTGGGTAATGGGTTTGGCATGAGGGGGGCGTGCGCGAACGAGGCGGTTGGGTTTGGCAACGCGTCCCTTCCAACAGGCGCGCAGGTGTTGATGCCCGTTCCGGTGTTCAACGAGTTCAAAGCCAAGATGATGGAGCTTTGCGCGTCGTACAAAGTGTTCCAAACGAAGTTTCTCGGTATGCTTCTCGTGATACCCATGGTGGTCGGGTTCGTGTTCATGGGAACCGTGGATTCGGAAGTGCCGTGGCCGTTGATTTTCGTCTCATTCTTGGCCCTCCCGGCGGTGTTTTGGAAAGGCTCGGTGTGCAGACACAACGAACAGGTGGACCACCAAATCCGCGCGTATCTCCCGCACATAAACTCCACGCTCGCGGGAAAGGGAAGCGTGACGCTGTTCACCCTGCACGTCGGTCTGTTGAAGCCCAAACACGCGACGCCGAGGCGGGAAATTCACTTAGGGCCGGCGCCAGGGATGGTGGTGCACATCGTGGACCCTGGTTTGCCGGGGTACGATACCCAAACTGCGGGGCAGCCGGGATACTATCCCCAGTCAGCCCAAGGACAGTCGATACAGTATCCCCAACCAGCTCAAGGACAGCCGGGGTACTATCCCAACGTCAACTCGCCGGGGATGAACGAGACAGCGCCCGCGGGAGCGTACGCCGGCGACGTCGAAGCGGGGGGGAAGGAAATTTTCATCGCCATCGTGCCGAAGGGCGTCGACGGCGGCGTGGATTTTCGCGTCACCTCGCCCAATGGACGCGTGGTCACGGTCACCGCGCCCGTGGGCGCGCGCCAAGGGCTGGAGTTTCAGGTGTACGCGTGAAAGTGAAATCTGCGGGATGAACACGGACAGCGACGCGCGATGTATTGAAAAATGTATCCAGCTGGTGCTCGCGACGAGCACGTCCAGCAGCGTACCCGCTGCTGCGCGGTAATTTGATATCATAGCTAGGTTTTTTGTATGCCTACTGTACTCTATTTATACATAATCTGTCATGACTCTAGCCAGCCTACTGCCTGGTCTCCGCCGTTACCAGTCGTCGTCGAGCGCGAACGCGTCGTCGTCGCCCGGTTTCCACAACCGCGTATTCGCCAACGTCCCGTCCAAAGCTGTTTGGCACCCCCGCAACGTCTCTCCGGTTGTTCTGTTCTCGAACAAACACGAGTCGCACCGGCCTTCCAGGCAGAATGTCGATGTCGTTGACACCGCGCCGCACCGCATCGCAGCAGCTAAAAGGTTCTCGCCGGTTTCGGCGACGCACGTTGTTTCAATCACGGCCGTTGGGTCGTCTTCAGATGGGCGCACGAAAACAACCGAAATGGAGATGTTTTCGTGTGGTGCACCGCTTCCCTCGGCATCCGTGGCCCTGGGGTGCAGACGCGCGGCGGGGCGGGCACTGCGTCTCCCCGACCCTCGCGGTCGCGGCCGTAGCGCCGGCGCCGCCGCAGGGCGGGTCACCGCTGTGACCACCCACGACGCCATCGGGTGTGGCACAGAGTGCCGAGTCCCGAACCGATTTTCGCTGCCAGTTGTCGAAACACGTCACCTTTATCCACTTCTCTGCTTTCGAGTAACACGGCACAACCACGCGCACCTCTCCTCGCATCTCACGATGGCCACGTTCACGATCGCCGCGTCCGTGCAGTTCGCGGGCGCCAGGCTCGACACAAGGCGAGGCTCTGCTGCCCCTCGTTCCGCAAGACGCGCCGCCGTCGTCACAAACGCGGGCCCCAAGCGCGTGATGATCGCGGGTGCGCCCGCGTCCGGGAAAGGCACGCAGTGCGAGCTGATCGTGGAGCGGTACGGGTTGGTGCACATTAGCGCTGGCGATTTGTTACGCGCGGCGGTCGCGGCGGGTACACCGGCTGGTGTTGAGGCCAAGGACTACATGGACCGCGGTGATTTGGTCCCCGATTCCTGCGTCGTCACGATGGTCGTGGATGCGCTGAATGTTCCTGACGCGAAGGAAAAAGGGTGGTTGCTGGATGGGTACCCCCGCAGCGCCTCGCAAGCGGACGCCATCAAGGCACAAGGCATTGAACCCGATACGTTCCTACTACTCGACGTCCCGGATGCGAAGCTGGTGGAGCGAGTCGTGGGCCGGCGCCTGGACCCGGAAACGGGGAAGATCTACCACCTGACGTTCTCGCCGCCGCCGAGCGACATCGCGGGCCGCCTGACGCAGCGCTCGGACGACACGGAGGAAAAGGCGCTGAACCGCTTGAAAGTGCACCACAGCAACGTCAACGCGGTGGTTGGTAAGTACAGCGATAAGTTGCGAAACCTGAACGGGGACCGGGCGAAAGGGGAGGTGTTTGACGAAATCTGCGGGATCATCGATTCGATGTAAGTTGATGAGATTGATGAGAGCGCGGATTGCGGGGTATTTAGACGAAGCAGACGAAGAAGACGAATTGAGCATTGTGATTTCGGAAGTATTTTACACGCGTTTACACGGTCGACATAGTCTTGACTGTTTTATTGGGACATGGGTGTCCCCACCGTTCCCGCCCCCAGTCGTACACCGTCCGGCTTCCCACTTCCCGTTCGCCGTCGCGGTAGGACTACCCGTTACTATTCCAATAGCGGCTGAACGTTTACTCGCCGCTACAAAGTTCGCGTCTTGTTCGCGAACTCGACTCCTTTCGCGATTTCGGCTCGCAGTTGCGGCGCGAGTCGCGCCAGCCCGCTTTTTTCAAACTCGCTCAAATTTCCCAGCGGGTAGATTTGTGCCACGCCGCTTTCACCGAGCCGGATCCGGCTGGCGAAGAACGGCAGGGACAAATTTTTCACCACGTCGGATGCGACGTACGCGCAGACGTTTACGTTTTTCTCACCACCCATCGCGCTTAAACACTTCCCCGCGAACTCCGCGCCCGCGGCGGCCATGGACAGCGTGGCGCTCCCTTGACCCGCTTTCGCGTCCACCACCTCTGTGCCTCCGTTTTGGATTCGCGCGGTGAGCTGTTCCGTCACGTCTTTCGTCAACGTCGGCGTTGGTGCCGGGTTCGCTCGCGACAGCAAGGGCAGTATCGTAACACCAGCGTGGCCTCCGATGACCGGCACGTCAATCAAAAGCGGGTCGCCGCCGCTCAGTTCGCTGACGAATGTTTTCGCGCGCATCACGTCGAGGTGCGTCACGCCCAGCACCTTTCTCCTGTCAAACACGCCGTGCTTTTTCAGCACCTCGCACGCGACAGGTACCGTGCTGTTCACCGGGTTCGAGATGATGTTCAGCCAGGCGGCTGGGCAGTGCGCCGCAATCGCGTCCACTAAATCGCGAACGATCCCCGCGTTTACGGCGAACAAGTCGTCCCTGCTCATCCCCGGCTTGCGAGGTATGCCGGCCGGGATGACCACCAAGTCACACCCAGCAAGCGCCGCGCCGAGTTGTGAAGGCCCGGTGAACCCCCGTACGGTGGCGCGCGAGTTTACGTGGCTCACGTCCGCCGCGACGCCAGCGACGTTGGCGATGTCGTACAAACGCAAGTCACGCACCAGCGGGTGTTGCTTGAGAAGCAGGGAAAGAGGCTGGCCTATACCCCCGGCCGCGCCCAACACCGCGACCGTGAATCCACCGTTGGGGCCAATCTGTCGTTTCACGGGCGTGCCCACCGCGGGGTCCATGTGGTTCGCCATCTGGCGAACGCGGTGGTGGAACATGTTCCTCGGATGAGCACGAGGGGGAAGTACACGCCGAGCCGGGGTACCACGTCACGACCGCGGCGGGGGCGGGCCGCGCGTCGAGACGAGTGGCGCCCTCGGCCTAACAACGACGAAGCTGACGCGACGTGCGAACGACGAAAAGAAATGTCGTCGATTTTTTCGTCGGAAACGGCACCGTGACGTTGGACCTCGCGATGCGGTCAGAGGCGCACGCGCGGTGACGCGACCGGGCGTCCCTGGTGTGTGTCCTCTCGGTGACAAGCAGTGCGTTTGTGTCTTAAACGTGTCTTGTCGCACGCGTGCGTTTCCACGTTTACGCAAACACCAGACTGGCCGGCCACCGCGTGATGAACTGTGAGATCCACAATCTCCCCCCGCTTCGGTGCGAAGCGTTCCAAGCCACCGAGTGCGTTCGCGCGTTGGTGCACACGGTTTTGTTCACCAGGGCGCTGGGTGTGGTGTTTCCGGTGGACAAGGAGTGCGAGTTGTTCGACATCACGTACGTCACCGTGGGGGACCCGTCTGTGAGTCGAGTAGTGGAACTGCGGTTAGTGGAACTCGCCGCGTGGCTCGACTCGAAAACAAAAGGGAAACGAGAAACACACACCAAGGTTGTGGTTTCGTTTCGCGAATCGGTCGGCGACGACGACGACGCGTCAACAGCGTCGGCGTCGTCCTCCAAAAGCCACTGCTGGGAGCAATGGAGGGTACCCCTGGAGATTCTGTGTATCCCCGAGTCAGCGGAGTCGGCAGAACAACACCAAGGTCGTAAGGAACACGCGCTTGAGGTACAGGATGAGCTGCGAGGCGCGTTGGCGCACGTGCTGCAAATAGCCGGTGATGCGAAAAAGAACATCCCCCCGGTCACCACCAACGCCCTGGTGTCCTTTCCCTTCCACGTTGCCTTCGCGCACGGCGATTCCGAGAAACACAAAAGCGCCACAACCCTGGGGCAGATTAAAAAACTGATCACCACCGCGTCGCCGCCGAACATGAGGCTCGTGTAGGAGCGAGGGTTGTGACGACACGTCTAGTTGAGTTAATACCAGCGAGTGTAACGAAGGTGAATTGCCCAAACCTCTGGTTCGTCCGCCCAAACCTCTGGTTCGTCCGCCCAAACCTCTGGTTCGTCCGCGGTACGCTTCGTGCAGCTGTGTCGGTGCAGAGTCTTTTCGACCGACGACTGCGTAAATGGACTGACGCGCGGGCCAGGTCTAGAAGAGACCTGCCAGACGCGCTTCAGAGCCACTTTTTAGGCGTCGTCGCGCGTTCCGCCTCCGGCTCGCCAACCGTCTTCCCCATCGCCCTCAGGGTCTCCACCTCCCTTCTTTTCCGGTACTCTTTCCGTATCAAGTCCGCCTCGTTTGAATCAACCCGCCCTTCAAGCACCGCGTTTACGCGCATTTGGAACTCGATTTCGTTGGACGCCAACGTCTCGTCGGAAACGCGCTTTATCGGAAACCAGTTCGGGGTGACCCAATCGACCACGCCGTTTCCTTTTTTAATGGTCCTGAACCCTACTAAGGTGCACAGCCACTCCGTGTTTTCGCCCGCCACGAGAAAGTGCGTGCCCCCCGCGATGCCTCCGAAAACAAACGCGCCTGCTGGCGAGTAAGGCCGGCCTTTAAAAACAGTCGCGCACGCGCTGCCAACGACCGCGCCGCCCGTCATCGAGTTCACCCAGTCGTCCTTCTGCCGCACCAACCGCGTGGTTTCCTTGACGCACGCGAAGGCTCCACCTATTACCGTGATGTTGCCCGTCACCGCGGCTATCGCTGGGGCGAAATCTAAGCTCTCCGTGTACAGCGCGTACGCCGCACCGGAGACTAAACCACCCGCGAAACTCCACGCCGTGTGTTCGGTGATTCGGTCGCGCCACCCCGGGTTCCGCAACGGCGGCCGCGGGGGCGCGACGCCGAACAAAGAACCGGGAGGCAGGGCGGGGGTGGGAGGGGGGTCGATCACAATGCTCTCCGGGCGCGACGTAGATGTCGAAACCGATGTGGCGGGCCGGGAAAACACACCCATCGCGGGGGGGGGCGCGGACGACCTATGATGAGAGCTCGTCGTTTTTGCACCACAAAGTGCCGACCTGCTGGCGCTGACCGCTGAGTTTAAAAAAACCATTCTAAAATACGTCATAGCTCGCCGCGCGATTCGCGAATGCGCGTGATGGCGTTTCATCCGGCGCCCGCCATGAGGGCCTCGCCCGCGCGGTACGCGCGTGCGGGTGTCACGCCGCGAACCGCGGTGGGCGGTGGGAGACGCGCGGGCGTCGCCACCGTAATCCGCTCTTCCGTGCGATCGAGGGCCAGTATTATCCAAACGAGTGCGCCGAGATTCCTGTGTTCGCCGGTGCCGCGCCCGTCCGTGTCGTTGCGCGCGGCAAAGGAAGGCGATGCCGTGACGTTTAGATTCGCGGACACCACGGGCGCACCGCCTTCCTCCGCGAAGACCACCCTGACGTCCGGTTCGTGGGAAGAATCCACCGGCACGGACACCACGAACCGGGCCCCTCGGAAAGTGTGCATCTTCGTGGAACCGAGTCCGTTTTCGCACGTCAGCGGGATGAAGAATCGGTTTTTGCGTTTGATCGAAAACCTGGTGGAGCTGGGTGACACAGTCACCGTGGTCACCCCGGACCGAAACGCCCCGGCAATCTACGCCGGCGCCGCCGTGATAGGCGTCCACGGTTTCCAGCTTCCCTTTTACCCGGGTGCGTGTCGCGCCTTTCCAAATCCATCCTCCGCCTTTTATCTCTAACGCTGGTGACTGTTGTCCATACATCGCGATATACTCGTCCTGCGAAGGGCGCATTACCTCTGCCGATTGTCCCCAGAGTAAGTACTCACTCACATTACGAAAGACTGACACTTTGTTTTACCCATCGCAAGGCAACACGTTGTTGCTTTCGTACGCGGTTGACAAGCGAGTGACGGATCTTTTCGCAAACGAACAGGTACGGCCTTGCGCCTTTCCCGAATCCGGCACACACTGCTTGCCAACACAAGACTGACACTTTTCATTTCCAAAAACAGACGCGTCCCGATTTGTTGCACTGTTCGTCACCCGGCGCCCTGATTTGGCGCGCGTGCTCCATCGCGAAAAAGTACGACGTCCCGTTAGTACAGTCCTACCACACGCACATCCCGCACTACATCCCGCAGTACACGTGGGCGGGGTTGGTGAAACCGATGTGGGACTGCATCCGGATATGGACGCGGGCGTCGGATTTAACCATGGTACGTGGAGTGGGGTTTCCCAAATCCGACACATCTACGTTTTACCTCTAACGCTAGCGACTGTGGAGGCCCGATTACGGTGACTGTTGTCCATACATCGCCCAATACACGCCCGACACGCGACGTTGACCACTTTTCGCGGAACAACCAGGTCACGTCAACGATTCTGCAAACCGAACTGAAAGGCGAAAAGTGCCCGCGCCTCGCGGTGTGGCAGAAAGGCGTGGACACGGTTACCTTCAACCCCGAGTTTCGATCGGAAACGATGCACTTGAGGCTGTGCGGAGGAAGACCAGGCACTAAAGTAATAGGGTGCGTCGGCCGACTCGGCGCGGAGAAGAACCTCAAAGCGCTGAAAACGGTTTTGGAAACGTGTCCGCCTGGCACGAACTTGGCGCTCATAGGCGACGGCCCGGAGCGGAAAGAGCTGGAGAAACACTTCGCTGGCACGAACACGACGTTCACGGGGATGCTTCACGGGGATGATTTAGCCGCGGCTTACGCTAGTCTTGACGTGTTCGTCATGCCGAGTGAAAGTGAAACGTTGGGGTTCGTGGTGATGGAAGCCATGGCCAGTGGGGTGCCCGTGGTGGCGGTGAAAGCAGGTGGACTGCAGGTACGTATTGGGCGTTTCCCAAATCCAGGCACCGGCCGTTTGCCAGTTGTCCGCCCGTAATTACTGTTTACTACATACATCACAAGTGCACTGTTTGCCCATACATTTTACTTGTACACTCAAGACTGACACTTTTCTTTTTTGCAATCAGGACATCTTAACCAACACGCCGGAGGTCGGGCGGCTGTACCCGTCGCAGGATTACGCTCGGGCCGGTGCGTTGACCAGCGAGCTGCTTACTGACGAGGACGAGTGGCAGCGACAGCGGAAAAGCTGCCGCGACGCAGTAGAGGAGTGGTCGTGGATGGCCAGCAACCGGAAGTTGAGAGACTCGCAGTACGCTGTTGCGATTGCGCGGTTCACGCGGATCCGGCGGCAAGCCATTATCCTGTCGCTTCTGCGGTCGCGACGGCGAACCGCGGCGGTGGTCAGGGCGGTGCTCAAACACCAGTGGTTACTCACGCTGTGCGTGTACACAGTTTGCGTTGTTGGTTTAGCAAGCGCGCGCCATGTTCTGTTGCAGGACGGGTTTACCTACGCCAGCGGGGCGGGGTTCGAAAACGCGGCGTCGTCACTCCGAACCGTCACCGCGTTTTGCGGACCCTTCGCGCCCGCGGTGGCGGTCACGGTAATCGCGTTTGTCTCAATCATGCCCTTCGTCCCGGTATCGCCGCTGTTAGCGCTGTGCGGCCTGATGTTTGGGGTGAAGCAAGGCGCGCTTATCGGGTTGCTTGGAATGACGGAAGCCTCCGCGGTGGCGTTTACGTTCGCGCGGCAGATGGGTTTTCAAAAGATGGCCGCCGTCGTCGCGGGTACGGCCTTGGGGCTTTCCCACATCCGACACACACTGGTTTACCTCTAACGCTGGTGACTGTTGTCCATACATCGCGATACACAAGACTGACACTTTTATTTTTACAATCACAGACCCGCCCTTGAAAAAGTGGTTCGGCCCGAAATTCGGCTCACCCGCGAAACGCTTAATCCGGGACACCGTGTCCAACGCCGCCGCCGTGTTCGCCCCAGACCCCACGAACCAACGCCCGCAGCTCACGAAGCTATTCGCCAAACTCGCGATGTACCGCCTGGCGCCAAACGTGCCGTTCACGGTCGGTAACTACGTGCTTGGGGTAACGAAACTGTCCTTCCCGTTGTTCATGGCAAGCACGATTTGCGGAATCGCGCCTTGGTGTTTCTTCTTCTCCGCGGTGGGCGCGTCCGTTGGCGCGGTGGCGGGGGGCGCCGGGCCGAGCGCGGCCGTTGCGGCCGCGGAAACGGTCAGGTTTATCACCCTCGGGTACGACCTGCGCATCGCCGCGTTTCTGGGGGCGGTGTTATCCATAAAACCAATCCAAGTCTACTACGCTATGAAGAGGTTCGGGGAAGACGCAGAGGCGAAATCGCTAGCCGCGTGACTTAAATAGTATTATAATCAGGCAGACATAAACCCTTCTCACGTACCCAAAGGCGCGTGAAATGTGCTCTGCGCGTTATTCCCACTTCCTTTGCGTGTCTCAGTAGCACATCGGCGGCGCGTTCCCCGAAAGCGCGAGGTGCGACAGCGGTCTCTGCGCCGCGTTCCGCGCTTTCAGCGCGGAGACTTGCGTTTTCAGGAAACTCTGGTTTGTGTTGTGCGCTTCCGACTTGATACCTTTGTGCGTCGCGTGGACGACTTGGCACGTCATGTCGCTGCAGTTCAAGACCCGAGCAACTCGGCGCGGCGCCTCGGTTTGACCCGGGATCTGTAACACCCGCAACGCGGCTCGCGCGGTGCGCATCTTGTCGCTCACGGGCGCGACCTGAGACGCGACGTTGATGCTCGCGGAAGTTAAGTAATAGGGCTTCACCGTGGGTGAGGCCTTTGAGGTTTGCGTAAAAAAGGCACGTGAAACGAATCGAATGTCGGCGTTGGGTCTGGACGCGACGTGCGCGTGCGTAACCGCACCGAAGGTACCTCCCACAGCCACAACGTTTGCCGGCACAACTTTGCTGTGACTGTTTGCCCGCGCAACCGCGGTTCCCACAAACCCGGCGCGCGCGGCGTGTTCGTTTGCCCGCACAACTTTGTGACTGTTTGCCTGCGCAACGTGTGCCCCGCGGTTGTTTCGCGCGGGCGAGGCGTACCGAACCTGTGTTGACGTTTCACCAACCCCGTTTGAGGATACCGACGACGCCGTGGAGGTGTTACTCATCCTGGCCACGGACCGGCGCGAGGTCCGTTCCACTGAACGTCGGCGCGTGCGTTCGAACGGGACTTCGGTTGACGCGATGGCGGCGGAAACGTTTGGCGCCTGGTCGAAGCGGTCGCGGCGCGCGACGCATGTCCCGGCGTCAAACGCGCGTCGCGACACCGACGACCTCAGGTCCAAACCCGCGGCGTGTGTGTATTGCCCAATAACACCACTGTTCACGCCACCGTTCGCTACCTCTCGCGCGTTCGCAACACGACACCGGTCCGCGTCCACCGCGGCGGTGACGTCGCTGACGCGCCTCGTGCCTTTTCCGTTTGCGCCTGAAACAACGCGTACGCCGCGCGGCGCTTCCCCGCGCGTCGTGCCGTGCAAAACGTCGAGTCGACCGCCCGAAAACGTGTGCGCGTGCTGTGACCTGTGGTTACCGGACGTGTTGCTGAAACTCCCGTCGTACGCCTCGACCACGGCGAACGAGCGTGAGTTCAGGCTACCGCCAAGGTCGTTTTCGTTTTCCGAATCGTTTACGTCGATTGGTTTTTTCCGCAATCCGTGCAATCGCGCAGGCGCCGACTTGTTGAGTAACGCCCGCGTTTCCGCTAATAGAGCGCCCATCGGTGTTTCGTCGTCTCCGGAACTTTCCAAAGCGAACGTGCTGGGTAGATTGAAAGCGCTGCTGCTTGTGGATTCCGGTGACACCACGAACGCGCGAACACGGTCGGAATCGGAGTCGGAGTCGGATGAGTCAGCTCCGGCGTCGTTTGCCTTTTTTTGAACCGACGCGCTTTTGGAAACCCGGCGCGCATAACTCGCGGCGTTAATCTTTTCGTCACCAGACTTGATTTGTATGGGTACCACGACGCCGTGCTTTGATACGTCAAGTACTTGCGGTACTATTGACGTCACTTTCTGTTTCAACAAACCGTCCGTTTTTTGTGATCCGTCGCGGAGCGCGCCGTCGCCGCGACGCGCGTTTTCGGGTTTTCGTTTTCGTTCCAAGTGCAACGTTTCGTCATTTTCGTCCCTTTCCTTTTCGGCCGCGTGCGTCCCGAAACACGCGCGTCCCTGTCCCGTGAGTTGACCGAGCTGCGTAAACGACGACGCGCTGTCGCGTACGGAGCGGGGTTGTTTGGCGCGGACCATAATATGGTTCGCAGTCATGCGGCGACGCGCGCCTTGCGGCGCAGAGTGACGACACCCCATGGCAACGCAACCGAAACGCAGGCCAAGAGTCTTCGCGAGGTCAAAGAAACCGCGGGTCAACCTTTCCCGATCGTGCGTTGGATTTGGAAGTTCGCTTCGAGTGTGGTGGAAGTGGAAGGCTCTTTTGGCGGGGGTCGCACGAAACCGTGGCCTGCGCACGGAAACGATACGTGAAAGGAGGTCGCGAGGCGCGAGTTTCGGTGGTAATGCGCGAAAGCGGTTGCCGCACGCACAAGACGCGTGCGCGTGTCACTGTGTCGGGTCATCGGAAAAGACAAAACGCCTTTTCTCTTTTCCGTGTTGACATCCGCCTGCCTCCTTTTGGCCAGGCTGTCGCGTTTCCGTTGTGGGGCAGGCAGGGTCAACTTGAGCAAACTTGAGAGTTGAACGGTTTCATTTCGGGGTCAACGCGCATTTGAACCAGGCGTTGATCGGGTTATTGCTGTTTGATGGACTCGCACAAGCCGCAGGGTGCCTGTGTTTTTCCAAGGCACACCAAAGCGCGTCGGGATGGCGACCGCGCGTGCGTGTTTCCCAACACCCGTCGCGGTGCCTGCGAGTCCTGGGAGGTGCTTTCGTGGTAAACGCTTTGTAACGGTAACTCGCGCGTCGAACCACGACGAGTCACCAATACTCGTCCCACCTGATGCGTTTCAGGATGTGCACGGCGTGAACGTGACCCCCGAGCGCAAGGCCGCTTTAGCGCTTGGAAACCTGTTCACCATGGCCGCGACGCGCGTGATTCTGGACCAGTTCACCGGCACCAGGCACCGGTCTCCCGTGTATAACAAGATGGTGGATTTCCTTGCGAAGGAACCGCTGCGTGACGGGAACGAGTGGCTTTCGAAACTGCTGCGCGCGGAGGATTACGACTTAAGGCAAACCGCCCTGCGAATCATAGAAACAAGACGCGTGTTCGCGGAAACCGAGTTCAACTGGGAAATATGCACCAGAGTCGCCACGGAAGAGACGGAGGAGGACACCCTGGAAATCACGAAGGCGTTCCTCATGGCGTCGCTGCAGGGGGGGGGGGAAGAGGGGAGGAGCGAACAGCCTGCTGGGGGGTCGAGTTGGTAGACTTGGACTAAATTATCCAAAGCACTTGCTTGAGTTTGCTCGTCGAACGAAAGGACACACTCTCTCCAGTTTATTCTTCCAGGCCGCGGCACCCACCGTTGCATTCCCCCGGCGCCCAGCTTCAGGACACGCGCAGCTCCCCGGTTTCGCGAGCCCCAACTCCGCTTCGCGTGAGTGTTCCTCGTAGACGCGCCCACGATGCCTACCCGTCGCGTCTCCCGAGGCGGCTTGACCGGCCAGCTTTCCATCAACGACGAGCTGCTCAATCAGCTGCTTCAGGGGGGCAAAGCCGCGAGCAAATCCTTCAGCGTGCGTCAGTTCGCGGAGATGTTCGAGGAACACACCGGTTCCGGCGGCCCGGCCGTGGGTACCGCCGCCGCCCAGAAAGTGCCGAGCGCTTCCGAAGCCCTCGGCACAGCGGGTGCGTCCGAGCCCGGAAGAAGCCGCTCGCGACGCGGCAGCGCCAACCCCACCACATCCAGCGGAAGCGGCAAAACGTCCGAGGAGATTTGGAAAAATATCCAGCTCACTGGCGCGGAGTCGCTTCAAGGCCCGCCTTCGATTTTAAGCACCCCCCAGGGCAGCGGCGCGCTTGGCAGCGGCGGCGGTGGGCTCGGTTTGGGTGGCATGGGAACCTTGACCGGACGGCTTTCGATTCCCACCGGCAGCATGCTGTTTCCCCAAAAGTCAATCGACCGGTTAGTCGAGCAACACGGCGCCGGCGCCGGAGGCAAAACCGTGAACCGGCCGGCGAGCGAGTGGATGGACATGATGATGGCGACGTTGCCGTCGGGGGTACCCAAGGGCATGCAGCCCACGCCTAGTGCGAGGTTCGCTTTGGAAACCGCCGCGGCGGAGATTGCGTCCGGCGTCGATACCAACGGCGCCCGCGCGAAAACGAAACGCGGGCCGAGCAACTTGGGAGGCGGCGCTACGGGTAAGAGCGCGGTCGTCACGGGGACGGCATCCGGGAAGAAACGCGGGAGGCAGGTCGAGGACAAGCCTGTTTTCACCCCCCTGCCTCCGAAAAAGAAAGGCAGGAAGAAGAAAGGCGAGGTGGATACAGAGACGGAGGAGGAGAAGGCGCAAAGGGCGGAGGAACGACAACGCAAAAACCGGGAATCCGCGGCGCGGTCGCACAAACGCAAAGCCGAGCTCGCGGGGGATCTTGAAAACCGGGTTTCGCAGGCGGAGCGACGCGCGCTTGTTGCGGAAAAAGAGGTTGCGAAGCTTAAAGCCGAGATTGCGGTGTTGAAGAAACGGAAATGAAAGGGACGATACCGGTAATGAGAAAGACGATACTGGTTTCGCGAAACGTACCATGCGCACGAACAAAGACAAGGTATCAAATAGAGTTACGAAGAGACAGACGTAGTGGGTTCGAGACAACTTTGACGTTGAAAAACTAGACTAATAATAATTTGTACGCGCGTACCGTGCGTGTAAATCCTGCAATCCTCGCGACGGTGACACCGTGTTCCTTGTGAGGTCATCGCCTTTTGTCTTCGTGTCGCGTTTTTCGAAACTCGCGCAGTCGAACCGCCGCGTACGAGGCGTAGTCAAAGCCCACCGCGGAGTCGTTCGAATGCGTCATCATCGCCGCCCACAGCCCCCACCACAGGTGCGACACCGGGAAGAACGCGTTTACTTCGCTTGACAGGGTAGACACTTCGTTTTTTAAGTGTTCCGAGTCTACACTTTCATCCGTACCTTCATCTGCCCCTTCATTCGCACCGCCGTTCGCCGCGCGCGCTTTCAAGTATTCGACAAAAAAACGTCCCCGCGTTTCCGCGTCAGGCACCAAACCCCACTCGCCCGTGAACCCGGCGTACTCCAGGAAGTGGTTCGCCAGGTCGAACCCCCTTGGGCCGTAACATGAATACTCGAAGTCAATCAGGGTTAACAAAGGTTTTTCCGGCAGGTCATCGGGGTTTGCGCGTGGTTTGGTTTGGTAACTCGATTCAGGGGCGAGGTCAAGGACACCTTGGTTAGGATGACTAGGTTTACCTACCCTACTTTGGTCGTCGTCACATCTAAGTAAGAAATTCCCGGGCAACAGGTCGTTGTGACACAAAACAGTCGGCGAATTTACGGCAGCGCAACTTCGCTCCAACGCGTCGATGTCCCCGGCGAGGGAAGCCAGGTGTAACGGATCCAACTGTTTGTCATGCTGCTGCGCAGACGTTTTCGTCTCGCCATCTATTGTTATTGAAGTAGCCGTAGCTGCCGCCGTAGCTGCCGCCGTAGCTGCCGCCGTGGCTGATTTTTGCCACGCCCGCATGACGTCCCAGATCCGCGCCGGTTGCGGGGTCGCGTTTTTCGGGAAAGGTGTTGAGTTATTATTCCCCAGAGTATTCGTGGTTTCGTTTTCCATTTTTCCATTCTCCGCTCTCGCCTCGACCCGCAGCGCGTGGAACCGCGCGACGAGTCGCGCGATGCGTTTCGCGATTTCCGGGGATGCCATTTCAAGGTGCATGAGCGGCCGGACGTTGTGTAAAAACTCCTCGACGCGGCCGTTTCCGAAAACGCCCAAACAAACCGCGCCGACCCCCAACGCGTTCAACTCGAAAACCGCGGCGGTTTCCGTTTTTCGGTCCAGGAAAGAATCGGTGCCCTTCCCGAAAACGCGAAGCACCACTTGTTTCGGTTTCGGGTTTTTTAGTTTTCCGTCGCCCGACCCTGACCCGTCCTGGTTTTGGGTCACCAACGGAACCACCACGCGCAGCTCGTTGGTGATGCCCCCTGGAATGTTTGTAAGTTCCACATCCACAACGTTGGACCACGAAGGGAGCAGAGCGTGACACACGCTAAGGACGCTGGCGGAGAATGAAGCCGGGTCTTGGCCTGGGGATGGGATGGGATGAGGGATGGGGTCAGGGAAACACGTGCGACGAAAGGGTTAACCGAAACACGGCCCGGCGATTGATGACGGGGAGACGTACCCGTGTCGAGGTTGGTGCCCACGTGTGGAACCATGGGCGGTGGCATCTGGGTGGAACGAGGGAAACGCGGTCACGCCATTCCTCAAACCGCGTTGGACGCGTCCATCGCGCGAGGTACTGAGAGCGGAAGATTAGATTTCGGGCAAGACATCGTTTCGGGAACGAAAGGATTGGTTTTCTTTTGGGAAAAATCGCACTCTAATAACCATCACACGGACGCTTTCTCTTTAGGCACGCGCTTTCGTTTCCCCCCCTCCCTGGACCCAAAACCGTCCGTATCAGTGGTGGTCTCCTCTTTCGCGGTTTCGGGGTCCGGTACCGCTTGTTTTTCTTCCTTCGAAATCTTTGCTTTCGAAGCCGGTTTCGTCGCCGGTCCAAACGAAGCGCGTCCTCCCGTTTTTTTCAACAAACTTTTCGGAACGTCTTCTTTCGAAACCCGCTCCGCGTTCTCCAATTGACACGCCCTCCAAATCGCCCCCCGCGTCGCCTCACCCTCCACCGGGATCTGCTCGATGTCCTGCATGGTTAGTTTTTGCAGTTTATCGCGACTGATTTGCGCACCCGCGAACGCCGCAGCGTACTCCCCAAACCCGCGTTGTTCGAGCCAGCTCGTGACGGAAGAATCGCCAATAAGTTCTCGGCCGCCGTCGCCCCAGCCCGCGGCGCCCGTCTTGGGCGTTTTTTTCGGTTTCGGTTTTGCTTTCGCTTTCGCTTTTGTTTTTTTGTCGTCAGTGTCCTTAGTGTCCTCCTTAGAGTCCTCCTTAGAGTCCTCAGTGTCCTTAGTGTCTTTAGTTTCCGCGTCATCGCGTTTTTTAGTCTCACCGGAGTCACTCTTCTTCTTCGCGTCGCCCGAGTCGCGCTTTCGTTTCCCACCCCCGGTCGCCGTCGCGGGTTCGAGGTTCGCGCCGCCCGTAACGGAGTCCTTCTCAGTGAGTTCCTTCCCGGCGAGTTCACGTTTGGGCGCGCTGCTTACCGCGACGTGTATGAGATACTTCTCATCACCTCTCGTTTCCTTCGAGGAGTCCTTCGTCTCGGTTGGGGATTCTTTCGCGTCGGTTGGAGTTTCGATGCGCCCATCGGGATCGCCACTCGCCTCGATTTCGTTTTTTTCTTCGCCGGCGTCTTCTTCTTTCTCGCCGTCACCCGCGTTGGCCTCCTCCGCGACCAACGCGTACGCCTCCGCGGCCACCGCGCGCGGCGATTTCGCCAGCGGCGGCGCGAACACAAACGCCTCGGATCCGTCGCCCACGCGTTCCATGAGAAGCGCCTCGGACGGCCTGGTTGTTTGTTGGCCCGTCGCCCCCGCGCCGTTCGGTCGCCCCGGCTTTCCCGAAACGCCGCCCCCCGGCGTCTTCGCCCCGCCGCTCTTGCGCACGCCTTGCACCCGCAGCGCCCGGCCGTCCCCTCCCCCCCCCGCTTTGATTTTCTCAGCGCGCTCAAGCGCGTTGTTCGCGGCTTTTATCAGCCGCCCCGCGGTGGTGGTGGGTTTGGGTTTCAACGCGTCGTCGCGAACTTGCGCGATTTTCCGCAAATCGCCAATCCCGGCCACCGCCGTCTCCGCGGCGTCCCGCTTCTCCTGCGCCTCCAAATACGCCGCGGCGATGACCTCTTCCGGGGTCATCAAAACCGCGGCGGACGGGTTCAGGGCTGCTGTGTCAGACGCGCCGGTCTTCGGCGGTCTTCCTGGGGTCTTCCCGGAGCTTCCCGGAGTCTTACCGGGAGTCTTTTTAGGTCCCTGTCCCGACCCGGCGCCAACGCCGAGCTCCGATTTCACGCTCGGCAAGGTAATCCCCGCGCTTTGCAGCGAACTTACAATCGTGGAAAGCGCGGATCGCTCGGCACCCCGGGCCAAGCCCCGGTTCTGGCGAACCAACTCTGAATCGTTATCCACGCCAAGCACGCCCGCGATGACGTGTGGGTCGATTTTCCCATCAGAAAGCAACGCCGCGGCGGGCAAACCCGGGTGGATCGCGGCGAGCGCGGACGCCACGTCGTCCTCCGCTTCAAACGCTTACGATACGTAAAGCAAAGCGTCAGTCGCGAGTCTTGTTGAGTACGGGTGATCTGTATTGGGCGATTTATGCAGTGCGCGAACAGTCGTGTACGGCCGGACAATCGGCAAACAGTGCACTCGCGCCGTGTGTAGTTGTAACAGTTGCCAGTAAATGTTACTGTAATGCACTCAAAGAGGGGCGGTAAACGTTGTGCCTGGATTTGGGAAAGCCCCAAGACGTACCTTCGTCCCACAGCGACGGGTTGTACACCTCCTCGGCGATGACGCTTTGGATGGAGCACCGGAAGGGTAAGTCGTGTGTTGGGCGATGTATTGGACGATGGCTTGGTCAACAGTCACCGGCCATCGGTCGTCTAACAGTCACAGGCGCGTTAGAGGTAAAACAGCGTGTGGCGGATTTGGGAAACGCGCGGTACGCACCGCTCCACGGCCCGCAGCGCGGCGGCGAGCGCGGGGTCCAACGACGCGACCGCGACAGGGTCGGACCACACCCCGTTTGGCAAAGCGGCGCTGGCGCGAAGCGCGGCGCCTCGGGCGAAGGCGTCTTTTTCTTTCGCCAAAGACGCGTCGGCCTCCGCCGCCGTTTTTTGTGCCTCAACCGTCGTTTTTTTACTCGTCTCGTCCGCCGACTCCGTGGCGTCGCCCTCCGCGGAAACAGCCCCGGCGCCGCGCGTCAGTAACGGCGACCCGCCCGGGCTCGCGGCGTCGACACCCTTTACGACAGATTTCGTCTCGGTCGATTTCCGGAACTCAGCCGCCTTCGCCGTGGCCGTTCGCGCGCGCCCGCCGGAACGAGGAGGGCTCTTCGGCGTTTCCGCGCCGGGTTTGTGGTCAGCACCTCTGGGCTTCTCGTCACCGTGCTCCACGGCGGTCGCGTCCACCGAGAAACCTAGTGCCGGCGCCCTCGCGGACGCCGCGGCGATCACAGCGGCGGCGCACCGCAACGCGCGTTGGACGCCCATCTTGCGATGAAGAAAAGAAAGGGTCAATCTTGAGTCTTACTGTATGGGCAAACAGTCTACTTGTGATGTATGTAGTAACTTCCTTTTTAAGACCAGTGTAGTCACAGAGGGACACTAAACAGTGTTTGGATTTGGGAAAGCCCCAAGGCCGTACCTTGTACCCCAAGCGAAACACCTCGGCGCTTGGTTCGGGGTCGTTCGGGAGGTCGGCGAGGGCGCGGGCGGTTTCGTTGGACTCGATCATCGCGAGCACGGCAAGAACCTTTTCATCCGTTATGGGGAACTCCTCTTCCGGAGGTAACTCGCCGTAATCGTAGTGCACGCCGTCGGTGTCCATTTTCTCCATCGCGCTGACCCGCGCCGGGTTGCGGCGTTTGACAAGCTCGTTGGTCAGACCGGCCAAACCGGGGTCGGCGCCGGGCGCGCGTTGTGGAGGCGACGTATCCTTACCCGCCGACCGCCTTGACTGGTTTTGACCGGACGGCCGTCCCTTCGGGCGGCCCGGCCCGCGCTTTCCCGACGGGTCGTTCCTCGCGTCGCCGTCGGTTCCTCGCATTCGCAAACGCGACCCCGCCGGCATTTCGGTACCATCCGGATCGCCGTCGTCGTTCTCCAACGACGACCCCGCGTCCAGGGGCTCATCCGCGTCGCTCGCGGGCGTGCCGTCCGGTCGTTGCATCAACCGCACCTTGTGCGTCCCCCCGAAAATGTCAATAACCTCCACGTCGCCATCGTCGTACTGCACTTTAGACATCACCAGGTCCCCCTCGCCTTGCGTGTCCTCGATCACGCCGTGGAACCAGGCCTGGTCTTTCTGCCAGAACACGGTGACGCGGCTGCCCACGGCGAAGTCGTCTGCGGAGCGGGGTTTGACGCGCGAGCGCTTCGGGCGGCCGCGGGGTTTCGCAAGAGCAATTTTGGAAACAGCACCGCTCCCTCGGCCTCGTCCTCGGCCGCGGCCTCTTCCTCTTCCGCGGCCGCGACCGCCGCCTTGCCCGGGAGGTCTTCCTGGACCGCGCTTGGGCGGTGCAGCCGGGTCTTCAGCCTGAAGCGAAACAGGGTCGTTGGGGAACTCGTTTCCGTTGTCGTCGTCGTCGCCGTCTTCCGCGTCCTCGTCGCCTTCTTCGTCATCCGCGTCGCCGTCGCCGGCGGCGGCGTCGCCCGCCGTCGCGTCAGCGTCGCCGTCCACGTCCATCGCGTTACCCGCCTCGGTTTCCGCCTCCGCGTCGTCCACTTTGTCGGCTACAACGTCAGCATCCTTCCCCGTTTCGGCGCCGACTTCTGACGCAGGCGTCGCGTCACCCCCAGGCGTCGCGTTCGTGGCTTCCGCGTCGCCGGCGGCTCGTGTCGGACCCGGTGTCGGTTGGTTGCTTTGCAAAAAATCCCCGAGCCCGTCCCCGCGGTCCTTCGCGTACTTCGCCAAGTGCTTGTTGAAGTTGGAAATGACCTCCATTGGTGGTAACGCACATCGCACCGCGTGTATCCCTAGCGCGTCCGCGAGTCGCGGCATTTGCAAAGTGCCGCCCACGCAGACGGTTTTGTAAAGCGCGAAGAGATTGAGCAAATTTGGCATCGCGCCGCCCACCGACGCGAGGGTCATCTCGTTGAACAGCAACGCCGCGCGGTCGCTGTCGCCGGTGGCGTGAAGGAAGTCGACCTGGAGTGAGGGGCGGTAGTAGTGTTATTTGGGTTAGTATTAGTATTACCAACCGGACCACGGTTTGAGTTTTGTGTGAGTGGATGGTACGCATGACAACAGAAAGAATGCGCGTGAGGCGATCGGACGATTGCACGTTTTCAAGCCTGATGGTTTTTAAAAACCCGGAGAAAAGAGCCTCCGACTGTTTGCCCGTGCCTCTGGAAAATAGGATCAGCCGCGGGTGACCGGGTGGTGTTCCCGGAACCCGTCCGCGTTCCACCCAACCCGGGTGTACCATAGATCAAAGAAAGACGTACCAGATCATCCAAAAACGCGTCCGCGGTGAGTTCCGAAAGGGGCGCGCGCGGCGCCGAGACGGTGGGCATCGGACGCGCTGATGCTATTAATTCCCACGCTGGCGCTTGCTGGTTGTTTTTAATTGCAACCCAGGGGGGCGGGAAGACACGAAAAGCGCGGCGCGCGTGGGTACACGGACTCAAGAGGACGAAGCGCGGTGGCGCGTGTGTGTCACGGGGGCGAGAGAGCTCTCTCGTGAGGGTACTTACGTCGGCCTTTGGGCCGTTAGCACTGACTGATGAGGTGGACGCGATCTGAGAAGAAAGTAGCAGCAGGGCTGGTATCGGACGACGCAAAAAAAAAACAGAATGAGAGAAGACTGGCAGTTCCCAGAGGACAAGCGTTTCGTTCCCACATCGAAGGGCGGTGGTGTCACCGCGCCGCCACGCACGCGCGCTGCGCCAGTCCGCTGGTCTGTCCGTGTCGCACGAAAGGTTGCGTACCCCGGCGTGACGGTTTGGGACCCGTGCGTACCCACGCCTCGCCGGTGCGAACGGGGCGGGTCGGCACATTGCAAATTGATTTGTTTCGAGGGGGACGTTGTTGGTTGTTCGCGGAAAATGTCGGCATCGCAAGGCACCGACCCCCCCAGCTACCCCGCGCGCGTCGTAAGGCACCTCGCCGAGCGCAAGCACGCGGTGACGGCAGGTGTTTCTGACGAGTCCGGGTATCAAGCCGAGCTGCACCGGGTGTTGCGACGGGTCACCAGCGACCCGGCTCGGGGGCTGGCCACGAAGATTTTAACGCTAAGGGCGGTGCTTGAGGCGGGTTTGTGCGACGCGGGTACCGCGGGTGAGTATAAAAATACATGTTTCGCACGCCGCGTGGCGCGGGATGGATCCAAGGACGACGTGTGTGTCGGGACAGCCACCTTACCACCTGGCGAACAGTGTTCAGTAACCGCGCAACCAGTCTCGGAAAAATCAACGTCGGACGTGTTCGAGGAGATGCGATGGCACAAACAGCCGGGCGCCGACCCGTGGGCGTTTTCGTTAGACGAAGACACGGCGGTTTTGAAGGAGCTTAGGTTTTTGACAAAGAAAAGCCGGGAGATGACCGCGAGGGCGGCGCGTGCCATGGAGGCGCAGGCGCAGCACTCGGATGATGTCTTTGGGCCTTTTTGTATTGGAAAACAGTCGTGGCGTTCTTTCGGGAAACACGCGGAGCGCGTGGTGGAACTCGGTAAGGTTTCGGAGAAATACATACTCGAAGCCGAAAAAGAAAAAGACGCGACGAAGGAAAGCTGTGGTAAACAACCTGACGAACACGTGTTACGCCGCGAAGAGTTGACACAGCACGAATCCACACCCCCTGTGTCGTCCTCGCGCGCCTCGCTTCTTCGCGCAAACGCCGCGGTCCGGGACGTTACGAACTTTGCGAAAGCGTTGGAGACGCGGTACCCGTGGCCGAAACTGTTTGGCGCTACCGACAGAGACGGAGACGAGACATCGACGGAGGCCACCGAAATTGGATTTGAATTCGGAACCGGAGTTAACGACGCATCAAAAACACGAGCCATAGCCAACTGGGACGACGACGACCCCGCGGACCCGGACAACTTAACCTCCGTGAGCGTGCACTGGAGCGATATCGGGATGAGGGGCACTGGTTTTGGAATGAGGGATACGAGGACGGATATGGACGTGAGGAACACGAAACGTAACGAAACAAATGAAACGACGAAACGTGACGACGAAAGCGAAAACGGCGAAGTCGTCGCCGGTGAAACCGCGCGAATCGAAACGGCGGGCGACGCGACGCCGCCGGCGGCGCCGATTCCAACGCCGACGAAGCACGAAAAAGAAAAAGAAGCCCCGACTGAAGCCGAAGCGCCAAACGATGACGTACCTCTGTCTGAGCCTGTGGTTGACGAATCATCCCTCGTCGCGTCCCTGGTCAACGACTGCGTTGAAAACGTACTCCCGCGGGAAAAGGAAAAGCAACGCGAGCCTCCCGTGGACCCCGTCGCGTCGCTCGTCCACCGCGCGGTTGAAAACGCCATAGCCATGAACGCGCCAACACCTCGCAAACCACGCTCGCGCGCGTTGCTCGTCGGGTGCAACTACTACAACCCGGTGTGCCGCGAGCTCACCCGGTTACGCGGCGCGCTGAACGACGTCGCGGCGGTCGCGGCCGCGTTGCAAAGCGTCGGGTTTGAGGACGATGACGTAAAGATTTTGATCGATACGCCTCAGGAAGGCAGGTCATCTTTTTTCGGGCGTTCCTTGACCTCCCCGGTCTCGCCAGGAAAAGGAAAAGGGAACCAAAGCTGGCGTGACGGCTCGGGCTTACCTCCGCACTTTGCGAGTTTGTTGGGAATAACAAACACGCCGACGACGGAGAATATAAAAAAACAACTAAAGTGGCTCACCAACGAAGCCGTCGCCGGCGACGTGTTGCTTTTCCACTTCTCAGGTACGTGTTGCGCGTTTACTAAATCCAGGCACACGGTGGAGGCCCGATCACGGGTGACTGAATGCTCATACACTGGTCTTACAAGACTGACACTTTTCGTTCACAATCTCAGGACACGCCACGCAAGTGCCTGACGAAACGGACGGTGAACTAGACGGTGCGTACGAATCACTCTGTTCCATTGACACGGACTGGGCCGGAAATTCCGGGATCACCGAGGTGGATTTGATTGCGTTGTCCAACCGGGTTACGGAAATCGGGGCGCAGCTGATGGTGACAATCGACGCGAAGCACTGCGGCGCTCTCGGCGGTTCCGTGGTGTACGTCACGGACCACGCGTTCGTTCAATCGGCGCGCGCGCAGATCGCGAGTCGGCCTGGGCAGGTAAAGAAATCACAGATTCACGACACCATGTTCGGCAGGTTCGTACCGCCGCCGACGGCGGCGGCGGCGCGAATAGAGGGGTTGGCGCGCGAGGCGAAGAAGAATCTTTTGAAGCAAAAGAACGGAGAAGACGCGAAAAATGATGACTCGAAGGCTGGTCCATTTCTTTCCGAGGCATCCAACACGGACTCCGGGGTGGTCGTGTTCACCGCGTGTCACGCAAAAAAAGGCGAGACGTGTAGAGAGACAAAATGCGCGGACGGAGGGATTCGAGGCGCGTTCAGCGACGCGTTTTGCGAGGTTTTGCGAGCGTCTTTTTCGGGGACAGAGAAACACGAAAAGAACGAAAACGGAATCGACCCGAGCGCTTTCGCGACTTTGATCGGCGACGCGATGCGGTCTGGTTTGGAGAAGGAATACAAAGTCGACGAGATCGGGGGACGGCAGCAAACACCAGTCGCGGTGGTGGCGCGTGGGGGGAAGACGGAGGTACGACTTTTCGTGTAGAGTTTCCATAATGTAGCGTAGCGTGTTGGCTTCTCAAACGTCTTCACAACAACGTTTTGTGCTCACGAAATCACGACGACGAATCCTCTGAGCCCGTTCAAACCGTCTGTCGCGTCGTCCGAGAGAATCAGTTCGAGACGCGCTTGGCTCGGGGGCGGTATGCGGCCGGACTCGGACCTCCCAGGAAGTGTTGAGACCTCCCAGGGGGGCGATACCGCGGACGTTGCCGTGTCCATCGACCTCACCGTGCTGGACGCGAAGTCCGCGGGCGCGGTCGCCGACGCGGAGCGGAGGTTGCAAAAGCGGTTTTCAATCGGGGCACCCCCCGCCGTCGGCGAGCACCGCGAGCAAGGCGTGAGCGTGGACACGACGCCCGCGGCGAAACGATTGAGAGGTGATGGTACGACGGACACCGCGGTCGGTGTGCGTTCGTCGGGAGTGGAACGAACGCCCGTGGCGGGGGACTTACGGGGTGCCCGTTTCGAAGATTCCGCGAAAAGACTCATTCGAGTTAACTCGAATCTCGCGGCGACGCCGTCGTGTCAAACCAAACCGTTAACTTTCGAAGACGCGCGCACGCCCACCGCCGCGGAGTCGGCGAGAGCTCGCGCGCTGGTGAGAGCCGAAAGTAACACCTTAGTTACATCGCACGGCGAAACACGCGACGAAAAGACGCGCCTACTCCCGAAAGTAAACGACGACGCTTCGGGAAACGGAAACGAAGCCGTGGACGTCGCGGCGCGTCTATTGACAAAACTCGCCGCGAAACCGCAAGCCGTGGACGTGACTTGGCTTCCCGGTCGCGTGGGGAACTTGTCGGACCCGGTGGGTGGTGGATTCAAGGTAAACCCGGCTGTTTTGTTGACGCTGAAAGAGGCTGGGATAGGCGAGCTGTACTCGCACCAGAAGCGGAGCGCGGCGGAAGTCTTGAAGAACGGCGGGTCCGTCGTCGTCGCCACGCCGACCGCGTCCGGGAAATCCCTGTGCTACCTCGTACCCCTGCTTACCCGGTTAAGTGAAAGGAAATCGTCGCGAGCCGTGTTGTTGTTTCCCCTAAAAGCGCTCGCGAACGATCAGCTGTTGAAAGTGCAACAGGTACGGCTGGATGGTGGGGCTTTGCAAACACGACGCCCGCCGCGCGGGCGGACCCGCGTACGGATCCGCGTGTACTCGCGCCGCGCCGCGCAACAACCCTGACCTAAACCCTGACTCTTTTCGTGGACACACTCGCAGCTCACGAAAGCGGCGGGGCGCTTGGCGGAGAGCGGTTCGTTTGACGGCGACAAAAAGACGTTACACAGGCTGCGCGCCATTTCGAAAATCACCAGCGCGACCTGCGACGGCGATTCGTCCGACGCGCAGCGCGCGCGGATAAAAACCGAAAAGACGCAAATTGTTTTGACCAACCCGGATTCGTTGCACCACCGGATTTTACCCGGGTACCCTAAAAAGTGGACCTCGAGTTTTTGGCACAACTTGGAGTTCCTGGTGTTGGACGAAGCGCACGTCTTGCGAGGGGTTGGGGGGTCGCACGTTGGGAACGTGTTACGAAGAGTACTCAGGGTGTGCCGAGAGTGCGGCAATGAAAACTTGAAGTTCATCGCCACGAGCGCCACGATTGGCAACCCGGGCGAGCACGTGTTCAAACTGACCACCGTGGACCCGGTCGTGATCACGGAATCCGGCGCACCGAGCGGCCCGAAAGGTACATCCCCGCATTGCCCAAATCCTCCCGACTGTTTGACCATACAATACTGACACTTTTCTGGCAAAACTCAAAAGCCATGGTGCTGTGGCAGCCGCCCGCGCTGAAACAGAAAGGACACGGACACGACGCGCAAAACGCGGGTCCGGAACCGTCTGGCGTGGAAAAACGAAACTCGGGCGGTTCGTTCGATGACTCTTTCGACGATCCCTTGATGGACTCGGACTCGCGATTCCAAGAGTCGGACGGAACCGCGCCAATCGCGCGCAAGTCGGCGTACCGGGAAGCCGCCGAGGTCATCGCGACTTTGGTGCGAGCCGGGATTTCGTGTTTGTGCTTTGTCACCGCGCGCGCGTTAACCGAAAGCGTGGTTCGGGACGTGAAGCACTTGCTCGTGAAAAGCGGAGACCAGGTACGGCCTTGGGCCTTTCCCAAATCCAAACACTGTTTGCCGGTTTTCCGCCCGTAGCTACGTACCTTCAGAAGGTAACACACATCACGAAAGACTGACACTTTTCTTTTACCTATCGCAAGGGTTTGGCGCTGCGCGTGGATTCGTACCGCGCCGGGTACGACCAAGCCGAGCGCCGGAACTTGGAGCGCCGGCTTCAACACGGCGAGCTCACCGCGCTTGTCACCACGAGCGCGCTTGAGGCGGGAATCGACGTCGGGGTGCTGGACGCTACGGTGCACGTGGGGGTTCCGGACACCGCGTCGGGGATGTGGCAGCAAGCCGGTCGGGCGGGACGCAGAGGAGGCAGCAGCGTGGCGATCGTGGTGGCGTGCGAACGCCCGTTGGATTCGTATTTTCTGACACGGCCGAAGGAGCTGTGGGCCCGGGCCCCCGAAAACGCCACCTGCGACCCAACCAACACCGCGATTCTGGAACAGCACCTGCCGTGCGCGGCGTACGAGTCTAGTATCGACGTCGCGAAAGACGCGAGGGTGTTTGACGACCTGGTTTCGGCGAGACGCATGCGAGAGGGTGGCAACGTTGGAGTTGGTCACCAGAATCCCCAAAGTGTTTCTGTCGGTACCAAAACCGATGTTGCTGCCGGCACCGCAACCGACGGCGCACCCAAACCAGCTGTGTTCCAAACCCCGTTCCTGCTCGCGCTGCGGCGCGGTCTTTCGGCGACGCGCAGGGAAGACGACGACAACAAGACTACCGATTCCAGTTGGAACGACGGCACGCCTCTTTTAACCATGAACAAGACCACGAAGCGCGTGGAGTGCCGGCAGTTCTTCCGGCCGCACATAGGCGTCTCCCTTCGGGGCGCGAAACGCGACGGCCCCGACTGGGTGGTGCTCGACGTGACAAACGGGAACTCGCTGCGACACGGCGCGGTGGAGATTGAGAAGGTCAACGCGCACGGCGCCGCGAAGCGGATCTACCCGGGGTGTTTGTTTTCCTGCCGAAGAGGGGTTTTCAAAATCCAAAAACTGATCGCTGAGGACCGCGTGGCGCTTTGCGTCCTGGTAACCGAAACAAGTCAAAACAAAACGCACACCACGTCGCCGCTGGTGCGGGTCACGGTGACCCCCCTTTACCCCGACCCGAAGGTACGTGTTGCGCGTTTCACCAAATCCCGCCTCCACGTTTTATCTCTAACGCTGGTGACTGTTCATACCGATTACCCTGACTGTTGTCCATACATCGTCCAATACACGCGGTATACAACACTGACACTTTTTGTGTACGACCAAAGACGGGCGTGCCCCCGCGCCGATCGAAGCTCGTGGGGAACGCGCGCGTCGCCGTGAGTAGCGGCCGCGCGACGGTCACGGAACAAGTCCTGGGGTGCGCGCTGGAGTGCCGCTGGCGGAAACTGGTACGTGTTGTTTTTACCAAATCCGCCACACACTGTGGAGGCCCGAATACGGGCGACTGTTTGCGGAATACACGCGGTCCGAAAGACGTTAACCACTTTTCTTTCCCCATCACAGCTTCTGCACAAACACGAGTACGAAACCCCGCTGGCGTGTACGAAATACGCCACGGATGCCGTGTGGTGGGAGTACCCCCTGGACGTGATTCACAAAATACCCCCCGACCGGTTGAAGGAATCCGCGGCTGGCGTTTTGAACTTGCTCAGTGAGTATTTCCCATTTACAGTACCACATTCCGCCGACTGATCAGCCCGATTACTACGACTGTTTACTCATACACATTACGAGAGACTGACACTTTCTTGTTAATCGTGCCAGTCTCGTTAGTCCCGAGCGCGGCGGCGTGCGACGCGCGCGATATCGGCGGGTGCGTTTTCTGGAAAAGAGAGGCCGGCGTGGACGCGGAAACTGCTGCCGGGGATGGAAACGAGGGCCTGTTGAACCCAGTGCCGAACGACGGTTGCCACGAAATAACCGTCGGTTTGTGTTTGTTCGACGCCACCCCCGACGGCGTCGGGCTGGTCACCGCCGCGTTTGACAAACTGGGTGAGGTTTGGGAAAAAGCCCTGACGTTAGTTCGAACGTGCGCGTGCGAAAAAGGGTGTCCCGGCTGCGTAAACGCGGGGGGAAGACAGCACCAGGAGACGGACAAGAAGTACGCGCGAATCGCCCTGGAGGGGATCACGGGGGCGTGGATGACTTAGTGGCGGATAAACCGGCCACCCTGTGGAGGTGAGACGACGAAAAACGAGGTTGTTTTTGTTTTGAAAACAAATTTGTGAAAAACGTGACAGCTGTCATACAGTCTGGGATACTGCGATCCTCGCCTCGCGCTGTGAGACTGCGTTTACGCTGTGTACCGGTACACACGTATCAGTGTCAGCATCACGCCTTATCGTTCAACTTGAACAGACGTGATGTCGTTCGAATGTCGATCCGACATCACTTCGGCCGCCGCCATGGCCACCGCGGCGCGTTCGTTTTTCGAGTCGCGCGACGCGGACGGGGACGGGCGCATCGGGGTGGATGAGCTCACCGGCGTGTTGTCCGACTTGGGGCTGAAACAGCGCGGTGAAACCGACGTGGACTTCAAGGCGTTGGTCGTTTCCGCGATGCGAGAACACGACACGAGCTTGGACAGGACGCTTTCGTTCGGCGAGTTCGCGTCCATGTACTCGCGCATCACGGGCGTTGCGCTTCCGGACGACCGGCTGGAGGTTCCGGCGGCCTGCCCCGCGATGGGTGGTGGCGATCATTTACCAAAGAAGAGCTTCACTAAGGGCGTACCCAGCCGAGACCCAAACACGGGAGGCATCACGACGTCGCCCGATATGGACTTTTCCTTCGACCCCGGTAAGTATTTGTATTTCCCATCACCACATTCCGCCTCCACGTTTGCGCATACGAGACTGACACTTTCGGTTATTGGTATCAGGGCCCGTGCTCGGCAAAGGCGGGTTCGCCGTGGTGAAGAAAGCGACGCACAAAAGAACCAGGGTTGAGTACGCGGTGAAGATCATCAACGTCACGTCGCAGCCGCTTGGCGATGACGCCATGACGCTGGAGGAAATCGCCGAGGAGGTGCGTTTGACGATGAGTTTTTCGAACGTGGTCAACGCGAACGTGGTCAAGGTTTTCGATTTCTACGTCAGCCCCGGAAATGTGTACGTCGTGATGGAGCTGTTGACCGGGGGTAGCTTGCTTGATGCGCTCACGATCGAGGGGTGCTTCAGCGAACGGAAAGCCGCGGCGGTGCTGCACAAACTTTTCACCGGCCTAGAGTTGATTCACGGCGACGCGATGGCGCACCGCGATTTGAAGCTGGAGAATTTGGTCTTCGCCAGTAAGAGTTTTGAAAAGAATCCGGTGAATCCCAGGCACCAAAAAAAGGTAGTCGACCTGGAGACCCTGCGCATCGCCGATTTCGGCCTCGCCAGGAAGTTCGTTTCCGCGCGACACAGGCTCACCGCTCGATGCGGCACGCCCCAGTACGTCGGTACGTGTTGCGCGTTTCCCAACTTATAGACGACTTGTTTGTCCGTACAACACTGACATTTTGTTTTATTGGTATCACAGCCCCCGAGATCGTGAACGGCGAGCCGTACACGCCCGCGGTTGATATGTGGGCGTGCGGGGTTATTCTGTACGCCACGGTTTTAGGCGAGCTCCCTTTCGATCACCGGGACCAAGCCTCCAGCTTCAGGTTAATAAAAGCGGGAGCGTTCCACTCTCCATCGAAACGCGTGTCCCCCGAGCTCGACGATTTGTTACGCAAACTGCTGCAGGTTGACAAGGTGAAACGGTTCACCGCGGCGGAGGCGCTTGAGCACCCTTTTTTTTGTAAAAACGACGCCGGTGGTCCCTCCGATTCCTTTTCCTTGAAAAAAAACAGTCTCGCGAGTTTCAACGCGTCGTTGGCGAAACACGGCCACTCGCCTGGGGCGAGGGTGGTGCGGGCCGCGGCGAAGCTCGGGGACGAATTACCCACGTTGAGGATTAAGAAGGGCGAATTCCTTATCCGAAAAGGAAACGTGTGTGATGAGATTTACCTGATTAAAAAAGGAACGGTCGCGGTTGAGGTGGTGGTGAACGGCGAAACCGTGGTGGTTGCTACCAGGGGCGTGGACGAGTTCGTGGGGGAAATGGGCGCGGACATCGGGGGCGAAACCGCGAAGATCGTCGAGGACTCGGAAGTTGAGACAGTTTTTACATCCGCGGATTTATTGCAAGGTACGGTTGGGGCGAATGTCTCTCCAGGCGCGCGAACCTCGGAAATTAACGCGTCGTTTGACGGCGTTACGAACTTCAAAAGCCACAAAAACCACAACTCGCCGACGGTGTGGGTGAGCGGGAAACAGAAAATAAACAAGGTTACTTTGTCGCAACCGCACACGGGTTCGAAAAAGGAACCCTCGCGGCGTGAAAGAAACCTTCGCGTCGCGGACGTGCGCGCGTTACAAGACGTCACCGTCGCGGTGATGAACGCGTCGCAAATGCGGTGGCTGCTGGAGCACGACTACGGCGCGGACAGCGAGCTTACGAGCGCGGTGACGGCGAGACGCGCCGAGTTGGAACGCGCGACGAGCCAGGGAATCGAACCCCTGGGTAAGGAGGAGGACAGCAAAACCCGCGTGTCCTTCGCGGAGCACCGTAACCGGGCGTACAGCCCATACTAATATGTGAGGTATTCTGGATGTCAACCAGTGCGGAACGATTTACGCTACTTTTAGCGCAAGGCGACGGTTTCGGGGACCACGGCACCCGCTTGATAGCTTAAATCGGTCCACCCTGGTTGAAACACAGAATGTCGCAGTGGTAGATCTTAACAGTAGTAGCCATCCGTAATAGTATGGACTTTGATACAGAGGTAGTACGGTTACTGTGTAAGATCTATCCATCCGTAATACAAAAGGTACGTCGTATGGTTTATTATGAAGGTTTCCGAGTCAGTCGCGCTTCGTGGTTTTGTGCGACCAGTATGAAGTTACGCTTTCACGCTTTGTCCTCCGCCTTTGGAAGTTTATCCTTCCGCCCTTTCGCCATGTCCAGTTTTCCCTTCGCCAAACCGCGCGTCACCCGTGCGATTCCTTTGAGCACTACTTCCGTCAGTATCCCTAGCCAATCCTTCACCGTGTCGACCACGGCGAACACGACCGCGAGCGCGGACATGCGACCCGCGGTGCCGATGAGCACGGCGATTAGAAAAAAACCCCGCGGTCCGTATTCCACCAGCTTTTTCAAGTGCGAACCGAAAATCACCTTGAGCGCCCGGCGCTTTGTTTTGTCCTCGCGTTGGCGAATCGCTTTCGCGGAGCGGGACTCGGGCCACTCGTTTCGCGTCTTGTCAGAGCTTGAGGAACGAGACGCCGACGATGAAGTCAGCGATCCATCCGAGTGTGACCCCGCACGCTTCGCCTCCAGCGCCGCTCTGCGTACAGTCCACACGTCACGCAACACCGCGGTCATGGTGGCGACCCCCACTCCTCGCAACGGGCGCGCCTCGTCGCTCGCCAAGTACCGCGCCACGTCCACCGAGTTTGCGTCGCTCGCCACTCGGCGCAACGCCGCGCCGTCACTGGAACCCATCAACCGGCCAACCACGTCACGCGAACGCTTCGCAATCAACTGCTTACCAGCGTCCTTGTCTGTGACAACACCGGAGTCAGTATTTGTGACGGAATCTGTTGAGGAAGAACTCGCCGCCGATGCCGCGCTCGCCGCGGTCTCGAACACTTCGTTCAGCAAACTCTCCCCACTCAGCGCCGCCGCGGTGAGCGCGTCCGGCAAGGGTTCACCGAGGGAATATTGGTTGCGGTCGTTCATCGATCCATGTGCAGAGACTTCTGCACTGTGTAGACCCGACTGATCAGTGATGAACTCGAAAGGAACGCCGCCGTCCACGAAATCGACGCCGCCCGATTCGAGTATTCCGGCGTTTGATTCCACCGGTTCGTTTTTAGTGGCGAGCACGCGAGTCGCATCCGCGGATGGATTCTCTGATTGATTCCCCAGACGAGTGTCATCTCCGTTCCCCATCAGCGCCTCGATCCGGTCCCACCGCACACTGTTATCATCCGGGCAAAGAAACGCATCCCGCATCGCGGTTTTCCCAACCGCCGTCGCCGGCGCCATCGCTCTGCGAATCGCGTATGGCAGCGATGCGGCGTCTTTTATTGTAAAATAAAAGTGTCAGTCTTGTATGGGCAAACAGTGTTGGGATTTGGGAAATGCATTACAGTACGTACAGATGTTGAACTCGGGGTCCGCTTTTGCGTTTCACAGAAAAGAGTCAGTATTGTATGGTCAAACAGGGAGGCGGGATTTGGGAAATACAATACGTACCTTTCTGCGCAATGCCTTCCAGCGTCAGAAAAGTCCTGACTAAAAGAACGATGTACGGAGGCGTGAGGAACTTGTACTCGCCGGACATACCGGACAGCCCGGTGGCGAGGGCGCCGAACCGGGTACGGCCTCCCGTTTCTGTGGTTAAGCACTGCTCAATCGCTGATGCCATCTCTTCGGCGCTGCACGGCTGTTCCACCTTTTTGCGTTTCAGTTTTTTTTTCTTCGATGCTTTTTGCGAAGTCCCGTCCTCGTCGACCTTTGAGGATGTTTTCTTTGAGGAATCGCCGTTTCTCGACGTCCCTTCTTCATCTTTTTTTGTTCCGTCGCCACTGCTCGACGTCCCGTCATCGCCCACGACCTCGCCTTCGTGGTCCACGAATACTTTTCGGTAGAACGACTCGGGCGGGCACATCCCGACGTCGCGAAACACGTACGTCAACCCGAGCCAGTCGCCCGCGATCATACACTGGATGCCTTTCGCGAAACCCTCCATGACGAACTCGTCCACGGTGGCGACTAACCCAAAATCCAGAAACACCAACTCACCGGTTCCTTCCTCAAGCAAAATGTTCCCCTCGTGCGGATCCGCGTGCACGAACCCGGTGTACGTGAGCTGCGCCACGCACGCTTCCACCGCCATCTGGCATGATACAAAAGAAAGGGTCAGTCGGTCGTAATGTTCGTAACTTGTATTCCGCAAACAGTGCGTTTGTGATATATTTGTAAGAGAGGCCAGTACTGGTAAGAGTTACCAGTAGTGCACTTCCTTTTAATGAGTGGACGTCAAAGAGGGGCTGTAATCAGGGAGGCGGAACGTGGAGATTGGGAAAGGCCCTTACCTGCGCCATCCGCAGGCGCGTGGGCTGGTCCGCGATTTCGCTGATGTGCCGGCCCTCGATCCACTCCGTGGTCAACACTTTCGCGGTCCCTTCCTTCCCCGTGAATTCACGGTACCAAAACGGCGCCCGCACGAAACCGAGCCAGTCGTGTTTCTTGTTGAAAAGGTCCATGTTCCTCGCTTCGTTTACGTAATCCAGCTCCTTGAAAACCCCCACGCCGACTTCGTCCGCGATGTCGCCCAAGTTGGTTTTGCTTCGCCACGCTTTTTTAAGCGCTGACAGACACAGGCTCCACACGGTCCAGTCAAGCGCGACTTGCCGCAAAACGTTGGGCCGCTGAACCTTCACCGCGACGAAGAAACCGTCCCAGGTTCGGGCTTTGTACACCTTGCGATAGGTAAAACAAAGTGTCAGTCCATTTGTTGGCCGTGTATTGGACGATGTGTGGACATCAGTCAGGGTAATCGGTATGTGTATTGGACGATGTATGGACAACAGTCACCGGCCATCGGTCCGAACAGTCACAGGCGCGTTAGAGGTAAAACGGGCGGTGTGTCGGATTTGGGAAAGGACCAAGGCCGTACCTGCCCGAGCGACGCGGCGGCGATCGGGGTGTCGGTCATGAACTGGAAAAGAGGTTTCGTTGTTGGATCCGCGCAGAACTGCGTGGATACGTGCCCGGGGGCTAGGGGTCCGTCAAACCCCAAATCCTCCGCGATCGTGGCCCACGCGATTTCGTCTGGGAACGGCTTGTTCGCGTTTTGCAGCAGTTTCAGCGCATCCGCGGCTTCGTCGCCGATCAAGTCGCTTCGCTGCGAAAGGGTTTGCCCGATCTTCACAAACACCGGACCTAGGTTGGACAACGCGTCGCGCAGCGCCACGCCCCGGGTTCGATCCTGGAGGTTTGGGATGTTTTCCTCGGACCTCCACAGGCGTAACAAGGTCACGCCGACGCGCATCACGGTGGCAAGCCGGCGCGCGACTTGCCCCGGTCTCCTTTTGAAAAACGCTCGCAGCTTTTCTTTACTGAACGCGCCGCGAAGCGAATCGTACGGGTCGAGTTTGGTTCGTTTCTTTTGTTTTGTTTTGTTGGACGCGTCGGCTCTCTTTGAAGTACTCGCTGCAGTACTCGCACTACTTGTATCCGCAGCCCTCTTACCCCGCAAACCCCCGGTCGCAACCTTCCTCGATTGTAACAAATGCAACAACGATTTACCCTTGTTCTTCCACTGCGCTTTCTTCAGTTCCCCGCTCCGGTCCAGCGTTTTCGTTTGCAGTAAAAGCGCCTCGTCCGGAAAACGCGGCGCCCGCAAACCGCGCGCTCTCCTCAAAAAGTCGCGCACGCGCTCGCGCACGCGCTCGCGCTTGCGTTTTCGGTGTGGCGTGAGGGTAGTGCTTGAGGTAGACGTGGTTCCGTGCTTGCTAAAATGCGTATCCGTTGTGTGCGCGTGGAAAGACACGGCCGGCCGGTCGTCCGCGCTTTCGTGAACCTCAAGTTTGTCCGCGCTTTTTTCCGCGGTGTCGCCGTCGTAGTCGTCGTCATCGTCATTTTGCAAATCACCAGCCTCAATCGCTAAGCGTTCGCTGAGCACCTGTGCGGCGTACAACGCGCGTTCCGCGTTGTCCAGTTTCGACGAAGAGCTCGTCTCGGAGTGGGTGCCGTCCGGAACGGAATCGCGATGGAATGCGTTCACCACGCCCGAGGCCCGTCCGGGTGTCGCCTCGCGCGACCGGCCCCATCGTTGGGGAATCGCTTGTCGACGCCCGTCGGTTCTTCCTCGATTCTTTCTCGACGACGACGACGCGACGACCACAACGTGTCGTGTGGCGTCCACGAACCTCGGCGCGTGTTTTGCCGTCGCAACGGGCGCCTCCCACACCGATGTCCACATCCGGGGTCCGCAACCGCGACGCGCCGCGGAGTGGACGTCACCGAAGCGGGTGTTCTTGGATAACGGCAGGAGTGACGAGGAAATGAAAGTTGGATTCGAAAAACGAATCATCAGATTCCAAAAAACGTTTCTTCAAAAAAACACAAGAGACAGAAGCGAGAGAGCTCACCAGGGAGGGAATGCTGTTTGACTCTCCGTGACCAAGGAAGAGGAAAGCGAGGCTCGTACGTGGTGACTCCGTGTTCATCACCCTGCCACACACAGAAGCTGTACGAATAATAACCCAAGACCTTTCAGTAAAAGTACGCACTGACAAAATCAAACAAACTCTCCCCGGTCACGCCGCGCACGCGCACCGTCCGTCCGCGCATCCCGACCAGCCTTGACCGTTACCCTGACTCGGCGAGGGCCCTGGCGAGTCCACGAAGGGCGATGCGTCCTGTGATATGTCGTCCGTGTCGTCGTCTTCCTCTTTTTCTTCTTTTTCTTTTTCGTCGTCGCCTCCAAAGCACAGCTCCGGAACCTTACGATAGGTAAAAGAAAGTGTCAGTCTGTATGGGAACACGCAGAGGCGGGATTTGGGAAAGATGAGCCCAACACGTACCTCCTCGAACCCGCGGTTGCCGTACTCCAAACACAGGTTTTGGTACCACGTATCGCGCATCACGGAGCGCAGACACGGGTTTATCGTGTCCACAAGATTGCTGCCTTTCTTGGTCATCGCAAGCGTGGTGCCGTTGAGTTGGTAATCAAGCAACCCGGTGTGGATCCAGGCGTACTTCGTACCCAAACCATCGTACAGGCTAGGGTCGCACCCGGAGTGCGTACAGTCTTTCCGGTCGCTGACGATGGACTGGTACACGAAAAGCACGTCGGCGTCGCCGTCCAAGAGCTTTCGCATCGCCGCTGTTTTTGTGAACGAAAAGTGGTTAACATCTTTTGTGATGTGGCCTGAGTAAACAGTCGGGCGTAATCGGGCCGAACAGCGTTGGGATTATTTGGGAAAGCCCCGAGGCCGTACCGTCGGGGCCCCCGAACGGGTCGTTCGCGGTGAGCACGATGAAGCCGTCCTGCGGGGAGGCGTTGTATCGTTTTTTTGTACAAGGGTTTGTGGATTCGCCCAGCGACGACCCGTCCGTGGCCCAGCCGCCCACGACGGCGACGATCTTGGAGTTTTGCCAGAAAAGTGTCAGTCATGTATGGTCAAACAGTCGGAGGGATTTAGGAAATGCAATTACGTACCTTGTCGCTCAAATCGGAAGACGGAGTCACGACCGGCGCGCCCGTGTCCGGGTCCAGTCGCGTTAAAATGCCCGCCGGTCGCGGTTTGCTTACCGCGTCGCTGAAGGCGACGCCTAGTCTTCTGCGCGCGGTGTCGCTGTACGCTAAACACCCGTCGACATGGCCCGCGCTGAGCCCGGGACCGGGGTACCCGCCGCTGGTCCAGCAGTCCTGGGTGTCCGAAAGCACGAACTCGCATCGCAGGGAACAAACCGCGCACGCCGCTGACGCGAGGTCCACAGTGAAGCCGGACGGTTTGCCCGATTGAAGAGGCGCACCGCCGCCGTCCTTGTCGGCGCGCGTAGTGGTGTACTCTGGTAGGGTGAAAAAACGTGTCAGTCGTCTAGGAGTGGTAAGACTGTCTTTACACCGCCGTACTCCATACGCCGCAGTAAACAGTCCGGAAGAAGGGATACGGTTTTTAGACAGTCCACGTACCGTGCGGCTCGTAGTTCCCCGTGATGGCCCAGAGGATGGTTCGGTCCGAGTTCCAGGTTTTTTGCGCGGCGGCGGAAAGCTTCGGGTCGGGAGGCGGCAGCACTGTGTTGCCCGCGGGGACGGTTTGGATGGCGGCTTGCGCGGACACCGCTTTGGCTGGACTTTTGGTTTTTCGGCCACCAGCGCTGGCACTACGTATGCTGACCAACACCACCGCGACGCGCAGGACGGTGCCGAGAAACCATGAGGCGAGGGGAGCTTTGCGTGGGCGCCGAGGGCGATCGTGGTGGGTGGTTGTCATCGCGGGTAGGGCGAAGAAGGCGACGGCGAGAACGCGAGCTTGGCTGTGCAGTCCGACACCGCCGTCCGAGGGTAAAACGTGGGAACAGAAAATCTTGAAAGAATCTTCTCCTGGGACAAGCCGAAACCAAAAGACGAGACTCGTCGTGTGGCTTCCGCCTTCGTGGCGACGCACGCACAGAACGACGAGCGTTCCGTGGACGTCCGCGTTTCGCAAGCATCCCGCGCAGCCGTTCGCGTAGCACTCGAGATGTTCGCCGCGATGCGACGCTCGGTGGTCATCGCCCTTGTTCTTTTCTGGTGCGTGCCTGAGTTGCTTGGTTCCAGCAACAACCTCGTTTCCGCGCAAAGACCTGCGGCGGGACGCGGCGGTGGTGCAGGCGGCGCCGCGGGCGGTCAAAGCGGCTCGGCAGGTTCGAGCAGGAGTGCGTATTCCGGAGGCGGCGCGAGCGCTTCACGTGGCGCGAGCGCTTCACGCGGCGCGAGCGCCACTCGCGGCGCCTCGCAAACACAGGGTGGCTACCAAACCCAGGGTGGCTACCAAACCCAGGGTGGCTACGCCGGCCGAACAGGTGGCGTGGGATACGGCGGTGTTCGCACGCAAACCCCAGCCGTCGCGTCTCAACGAGGTGGTCCCCGCACAGCATTGCCTTCCACGACGCAACGCCCTGTTGTGTCCCAACGAGGTGGTCCTCGCACGGTGCCTTCCGCGACGCAACGTTCTGGTTCGGCACGACGTTCGGTGACTCCAGTCGCCGCACTGGCGCGAGACGCACCGCGAACGGCGCCCGCGGTAGCCGCCTCGAGAACCGCCAACGCGGGCTCCGCTGCTACTAACTCCGCCGTACCTTCTGCACGAGGCGGTCCAAGAACCACCGTCGGGGACGGGTCCACGGGGACGGGGAGAGTCACGGGGAGAGACGTCTCGGGAACGACCCCTAACGACCCCACCACCCTTCCCAACGAACGCGAATCCACCGTCCGCAATCCGAGCACGATCGTCAACAAGGCGCTCGGGGACACCAACGCGCGGCTCGATGGCTTGCAAACCAGCGTGGATGACGCGCTTAGAGACCGGGATTTACAAAACGACTACGGGGGCGGCGGGTTCGGTGTGGGCGTTGGCGTTGGGTACGGCGCGGGGTACTACGACGGAGGAGGGTACTATGATGGGTTTGGAGGTCAGGGGTTAGGATACGGCGGGGGTATAAACGCCTGGTCCACGTTTCCCGACCCTTGTTGCATGTCCGGCATCGCCTCCGCGTCCGCGTACTGCGGTCTCGGCGGCATCGGCGGTTTCGGTGTGGGCACGCAGATGCCTTGTTGCGTCGGGGGCGGTGAGTTTGTATTTCACCAAATCCCTCCGACTGTTTGCCCATATAATGTACATTACTGACATTTCTTTTTTTACAATTACAGGGTCCTACCTGTGCGACGCCGCGTTCATCGAAAAGCAAGCCGTGGTGGACCGCGAATACCCGGAGCCTTGCTGTTCCAGCGGGGTCGCGATTCGCGGGCAGTTCTGCGGGTCGCAGTACGAGCAAAGTGGGTCGTTCCCATGCTGCGCGAACGGCGAGTACGTCTGCGCGCCGAATTCGGGCGCGGAGGTACGTATTGGGGCTTTCCCAAATCCAAACACTGTTTACCCGTACAAGACTGACACTTTTCGTTCACAATCACAGGTGAAGAACGCGAGGGCATTGGAAACGCAAGACGCGCAACCGGCGCCGGTGGAAGCGGTGAGGCCGCACGGAAAACCCGACCCTCCTCCCGACGGACGTCTACGTGTCAACATCACGTCCGCGTTGCTTGACGGTACGTGGGTTGCCCGTGCTGAGGATGATCTGAACGGTGACTCTGGCGACGACGACGACGTCTGTGTTTTGAGCGTTTGCATGGACGACGTCTCGGGAACAATCAACGCGACCCCGAACTCTACTAACGCGACTGTCACGAAACGTGAGTCGCGTAAAAGGTGTCGCGTGGAACTTGTATCGGGCAAGAGGGTCACGCCTACCTCGAACGCGATAGCGCTAGCGTTCGAGAACATAGACACGGGCGAGGTGCGCGTGCGCACCGGGTACGTGCGCCTGCTCACGACAAACGCGAGTGGCGAGAAGACCGACGCGACCGAAAACGAAAACGCCGTATCCATCGCCATCGCGTGGGAACCGGATTCGTCGGACACGGACGGGTTAGAAGCCGAGGAAGGGGCGTACGTGCCGGTGTGGGTGAAAATGTAGATCATGTCCGACTTTGTGTACCCGGTGACTTTGAAAGAGCGGAAGAGAGCCGAGCAGCCGAGGGAAGAAGGAAAGGAAATGATAATTGTAATCTCCGCATTTTCTTTTTCAACTTTTTCCTTTCGGCACAATAAAAACCGCGCTTCCATTGTTGGCACCCTTCAAAACTCCCCGCGCGCAGCTCACACCACCATGTCCCCTACCCCCCCGCTTCCCGAAGAGTGCGTGAAACACCCTGGCTATGGGTACTGCTTCCAACAGTGCATTTGCACCTGCTACGACGTCGTCCCATCCACTGACCCGGAAAAGGACGACGACGAAGTCTTACACGAAACGTGCGTGTGCGGTCATCGAACGCACGACATCGACGCCAACGTCTGTCCGACCAGTGGGTGCGGGACTTGCACTATGGAATCGTGTGCACCTTGCGGCGGACTCGCGCCTAAATGGTGCTTCGACATACACTTCGGAACGTGCAGCGCCAACTGCGCTATCCTCTCACCAGAACAGATGGGTCCGATGTCGCCCTCAGGAATTGGAGAGTGCCCGATTTGTTTCGAGACCAAACCGCTGCACAAGCTCGAGGTTTGCGGCCACGATTTTTGCGCTCCGTGCCGCGGGGAGTGCACCGACGTGTACCGCCACCCGTGGGCGGACAATCGGTGCAGCCTTTGCAGGCAAGAGAACGTGTGCGGCGAGGAACGTGCATGGGGGCTGGGAAGGGCGTGAAACTTCGCGAGCGTTTTTTAGCGACAGTTTTGAAATTAATAAAAAACTCGGCTGGAAGTGATTTTCTTCGAGGTAGTAGATCTGAGCAGACGGCCAAGCGCAGGTCGCGTGCGGTTGTCCTCGCGGTATCGTCTGCGGATGAAGCGCGGTAAGCCCGCGGAGAGCACGCCGAAGAAAGCGGCGAGGCCCATCACTTCGTTTTTCTTCAAGCAACCGTCACCGTCCGCGAACCGAACCACCGCGGAACCAGAAGTCGTTGTTGTTGATGACGACGACGCAACCACGACGACCCCCGGTGCGAAACGTCGACGCGCGGGCGATACCGAAACGACGACTTGCGTGACCCAGAAACCAGACACTCCGAGTGTTGCTGAACATGATGTTACCCTCGTTGGCGACGTCGGTCCCCGCCGGGACCGGGACCCCGCTGCTTCCGCCGAGGCACTGAAACACATCCGCCCATCGCTCCCCGACCTGCACGATCGGTTCCTCGCGAAACTGGCGTTGGACCATCTGCGCGACGACGGCACGGACGAAGAGGGAAACGCTTCAAGGGGAACGGGCCCGGGCCCCGGCGAGGCTGGCAGTGGTTCGAGGGATGCCGGTGGCGATACGCGGGGTGGTGCGGTGACTCCTGGCGATGGTGATACTCCGGAGGGAGATACGACGACGTATACGACGACTCGAGGGTCCACCCGACCCGGCGCCAAGTCTCGGAGTGACCAATCTGATGCCGGCGGGTCCAAAAAACTCACGCCCCTGGAGGAGCAAGTGAAGCAGCACAAAAAGGACCACCCCGGAGTGTTGCTTTTAATCGAAGTCGGGTACAAGTTCCACTTTTACGGCCAGGACGCGAGGATTGCGAGCAAAGTGCTGAACATATTCGCCTACCAAAGCCGAGCCTTTTTAACCGCGTCCGTGCCCGTGCAGCGCCTGCACGTGTACGTGCGCCGGCTCGTGGACGCCGGGCACAAAGTGGGGGTGATTCGGCAAACCGAAACCGCGGCGCTGAAAGCGGCTGGGGAGAGCGACACCGGTAGCAAATCCGGCTTGTTCCAACGCAAACTAGTGGGGCTGTACACCAAAAGCACGTTGGAAGGTACGGCCTTTCCCGACCCAAATCCCTCCGACTGTTTACCGCCCCTCTGTGACTGTTTGAAGGCACTACCGGTAACATTTACCAGTACTACTGCAACTGCTACATACGTCACAAGTGCACTGTCTGCCCATACAGTACACCCATACTCAAGACTCAAGACTGACACTTCCTTTTATTCATCGGAAGCGGGCGTCGCTGTTACCGAAAACGGCGGCACCAACGACCAAGGCGAATCGTTCGGGGCCGGCGCCGACGCGGGACCTCGCAACTCGTACCTACTCGTGGTGTGCGAGGCAGAGGTGGTGGGGGAAGGTGGTGATACCGTATGGAGTGATCCTTCCACGACGCAAGTCCCCGGTTCAATCCCTGGCCAGGGCGGGCGGGGACAAAAACCGCGCGTGCGAATCGGCGTCGCCGCGGTGGACTGCGGAACGGGCGACGTCGCGCACTGCGACTTCACCGAAACCACGGACCAGCGGCACGGCTTGGAATCGCGGTTGCTTTCCATCGCGCCCGCGGAGGTTTTGCTAGTCGAGCCGGTGTCAAGCGCCACGAAACGGTTGATACACGCGATGTTCGGGGACGGGGGCGGCGGCGGGGTTCGGGTGGAGGTGATTGACGAGACCTCGGGGTACAAAAATGGGGGCGCGCTTGAAGCGGTTACTAAAACGGTGCGGGAAGCGTCTCTTGAGAAACCATCACCTACCGGCGAAAAGGAGTATACTCAACGGATTGAACCCGGTACCTCGGGCGGTACCTCGGAGCACCACGGTTCCTCGCAAGCCCTACCTCCGCAAGAAGCCCTACTCAGTACCCTGCAACGCCTACCCCCCCAAACCCTAAGAGCCACCGCGGTTGCGTTCGACTGGCTCAGCCAGTTCGGCCTGGCGGGCGTAGCGACGCTGCTCGGCACGCGGTCGTTCCGGCCGATGTCCCTGGCCTCTGGGGAAATGCGCCTCTCTCCGAACGTGATTCGGCAACTGGAGCTGTTGAGAAGCAGCGACGACACGTACAAGGGATCGCTGTTGTGGCTGCTGAGCGCGAACGCGGTGACGGCGCAGGGCGGACGGGCGCTTCGGCGGTGGGTGGTGGGTCCGCTCACCGACACAAACGAGATTCGGGCCCGGCTCTGTGCCGTCGCGGAGCTCCGGGACGCCGCTGAGCCGGCGATGGGCGGTGCGCTACAGGACTTGGGGGAGGCGCTTACGTCGTGCTATTCCCCGAAAACAGGATGGGACGCCGAGCGGGTGCGTTTGTGTTTCACCAAATCCCGCCGACTGTTTACCCATACAAGACTGACACTTTTTTTTTACAAGCACAGTACCTCGCGCGCGTTTTCCACGGAACCGCCACGCCCGCCGAGCTTGTCAACGCGCTTTGCGCGGTTAAAAGTTTCGCGAACTCGATTCACGGCATGGCGGCTGGGTCTGGCACGAAAAGCAAAAACAACACATCATCTCAACAAACCGAATCCACCAACGTTGACCGCCTCGCCACGTCGCCCATGCTCGTACATCTTCTGTGCGAAGCGAGCGACCCGGCCGTGGTGCACCTGTGCGAAACCTTGCTCGCGGCGGTGGACTTGGAGTGCGTCCAGCACGGCAAAGCGACCCCCGCCACGGCGTTGCGGCCCGATCCGGTGCAGTTTCCCGAGCTTGAAGTAACAAGATCGGGGGTGGAGGTCGCGGTTCGGGCGATGGACGACTTGCTGCCCGTGCTACGTGAGCAACTCGTTAGCGGAAGCGACGGTGGAGGAGCTGGCACTTCTGAGGGAACAAAAGGCAAAGGAACGAAAGGCAAAGGCGTCGTTTTGGGCACGGGAACTAAAAAGCACCTCCTTCCCGCCACCCTGGTCTACGTCACCGTCGCGCTCGTGGAGTTCCTAATAGAGCTCTCCGACTCGTTCCAAAACGTCCCGCACGACTGGGTCCGCGTGAGCACGAACAAAAGCAAAAAGGTTATCCGGTACCACCCCCCCGCGGTGGTGGAGAAAGCGCGCGCGCTGGAGCGCGCGCGCGAAAGGCATGTCACGAAGTGCGCGGCGGCGTGGGTCTCCTTCCTGAAGGTACAATGCGCTGGTAACTTCCTTGCGTTGCGCGCCGCGGTGAGGGCCGCGGCTGGGCTGGACGCGCTGTGTTCGCTCGCCAGTCTCGGCAGGCAGGACGGGTACTGCGCTCCCGAGTTCGTGCACGGCGACGACGAAGGAGGGTTAAACGAATCCTCAAAGGAATTTGGCAAAGGAGGGTTAAATGAATCCTCAAAGGAAGTGAGCAAAGACGCCAGCCACGATTCACCCTCAACCAACGCATCGTTGCTCGAGATCACGCAAGGCAGGCACCCGATTCTGGACGCGACGCTTGTAGGCGGCCAAAGGGTGGTGCCGAACTCGTTGCGGTTGGGCGGTGGTACGTATTTCCCATTTACCACATTCCGCCTCCCTGATTGCCCATACAAGACTGACACTTTTTTTTACAATCTCAGGCGAAAACCAAAAAAAGGCGCTCTGCATCACCGGCCCGAACATGGGCGGCAAATCCGTGTTTGTCCGGCAAACCGCGCTGCTCGTTTTGATGGCGCAGATCGGCTCTTTTGTTCCCGCGGTCGCCATGCGGCTCACCGCATTCAACGGCGTGCACACCAGGATGGGCGCCAGCGACAACCTCGCCACAGGGTCCTCGACGTTTCTGGAGGAGATGGCGGAGTGCGCTGGGATTCTCGCCGCGGTCAAAACCGAGGCGAAGGTACGTATTTCCCAACCCAGATCCCGCCGACTGTTTGCCCATACAAGACTGACACTTTCTTTTATTTATCTCAGTCCCTCGTCGTCCTGGACGAACTCGGCAGAGGCACGTCGACGCACGACGGCGTCGCCGTGGCGTACGCAACGCTGGAGCACCTGCTGAGTGCTCAAAACAAAAACGCCCTGACCCTGTTCGTCACGCACTACCCGAACGTCGCAAGGGACGTCACCGCGAATCACCCCACGAAGTGCGGCGCCGCGTTCACGGCGTACGCGGAGAAAAAGAAAGCGGTACGAAAAAACTCGAAAGGAAAAGACGGGGGGGAGGGCGCTGAAAAGGACGCTCCCGAGGACTCTGAAAAGGACTCTGAAAAAAACTCGCCCGTGGTCGAGATCGACTTCCTGTACCACATCACCCCCGGGGTGGCGCACCGAAGCTTCGGGTTGAACGTGGCGCGCATGGCGGGCGTGCCGGTGAGCGTTTTGGGGGCGGCGGCGAAAAAGGCGAGCGAGCTGGAGCGGTTGACGGCGACGCGCGCGGCGAGGTTGGAAATCGCGTCGGGGGGGAACGTCTCTTGGGAAGTCGCGGCGGATACCACCGGGAAGGTGATGAGCCGGGTGGTGACCGCGCTTAAGGACGCGAGGGATGTGCATGACCTGGGGGCGATTCAGACCGAAGTGCGCGCATGGTACGGCACGTGAAGGGCACGAGTCGTGGGATGCGCGCTGGCGGTACAATAGCTTTTCTGGAGAATAGGACGACGTTTTTGTGTGAGCACGAGATTTTCGTGTTTCGACGAGTAACCGAGTACGGCTGTAAACGCGGGGGGGCTTTGTTTGTTGCGATTTTTTGTCCCGAATCCCCGCACCGCACACGCGCTCGTGGGATTCCGGAAGGGACAACCCGTAAACGTCGCCCCCCCGGGTCGAGGAAGCGGCGACGCGAGAAGCGTCGTTTTTGGTTTTTGGTGATTGTCGTTCATTGATTTTTTAATTTTTTCGACGCCTGATCTGAAATCAAACAATCAGTACGTCGCTTACCCTTCACTCGTGTGTCCTTAGAACAGCGCGCTGCCCTTGAAGGTTTCCACTAAAATGAGCGACGCGACGCCGACCATCGCAGCTCTTCCGTTGAGTTGCTCGACTTCCGGTGAGAACTTCTTTCGCATCTCCGCGCTCCACGGCCCGCCTTTGAACACCTCTCGCCACGTCCGCGAACTCTCCATGGTGAACGGGTTCGCGGTGTACCCTTCGTTCGAGGAAAACGACGGCACAAGACTGGCGAACGCCCAGAGCTGGATTTGCGCGGCGAAGATCCCGAAGTTCGTGTGTAGTTGCTCGGTGAAGGACTCTCCCGTCGCGATTTCTTGGACAAGGCACGTCAGGAAGCCCAGCATCGCTAGCCTTCCGTTGATGACTTCGGGCGCCCATCCCTCGAACGAAAGAATCTGTTGCGGCGTCTGCACCGCGGCGGGCGCGCTCCACGGCGGAAAAAGCACCTGGTCTATTTCGTGAACCGTGAGGTTCCCGATTCGCGTGTCCGCCTTAATGATTTGCGCGCCGTTCACCGTGGTGCCCACGATGTCAAGCCTGAACCGCGGGTTCAGCGTGGTCACCTCGCCATCCACAAGATCGGACGCAAGCACCGTGCCTTCCACGACGTGGTACGTCAAGATGTCACCAAGCGACTCGAGGGTAAGCACCTCTTCCTTGGAAAGCGCCAGGTCCTCGCACGTCTTGGCGAACGCGGCGTCCGTGGGGGCGAACACGGTCAGGGGTTTGTCCCCGGTCAGCGCACTCAACAGCTCCGCCTTCACAACCGCCGCGCTGAGCACGCTGAGGTTGTCCCCGAGCACCGCCCCGGTGGCGACGACCCCGGGTTGGGCGGTCACCGCGTGGCGGCGCGCGCCAAGGCCGCGGCGCTGACCGCATCTTCCAGACGCGACGGGTGCGGCGCGAGGAACGGGCGCGGTGACAGACATCATGTTTGCGTGCGGACGTGCGGCTGGGCGAGTGTGAGGGAGGATGGAACGCGCCGATCTTATCGGCATTCAGGCAAAATAAAACAAGAGGACCGACAGGAAGAGGTGCTGGGAAAAAATTACCAAAGCGTCCCTGTTCTTTACATTACATCCTAAGCATTCGTCCCGTCGTACCCCTCATCTTCCCGACACCAACATTCCTACACATTCCAAACATTCAAACGCGCGTTGAGTACGGAACCCAGGGCTCAGCAGCACCCTCCCTTCCTCGATCCCTGCGCTCCGTCCACGTCGACGACGTCGGGGAGGTAGATTTCCTCCTCGGCTTCGTTTTTTAAGGCGTTCCTCGCGATGCACTGGAACGCCGCTTCCACGTTCGTGTCTTCCTTCGCGCTGGTTTCGAAATACGGAATCGCGCCCTTGGACGTGCACCAGGATTTGGCTTTCTTTTCCGACACCACTCGCGCCTGGCCTCCGTCTATGTCGACTTTGTTCCCCAGCGTGACGAAGGGGAACGAATCGGGGTCGTTCGGCGAGGCTTGAATGAGAAACTCGTCCTGGCACGATTAACAAGAAAGGGTCAGGGAGGTCGTGATGTGTAGGAACTTGTATATCCGGGATTGGGAAGGGCATAGGGGTGTGACCTCTGGTAAATTGACACAGTACTGTGTATTTTTACCACAGTACTGGTAAGAGTCACCAGTAGTATATTTCCTTTTAATGAGTGGACGTCAAGCAGGGGCTGTGATCAGGGAGGCGGAACGCGGTGAGTGGGAAAGGAACTTACCCTCCAGTTTTCCAAATTCTCAAATGTCTTTGCGGTGTTCACGTCGTAGCAAAGCACGCAGCAATCCGCGCCTCGGTAGAACGCCACGCCCAAACTCTGAAACCGCTCCTGCCCCGCGGTGTCCCAGATCTGCATCGTGACTAGCCGGTCATCAACCTGGACTTCTTTCGTTAAGAAATCCGCCCCGATCGTCGCTTTGTACTGCTTCGAGAACTTGCGCGTCACATACTGGTTCATCAAAGATGTCTTGCCGACGCTGCGAGTGTAGGGAGAGGACATATAGGAATCGTATACAGTCAGGAATCGTATGCGTGTCAGTCACCGGGAGTGGATCGCCGCCAGGGTCGAGTACCCCTGATTCCCGAGTCAGACCGTTCGGGGTGTTGCTTTGGCCGGGTCGCGGGTCGAGTTTTGATGGGCAAAAAGTAGAACAAAAAAAAACAGACAGAAGAAGATCTCGCAATCGTCCTCTTCCACGCGCTCGGTGTGTGCGTCGTCGTGTCGCGTCTCGACCCTGTTGTCGGAAACGCGGCTTCGCCCGAAAAACACGGTGTGTTACGTTCGCGACGCGACCGCGTGTGCGGTTTGTCACGACGCAGGTTTGACGCGTTTGGAACGCGGGTAGGCCCACCCGCGATCAGGGTCGAACGCCAACATTGGACAAGAGGTGGTGGTGTTACTCCGTTCAAGCTCATAGTCGTTTCGCGGAGCGTTTGAAGATTGAACGGGTGTTCGGTTGGGCACAAAAAACCTCACGTACCCGGAGTCGCCCAAGATGATCACCTTCAGCAGGGTGCGCTTGCGGGACGCCATGGTGGTGGGGAGCGCTCCAGACGACGCGGGCGTGAAGGAGAAGTGCGGGGGTGGCGCGAGAGATGCCAAGAAAACGAGAACGAATTCGGCGAAAAAATAGACCCATAACCTTTTTGCGGCCACTCGAAAAATATACACCACGCCAGGCAGCCGCCGACCCAAAAAGTGTCTCGCTTGTTCCGATGGCTCCATTGGCGTCGCCCCCCACCGTCCCCCCCTCGGTCGGACCGCGTCTCCGTCCCCCCCCGGAGGTGTGTCCTCCTGCTCCGTGTTGATACCTACCGTTTCGTCCTTTCAAAAAGAAATTCCCAATGGCGCCACTCGAGCTTCTTTGCCGCGGCGGAGATCCGCGCGCCATGAAGGGCTTCATCGCGGCTGCGCTTGCTGGCGTCGAGGTGACGTTCGCGCCGCTAAGCGCGTCTGCCGCGAACGGCTCTGCGATCCGCTATGGCGAGCTCACGGACGCGAACGCCATTGCGCGGTTTCTTCTGTCCCAAGGGGGGTGCGAATCCGAAACGATGGTGCCACGGACCGGCCAAACGCGGTGGGCGGTGGAGCGGTGGGTGGAGTGGGAAGCATCCACGCTAGCGCCGGCGGTCGCGCTGGCGTGCGCGAGTAAGGACCCCACTGCTTTGACCGCTTTGCTTTCTGACTCATTAAAGGTGCGACTCGCCGAGGTGGGCTTTGACGGGTCGCAATTCACCTCACTCGCGGGTAAAAACGTTTTTCAGCCGACCCTGGCGGACGTCGCCATCTTTGCGTCGCTGTACGCGGTGCTCGGCGAAAACGGCGCCGCCGGGGTAGTGACCGTTTCGGCGCCTGACTCGTCTGTCACAACAATCACGAAATGGTTCAACCTCCTTACCACAAACGAGCGTGTCAAGCAAGGCCTCGGCGACTCGAAAGCCTCCCCTCTCACCGCGTGCGCGTCGTGCGCGCTTGACGGGAACGCGCTGAAGGTACGCGTTGCATTTCCCAAATCCCGCCGACTGTTTACAGCCCCCTGTCGAGTGCACTACTCGTGATGTATGTAGCATTGCCAGTACAGTAACACTTACCAGTACTGGCAATTCTTACAAATACATCACAAGTGCGCTGTTTGCCCATAAAGGCTACTTGTACACTCAAGACTCGGGACTGACGCTTTCTTTTCTTCATCGCAAGCTTCGCGCCGCGGTCACCGCCGTGCTGTCGGACCCTTGCGACGAGACCTTCTCGATCACCACCGCGATCAACTACGCCAACGGCGCGCCGCACATGGGGCACGCGTACGAAGCCGTTTCCTCGGACGTCATCGCGCGGTACCACCGGGCGTACGGCCGCAAGGTGTTGTTTCAAACCGGGAGCGACGAGCACGGGCAGAAAATCGCGGAGGCGGCGGAGGTGGCGGGGTGCGCGCCGATTGATTTGTGCGACAAGCACGTCCTCTTGTTCCAGACCTTGAACGAAAAGATTCAGATATCGAACGACGTGTACAACCGGACCACGAGCGACGCGCACAAAAAGGCGTGCGCCGCGTTGTTCAAGAGGTCCAAGGACGCCGGGGACATTTACTTGGACACGTACGAGGGGTGGTACAACGTGCGCGAAGAGACTTTCGTTACCGAAAACGACGCGGCGTTGAGCGAGTACAAAGACCCGGTGAGCGGTTTGCCGCTGAAAAAGATGAGCGAGGCTTCGTATTTCTTCGCGCAAAGTAAGTACCAGGACCGGCTGGTGAAACACATCGAGACGAACCCCGAGTTCATCCAACCCACGCGGCGGCGTAACGAGATTCTGGTGCGGTTAAGGGAAGACAAGCTTCGCGATTTGTCCGTGTCGCGCACCACGTTCGACTGGGGAATCCCCGTCCCAGACGCACCAGGGCACGTCCTTTACGTATGGTTCGACGCGCTTACGAACTACCTAACAGGGACGGGGTGGCCCGACGTGCCTTGCGACGAAACGCCCGATTCCAAAAAAAAAGAAAATAAAAACGCCTTCTGGCCCGCGGACGTGCACATCATAGGCAAGGACATCATCTGGTTCCACTGCGTGATTTGGCCTTGTATGCTTTGGAGCGCGGGTTTGCCTTTGCCGAAAACGGTTTTCGGGCACGGCTTTGTGATGGCGGGGGACGGACAGAAGATGTCCAAGAGTATCGGCAACGTGGTGGATCCGCTCGTGCAGTTGGAGAAATACTCAAGCGACACGTTTCGGTACTACTTAATGCGCGGCGGCGTGTACGGCAGCGACATCCCGTTTTCGGAACAAGCGCTGGTGCTGACGCACAACAGCGACCTGGCTGACGTTTTAGGGAACCTGGTGCACCGGGCGACGAACTTGTGTTTGAAGAACTGCGACGGGAAGGTCCCGGACGCGTTAGGAACGGCTTCCGTCGTGGACGTCCCGCTTTTGCGAGCGCAGACCGAGATGGCGTTCACCGGCTTCAAAACACACGAAGCCTGTGAGCTCGCGATAAACGCGGTGAAGGACACGAACAAGTTCCTCACGGAAAGCGCGCCGTGGGCGGTGAAGGGCGACGGGGCTGAGTTGAAAAAGGTACGGCCTTGCGCCTTTCCCAAATCCAGGCACACTGTTTTACCGAAGCTGGTGACTGTTGTCCATACATCGCGATATACATCTGACACTTTTCTTTTCCAAAAAAGGCGCAAATCATTCGCGCGACTCTGGAAGCCGCGTACGTCGCCGCGCACTTTTTGTCGCCGTTGATCCCGCGCGCCGCGGCGGCGATTTTCGAAAAACTCAACACACCGCCCGTGCCCATCTGGAGGCTTAAAAACGGCCAGAACCTAACACCGGGCACGCCCGTGCAGGTTGGCGACATACTCTTCGCGAAGCACGACGCGGAGGGGGAGGTTGGAGGAGGTGGGGAAAAAAAATCGAGCGATACAAAAGAAACAAAGGAAAAGGCTCGCCCTGTCCCTGTTGCCAAAAAATACCTAGCGGTATTACCCACGGACGTGTCCCGTCTGCAAATGAAGGTGGGTACTATCACGAAAGTTTGGCAACACCCTGACGCGGAGAAACTGTTCGTGGAGCTTATTGACGTCGGCGACGCGGGTGGGCCGCGGCAAGTTGTGAGCGGGCTGGTGGGCCACGTTTCTTTGGACGCGATGCTTGGTAAAAAAGTTTTGGTGGTGGCGAACATGAAGCCGACAAAAATGCGGGGCGTGGAATCCACGGCGATGGTGCTTTGCGGCAGTTGGGTGGACGGTGTCGTGGAACCGGTGGCGCCTCCAGCCGGCGCCGCGAACGGAACGGTCGTGACATGCGCTGATTTTCCGGGCGAACCCGACGAGGTTCTCAACCCGAAAAAAAAAGTCTTCGAAGCCGTGGCCCTTGACTTTTGCGTCAAAAACGGCGTCGCGACGTACAAGGGGTGTCCGTTTTCGGTCGGCGGGGAGGTGTGTACCTTGCCCACGCTGAAAGACGGGACCATTAAGTAGACTGAGTAGACTGTTATTACTATTAATCATCCGCGTCTTCACGGACCAAACGAGTAGTGTTTTTTTATCGCAGCTTTGACTTCCCACGTGCACGAGCTCCCCTTTGGGAACGTCGCGATTGTTCCCGGTTTCAACAAAACCACGGTACCGTCGTCCATCACCACCGTGGCCTCGCCCTCGATGACCAAACAAATCTCACCGGCGCCGTAGCTCCACGGGAACACGCTCGGCTCGCAGCCCCAAGTCGGCCAAGTTTTCGCGGTCGCGACTGCATCTGCCGATGGATTTTCGTTGGAGGAAGCGCTCGCGCGCGTCACGACGGCGACGCGTCTCCGCGTGTTGCGTCGCGTGACGTCCGGTCGCACGACCGCTTTCGGCCGGACAAGGGTAACGGCTCGCATGCGGTACTCGTCGCGGGCACTGCGGTACTCGTGCCTGGCGAAACAGTGAACACCGACTCATCAGCTTCTCCCCAGGAAAAGTCGTCCTCTCTCTGTGACACGTGTCTCGAGTCAGTGACACGTTGGCAACTAGTGCTTGTCACTCTGTGGTGCACGTCTGTGGGGCACTGTGCCCTGCACATCGCGCGATCATGTCGTGTTCGACGACGGCGATGCCCGCGGGTTCGTGCGCGCGGATTGTCGCTGCGTGCGCCTCGTGCGTGTCCCGCGGTGCTTCCACGACTGGCCGCACGAGTGCCTGCCGCACGTTACCACCATCATCATGGTCACGTCGCTGCGTTTACTCCAGCCTACGGTCGCGCACGCGCGCGCGCGCGGTTTCCCGCCTGGATCCGTTCGCGGACCCGGTGGTCCCAGCAGACCCGATGGCGACGCTTCCCGACCTGGACTGGCAGGCGGAGATCCCGGTGGACTCTGGGAAGTTCGCCGGGTACACGTTGCTTGCGAGTGCGTTCACGGAAACGGAGGTGGAGGCGGTTGCTGATTTGCTGCTGGGCAGCGGCATGGCCGGGTTCCCCACGGAGAAAAGGACGTTGGTTGTTTACCTAAGAGGGGCGGTACCGGCGTTTCCGGACGGGACGTATTTAGTGGGACGACTGCGGGCGCCGATGGAACGATTATCCACCGGAAGGAAAGGAGAGGAAGGTGATGATGACGCGTTTGCGAAAGATGGTGAGGTCAAAAAAAATAACGACGTCGCGACGTCGTCGTGGAGCGAAGAGAAAGCGAGCACGCACGGCCCGATCGTGGCGACGGTCGGGGTGAGTTTTTCGGAAAAGAGCCGGCGAAAATTCAGCTCGCTGGCACCTCCATCAGACGCTGCGTACATGAGTGACCTGACAGTATTTGAAGGCGAAAGAGGCGAGGGTTTGGGCGCCGCCATGTTAACCGCGGCGGAACAGTTCGCAAAGGAGATGCGGTCCCAACACCTGTACCTGCACGTCGCGACGAAGAAACCGGGGGTGGTGAGGCTTTACAAAAACGCAGGGTACGGCATCCGCGCGGTTGATCCGGGGATCTTCGGGTGGCGGGGGCGGTTGTTGATGAGCAAGAGGATGACGGAGTAGCAAGAGTTTAGTTGAGTAGTTGGTAGCGACCAAGAGTTTGGTGGAGTAGTTGTTATCTACCAAGAGTATGATGAAGTAATAGTTGTTATCTACCAAGAGTTTGGTGGAGTAGTTGTTACGTATACACAAGCTTGTTGTTGGCAGTATGGGTAAACAGACTAAAACTCTCCTTACTCACTTATCATCCCACAACTCTGTTAGCGTTCGGTACGGCCCGTCTTTGTGTAACCAGAACGACCCGTCCACCATCCGGGCCTTGGTGTTGACGTCGTTAATTTCTTGCATCGCTTGCTCGTCTAGCTCCCAACCGTCCAGCACCGCTAAGTTCCCTTTCAGTCGGTCGGGGTTGGCGGATTTCGCGAGCACGGACGAGCCCGGGCGGCTCTGCAGCGCCCATTTAAGTAACACCTGCCCGACGTTTTTGTTTGTTTGCTTTGAAACCTTCAACACGGCCGGGTCTTTCATTAACTCGGGGACTTTGTCCCTTCCCCGGAACATCGAGGCGCTGTCAGGCGACCCAAGGGGTGAATACGCGGTGAGGTGAATTGCGTTTTCGACACAAAATTCGCGTATCTCGTCCTGCCGCAAAAACGGGTGGCACTCGACTTGACACACGCTAAGGGGGATTCTTTGCACGGCCACGATTTTCCGCAGCTTGGGTACCGAAAAGTTCGAAACACCTAGGGATCGAACCAGCCCCAGGTCCACCAGCCTTTCCATGGCTTTCCATGTCCGTTCGAGGGATGGGTCCACCACGTCACCGGTGTTACCGGTCACAACGGGCCAGTGCATCAGGTACAAATCGAGATAGTCGCAGCGCAAATCGGAAAGCGTCACGCGGCACGCGGCTTCGACTTCATTCGGGTGGTGCTTTGGCGTTTTGCCAGAAAAGTGTCAGTCATGTATTGGGCGATGTATGGACAAACAGTCACCAGCCTCGGTAAAACAGGAAGGCGGGATTTGGGAAACGCATGACGTACCTTGTCGTTCCACAGTTTGCTGGTCACGAAGACGTCTTTTCGGTTCAACCGAGTGGTGCGGAACACGTGATTCATGCCATCCCCAACCTCCTTTTCGTTTTCGTACACGCTCGCGCAGTCGATGTGCGTGTACCCCACCTTAAGCGCGTGTTCCACTGACCTTCTCGCTTCACCAGGTTCGGTGGATTTCCAGGTTCCTAAACCAAGCAAAGGCACGGTATCGCCGTTTTGAAGCACCGCGGTTGGCATGTTCGCCACGCGAACAACGTCAGGCACGTCCTCGCGACGTTTCCTCTCCTGCTCCGCGACGTCCCGTGCAACGCGTGCCGCCTTGGTTTCGCACGCGATCTGCTCGCACCGCGCGCGCTCCTTCGCAAGACGCACCACCGGGCCGCCTGTCACGTCGAAGAAAAGCACGCGCCCGGTGCCGTTGGGAGACACGTGGTCCGGCCGTGACCGAAACGCGTCCATCAAAGCCTCGCCTTGTAAGTGTCGCGTCGCCGCGAGTTTCTCTTCGTGAGGCGCCCAAACACGGCTCCAGTCCCGGCTCCACCCCGCGTCCTTCTGGAACGCGTCGGGGGGGGGGAGCGCGGCGAAGACCGTCTCGGGATCGGGCTCGTCGTCGGAACCGGCGGGGGCGGACATGACGGAGGTCTGGGAAAGCACGGACGCGCGAAGCGAAGTGCGACACGGAAGAAATGAAAGACGCAAACAACTTGCGTCGCCTCGAAAAACACGACGTGACTGAGGGACGAGCGGCCTAATGCAAGTTGTGTCAAGTGTCGTGTCAAAAAACGTTTCGTCTTCGTAACAAAGCACTTCCACGCACGCGCACACCACGCCGCACATCACGCCCTCTCGACTTAACGTCATGTTCCGCGCCGTCGCCGTTCTCGCCCTCGCGAGCGTTGTCTCCGCGTACCAGACCGACGAAATTTTCTGCAAGCACGCGTACAACGCGTTCACTTGCACGGCGTTAACCACGAACGCGTCTTGCGCCGCGAACACCGCGTGTGTTTGGGACGCTGGTACAGCGTGTGGTCTGAACCAAGTTGATCAAACAGTTTTGGTGAACGATCTCGTTGGCGGTCTCGAGGCTGTGGCCGCCTCGACCGCAGGTGCGGCTTGCGCCGCTATCACCACGGACACCGCATGCACCGAGGACACCACGTGTGTTTGGAGCCCGATAAACACGAGTTGCATGGCCACCGCGGCTACCGCGTCCACCGCTCTCACCGCAGCCTCGGTGCCCGCGGGCGTGCAAGGCTTCGTCGCGTTGGGCACGACAGTTCAAACCACGTGTGGCACCGCCGCAGTTTCCGCGGCGACTTGCGCTGACCCGAACTGCGAGCTCGTAACGCAAGGGACATTTTCGAGTTGTCAGGTTACGGTCGCGTACGGTCTCGACGCGTTGCGCGCCAAGTGCGGTACCAACGGCGCCGCGGCTCTCGCCGCGGCACGAGCCGCCAACGGTATTACAAGCGGCGCGAACGCCGCGGCTCCCGCGGTGGCAATCCTGGCCACCCTCGGTTGCGTGCTCGCGCTCTTCGCGTAGCAAAGCAGGCTCGAAACGAAGGTGCGAGATGAACCGTCGCGACGGTAGAAATTGAAACAGAGAAAAACTCAACCTACCACCCAGCCTAGTTGATACTCTTTGGAGTACCGCGCGCTCCCTCTGGCCCGTGTCCATTACCCTAAACAACCGGACACCTCACGTCACCGGCATGGGCTCGCGGTCGAAAACCTCCAGCCCTCGCGGGCCGAACACACTCAAGCGCATGGAACACGGTCCGGTTTCGGTTTCGTGCGTCACCCGCAGCCAGGCGTTCATTCCAGACACGGACAAATCCCGCAAAGCCGCGCCGTTCCCGTTTTGTCGGTTCACATTCCGGGGTTCGTCGCTCTCACTCCCAGGTGACGACTCAGCCGTGACATACGCTTCCTTGACCAGCCGCTGGATGAACCGGTCTTCCTTGGAAGACGAAGCGTCACCGACGGCGTCGCGGAAATCGGACGGTACCCGCAACGTCTCGTCGGCGTTATTTTCCAAATCGTCCCGGGCTTCTGCTCTCCGCGCCTCCTTGTCCCGGGTCTCCTTTTCCGTTATCGAACTCGCGGAAGGTAGGCCGTTAGTCTCAACCACCGTGATTCGCATCCCCTTCGGCCCGAAAAACACGAGCCCCGCGTTTGGCGTGGCGTCCGTAACGTCCACGCGCAACAGCGGCCCCCACAAAAGCGAAAGTCCCTTCGAGATAAAAAGGAAAGTGTCAGTCTCTCGGCCATGTGTATGAGGGATTGGTATGAGTAAACAGTCAGGGTAACAGTCCGAGGGAATGTGCCCTTCTGGTCGTAATAGTCCCTTCGCAGGACGAGTATGGGCAATAAGGGAGGTGGAATGTGGTGATTGGGAAATACGTACCTTGAACCCGTCTTTTCGGTCCTCCGTTTCGTCACCCACCCTGGGCCGCGCCTGGAACCGCTTCAACGAGCTCCCCAGGCCGAACCGTTTCAGGTCGTTTCCTGTTAAAATGGAGTTCAACCTGTGGTGCAGGAAAACCCCGGGGGTGTCAAACATCGTGCCCTTGCCCTCGAACGCCCTCAGCGGAATGACGCCCAGGGTGGTGCCGGGCATCGCCGACGCAGTGGGAAGCCGCTTACCCGGAACGCCGTAGTTGCCCTCTTCTCGCATGGCTTTCAAAGCTGCCCGGATGAACGTGCTTTTGCCAACGTTAGCACTGCCAAGCACATACACATCACGGCCCTTGCGCTCCGCGAACATCGTTTGCACGGCTTGTTTCATGTTTGTGTTTTTCCGGCTCGAAACGCAAACCACCCCCGCTAATGTCAGCCGGCGCTTGTGCGTCACCTCGTGGACGACCCAGTCTTGCAATTTTGTCAAATCCGTATCGGGCGGTAGCAAGTCGACTTTTGTCAGCACAAGAAGAATAGGGTTGCTCCCCACCACGTCACGGACTTTGTTCAGAAAGCAGCCGTGGAAATCGGTGGCGTCCACGACTTTCACGACGAGCGCTTTTTTTTCCTGAGATTGAAAAAAGAAAAGTCAGTCTTGTATGGGCAATTAGTAGGCGGAATGTGTTAAATGGGAAATACTTACCCGGATGTGCATTAAAGAATCTCTCAGCTGGATGGGGGTTATCAGCCCGGCCCCGACCCGGGCACCGCCCTGCCCCGCCACCGCGTTGACCATGTGTCCGTGCGACAGGTCACCGCACCGAGCGCACAGAAGCGCGCCGGTGAGCTGGCGGTGGTGCTTCTTCGTCTGGTACTCAAGGAGAGGGACGTACCCGGAAACGTCGGGAAAGTCGGTCTGCAGCGCGACGCCGCAGCCGTAGCAATCGCCGGTGCGGCGAGTCACCGGCCCGGGTTCGCCGGGAGCGTCGCCGGGAGTGTCGCCTCTGGACCAGCGGCGACCCTGGGTGTCAACACTCTCGTAGGCCCGGGTCGCACGGCACGCAACCCCGCGTTTAGGTGCGGCGGCGGCGGCGGAAACGGGCACGCGGAAAATGGATGACGACGTGGACGTGGACGTGGACGATGCTGCTGACGCGGAGTTTACCCGGCAGTGGCCGGTCCTTGGCGTGCGGCGAACGGCGGCATCGTCACACCTACGTGGCACGGACGCGACGCAAAAAACGCGAAACGCACAGGCGGCGTGCATCGCAACGCAGGACCCGTGCGGGCAGGGTTGACACGACGAGTTCGGTTTTCGTATCCGAAAAGAACAAACTGCTTTGAAGAAAAAGTGTTACTTTTTTTGAGAAAAAGATTCACGCGTCAGTTTCATTCATCGTATTGTACACCCCCCGTCTCACTCGTATCGCGCCCACACCCTAACCCTAACCCGCCCCCCCTCCCACACGCGCCGGTTCGATCCCTACCCCCTGCCTCTGGTGTTGTTTTTGAGCCTGTTCGCGTCCGCCGCGTCTTTTGCTCGTTTTTTTTTTATGGCGTCGCAGAAACCTTTCAGCTCGGGCAGTTTCGCCGCCACAGCCTCCGGGTCCCACTACAGAAAAGGGTCAGTCTTGAGTCGGCCAGGTGCGCTGTATGGGCAAACAGCGCACTTGTGATGTGTGCAATCCGCGAAACAGCCAGGCCGTGGGATTGGGAAAGGTCGGGTAGTGCGTGGTACTTGCTGACTGCGCTCCATACGCCGCGTCAAACAGTGCGTCGGGATTTGGGAAACGCACGAGGCCGTACCTCCACGCCGATATCTTCCCCCATCTTCTTCTTCGTCGCGCCGGTCGAGTCCAGAATCGTTTCAAACGCATCCGTGAACTTGCGTTTGCGTTGCTGCCACTGCTCCACCGCGAAAATGAAGGCGTCTTCCGTTTTCCGGAGCGTCTCGGGGGACACCGCGTCGCCCGTGCCGATTCGCAACGGCGCGAGTTTCGTTTCAAGCGCGCCTGGCATTTTAACGCCGAAAGTGTCAGTCTCTCGGACGCGCGTGTATGAGGGATTGGAAAGGGTATAGTAGCGTGACTTCGTAACTGTTACCACGGTAACAGATACCAGTACGTATGAGTAAACAGGGAAGAGTAATCGGGCCGATCAGGGAGGCGGAAAGTGGTAAAAATGGGAAATACGCACCAGATTGCTTCGCTAACGAATCCGTCTTTAAACGCATCTGCTCCACGGTTAAGGTCTTTCCCAGCTGACGCAACGCGGCGTGCTTTTGCGCCAGCGCCTGCTTGGCTTCACTCAATTCGCTTGTCTTCTCCTTGATTTCAAACTCCATCGCTTTCGTCGTCTCGGCGCTAAGCACGTCACCGTCCTGCAACGCGAAAAACACTTTCTGTTTCCCCGCATCCTTCACCGCGATCTTCCCAGCATCCACGAGCTGCTCCAAGTACTTCTGCGCCGCGCCTTTCTTGATGCCGTGCTTCCCGAGCGCGTCCGCGACGTTCTGCGCGTTGAACGGGCGGTTCTGGGAGGTGACGTGGGACAGAACCGTGTCTGCCATGGTGCTGCGCGGTGGAATGGGCGCGGAGGATGTTGGCACCCTTTTGTCTCTTCTTCTTCACTTGAAAAAGTGAGACGGAGACTGGACGAAGAGAGGGCGCGGGCTCGTTCTTCCCGTTTTCCGTGCCCGAGAGGAAACAATGCGAGTCATTGAAAATCGCGCGCCTTCCCGACCGCGGCGCGCCTCTCGCGGTCATGGCGACCCTCAACGCGGTTGTAGAGCGGGGCTGTTCCATGCTGGTGCACTTCGACCGAGCCGCTTCGATGTCGGAAATCAAAACCGCGCTCGAGTCTGGGGGGGCGGACGCGAAAGCGGATGCGATGAAGAAAGCCATCGCGATACTGCTGTCCGGGGAGCAGATGCCGCAGATTTTCATCACAATAGTGCGGTTCGTGCTGCCGTCGGATGACAAGTACGTCCAGAAGCTCCTGTTGCTTTACATGGAGATCATCGAGAAGACTGATAGCAGTGGCAAGCTGCTACCGGAAATGATCCTGATTTGCCAGAACCTTCGCAACAACCTGCAGCACCCGAACGAGTTCTTGCGGGGCGCCACGCTGCGGTTCCTTTGTCGGATCAGCGAACACGAGATTCTGGAGCCGCTGATTCCGAGCATAGTCGCGTGCCTCGAACACCGCCATTCTTTCGTCAGACGCAACGCGGTGCTGTGCATGGATCGCATTTACCAAATGCCAGGCGGCGACCTGCTGCTGCAAGACGCCCCGGAAACCATAGAGCGGTTCCTGAACGGGGGCGAGTCCGATCTGTCAACCCGAAGAAATGCGTTTCTCATGTTGTACAACAACGACCAGGAAAAAGCGGTGAACTTTCTGTTACAGAACGTGGAGCAGGTGGCGACGTGGGGGGACATTTTACAAAACGTCGTGCTTGACTTGATTCGGAAGGTACGGCGTCGTGTTGACAGGTCTTGAAAGCGCTCCGCGCGCGTGCGGTCCATCGACGCAAACGCCACGTTGCGATTGTTTGCCTTCTTTTCCAAACGCACGCGTGACTGTTTGCCCATACAATCATCGCGATTATACATTTTCGCCCAATACTTGAAAAAAAACTGACTCCCAAAAACCTCCAAATTTCGCCCCCTCCGAACCCACCCCAGGTCTGCCGCACCGACCCGTCCCAGAAGGGCAAGTACATCAAGATAATCCTGATGCTTTTAAGCACGAACAACACGAGCGTGATTTACGAGTGCGCGAACACGTTGGTGGCGCTGTCAAGCGCGCCCACCGCGATCAAAGCCGCCGCGAACTGCTACTGCCAGCTCCTCGTTTCGCAAAGCGACAACAACGTGAAGCTAATAGTGTTGGACCGGCTTGGCGAGCTGCAGCGGAACCACCGTTATGTGATGCAGGAGATGGTGATGGACATCTTACGGGCGGTGAACGCACCGAACAGCGACATTCGACGGAAAGCGCTCGATATCGTGTTGGACTTGGTAACCGTGCGAAACGTGGACGAAGTCGTCGGCGTGCTGAAAAAGGAACTTCAAAAGTCGCAAACCGACGACGGCGGCGCGAACGCGGGGGAGTACCGCCAAATGCTGGTGCAAGCCACGCACCAGTGCGCGGTTAAGTTCCCGGAAACCGCGGGCACGGTGGTGCACCTTTTGATGGACTTTCTGGGCGACACAAACGTCGCCGCCGCGTTTGACGTCGCCATGTTCATTCGCGAAATCGCGCAAACCAACGAAGCCCTGCGCCCCGGGATTGTCAAACGGCTCCTGGATTGCTTTTACAGCGTACGGTCAGCGCGGGTTGCTGGAACTTGCTTGTGGATAATAGGCGAGTACAGCCTGTTGCCCACGCAGGTCGTGGATGCGTTCGCTACGCTAACCGAAAGCCTGGGCGCGACGCCTTTTTACAAAAAAATAAACGCAAACGAACACCCCGACACGCAGGACGAGGCGACAAACTTTTCGTCGCCTCCCAAAAAAAAAACCCAAACCGGCCGACCACAAGTATTGGCGGACGGCTCGTACGCCACGCAGACCGCGGTCGTGGAGGTCGTGGCGAACGGCCTCAACGGTGGCGCCGGCGCGCCTAACTTAAGGGCGCTGGTGCTGGGCGGAGATTTCTTCCTCGGGTCCGTCGTGGCCACGACGCTCACCAAGCTCGCGCTGCGTTTTCTCTCCGTCGCGACGACGCAAGCGGAGGCGCACCGCCTTAGGGCGGACGTGATGCTGTACATAGTGTGCTTGCTGCGCTTGGGCAAGTCGCACACGCTGCCCACGCCAATTGACGAGGACAGCGCGGATCGCCTGTCGCTTTGTTTGAAAACCTTGGCGGCGCCCAGTTCTTTAGACCCGGCGGTCGCGGACGTGTGGCTGAAGGGGTGCCGGGATGCGTTTAAAGGCCTGATTGACGACAAAATCAAGCAGCAAACACACGACGCGGTTGACCTCGACGCGACGCCGGTGGCGCAGGCGGATGACTTGATTGACTTTTTCCACCTGAAGTCAAGGAAGGGTTTGTCGCAGGTTGAGATTGAAGACGCGGTGGCGACGGATTTGGCCAGAGCCACCGGGTTCGCGGACGCCGCCGCGAGCGACAAGGACCGGAAGCTGGACCGGGTGTTACAGCTCACCGGGTTCAGCGACCCGGTGTACGCGGAGGCGTACGTCACCGTGCACCAGTACGACATCGTGATGGACGTCACGGTGGTGAACCGGAGCAAGGAGATTCAGCAGAATCTGTGTTTAGAGCTCGCCACGATGGGCGACTTGAAGCTCGTGGAGCGACCGCAGGTACGTGTTGGGGCTTACACCAAATCCCGCCTCCCTGTTTTACCGAAGCTGGTCACGGTTCAGACCGATTACGGTGACTGTTGTCCATACATCGTCCAATACACGCCCAACACACGACTGACACTCTTTTTTTACCCTCACAGAACTACACCCTCGACGTGGGGGAAACAAAACACGTCCGGGCGAACATCAAGGTTTCCTCAACCGAGACGGGGGTTATTTTCGGGAACATCGTTTACGAAAGCTCAGGGTCGGACCGGAACGTGGTGGTTTTGAACGACATCCACATCGACATCATGGACTACATCGCGCCCGCGACGTGCCACGGTGCGTCTTGTTTGTCTTGTTTTTTTTTCTCGTCTCGTCTCGTCTCGTCTCGTGTTTTTCCAACCCTTTTTCGTTTACCGCACCGGACGCAGCACCGCTGTATGTGTAAACAGTCCAACACCACCCTCCGACCACCCTCGGTTCGACCAACCGTACACCCACTACGTTCACACCAGTGTTAACACCATTTCCTTTCCTTTCCCCTTCCCTGTGCTTCGTACAACCAGACACGCAGTTCCGCGCGATGTGGGCGGAGTTTGAGTGGGAAAACAAAGTCGCGATCAACACGCAAATTTGTGAAGTTCGGGAATTCCTCAACCACGTCGTGAAATCCACGAACATGCGGTGTTTAACCACTAACTCCGCGCTGGACGGCGAGTGCGCGTACCTGGCGGCTAATCTGTACGCCAAGTCCGTGTTCGGCGAGGACGCGCTTGTGAACGTTTCCGTGGAGAAACAGCCGCACGACGGGAAGCTGGGCGGGTACATTCGGATCAGGAGCAAAACGCAGGGCATCGCGCTTTCGCTCGGGGACAAAATCACGCTGAAACAAAGGAGCGCCGCGGCGTGAGCGGGTATTTGGGAAGTGATGAGTACTCTTTGTAAGTACACCTTGTAGTCGCATTGAATGATTCAAACTCCAATCTTAGCCTACCACCGGCACTTGTTGTTGCCGGTCCGACCCGCGGTCCCCGCGTCAGCTCCGTCCCATTATTTTTATGTTGCCCTCTAGTTCCGGCACCCCCGCGTTCCGCGCTCGGTACTGCGGAAAAACGTCCAGGCACTCGTTCTGGCACTTCGGCGCGAACCTCACGTACCCGCACACCTTGTCCTGGCAGAACTGCACGAACCCCCAGAGGTTTTTGAAGCTTTCGTCGCGTGCTTTCTGTTGTTTTTCCAGCGGTTTCGGGTTGGTCTTGAGGGCGTTTTTCCGTTCCTCGGGAAAAGGGACGAAGTTTTTGGCAGGCGCCTGTTCTACTCGCAGGTTGACCAACGCGTAAGGCGTCTTCGCTTTGTCCACCCCGAATATCCCGCTTGCTTTCAAGTTTGAGACCGCGGTCGTCACTTCCTCCCGTTCAAACTCGTCCCAAACCCACACCGCGCCTTTGAAGCGGTCGCCTTTTTCGGCGAACGACCCGTTTTGGTTGGTCGGGTCGGCGTGTTGCCAGTACGTGCGCATCAAGGACGCGAATTGGATTTTATCGGCATCATAGGTCACCGAAACGCACTCCGTGGCTTCCGTGAAGCCGTCTATCGCCGCGGTTCCGGGTGTCACGGTCTTGACCCCCGCGTATTTCAAGTCAACAAACTCTCGCTCCAAGAAACTCGCGTTGCCGCCGGCGACGGTCATCTGCTTGAGCGTCTCCGCGTGACTTGCGGAAGGGTGCAGCAGAACCACCGAGGCTGCGACACAGAACAACGCAGCGCCGGGTCGCCGCGACGACGGCGTGTCACTCACACACGCGACGACGACGGCGGAGGGTGGAGACACATCACCGGCCCTTTTCGCGCGGTGGGAAACGCGGAAACGGAAAGGCGCACACACCGCGTGCGCGCCCATGTGCACCGAGTTGTGGTGTTGAGATTACGTCCACGTGGCACTCGTGCATATCAACGAGGTGATTCTATTTCGAGGAAACGATGAGACGTGTACAAGACAACAACCCCCCAGAGGAGGAAGCGCGGGACGCGACACGACATGGACCGCCGGTGGATCCTCTACGCCCTCGCGTTCGTGGTCACATCTTCGGTATCGGGGGTCGGTGCGTCCTCAATCTCCACCGAAGGCGGTCGCTTTTCTCATCATGCGTTCACTTATTGGTCATCCGCCCGCCAACGAACTGCTCATCAAATCTCACACTCTCGCTGACCCTTTTCTCGCCCCCACTCCCCACTCCCAGTCTACGGCTGGCCCGCGCTACGGCGCGACCTCCTCCACGAAGGCGGTTTGACCGAAAACGAACTCGGCGCGGTGTTCACGTGCGGGGCGTGGTCGGTGCAGGGAGGGCGGTTTCTGGTCGGCTTGGCGAGGGACAAGTACGGCACCCGAAATACGGTGGTGACTTGTTTAGCGATGGTGTGCGTCGGTTCCGTGCTAATAGCGACTAGCGGTTCAGGTAACTTAGCAGGCATGTGCTTCGGCATGCTTTTCCTCGGGATGGGCTCGGGCGCCCAGCTTTGTGTGCAGCCCGTGGCGTCGCTTTTCCCGGAAGCCACGTTAACCGCGATGGCGAGTTTAAGCGGCGCGTTTCAGCTCAGCGGTTTGGTGTTTTTGGTATGCTCGCAAGTTGGGAACACCGGCGCGAAGCGAGTCGGGGCGTATTTAGGACACGCCGTTTTAGTGTCCGTGCTGCTGGGTGTTTCAGTCAAAGTGTTGCCTAAAGGGGTGTCGTTTACGGAAGAAGTTAATACGGACAACGAGGGTACCGGTGACCCGGGCAGTCACAACACGAAGGGCGGGGATACGGAGCGGGGTATCGGTATCGGCGACGGCGATGCGGCGCCCGTCGCCGCGGTTGACGTCTCGCTGCAAACTCTACACGTCTCGTCTCCGAATCAGGCACTGCTAACCGTACCAACTCATGCCCTGCCACCCGCGCCGGCGCCCACGACCCGGTTGGTTTCACCCGCCGCGCATTTCGGCAAGCCGCGCTCCGCGTTGTTCGCGAGCGACGAGTTTCTGGCGCTCGCCGTTTGGTTCAGCGTCATGGTCACCCCGAGCCAGTACTACGTGCTATCCATAGGGTACCAGCTCGAGCGGATGGGCGACGATACCGGTCGATTCACCACGGCGTTTGGGTTGATTTACGGCGGAAGCGCCCCCCTGGCGCCGCTCGCCGGGTTACTGTGTGATAAATGCGGCGTGGGGTTCGCACAACTAGTCGCCACCGCGCTCTCCGCGACCGGCTTCGCGTTCCTGTTTATCGATGACCTAAACTCTCAGTACTTCGGCATGGCGTGTTACAGCGTCGGGCGCATGATGTTGTTCGCGACGTTTTTCGCAAACGTGGGAAGGCGGTTTGGGTATGCACACTACGGGTCGTTAGTCGGAACCGGGATGCTAACAAGCGCGATTTGTTCCATGACGCAGTACCCGGGGTACCAGCTCGCGCTGTCGGGGGATACGGAGCTCAAAAACGTCAACGCGGTGTGTTTCGCGCTGACGATGAGCTGCGTGCCGTATTGCGTCTGGCTGGGCAGGCGAGAACGCTCTGAGTGGAGAGCGTTCAGGGAAGCGTCGGAAACGGGGGTGTAGTGAGTTAGTCATAGGAGTATCACCACGACTGACTGTTAGTTATGTGAGTATCACTTAAAACGAGAATCACGGTAAGCAGGTAGGAGATGGAGTAACCGAATATTAACACGACGTTACGATCGTATCATAATGAATGCGGGAAAATCACTATTTCTCTCTTTCCACACAACAACACCCTTCTTCTTTCCGAATAACCGTCCTCCAAAATCATCCCCAACCAAATCACGCCCAACACCAAGCTCCTTGTCTAGTTCATGAGCGAGGACTGGGGGGTGTTGGAGCTCCCGCTCTGTCCCGCCAGCACGGCGCCGTCCAGGTACGCGTCCGCGAGCTGCACGCGGTTCACGTTCTCCTGTTCCTGCTCCAGCATCTTGCCGTATTGCAGCAGGATGTCGAGGGACATGCGCGGGGCTTCGAACTGAACCTTTCCTTTGTCTTTTGACGGGTTAATGAGGTAGGATCCCATGGCGTCGATGCCGACCTCTTTGATCCAGGCCCTGACCTTATCGTCGTACACTCGGGCGCGGAGCGCACCGAAGAAATCGATGGACTGGCCGTCGAAGGTCCTGACGAGCACCTCCACGTCGTTGGCGTTGACGCCGTCCGCTTTGAAGATACCGCACGCCACACCGACGCGGTCTTGGAACGTGGGGGACCAGTAGAACTTTTCCATGCGCCCGTCGCGAATCAGCGGCGCGTACAGCGTGGAGAAATCGTTCCCGGTCGCGATGACCGGCACGCGGGGGATCTCCTCAACCTGGTACTGCCCGGGCAGCTGCACGTTCGTGGGGTTATCCGCGAGGTTCATCAGCGTGGCGTTGACCATCTGGTTGTTCACGGTGTACTGCGTGCTCCCTCCCATTCGGCCGGCGCCGGCGTCCAAATCGTTGATGAACAGGGTGGACATGCGCCCCTTCTTGACGATGTCGGACGCCTCCCTGTAGCGCTGGCGAATCAGCTTCGCGGGCTCACCCGCGTTACCGGATTCGAGCTCACCCGCGGACATGATGATGGGCTGCACCCCAAGGCGCGCGCACACCAGCGTGGTTTGGAAAGTCTTACCCTGGCCTTTGCCACCCCACACGCCCAGAATCAGCGGCACCTTGATCCGCGGCAGATCCATGAAGTTCTTCGCGATGTGCACGGTCATCTTGTCCATGAAAGCCTCGCTGATGTAAAACTCATCCGCGTTTTCCTTCATTTTGGACAGGTCCTTGAACCCGTCGCTGACGTAGTCGCTGGAGGACATCACCGCGTTCTGGTGGGATTATTGAGGAACATGGGTGCGGGAAAGACAAGTGGATTTGTAAAAAACGAGCATTGAAAACACGATTGAATTCGGGTGCGAGTTGCATGGGTGGGTGTGGTCAGCGACTTGTCGCGTGTGCGACGGTGTGGGAGGATTTTTGTGTGTCGCGACGTGTGCCGCCGCGTGCGTGTTTGATCGCCAAGAAGGCGTCTACACGCGGTCGATCCCGCCGATCGCACCGCACCACGGTTCCCGGACCGTTCCGGAGTATTTCGTCCCGGGGTTTCGCTCGAACGACGGATGGATGGGCAATGCGTTCGCAGTCGGGTTCGCGGGTGAGTGTCGTGCGTGAGTAACGTACCGCGGTGCCGCCCAAGCCGAAGCCACCTTGGAACTTGGAGTCCACCATTCCGCGTCCGCGGGCGATGTCCTGCTGGTCGTCGGAGATGTCCTCGTCCATGCCCTTCCAGCGGGACATATGCACCTTGACGCCATTGCCCTTGCCGAGCTGCGCGGGGGTGGCGCCGAGCTGGTGGCGCGCGACGCGGCCGCGGGCGCTGACCTGGTGTTAAAAAAATTGGACGGGGCGAGGGGGAAGGGTCAGATACCGCTTTTGTGGATCGCGGGGGGGACACGCGAGTGTCGCACGCCACGTAACCGGCGCGCTCCCGGCCCGGAAGAAGAGCGGCATCGAATCTTTTTGTCGTCGCACTCGCAAACGCAAATCGTTGCCGCGGGTCGCACCGTGCCGCGATCGCGGTCCGGGCGATCAAAACTGGCACCCACCTTAGCGACGGGCACGGAGAGAGCGCTCATGGTAACAGCGGACATCGTGTCGTTTGGTTGTGAACGGAAAGCGTGAGGTACGCGGGTGGTTCTGCCGGTGAAACGCGAGGCGGGTTGGGTCCAATCGTCGCAAAGTGGCAGTCCCGGGATAAGGATAGTGAAAATGAGTGTCACAGCGCGATGCCAAAAAAGCCAAAAAAAGAGGAGTATTTCCCAAATCCCAACACTGATTGCCCGTACAAGAATGACACTTTTTCTGACTCGGACGCCCAGCTGTCCGTCAAGGATCATGAATCATTGAGGGATGACTCGGATTTGCATCAGCGCTGCAGGCGAGCGTAGTGCCCGAGTCGAGCAGTCGACCCAGTGGATTGGCTTTCAACCGCGCAAGTCCATTTGAGGGTTGATTGGAGAGTAACACAGTTCACCGACGGGTCGTGCACTTTCCAGCCTGCCTGATACCCGAGGATAAAGCCTGATTACTTGATGACCTTCCCATATAGAGCACCGCGCGGCCACTGTGTGTGTGTGTGGTTGGGATGTCGTCGTTCTGCCGCGTGCCCGCGCTTCCCTCCGTGTCGCCTTCCGCTTTGCTGGAGAGCCGTCACAGGTCGCGATGCGCTGAGACCCGCCGCACCTTGAGCCGAGCCTGCTCAACAATCGCCGCCGTCGCGTCCACTTCGGAGTCTTCAAAGTTGGGGATCGCGTTCCCCGCGAGCGCGCCTGGCGAGGGCGTGAACGGCCGCGGTTTGTTCTGTACCGGCGAGGACCCTGCGTTGCCTCTGGCGAAAACCCCGTTGGGTGTTGTCGTGTGCGTCCCCGAGCTTGTTGGGGCTGGGGGGTGCGAAGCGTGCGTGGACGCGGTGCGTTCGCTTTACGAAAACTGGGGGGACACGCTGGGGGTGGCTCCCCCGAAACTAGTCGTCGACTTCTTAACGCAAGCCGAGATGCCCAAGGACCTGCGGGTCGCGGTGGCGCTGGTGTGGGCCACGCAATCGGTTCCGGCGTGGCGGGCGTACCGCGTTGAAACGCTTCCCCAAAATTTCGACTCCCTGTACCTCGCGAACGACGACGAACTGGACGCGCTGCAGGACGAATCCGTCCGGCGCATGGCCGTGGGCAGCGGCGCGAACTACGACGCGGGGTGGACGCAGTTAAACGACCAATACCCAGAAGTAGTAACTGCGTTGCAAAACGCGTTTGATTCAAATGCAGGCGAGGGAGGCGAAGCGGGACTTCAAAAGGACTTACGATGGGCGCGGGCGTGTGCGCACACGAGGGCGATGAGCGGATTGCTCGGCGGCGGCGCGTGTGCGTTCGTGGTGCCCGGGGTGGATCTCGCCAACCACTCGTTCACCCCGAACACCGTGTTTGCAGTCGCACCCGACGGCGACAGCTTCCAGCTGGTGTGGGACATGGAGTGGAGCACCGCCGCCGGCAAGCGGTTGGAAAAACAACCTCCCTCAGAAAACGACGAGGTTTTGATTTGCTACGGCGCGCGCATGCCGTCCGCGCTGCTTATGCTGCACTACGGTTTTTTTGTCAATGACAACCCGAACGACCAGCTGCCGATGGAGTTGATGCTTCCCGGGGCGCGTAAAATACGCAGTTCGTCCGTGGCGAAGGCTGGTAAATCTTTGAGTGATTTAAACGAGCAAAAGCCGGAATGGGCGGCGCGGCAGATGATGGCGCTGGCCAATCCCACCGGGGCTGGCGATGATACGTCCGACCTGAACGCGATTGAAGCGATGCGCACCGCGTCTGATACTTGCCTGAATTCATTTCCTACCACGATCGAGGAGGATGAACTGCTGTTATCTTCCCACGGGGTGGAGAAAACAATGACGCCGCGATTTGAGATGTGCGTCCGGTACCGACTCAGTCAGAAGAGAAACGTCGTGGCGTTTACCAGGTTCCTGGACAAAGCGCAGGAGGGGCTTAGTTTGGAGGAGGAGTCTAGCTAGGGAGTGGTGACGCTGTGTCATCACCGTGACACCAGGAGAGGCGTAAATACACCGTAGGAACCGAACCCGCGGCTGTGTGTTGAGAAGTGTGACATTACATTAAGTCTACACGCACCTCTGGTGTGATGAGTACCGACTACCGCCTGTCCGATGTCACCCCCCCGAACCCATGGGAATCGATCCAGGGTCCCCTTGTTTCCCAAACCCACACACTCTTCCCACTAATTCATTATTGCTAGCAGTACGGCCAGTCCGTCCCCCTCGCGTTTTCGTCCACCGGCAGTTGCCGCAGCGTGTCGCGGTCGGACACGCCGAGCACGTTTTCCATCACCCGGCCGTTCGCGAGATACTTTCTTACGTTTTCCTCATCAGCGCTCCACCGGAAGCTTTCCCTGGCGAACTGAGGTGCCATTTGCTCATACACGCTCACGAAGTGCGCGATGAACTTGACGTAGTACTCGGTGAAGGAGGGCGACGTCTCCGCGATCCCACTGGCTCGCAGACTCCAAAAGTGCACCCGCATCCACACGCGACAGTCGGCCAACTTGAAGTGTACCCCAAAGTCGCCGGGTAATCGTTTCGGGGAGTGCCACGCGGCGAAGTGCGCGGAGGAGCGGTCGTGTGGGGTTTGAAACTGCAAACCGTGCGAAGCAAACGGGCATACGCTTCGTTTACTGCGGTCGGCTGTCCACGGATACGCCGGGTCCCCAAGCTTCTCCGCGATCCAAAACGCGAACCGCTCGGCGTGGTTTTCCGTGCGGTCTCGGATGAACGTGTCGAGATGGGGATCGGCAAACACGTTTTCGTAAAACAACGTGGTGAACTTCAAAATCCCAGCCACGCCGCCTACTTCATTTAAAACACTCCTTGTCGCGTCGTTGGGTTTGTGCCCGCCGTCGTTGGGGCGCCAGTTCAGGGGGTGCGATACCAAGGGGGGGGGGGGATCGGAGTCGTGGCTTGCATTTCTTTTCGGGGTCTCCGCCGATGCGCTCGCCACCGTGTTGACAGACCCGGTGGGAACCGACACGCCCGCCAACGCCTCGGCCTCGGCGACGATATCCTCGTCATGGGTCATGCGGGTCAACGCTTGGTTACCAAACATCACGGCGAGGGCACGAAATCCGCGCGTGCGCGTGTGAGGGGCACGCTCGATGAGAGTGTGCCGTTATGAAAAAGTGAATCGCGATATCGCGAAACCGTTTCGGTCACAAATAGCGTGATGTTGATCGCGATGCAGTTGACTGCGGTTGCCTTTCACGAAAAAGAGTATTCGACCGAGGTATACGATGAAACTTGACTGGTGTTTTGCCTCGCAAAAAATTTCCGTCCGATTTGCCGAGCCGAGCTTCGCTTTTTTAGCCGCGTTGTTCGCTCCGCAAATGGGCACTCCCAGGAACGGCTCGCGCCGTCCCAGTCGCCATGAAACGTTTGTTCGGGGTGAAGAAGGAGAAAGCCCCTGTGCCGACGCTGGATGACGCGACCGGTTCGGTGCGTGGTTTCTCTTGTCTCGTGGGAACTCTCGTCGCGCCCTCGTCTCGACGCGCGGTGGCGAGATCTGATTGTGAACCTTTTGAGACACACGACGCGTTGATTGGGTTGCCACCCCTTATCTTCTCGCCCCCGGTGACCACCTGACGCACCACCTGGCTGACCCCATCGTGTCGTTTCTTTGCCCCAAACCCTGTGTTTCATCCCACTTCAGCTGGACAAAAGAGGCGCGTCCATCGACGCCAAGCTACACGCGTTAGATTTGGAGCTCGCCAAGCACCGCGACATTCTGCGCACTTGCCGCACGCCGGCGGCGAAGGAAGCGGCGAAGCGGCGGGCGTTGCAGGTGTTGAAACAGAAACGCATGTACGAAGGCCAGCGAGACGTGCTGTACAACCAGCAGTTCAACTTGGAGCAGGTGAGTTTCGCGGCGCAGAGCGCGAAGGACACGGCGGCGCAGGTGAGCGCCATGCAAACGACTTCGAAGGAACTCAAGGCGCAGTTCAAAACCAAAGCCTTCGACGTGGACCGAATCGACGCCCTGAACGACGAGATGGCCGATTTGATGGACCAGCATGCCGAAATTCAGGACGTTTTAGGCAGGAACTACAACGTCCCGGATGACATCGACGAAGAGGAGCTTATGGGGGAGTTGGACGCGCTTGAAGAGATGATGGGGGAGGAACTGCTCGGTGTGGATGAGGAAACGCCGTCGTACCTGGTGGACGATGCGTTGCCGGAGACGCCGGAGGGGGTGGAACAGGCGCTGCCGAACGCGGGTAACGCGGGGGAGGCATTGCCCGGGGCAGAGGTGTCGGTGCCGAAAAACGCGGAAAAGGCGCAGTAGATGGAAGTGTAGAAGCGATAGACGGATGCGCGAGATGCGTACCTTCCGGAATACAATATAAAAAAATTGGTCATGCGCGGCCTCTTGGCTTCTGAAGCGTTGTTGACATTAGTATTCAACAATTTCCCGTAGATCGCTCCGTACGCACCCTTCTCCTTCTTCTCGTACCCCATCTTCGCCAACTGCGTGTTGGGCAACTTGTGTGTGTCCGTCATTCTGGACAAGTGCACCGTCGAAACAACCGCCGATACGGACGGACGACACCGAGTTTGTGGCGGGGGTGCCCGATCGCGACGCGTCGACATTTGTCGTCAAAAAATGTTACGTCGTGAAAGGAAAATGTCGTCAAAAACATCCGGCAATCCAGAGATCCGCGCGCGATGCGGGGCGTCGCGACGCTCGCTTCGGGATGGCGCGCGTTTTCCTTTCCCTTTCTCGTCGTGCTTAGCATCGCGGGCGGCGCGCGGGCGCAGACCGAGGTCTCGACGCAGGTGGACGTGTTCTCCACGTCCACCGTGAATAACTCGCAGCTCGCGTTCGTGCAAAAGCTGACAAGAACCACCACGGGCACCGTGACCAACCGCGAGAGGTTCGGCGCCGCGGTCGCGGTGGACGGCGATACCCTGGTGGTGGGGATGCCCCACGGCGATAGTACGGGCGCCTTCAATTATTCGCAGAGCACTTTCTTTCTAGGCCAGGCTTGGCTTTACGGTCGCAAGTATCCCGGCAATCGAACCTCGGAGTGGGAGTTGGTACAAATCCTGAAAGCGCCCGACGGCGCGGCGGGGGATTATTTCGCCGGCGCGGTCGCGATTGACGGAGACACGTTGGTCGTGAGCGCGTCCTTCGACGGGCAAGGCGGTGCCACCGGGGACGTGTCAAACGCAGGCAGCGTGTACGTGTACACGCGGTCAATTCCGGGATCTGCGAATTCGCTGTGGACGTTTTCGCAGAACATCCGCAACCCGCTTCGCGGTACGTATTTCCCAATCACCACGTTCCGCCTCTGCGATTGCCCATACGAGACTGACACTTTCTTTTTCATCGTATCAGGGGAAAACGACCACTTCGGCTGGAGCGTCGCTTTGGACGGCGACGTGATCATCGTCGGCGCTCCCGAAAAAGACGTCACCGATGACGGCTCGCAACTCGACCCAGCTCTTATTAATTTAGCCGGCAACGAAATTGGCGCCGTGTACGTGTTCGCGCGCGGAACCGCGAATGACTTGACCAGTGCGTTCGTGCTGATCGATCGCCTGGAAGTCGCGGATAAAATCAAAACCGCGGAGGCGTTGTTCGGCCGGACCGTCGCGATCTCCGGGGACACGATCGTCGCGTCCATGTCCATTGACGAGTACACCACGGACACGTGTGTGTTGGGGTTTGTGTTTACCCGAGTCACCCCGGGTTCGTTACACTCGCGGTGGGAATTCAGGTCGAGTTTGCAGGCTGCCTTTTCGTGCCTCCCCTTGCACCAAGACCCAGACGACGTGACCAATCACTTCAAACCCGTCGCCATCGACGGCGACACGATCGTAGTAGGCGCCCCAATGCACCAAGTCAAAATCGTTGACAATACTGGCGTTGAGACCACGTACGAGCAAGCGGGCAAGGCGTACGTGTGGACGCGCGCGAGCGCCGGGGCGGTGAACGGTAGTTGGTCCTTCGCCACCGCGCTCACCGCGGACACTTTTCGCGATGGAGACAGCTTCGGCCGGGCCGTCGCGATCGACGGCGAGTACGTCGCGGTGGGGAATCCGGGTCAAGACGCGGACCCGGATTCGACCCTTGATGACGACCAGGTAAGGGCCTTTCCAAAATCCAAATCCAACAACTGTTTACTGCCCCTCTTTGTAGCAGTTGCCAGTACTAGTAATATTTACCAGTACTGGCAACTGTTACAAATACATCACAAGTGCTCTGTTTGCTCATACAGTACACCCATACCTCAGGTTACGAACATCACGAAAGACTGACCCCTTTTTGTTTTCCAAACCAGGGCACCGTGTACGTGTTTCACCGAAACTCTTCCGTTGGGAACCTGAACGAATTCAACTTGACCGCGCGGTTTCGAAACTCTGACACTGCGACGAATAACGAGTATTTCGGATGCTGCGTTTCCATCGACGGCAACACCGTGGTGGTGGGGGTTGACGATTTCGCGCCAACGGCTTCGAAAAAGGGCGCCGCGTTTATTTTCGCCCTTCCCGAAGTTTTAGTCGAAGTCACGGACACCGAAGTCACGACCACCGTGCTTCACAGCCCCCCCCCGCCCGCGCCCACGACGGAAACGAGTTTCTTTGAAAACATGGAGTTCATGTTGAGCACGATTCTCGGCTTCCTCTTCGCGGCGCCCCTGACCTGTCTCGCGATTTGCGCGTTCTTCTTCAAGCCCTGGCTACGGCGAAAGCTTCTAGGCGCGGGCTGGGTCAACCTGGCGGACACGATCGTGCCGGACTGGAAGTCCGACGTGCGTTTAATCAAGGTGGAGGTCGGGAAGCTTCAGGAGTACATAAAGGTACGGCCGGAGGGCGTTTCCCAAATCAAAAGCCGTACACGTTTTACCTCTAACGCTGGTGACTGTGGAGGCCCGATGGTCGGTGACTGTTGTCCATACATCGCCCAATACACATACCGATTACCTCTCCCTGTTGTCCACACATCGTCCAATACACGGCTGACACTTTTTTCGTGCAACAAAAGGAACACTCGTACCCGCGTTTGACAAACGTACGGTCGGTTATTCGCGCGGACGAACTGAAGCTCCCGCCCGTGTCAGGTACGGCCTTGGGCATTTCCCAAATCCAGGCACTGTTTTATCTCTCAGCTGGTGACTGTTTGTCCATACATCGCCCAATACAAGACGTTGACCACTTTTCTTTCACAATCGCAGGCGCCGACGTGTCCGATTCCTACAAAATCGGAAAGCCCGCCGTGGGCACGATGACCACCGGGGTGTTCCAGGGCAAAACCGTCGCCGTGAACTCCATGTTCCCCGGTGGGCTCGCGATCGGGGTGCCTTCTAAGGTGAGCGGGTCTTTGAAAAAGGAAGTCGCGACCCTCGCGACCTTGAATCACCCCAACCTGCGGCTGGTGAAAGGCGCGGTGCCCGAAAAAGGCGTCGTGGTGCTGGAGCACTGCGCCGGCGGGAGCGTGAAGGAGAAGCTTCTTGATGAGGAGGGGGGGGGCATGGACGCGTTCAAAACAACCGCGGTCGCGCTGGGCGCGGCGAACGGACTGGCGTACCTGGAGCGGGAAAAAATCGTGCACGGCGACGTGACCGTGGATTCTATTCACCTGGACGCCAACGGCGACGCCAAGCTGGGGGATTTCGGGTTCCAGCAGACGAAGAAAAACATCGAGCGCGAAACTTCCAAGAAGAGTTTCTTCGGGTTCGGGTCCAGCAAAGTCGCGTCCGCCAAATCCGTCTCCGCGGGCGCGGTTGTGGAGAGTTTCGGCGTTTCGTTTGACGAAGATACCACCGACACAACCGACTCGTGGACCACGTTCTGGCGAAACAGCGCGTGGCGCGGGCGCCGCGTGGCGCCATCCTTAGGCGCAGGCCCCGGGCCGGTTTGCGAGAAAACAGACAAGGACCCCGAGGAGGAAGCCGAGAAAGCGGCTTGGATGGCCCCCGAGCTTTTAAAGAAGGGAAAGAAAGCCAAGAAAACCCCCGCGAGTGACGTGTACGCGCTCGGGATAACGCTTTGGCAGCTGTACGAGAGACGCAAGCCTTATGGCGACTGCAGCGCGTACGAAATCAAAATACGAGTGCTTCAAGGCGAACGCCCCGAGTTCAGAAGCAGCTCGGTGCCTTTTAAAATCAAAGGAATCGTGGAGTGCTGTTTGAAGGAGAAAGGTACGTCCCCGCGTTTCCCAAATCATGGACGACTGTTTGACGGTACTTCTGTTTGACGGTAATGGTCCAGAGTAATTACTGTTTACTACATACATCACAAGTAGACTGTTTGCCCATACATGGCACTTGTACACTCAAGACTGACACTTTTCTGGCAAAACGTAAAAAGCCAAAGCGCGCCCCGCCGCGACGGAGGTTTCGTTTATGATCCAGGAAGCGGCGAAGGAGATGAAACAGCCCACGCGCGTGCTGGACAAAGGCGTGGTGAAACACGAAAAGAAGTTCCAGTCGTGAGGACCGGTTCGTGGTGGGTGTATTTATTTAAAGGAAAGGTCTTGAGGTAGTATTTATGATACGAGTAGTTCCTCGCGGGGGCGGTGTATTCGGGGTAGCTTTTAATATTACCCTAACGGGTGTGTATTTTACACGACAAGCAGACAGGTACGGTCCTCACTACCTTCAAGGTACTACTCCTCCTACTCCTAACCTTCGAGGTACTACTCCTCCTACCCTCTGTCCCCGACACACGGCCCCGCGAATCCCTCCGCGCTTAACCCGCCGTCCACACTGAGGGTTTGCCCCGTGACGTACCCGGAAACTTGCATCGCGAAGAAACAGATGGCGCCCGCCATTTCCTCGGGTTGCGCGGCTCGTCCTAACGGGGTCGCGTTTTCCGCTTTTCGTAAATTTTCTCGATCCGCCTCCTTCATAGGCCCTTGCACTGCTTCTTCAAGCAACCCCGTCCACGTCACCCACGGCGCGATGGCGTTGACTCGAATGCCGTGGCTCGCCCATTCGCACGCTAACGTTTTTGTTAGTTGTACGATCCCGGCCTTGCTCATCGCGTACGCAGCGCCGCTGCCCGTGCTTGTGATGCCCGCCGCGGACGCGACGTTCACGATTGAAGGGTATCGGCCAGCTTTAGAACTAGCGAGCAACAACGGGTGCAGCGCCACGGTTAGGTGATACACCGCGTCTAGATTGACGCCCATGATGCGTCGATAGTCCTCGTCCTTCGCGTCAAGCGCTGGGGACCGAACGTTCGTCCCCGCGTTGTTCACCAGGCAATCCAAGTATGACGCATCGCCTGTATACGGTTGATCCGGATGGTCCTTCAAATGAAGCTTCTCCACCACGTACGCTCTTCCCTCGGCTGTGGAGATGTCCGCTACGCACGTTACCACGCGCGTTTGCTCATCTCCTCCAATCGCTCTTGCCGCGGCGAAAACTTCGTCTAAATTCCGGCCATTGATAATCACGACAGCGCCGAGTCCGTGAAACTCTCGAGCCGTGGCGAACCCGATGCCTTTCGAGCTGCCGGTGATGAACACGCGCTTGCCGTCCATGCGCCACCGCGAGGGCGTTGAGGAAGACGCCATCGGGCACGGCGCGAAGGCGCGCCGAGAAGTACAGGACAAAACGAACAACAACAATTTTTCAAAGAACGATTTTCTCAAAATACGAAATGTGCGTCCAAAACCCTCGCAGTCGCGGCGGCGTCGGGCGGTGGACCCACAGGCGGTTCATCACCCCTTCCCAACGCGCCCATCACCCATGACCACGATCCGCCACTTCACGTGCGACGACTTGTTCACGTACAACGACGTGAACACGGACGTCCTGACGGAGACGTTCAACCTTAATTTCTACCTCGGGTACCTCGCGACTTGGCCGGAGTACTTCAGCACCGCGAAGTCCCCGAGCGGCACGACGATGGGGTATGTGATGGGCAAAGCGGAGGGCAAAGGCACGAACTGGCATGGACACGTCACCGCGGTCACGGTGGCGCCTTCCTACCGCAGAATGGGCCTCGCGAAGACCTTGATGCGGGAGCTTGAAACGATCTCGCAAGAGATGCACGACGGGTTTTTCGTGGATTTGTTTGTGCGGAAATCAAACGTAAACGCCATCGCGATGTACGCGCAACTAGGGTACCGGGTGTACCGAACCGTTTTGGATTACTACTCTGGCGAGGAAGACGCGCTTGACATGCGGTTCGCGTTGCGAAGGGACAGGGAAAAGAAAAGTATGGTCCCACTGCCGAAACCGGTCCGGCCGTGGGAGCTGGGGGAGGATTTTTCGTGACGAACTTTTTGGAGAGTTATTTTGTTTCCGGACTTGGTTTTTTTTCGAGCCACTTTTACAATCTATTCACGAACTACCTCCCCCTCCCTACGCAAAGCACACTCCTTCTCTTCCTTCCTTTCCTCCCTTCTTCGTCGAAAGAAGTTCCGCATCACCTCGCCGCACTGCTTCTCCAAAACCCGCCGGCGAACAATCAACGTCGGTTTAAACGCGTGCGGGCGCACGGGACCGCCGGAGGTACTTCTTCGGTCGACTTTGTTTGTTTCTTTGTTTTCCTCGCCCTCGACTTTTTGTTCGACTTCACGTGTTTCGTTTTTTCCCTCTCCGTCCACGTCCCCGTCCCCGTCCGTATCGCCCACCCTGTTCCCCCCGTCCCCCATCAACTCGATCCAGCTCCCGTCCGCCCCGATCAGCGGGTTCGGCGCTCCCCACACCACGGCGCCTAGGCGTGCGTTCAAAATCCCCCCGGCGCACATCGGACACGGCTCCAGGGTCACGTAAAGCGTGGTGCCTTGCAACAACCGCCAGCTCCCCAGTTTCTTCGCCCCTTCCCTTATACATTTCAGCTCCGCGTGTGCGGTGGGGTCCTCCTCACGCAACGTGGAGTTTGAGTGCTTGGACAGCACCACGCCGGTGCCGTTGCACACCAGCACCGCGCCCACGGGGACCTCATCCGCAGAGGCCGCTCTTGTCGCCTCACGCAACGCGAGCGCCATGAACTTTTCGTCGGCATCTTCGTGAATCGAATCCGGGTTTCGAGACGAAGAAGCGGCCGTCGCGAACGCGGACCGCGTGTCACTCACCCTGTGCCCCGGACGGAACCGCCGCGCCGCCCCGAGCAATGGCGCGGCGGGTCGAAATGCCAGGCGGAGCATCACGTATCCACCAACAAGACGCCGCTGCTCCGCGTGGGCTCTGCTGACGGAGCTCGGTGTCATCGAGTTTCGCTTTATTTGTCTTTTGTCAGCCTTGATCCCGAGAATAAGCAGAGGTCCGACAAATTTTGGGCGTCTGACTGACTCGCGCGAGTCTATGAGAGCATCAGACCGTCATTGACGAGTAACCAGATTCTGTCAGTTTCTGCATGAGCAAACTGAATGAGCGAAATTCAGCAAGACACCCCTAAACCCCATCCCTCCCCCCCTCTGTTAGAGAGCTAGTACTAATTTTCTATCGTTCCCTAAAGACTACGCGCAACCCTCCCTCCGGTCGTCGCGCGGCGTCTCGGCGAAGCGCTCCGGGGAGTAGGCATTTGAAAATTTTGGCGTCAGGCAAAGAATCCCTCAAGCTGTTTGCTCATACAGAAACTGACAGAATCTGGTCACTTGTCAATGACGATCTGATGCTCTCATAGACTCGCGCGAGTCAGACTCGCTCCCAATTATTTCGAAGAGGTCGTGCTGAGCTGTCACCTGTAGTACCAGGTAGGGATAAAATGATGTTCGACACATCGGTCGACCTTACCACCCCCGCGCAAGCGCCTCGGCAACACCCGCTCGTTTCGAAATGGGGTGCAGCGCCTCCAGCGCGGCGCATTGGCTGGATCCCGGCGCGGCCGCCATGCGCCGGCCGATCAAGGACCCCGCGCTCCAGGCGCAGTCGTTGGCGTTGGCGGGCATGACGTCCAAAACTGACGTGGCCTACGCCCACGCCGAGCTCGCCTCCGAACTGTACGAGCTCGGCGAAGACACGTGAGACGCCGCGGTGGCGCACGCGTCCGCGGCTGCCGCGTTTTTCATGAGCTGCGACCTCGAATTGCTCACCGCGGTGGGCAACTTACCCGCGGTAACAACCGTGGAAAAGAACGAGTTTTCCCTGGATTACCTTCAGATGCTAAACTTCAAGACGATAGCGTGCAGACGCGCGGCGCACGAGTTGGGCGAAGAAGATGTGAAAGGCCGGGCGCGCATGGAACGTGCGCTTACGTACGGGCTTTATCTATTGAAGGCGAGCCAAGCGCTCTACGGCGACGACGAAACGACGCCCTACTACAACATCGCGGCGACGCTGATTTCGATCGGGGAGATGTACCAATTTCACCGCCGCTTCAAGGACGCGGAGGCGTACTTGACAAAAGCCGCGGCGATGTACGACGCGCTTCTCTCCGCGGAAAAAGCGAAGAATTTTAACGGAGAAGTGCAGTCACGCGATGACCTAAAAGTATCATCAACATTCGCCAAGGAAGCTGTGGCGAACTGCAGGGAAGGACTAATCAGGAATGTAGAGAAATAGCGCGTGTTGAACTGTTGTGTGTTGATTCCAACCGCATAACCACTTTATGTACCTGGTACCCCTACACCACACCAAACTGACGAAGTTGTTGCGTTTAGTGGCGTACCCCACCCAGCGGTGCGGTCATCGTTGCAGAAGTAGGACTACATTCACCTCTGATCGTTGGGCCTTTCTTTTTATAGCACCGCGATTTCCGAAAAAATATGGCGCGGAAAAACGACTTTTCACGATTGCGTTGACTTTCCTCATCACAAACGCTCGCGCCATCTCGTCACTCGCGCTCGCACTCCTCTCCTCTCGCTCGCGACTTCCCTGTCCCCACCGCACGCATGCACGGCGTGCTTATCCTCTCCACGCGCAGCGGCGCGTGTCTTTTCGCGCGCGCGTTCACCGAGAACTTCGGTTTGCCCGGCGAATGGAGCACGGGCGACGGCGACGAGGCGGTGTCGCCGACGGGAAGGTCGTTTGGGGCGATGCAGCTCGCGGGGCTGCTCTTCGCGCTGAGGGCGTACGCCGCTGACCTAGAGCCGCTCGGGCACGCGAACGCAACCTGCACAGCCACGAACGGTAACACGAAACCGCACCTCACGGGTGGTGCTCCTCTTGACGAATCCGAGACGAATCCGAAAAACCACCCGCGCGGCCGTTTCGATCGGAACAAAAAAAGCGAAACGCAAAGGCTGCGAAAACAAGCGCTTCGCCGGTATTCCCTGCGCGACGTCACGATTTCGTTCGAAGAGTCCGAGGTTTGTGGGGTTTTAGTGGCGGTGTTCGCGCACACCAACCTGGGCGCCCTGATTCCGAAAAACATCGCCAAACAAATCTTAACCGGCTTCGTGGCGAAGCACGGGGTTTGGTTCGGCGGCGCCGGTTGTTCGAGTTTGAAAAAAAACGACGAAACGTCCCCTTCTTTTTCTTCCAACCGCCGCTTCGCCGGTTTCGGCCCGGCGCGCACTTTGTTGTTCCACGAAGAGGTTTTGAACGCGTTGATGTCCGTTCCAGCGGAGTTGGCCAGGGTAATCGCGGGTGAGGCGGATTTGGGGTCGACGTGGATATACGTGGGGATGCGTGACAACGAGTCGACTTGGGGTGTGCGCGGCGTGGACGATGGAGACACAGACCAGGCGGTTTCGAGAGTGGCAAAAAAGAACAACTGTTTCCGCTGGTTTTCGTGTTGTGGAACGGACGCGACGCGACGCGGGGCGAAATACCAAAGCGGGGACAAACACGGGGACAAGAACGGGGACACCCGCTACGCAACAGGGGACACACACTCGTCACGAGGTCTGCAATTCGTCGCGAGCTGCGCGCCGCGTCGCGCCACCAGACCCGGAGTCGAACCGAGCCACGCGTGGCGGCTTCCTCTGTCGCAAACGACGTTGGCGCGGTTGGTGGAGTTGATGGACGCGGTTGTGGGTACTGCTCGTACTGCGGGTACGGGTACTGGGGGTGACACTTCCGCTTCCGTGGTGTCCGTTGAATATTGCGTTTCTGGGTTACACCAAGAGGCTTACTACTCTGAAAACTTCGAAAACGCTGAAAAACCAAACCGGCGGGTACTACTTTTCAACCACGGAAACTGCGTCGTCGCGCTTCCCGACGAACGCGGCGGTGTGGGCTCTTCGGCTTCTGGAAACGAAACGGCCAGTGAAACGGCCGTAAAAACGGCCGTGATCAACGCCCGAATTGTGGCCAAGCTTGTGGCACTACACGAGCTCATGCGTTTCATTGAACAGGAGAAAGGTTCCGGGCCGGGCGTGAAGTTCCCGGGAGCGCAGGGCAACGCGTGACGGATGTCATGTGCAGTAATTAATCTCAATCCATTTGTACTCCCGACTGCCTGACCAGGACTCCAACCTAAGACTCCAACCTAATACAATCGTAACACTTTTCACGACACAAGCAACCCACCACGCCTCGGTCGGCCGCACACCTCGGTCACGCCACGAACGGCGGCCCTTCTTTGTTGACCAGTTCCGTTTCGAAAACCACCTGAAACGCGTCCAGAAGCGCCTCCTTGGCTCTTTCCATCAACTCTGCGTCCGGGGGCGGCCCTTTTGCATCCGCGCCGACGCCGCGCGCGCCGGCGCTGTCCAGGTTGGAGTAGTGCTGAGGGTCGGTAGACCCAGAACTGGAACTAACAATGCCAGCCTTCCCCAACAACAGCTGCGCAACACTGCCCACCGGCCGGTCCCCGATTCCGCACGGCACGATGTATTGAAACTGGGACAGATCCACGTCAACGTTGAGGGCCACGCCGTGGTAGGTGACCCAGCGCCGCGCTCGGACGCCGATCGCGGCGACTTTGTGCGGCGTTTGCGAGTTATTAACTCCGTCTTCATCCTCGCTAACTGCTTCTTCATTCTCAGTTACCACCCCCGTCTCGTCATCCGGAACGCGCGTGCCCCACGCGCCGGTCAGACCAGCCACGCGCCCTGCGTTACGAACCCCCAGCGTTGTCATCGCGAGTATCGCGACTTGCTCCAGGTCGCGCATGTATTTGTGTAAATCCGGTGTCCTTTGGCTCAAATCCAAAATCGGATAAAGCACGAGCTGCCCGGGGCCGTGGTACGTCGCCTCGCCGCCCCTTTCCGTGCGAAACACTTGGAACGGCGCGTCAGCCGCGCCAGGGTCGAACTTCAAGTTTTCAAGACTGCTTCCCGTGCCCAGGGTCACCACGGCCGGGTGCTGCACCAACAAAACGCAATCGCGGTGGCCGAGCGGATGACGGGTATTGGTGTCGCCCTCCTCGTCGTGGGTGTCGTCTCCGGAGACGGTTTCATCCTTCTCCAAACTCAGCGAAGCCAGCCGCGCCTCCAGAATGGCCTTCTGCCACCCCCACGCCACATGGTACGGAGTCAGGTCGTCGCTCACGTCGTACAGGTCGCACTTCCTCGGCGAGGCGCAGGCGACGACGGAGATCTCGGTCCAAACAGGTCGGCACTTCCGGTGCCTTTTTCCCCCAAACGAGCAAAAACCGCGTGCGCTCCGGTTGCCGCCACCACGGTGGTGACCCTCGGAGCGCCGATCCGCGACGCCCAGTGGCGGAACACACGCCGCGACCGCGTGGCTCGCCATGGCGCCGCGCGCGCGATACGATACTCCCGAGGGCGCGAAGGGCAACGTAACAACTTTGTCGACTCTCTTCATTTTAGCTTCACTTTTACTTTATGGGCCAGTGTTGGCCTGGCGGAAGGAAACGTATGGGCATTTAGTGTAATCTCGAAATCCGGAAGGAAACGTATGGGC
>Ga0209502_10000050_pt1 | contig 122586 bp, 142 predicted proteins | sample ArcticOcean_MG_C_10_FD_187442 | JGI IMG/M metagenome (GOLD analysis project Ga0209502, IMG submission 187442) | Marine microbial communities from western Arctic Ocean - ArcticOcean_MG_CB11_90 (SPAdes) (version 2) | ecosystem: Environmental > Aquatic > Marine > Oceanic | place: Arctic Ocean... | reverse complement strand
GCTTGCTGTTTTTGTTTGTTCGGGGGTGGTAGGGATTGATAGGGATTGGTAGGGATTAAGAGGGCGATGTATGTGGAGAGAGGATGGACGGCGGTGCGGCGGTGCGTTCGCGACGAAAAAAAAAAAACAGAAAAGAAAACGTCAGCGCTTCGCGAGAAACTCGTCACCGAAACGATTGTTGAATCGAGCGCGTGTGTGTTGTGTTGTGTTGGGGGCCACGCGCGCGTTCGGTGAGGCAAAAACGCGACCCGTGGAAATCGGTGTGGCACACGTACGACGTGATTTTCTTGCCCACTCCTGACTTGAGGAACTTCTGGACCTGTGGATTGAGTGGGGCGGCGTGGATAACTAACGTCAGCGGGGTTCGCGTGGAAACGAAAAAAGCCGTTCTCCAGACGAGTCGGTGCAATTACGACTCTCGGTGCGCCGGTGGAAGCGGCGCGGGACGGTGTTTTCCGCGTATCGGGAGGAAGAAACGACGGAATATCGCAGATCACACGTATCCCCACCACCGAAACAAACGCACCTCTTCCCTGATGAACGCCTTGCGGTCGCTCAGACTGATCTCCAGATCAACCTCGAGTTGCTTCTGAATGTTCTTCACCGTGGTTTTCTCCAAATCCGCGTTCTTCAAGATTTGATGCAAGCGCTTGATAACCGCGCCGTCCATTTCCTTTCCAGGTTTCAGCTCCTTGAGCTTGGTGGTCATGTTTGGGAAGGAAATGGTGGGTTTGAAAACGGGCGGTGCAGGCGCGCGTTGGGACAAGTGAGTAGGCGAGCGCAACACACCGAGAGTTGCCGAAACGCGGATTCCCCCGATTCTGTATGGCGGCAGTCAAACCCTGGTCGTACCCCTGACTGTTTGCTCGCACACGATTTTTTCAAGATTCAGCATTCGAGAGACATAAAAAAATGGACGAATTTCGACATTTCCCGAAAATTGTCGACCACTCGTGTGGGCTTTCGGTCACCGACCCGGATATTTGCCACGTATGCGTTGTTGGTCACGATCGCGCACATTGATTGCACGTGTGACTGGATGGCTGTGAGAAAAAAATCGTCGAAAAGGGTCGTCGAACAGAACGGAAAACGGTTCTCGAAAACGGGCGAGTTTCTTGCTTTTTGCGCTCAATTTGATGAGAGTAATCTCGCCGGGGTACGATACGTCTTGATCTTTGTTATGACATCGATAATAAACATTTCCGCGCCTCTGCCCGTGCCCATGCCGGGCTCGGACGAGGAGTCGTCACGCGTCCCAGGAGAGTCCTCGCGCCACGGACGCGCCTCCCCGCCTCTTCCCCGAATGTCGCGATTGTCGCAACTGTTGACTGCCAGTCAAGTCAACACTAATTACTTTTTCTCAATCCCGACCTTCTCATCTTCTCCCCTTCGAAATACCAAGAAAACCCCCCCTAAAACGCGTCAAAAAGGTCCTTGACTGTCGGGTCTTCCAGCAAAACCCCTCTTCGCCACGGCGCGTCTCCTTTGTCCAAAAGCTTGCGCAGCGCCAGGTCGGTGATGACGTTTCGTTTGCGCGGCGACAGGGCGGGGACTATTGCGCCCGTTTTCACGGCCTCGCAATCCAGCCCCCCAAACCACCCGTGCGAAAACAGCCCGCCCCAGTCCCCGCCCGCGCCCAACCGCGTGGACTCGTCGTTTCGGAGTAACGCGCGCACGATACGTGATGTGTCACCGTCCACCGAGTGCGGCATCTCCATCGTGTCCGGGTCGTGGCTCATCAGTTTCCTGTAAAGTTCCTGGCGCGAACCCGATATTCCGCTGAACGGCGTGTCGCCCGTGACCTGCGATTGGGAAAGAAAAGGGTCAGTCTTGAGTGCACAAGTAGAATGTATTGGGGGATTGGGTAGAGTTAACAGTCTACTTAGAGTAATCGGGCCGAACAGTGCACTTGTGCTGTATGTAGTGAACCGTAGATACGGGCGGACAATCGGCAAACGGCCGGTGCCTGGATTTGGGAAAGCCCCAACACGTACGAGTTCGTAGATGAAAATCCCGAGCGCCCACAGATCCGCCTCGAACCCGCACCCTTTGTGAAGCAGCACTTCGGGGGACATGTACTGCGCAGTGCCGCAGATGGTGTAGGTGCGTCGTGTTTGGTGGTGGTCGTGGTTGGACGTTTTTCCAAACGAGGGAGAAGGAGTCCTCCTACTCACGGTACGGTCACTGTAACCGCTGTCAAGGTGACCATCGCAAATCTTTGTCGCGGTCGTCACCCCCCCGCCCGAAGAGATCCGTTTCGCCATCCCGAAATCCGCGAGCTGCGCGCTTCCGTGCGGGTGCAGTAAGATGTTCTCCGGTTTCAAATCGCGGTACACGTACCCGAGAAGGTGCAGGTGCTCCAAGGCAATAGCGACTTGCGCGGCGTACACGCGCGCGTCGTCCCGCGACGGTAAGCCGTGAAAGTTCATGGCCTGGAAAAGGTCCCCGCACGGCGCGTACTCCAACACTAAAAAAAGCGCCCACGGGTCTTGGAACGAATCGAGGAGCCGGTTAATAAACGGCCCGGTTGAAATCCGCTCGTGTAGTTTGCGTTCTGAGTTTTTTTAAAGAAAAGTGTCAGTTTTGTGTGGGCAAACAGGGAGGCGGGATTTGGTAAGTGCAATACGTACCTTCACTGGCGTGCGTCGCCTCGCCCACGTCAACCAGCTTGGTTTTCCGCATCACTGCGATTGTTACACGAAAAGTGTCAGTCTTGAGTGTACAAGTAGCCTGTTAGGGCAAACAGTCTACTTGAGATGTATGTAGTAAACAGTAAATAGTCACGCAGGGGCAGTAAACAGTGTCTGGATTTGGGAAACGCAACACGTACCTTTGAAGGCGACGATTCTTTTCGTGCGCTTTTCCTCCGCCAGGTAAACGGTTCCGCACAAACCTCGTCCCAGTTCTCGTAGTAAGTGGTAGTCGTGTTCGTTGCCGTTTCTTTTCGGTTGCGGCAAGTCGGGGAACCTGCCGTGCCCGAACAAGGTTTTTTGCGCCACGGGGAGAGAGGCAGCCGATTCGCGTGTTAAGAACCGATTCGCGGTGTCCAGTACTCGCGCCACTGAGGTGCCATCCGCGGAGCACCGGTGGTCGGGTACCTTGGTGAGACCCTGGTCTCGTTCATCCTGGTCGCTGATTGCCCGTACGACTGATTGCCCGTACCCGCCATACCCCGAGCCACCCGGAAGCGAACCATCCGCGTCGAGCATCTCGTGGTCGAGCATCTCGTCGCGTCCCGGCGGTGGAGACGTTCCTTGCGAAACCCGCCCCAGCCGCGACGGCGACCGCGAGTCGGGAGAATCCCTGTCGTTTGTGTTTTGGGTCTTGCAAAGAGATCTACGCAAAGAGATCTCCGCACCCACGTTGTGATCACCCCCCCTCGCGCCTTGCATCGCGGCTAAATCCGCAATCGAGCTCGCGTGCGGAATCGCGTTTCCCAGACGTTTCACACGTCCGCCGCCCAGCCGCCGCTCCGCGACGCGCGACGCGGCGTCGAACACGGGCGGCGCCACGCGCCCGTCGGTGGCGCCCATCTCCGCCACGCTCAGCGACCGGAGCATCCCGGAATGTTGTCCCGCATGTCCTCCCGTACCCCTCCCGCAGTCCCGGTCCCCACACGTGTTCGACCTGGTTTGGTACGGCGCCGGGGATACCGGGGCGGGGGACGCAGGCGCGGGGGCGGGGGACATGCGGTGAGCGCTGACGTCGTGTACCGAAGTCCCCGCGATTTGGAACCGGCTCAGGTCGGCGATTGATTCCGCTCGCTGAAGCGAGCCGGGGCCCCGGGTGGATCGGTAGGTACTGGTCAAAGGACTCGTCGTGCCGTTGTCGTATTTCGCGGGCGTCGGGGACGTCACCGGTTTGTGGTGTCGGTCTTCGCCGAGTTGAGACGTCTCGATTGGGTGTTTCAGGGCAAGCGAGGCGTCGATTGGCTGTTTCAGGTGCGCGCCGTCCACCATTTGCCGCAAACCGATTGGCACCAAGTCTTTGTGGTGTGTGTGCGTTCCCAACACATGCGCCGCTGAGAGATGGGTAAAACAAAGTGTCAGTCTTTCGTAATGTGTATGAGTAATTACGGGCGGACGATCGGCAGAGGTAATAGTCCCTTCGCAGGACGAGTATGGGAACACAGTCGTTGGATTTGGGAAACGCGCAACGCGTACCTAACCCCGCGTCGTCGCCGTCGCCGCACCGAAGGCTCACCTCGACGTGAAATTGTAAATGCCCATCGTGTGATTGTCGAGGCACGCCGCTTCGCAGTTCGTCGAAATCCACCCCCTTCGCCAAAGCGCACAGCGCGAGATCACGCAGCGCGCTCGGCACGGCGTCGACGGGTATTGTGAGTGTCGCCCCGACGCCTTTGTCACCGCGGTTTTCGTTTTCATGATCGATCGCGGCGCGTCGCTTCGCGTTTTCAACACCGAACCAGCGCGCCCAAATGCCTGGGTCGACTACCGCGTCTCGAACGGATAGACTCAAAGGCGTCAACAGCGCGTGCGGCAGTTTTTTGTGTGTCACCACATCAACGACCCAAAACCGGTGTACGCGAAGATGCCCGTGCCGGGTAACCTCCGATCGTAAAATTCGCAGAAACTTCTGACCATCAACGCATACCGCCAAATCCGCGTGCAACCCCGGGCGGTGCGTGTACACCACCCGTATCGTCGTCGTGTCGTTGTCCAGCTTGTTGCTCACCTCCACGCCGCGCTTCAGGGGGGCCGGGTCGGAGTTATTACTCGCCATCGCGCCTCAGTTCCGATCCGTGGTAAATAACCAACTTTCACGTACCCCACGTCAATCACCCCGATTGTCCCTACCACCCACTCGTACCAACCGCGTCCTGTGTCCCTCTGGACCCGACCCGAGCCGCCCCCCTACCCGTACCCTGCGCCGCGCCACCACTCGCGTCGTCTGAACGGGCAACTCCTCCGGTTTCCTCACGCCCACGCAGCCCCGATATGCCAAACGTTTGCCCGCCGTCGAAAGTTTGGTAGAAAAAGCGGTGGCACGCACAACGCGCGCCTCAGCGCTCGGCCAGGCTCGGCCGTCCAACTGGTTCGCGCCATCTCGGCCGTGCGGATCGAGGGAAATCAAGCCGCAGCAGAGGTTGGAGAGCAGAGAGGAGCACAAAAACGGCTCCTCGAAAACGAGAGACTAAATAAACACGAGCGACTTCTTGCTTTTCGGCGTCGGCGGAGCGATTTGCGATGAAGCTTGCCAATTGTCCTGCGCACGCACGCCTGTCCGGCAACCACGATGGCGTTCGCGGTTTCACGCGCGCGCGTCGTTTCGACGCCGTGTTCTCGCGTCTTCTCCAAACCCCCCCGAAACGGAGGTTCAAACGCTGCGTCGTCGTTCCGCGCCGCCGCCGCGGGGTCGAGTCGATCATCGACGTCGTCGTCACCCCCCGAAATCTCGTCCTCGGACGCGACCAAGTACGACGCGTTGCTAGAAGAGCTCTCCCTGACCCCCCCCGACTTGTTCAACGCCACCGTGGAGGACATGCGAGGCGAGTTCACGGTGTCGTTCTACGAGCACGCCAGCGTGCGGGTTTTGGAGCTGGAGACTAATGGCGAGCTTGCGGCTTCCCAAAAACTTGACAGTCTTTGCGGCCGGGTCATGGCAGCGTCGGACACCGCGTTCGGGGAGATGATTCAAACGTTAGGGGACGGAAGTGAGCTAAAAGACTTAGCCACAAATGGAGGAGACTACGCAGGAAGCACTGGGCTAACCACCGTAGAGACAAAAGAACTCGCCAAGCGCTGGGACGCGGTTTCCGCGAAGCTCGCGGCGCAAGGCGAGTTGGATGCGGTTCTTCAGGCGACGAAAAACGCGGAAAGCCGGCGCACATCCGTGGTCGCCATTTTAGGCCGCGCGCCGATGGGAGAAAAAGAGCTAAGAACGCTGAACAGTGTTACTCCGGAACGAAGGATAATCGACGTTTTACTGAGCATACCATCAGGCACGGAACGCGAGGACGCGCTTTCGGACGCGCTGACGCCACCGGAGCGGAGCGATGATTGCGAAACCGAAAAAGAAGAAAGCGACGCGAGCGAAACCGAAAAAAAAAAGAATTCGCAGATGACCCTGGACGGCGACGCCGGGACACTTTCGGGGGACGAGGAGATTGTGTTCACCACCCCGCCTCGGTTGTTAGCCGCGGTGGAGCTGGCGGTGAAGGAGTTCGTGCAGGCGGGGGATGATGAGGGGGTGATTCAAAATCTACGAGACCTGAGAATAAGCGTCGCGGGGAGGTGCGATTTTTTGTGAAGCTTTTTATGGAAAGGTCTTTTCGCGCACTCCGTTTTTTAGCTAAACGCGCGTTTACGCTGAATCAACGGTGGCCCCCGCGGTGCCTTCGGGAACGTTCGTCGTCCCGGTTTCCGCGCCCCCGCCGTCGATATCCCCATCCACCCGTCGTTTCCCCCTCAGTGCGCTTTCCCGCCGCTCATCAAGAACCTTCCCCACCGCCGCCTCGACGTCGCCCGTACCTCTTCGGGACGGGCCTCTCCGGGAAGGAATCCGCTTCCCCCGCAACAACGACGTCGACTTGAAACTCAACTCCCGGCTCCGGGTTTCCAGCGCCGCGAGCGCGCCGATTGTACCTGATACGATAAAAAAGAAAGTGTCAGTGTTGTATGGGAACACAGGGAGGCCGGGATTTGGGAAAGGCCCGGCACGTACCTACTACCATCACGGTTCGTGTCAGCAGTCGCACCAGGCTCCTGACGAGTTTCTTTTTGGGGGAATCGTGCCCCCCAGAAGAACCAGAAGTACCCGCGGTACCGCCGGTACCGGAAACGACTCGGGTAAGACCCGGTACGCCGCTTACCGTTCGTCGCCGGCGCAGACCCGACCCTCCAGAGGCGTCGTTGTTGGAATCGCCGTCAAGCAGCGCCGTCTCTCGACTCGCCGCTTCGTGCCGCACCGCCCGGTCTCGCTGGAACTTCCGGAACCCACCCCCCATGTTCTTCACCACCCCCCACATCCCGCACTTCACCGCGAACCGCGCCACATCCTGGTTCACGTGCTGTTCCTCGAAGTGCGACAGGATGCACTCGGAGGCGGACAAGCGGCCGTCCGCGCCAATCACCGCGCGCATGCGCCAGGACGAAAAGTAAGGATCCACCCGCTTCAACCCCGGGGTTTCGGGAGACCCAACGTGCCTGGTGCCTTTCGTGATGGCCCAGTACGTGTCCCCGCCGGTGGTACCTTCCCTATCCCCAGAAGCGTCCCCAGTGATGTCCCCGCCGTCACCCGTGCCGTCCCCAGAAACCTCCCCGCCGATGCCGTCCCCGCCGCCGCCCTCGCCGCCCGGGTCTTTAAACGTGCGTCGCGAAAACACGTAATCGCGGTTGCTAATCACGGGCAGCGCCCTTTCCCAAAACACAACCTCCGCGCCCGTCTTTTCGTCTCGCTCTAGTACCCGGTGTCGGAAAAGTAGCCGGTCCCACGAAGCCCGGGTGTCGTCGCACCCGAAAAAATCAACCATCTCCTCCACGGTGGCGTTCTCGAACATCGTCCGTGAGAGGTACTCGGTGCCTCCGTACGGGAGGACGTGCCGCCACGCGCGGTAGTGCATCCCGTCCGCGCTGCTCTTGTGCATCATCTCAACCCACGTGCCGTTTGTTTCAAGCGTGGGTAGCCGGGATGGCATGCCCGCCATGCGCTCCTTGAACTCGTGGTAGTCACGCGTGGAAACAACATCCGGGGCGCGTGTCGGGTTGATCGCGGTCGGGACGTTGGTCAGCGAATCGTAGTTTGACGCGAAACACACGCGGCGGTAATCGTCCGCGGATGGCGCGTGTAGGGTTCCGGAAGCAACTCCCCCCGAAGAATTCCCTGGTGAACTAAACTGCGAAGAGCTCCCTTGTCCAGCCGTTCCGTTCCGCCCGCGTCGCGCGGGAATGATTTCAATGCCGACGCTGAGCAACGCGCCCTTGACCGGGGTCAGGTTGACGAACCAAAGCACGACTTGCCGGATCGTCACCGCGGTGCTGAACGCGAACCAGGCTCGGTGGGACAGGGAGCCCAGGGAGCCCAGGAAACCCAAGCCGCCTAAAGTGGCGTTGCCGGCGTGCCTTGTGAACCGGTTACCCCCGCCCAGGGGGCCGAACAATAAGAACCCGATCAAAGCCGCGAACGGGCCCCAGATGTGCGCGGTGTCAAGCAGGACCAAGATCTCGGGCGGAAGCGCGGACAAGGTCTCCAGGAACCGCCCCGAGACCCCGGTGGTCGCGACCAGGCTCTCGATGGACCCAGCGAACATCTCCCCCGGTACCCCGAACAAGGACCCGGGGAACATCTTTTCCGTCACGAGGGACATGGTTTGAAGAGACGGCGGGACCTGCGATGACCTTCGGTGACGCGTTTGCGGCGGGGCGACGAAAGACTTGCCGTTTGTTTCGCCGAGGACACGCGTTTCCGAGGCTCGGAAACTCTTGTACTGCCCTGCACAACCGGTCCAGAAACCCGGGCGCCTCGGGAAGCCGGGAACACGTCCACCGCCTGCCGGGTCCGAACCGCGAAACGTAACACGCGCGGCCGCCGGTGCCCGTGAAGTCAGGGCGGCGAGAAGGGCGTCGGGTTGTTTCAATTGAATGTCGTGGTGTGTTTCGCCAAGTCAAAGAATCTTCTTGCCAAAAGGTGTTTCGGCAAATCCGCGTTCGGCAAATGAACGCGTAGAGGAATGCAAATTTGATGACTAGGCTTCGAATTTTACACAAGTCCTCGCCTGGGTGTACTACTGCCGGCCAAGTCAGTCTTGCCAGTAACAGTTCGCCGAAGCTCATACTCGCTCCCCCCGAAGGTTTTGGTCTAAACCCTTACTAAACCCTCAAACCGAAGGGGCTCGAAGGCGTCTCCCCTAATGCAAAAGCGCGAACGCAAGAGCACATCATCGGGAATCGGCCAGGGCGGGATTGCCACGTTTTTTACGTCACGATGTAAACAAAGGCGCACACAGGATTCTCCCACTCAAAGTGTAAAGCAGGTAAAGCACTGGGGCTTTAATAAGCACGAGGGCAATATCAGTTCAAAAGGTGACTTGCAAACCTGTGAAGCCCTCGTGCTTATTAAAGAAACTTGAGAAGGAACAAAAAAGAATGCCACGCGTAGTGCTACAAGGGGAGTAGTTACAAGAGTGATACTCGCGTTACAAATTGAAATTCTCGCGCCCTGACGTTAGGCTTGTTGTGCCGCTAGTAGAGCTTGTGTCCTTTTGAAAAAACTCACTTCTCCATCAGCGCCTTGATCGCCAAGCCGGCCACGGCGGCGTTGCCGATTGCGTTCATGATGCGCATCTCTGGTTTCACCATGTCCGTGCAGAAGCCGTTCACGGCGAACATCCCCGCCGCGGCAGCGCCTCCCGCGGCGATGCCCATGTTCATCTTCTTCTTGTCATCGCCCGTGAGGACTTTGTCCGCAACGAGAAGCGTCGCGCCGAGCTGAAGCGCGGTGATGCCCATGAACTTCCAGCCAGCCTGGGATGAGATTGAGGGATAAAAAAGGTCAGTCTTACTTTCCTCCTTTCGTATGCGCAAACGGTCTTGGGATTCGGCGGAACAGTCGGCGACAAAAAGAATCGTCTGTGGGATCCTGGCTGAGTCCAATCCTTCTTACCTGCGCCTCGTCGTTCACCGGGAGCTGCGTGCCGTTCAGGTACACCTCACCGAGCTGCTTCCGGGGAAGCGCGATGCACGTGATACCGTTGCCGATGTACATCGCGGCGGACGCGGTGGCGGGGGAGATCATTTTTGGGGTAGGGTGTGCGGGGGGGACGCGCGTGGGATTGTGTTGAGCTGAACGTCGAACGAAAGGAAAGAAAATATCCGACGATTGCGTCCTCGTCAGCCTGATCAGCTTCAAATTCGTCATAGTTGCGCCGTGCCACTTGTCGAGATGAAACGCTTTCTCGAGGAAGCGTTCGTTAGTTCGTAGTGACGAGACGCGGCGTGTGAATGACACACCAACACACACAACGACGCGCGCGTGGGTAACTGCGCGTGGGTATCTTCCGTGTGCCACGTCGACTCACGAACGCTTCACCGCACACCACCCGTGACTAGATGCTGTCGCTGTGTCGCGTCGCGCGACACCGCGCGGTGCTTGCCGTCGCACTTCGCGCTTCCCCGCACGCGATGCTGACTCCGTACGTTTCCGTTTCGAGCAAATTCGGGGCTCGTTCCCGTTCCACAAGACACGCGTGGTCGTGGGCACACGGTTCCGCGAGAACGTCTCCTGAAACGCACGTCACGCGTGTCGTCACTCCAACCACAACTCGCCATCACGAGAAAACAGGCACCACGAACATACACGCCAGCACGGAAAGGTCCATCGTGGCCATCGTTGTTGCACCGTGGCACGAAGGTGCGTATTTCCCAATCACCGCGTTCCGCCTCCCTGATTACTGTCCTGTATGGCGTACGTAACATTTACCAGTACTCAGAGTACTGGGAACTGTTACGCCGACCCACTCCGACGGACTCCTTCCCAATCCGGGATACACGTTAAGAGAGACTGACACTTTCGGCTTTCATCGGGCCAGAGTCGCCTGCCGCGAAAACGCGAACCGAGCACGACTTGCTCGGCGAGCTGGAGTTACCCCAACACGCGCTTTACGGCATCGCCACCGCGCGCGCGCTGGAGAACTACCAAATCACGGGAATCCCGTTACACCACTTCCCTGAGTTGATAATCGGCCTGGCGTACGTCAAGAAAGCGTCGGCGAGGGCGAACTTCCGTTTAGGGTTACTAGACGCGAACGTCGCGCGCGCCATCGAACAGGCGTGCGATGACTTGATTTCTTCAAAGCAGGTACGGCCGGACGGGGCTTTCCCAAATCAGGCGGCGCGGCGTTTACGGACCCTGTTTGACTGTTTACGGTGCACGAGTGCCCGTAACAACTGTTACGACTACACACGTCACATACGCACTGTTTTACCGAAGCTGGTGACTGTTCAGACCGATTACCCTGACTGTTGTCCATACATCGTCCAATACAGTACACACGCAGACTCAAGACTGACACTTTTCTTTCACAAAAACAGCACCACGAACACTTCGCAGTGGACATGATCCAAGGCGGCGCCGGGACGAGCACGAACATGAACGCCAACGAGGTCATTGCGAACCTGGGGAACTTGATTTTATCGAGGGGAACGTACGGCTCCCACCAGCAGGCTGGGAGTGTCACATCGGGCGGAAACTACGAGCACGAAACACACGCGGACGCGAGTATCGGCGGGTACGAACACATAAACCCAAACGACCACGTCAACTTGTGCCAGGTACGTATTTGTAAATTCCCTATGGCTGGCAGTCACCTCCGAGAGCTAGCGTCTTTTCTATTACCACTTATTGCGCGTTTCCCAAATCCAGACACACTGTTTGCCCAGACAAGACTGACACTTTTCGGTCACAAAACCAGTCCACGAACTGCGCGTACCCCACGGCGGTGAAGCTGGCGGTTGTTATTAAGCACCGGGAGTTGGTTGGAAGTTTGGAGGCGTTGATTGAGTCCCTAGATGGTAAGGCGGTTGAATTCGAAAGCGTGATTAAAATGGGACGGACGCAGCTTCAAGACGCGGTGCCGATGACATTGGGCCAGGTACGGCCGGAGTGGGCTTCCCCAAATCCGGGCACGACGTTTACGGACCCTATTTGAGTGTTCGAACGCACTCCTCGTGATGTTTGTAGTACGTACTACTACCGTGACTTTACCACATCTATTACAAATACACCACAAACGCACTGTTACCTTCCGCGTTTTGTGGAGTACAGGTTGAAAGTCACACCATGGACCGGTACTACCCAATCCCGGATATACACGTCACGAAGTACACCCGCACTCGAAAGACTCGACACTGACCCTTTTCGTTCACAAAAACAGGAGTTCAAATCCTTCGCGCACACCCTGCGCAAGGATTTGCACTTCATGAAACGCAACGTTTCCGAACTCTATGAAGTCAACCTGGGAGGCACCGCGATCGGTACCAAGATTTGCGCGCACGAGGGTTTCGCGGAACTCGCGGTGGCGGAGCTGGGTTTGTTAACCGAGCTTCCGCTGACGTCGCCGAGCGACTTCATCGAAGCGTCGAGCAGCACGGGCTCGTTTTTGCTCTTCTCGAACATCATCCGCCGCGTCGCGGTGAAGGTTTCGAAAATCTGCAACGACTTGCGTTTGTTAGCCTCAGGCCCCCGGTGCGGTTTCGGGGAAATAAAGCTCCCCGCGATGGCGCCCGGGTCGTCCATAATGCCCGGAAAAATAAACCCCGTCATCCCAGAAGTCGTGAACCAGGTGTGTTTCCAAGTCATGGGCACCGACCACGTCATCGCCACCGCGAGCGAAGCGGCGCAACTGCAGCTCAACGTGTTTGAACCCATCATCGCTTATAATTTGCTGAACAACCTGAACTTAATGAGAAACGGCCTTGATACGCTGCGTGTGAAGGTACGTATTGGGCCTTTTCCAAGCCCAACACTGTTTGCCCATACATGCCTGACACTTTCTTTTATTTATCGCAGTGTATCGATGGCATCGCCGCGGACGAAAAGCGGTGCGCCGAGCTCGTGAATGGCAGCATAGGAATCGTCACCAATTTGTTACCCGTGCTGGGATATAAAAAAGCAACCGCGGTGGCGAAAGAAGCGCTCGCCACTGGTGTGCCGGTTTCCGTGGTAGCGCTGCAGTATTTGGACGATGCCACCGTACGGAAAGCCCTGGACCCGAAGACCATGATACGGTGAGGGTTTGGGTGAGGCGAAGACGAAGATGCGGAGTGCGTGGTGGTAGTTGATTGATTGATTGAAGGGGAGATATTGCTTGTAAAATAAGGGAGATGGTTCATGTAACAAAAGGGAGACAGCGCTCGGCGGTGGTTCTCGTAATTAAGGGAGATGGTTCTCGTAACAAGGAAGATAGTTTGTATTACCCGTACTATACACACCATCACTACACAAACAACCTCCCTACTTCCCTCCGCTCTCTCCTTTTTCCAGCACCCGCAGAAACTCCTCCTCCGCGAACTGCACCACGCGCGCTTGCTCCAGATGAATCTTCTGTTTCCGCAAAACGTCCACCAGCTTGCCCTGCTTTTTGAACGCCACGATGAGCTCGTGTTTCTGTGATTGTTAAAGAAAATCGTCAGTCTTGTATATCGCGATGTATGGACAACAGTCACCAGCTGAGAGATAAAACAGCGTGCCTGGATTTGGGAAACGCGCAACTCGTACCTGTCGCTGCAGAACCCTCACCTCGGATCGAAGTTCCATAAGGTCGCGCCGTTGCTCTTCGCCACCGCCTTTTCGGCTATCCCGGGCGTCGTTGAGCAAGTTCTTATACCGCTCAACCTCTTCAAGCGCGCGGTTGAGCCGAACGTCCCGGCTCTTCGTCTCCGCTTGCTGCGACTTCGTGTTCCGACTGTTTCGGTCGGCTTCTTTTTTGGTTTCAATGACCTCGCGTGATTTCCCATCCATCTGCTGCTGCAACTCCACGTTCAACCTTTTTTCTTTTTCCAACCCGTTGTTCGCCGCTTTCAGCGCCTTTTGCACAGCTTGCTTATCTGTTAGCACGCTTTTCAGCTCAGTATCGCTGTCTTTTAACCTCGCGTGAACGTCCCGGAGTTCCTTCCCTTGTTGCGAAAGCTGGTCCCGTAACGCTTGAATCCGCGCCTTCGCCAGCCGTCCGTACGCGTCGTCCGAAAACTCAACCGGGTCCTCGGAAGCGTCGAAGGTGCCTGCTGCCGTCTCGGAAGAGTCGCGCGCGCCGAACGCCCCGTCCCGAGATTGCCGCGCCGAGGATGGTTTTGAATTGGTCTGCTGTTTCTTGTTTGGACTTTTGTGAGCACCTCGTCCTCGTTTCTCGTCATCGCCGTTTTCGTACCCGTAAAGATTGCCTCCCTCTCCTCGTAACCGCGCCTGCGCCTCCATCACCTCCCTCTCCCTCGCGCGCGGGTCGTAGTTCTCCACCTCGTCCTGGTACAACGCGTCCGCCAGGGTTTCGAGGGAAGGACCGTTGGGGTCGCCATCACCGAACGCGAACGCGGCGGACTTCGCCATCCACGCGCCATCCCCCGCGTGCGAGGAAGCCTGGCCATCCACCACAGCCTTCGCGCGCGCGATAGACGCCGCGGCGCGCTCCTCAAGCGCCGCGTTGCGTCGCAAAAGCTCGCGCTCGTACTGAGCTAGGTCGGCCATCAGGGCGGCAGGTGACCGGCGCGTCGAGATGTGGCTCTTCAGATTTTGAATTCTCCCAGAACTTCGAAACTTGGACGCGCCAACAATCTTTGTCTCAGATGTCCCTGGCGCGTCGGCTGGTGCGCCCCCTCGCCAGCTTCGTCAGGCACAACATGACCAAGGCCTGCGTGGTGAACGCGGGGCGGTTGGATTTCGACGGGAAGATTGATTTCTGTATGCTGGAGTTGGTGTGCGGGACCCCGGTCACGAAACACGAGCACCACTCGCCTACCCCGTCCGAAATAGCGCAGTTCGCACAAGGCCACACCACCTTGGTCACCAAGGAAGTCCCGATAGACGTCACCTTGCTCCCAGATTCAATCACCCTGATTTGCGAAGCCGGCACGGGTTACAACAACATCGACCTGACAGAAGCAACGAAACGCGGCATCACCGTGTGTAACGTCCCGGCCTACAGCACGGACGCGGTGGCGCAGTTGGTGATGACGCAGGTACGTGTTGGCCTTTCCCAAATCCGACACACGCTGTTTTACCTCTAACGCTGGTGACTGTTCGGACCGATTACGGTGACTGTTCAGACCGATTACTACGACTGTTGTCCTTATATCGTCCAATACACGTCCAATACGCATTCCGATTACCCATCCCTGTTGTCCATACATCGTCCAATACACGCCCAATACACGCCCAACAAATGGACTGACCCTTTTCTTTCCAATCAGGTGTTGAACTTTTCGTGCTCGATGCACTTGCAGATACACGCAAACGCAAACGGCGACCAAACCTTATTCCACGGCTCGAATCCGTTCAAATCTTTTGGGCAACTTGCTCACTTCGAGCTCGGTGGCAAGACAATCGGGTTGATCGGCGGCAGCGGCACTATTGGTTTGAAAACAGGCAAACTGGCGCGAGCGTTTGGCATGAACGTGTTGGTGTGGAGCCGAAGCGCGAAGGATTGCGGGGATGGGAAATACAAAGCAGCTTCCGACTTGAAAGAACTACTCAACAACTCAGATTTCGTCAGCATCCACTGCCCCCTAAACGCCGCCACCGCTGGCTTGTTGAACAAACAAACCCTGGGTTGGATGAAACCCACCGCGTTTCTAATCAACACCGCGCGAGGCGCCGTGATCGACGAAGACGATTTAATCGCAGTTTTGAAAAACAAAACAATAGCGGGCGCCGCGATGGACGTGCAGCACCCCGAGCCGCCCACGGTTAGCTCGCCGTTGTTCGAGTTAAACAACGTGATTGTTACGCCGCACATCGGGTGGAAACGGGTTGAGACGCGACAGCGGCTGGTGAACGCAGTGGCGGAAAACGTCCGTGCGTTTTTAGCGGGGGCGCCGGTCAACGTCGTGAATTCCTGAAAGAAATATCTTTTTACTTTTTATTACAATCATCGCACTCTCGTTTCACTTCTCACTGCGTCGCCGAACGTTCATCTTCTCCACACGAACAGTGTTGGGGACCCAACTTGTTACGTTCGTGTGGGTCATAGTCGTCTCAGACGTCGCGGAAGCGATACGGGGGTGAAAAAAATTATGAATGATAACTCGAGACCTTTCCTAAAAAAGGAGTAAAGAATTGGCGCTTTGACGACGGAAGGAATTACGGGCGGCGTATCCTCCCCGACTCTTATCAGCACCCCGCTTTCGTCTCCACCACAGGCTCCGGCGTTGGTTCTTCGGCAACGGCATCACGGACATCGCCTGTGTGTCGCGCGTGGTGCTCGCCCAGGCTTCGTATCACCTGGCCTAGGGCGGTTGTGAGGTCCGCCACGGCTTTGCCGACGCCGATCGTTCCTGCACTAGTCTCGATCCCCGCAGCGGCGGCGAACGCTTCGGCGGCGGCGTCCGCGAAGACGTTTTTTTCGGAAGGAGGAGGAACGCAAGCTGACGAGGTTTTCTTCGTCTCAGCAGACACGAGGTCCGCCCACTTGTTAGTTGCGACATTTTCCACGGACTGAATAGTCATAGGTTTCACCGCAGTGACATTCGCTGAGACCACGAAGTCCTCGGCGCCCGACCCCGGGAGCCAGTCTTTGATGAACTCCCGGCTCTCCTGTGGGTGATTGTGAACGAAAAGGGTCAGTCCTTTCGTAATATGTATGAGCAAACAGTCACCCGTAATCGGGCCTCCACAGTGTGCCTGGATTTGGGAAACGCGCAATACGTACCTGCTTTTCGACGACGCGCACGTCACAAAACCCGGTGGATACTGTTTTTGTTACACGAAAAGTGTCAGTTCATTTGTTGGGCGTGTATTGGACGTGTATTGGACGATGTGTGGACAACAGGGAGGGTAATCGGTATGTGTATTCGACGTGTATTGGACGATGTATGGAAAACAGTCGTGGTAATCGGTCTGAACAGTCACCAGCGTTAGAGATAAAACAGCGTGCCTTGATTTGGGAAACGCCCAAGGCCGTACCTAGCATATCCACCAGGTCTTTCGTGACGGGCGCCCCGGCGACTCAGCAGGAAAGGGCTTGGTTGGTTCGCAAGTGCTCCGGTAACTCTTTGGTTTGCACCACGTCCGTCACCGCGAGTCGTCCGCCCGGGCGAAGTACTCGGAAAGATTCTTGAAGTACCCTGAGCTTGTTTGGGGATAAATTGATCACGCAGTTGCTGATGACTGCGTCGACTAAGTTGTCTCCGCAAGGCAGGTTTTCGATCTCGCCCAGACGGAACTGCACGTTGTGAGTAGGCAGGTTTCGTTTCGTAGAGCCTTCCCGAGCCTTGGCGAGCATGTCAGGGGTCATGTCCACGCCGATCACCAAGCCTGTTTCCCCGACATCACTTTGTGCTAAGAAACAATCGATCCCCGCGCCGCACCCCAGGTCCAGTACCGTCTCGCCTGGCATTAAACCTGCTAGGCGCACGGGGGTGCCGCACCCCACCCCGAGGTCGGCGTCGCCCGCCAACTTTCGGTCCGCCTCGGTGTACCCGATAGCGAACCGGTTGGGGGTGGACGAGACGCAGCACCCGCCCGACTGGGTCGCTACTTTCGCGTAATCTGCCGCGACACTCGCGCGCTGCGCCGCGTCCGAAGTCGCGCCCGGGGGCGTAACACCCCGAGGCCGAGGCTTCTCGACCGTCATGCCCATCGCGTGCGTGCGTGCGAAGGGCACGCGAAGCGCGAGCATGCGACGCACAGCGCGCGTCGCGTGTGCGCGGCTTTGGAAGTAGACCCGAGGAGGAGTCACCCTTCCGAGGGCTTCCACGCTTTTTTTTTCATCTTTTCGATTCTCCAAAAGCCACGACTTCCTCCACTTCCCAGAACTGACGCGACCTGTCCGCTCTTCGCGAAGACCCGCGCACATCGTGTCGCGTGGGGCTGGTCGCACGCGAACGATGGGAGTAAAGCGGTGCCCGCACGGGAAGGCGAAAGGCGGCTGCGTGCAGTGCAATCCCTGCCCGCACGGGAAGACACAGCTGCGAGAAGTGCAACGGTTGCCGTCACGGCAAGCTGAAAAGGCACTGCGTGGACTGCAACCACTGCCCTCACGGGAAGGTGAAAGGCAGCTGCGCAGTGTGCCACCCCTGCCCCCACGGGAAGCTGAAAAACAGCTGCGCGGACTGCACCCCTTGCCCCCACGGCAAGCTGAAACAGCACTGCGTGGTGTGCAAAGGGTGCCCTCACGGCAAGCAGAAACACAGCTGCGTGGTGTGCACCCCCAGCCCCCACGGCAAGCTGAAAAAGGGCTGCAAAGAGTGCAAGCCTTGCCCTCACGAGAAGCTGAAACAGGGCTGCAAGGTTTGCAACCCGTGCCCCCACGGTAAGGTGAAGTACGACTGCGCGACTTGCAAGTCAGCACGCGCGGCTCCGCCGAGTGCGAAGCGAGTTAAGCGCGAGCCGGAGAGTTCGCCCGAAGTCAAGCTCGAGCCGGAGATCAAACAAGAGCCCGAGGTCAAGCAAGAGCCGTTCACGATTCAAGGCTACATCGGCTTTGACACCGGGGCGTGACGAGACGGGTATTACCAGTTACGGAGAGGAGACTAGTAAGAGACTCCGCAAAGAGACTTCAAGTAGTAAGACTAAGATGAGTAAAAACAGCTAGACTACATAAGTTACGGAGAGACTAGTACGACTAAAAGACGAGTAAAAACAGCTACGCAAAAACGAACTCGTCACGTCGCGCTTTTCGATTTGCGCGCCCGCCACCCGCCCACGACGATGTCTTGCAGACCGAAGGGAACTTCTCCCTGCGTTTCCATGCCGGTCGTGCACGTTTCATAGTCGCCAACCTCGCCACTCGCGATGATGGTTACGAACGGCCGCCTTTGGTGTCCGTCGCCGATCGCGGCGCGGACGCGGCGCTTGTACGCCGCGCTGGCATCGTTTATTTTTTCTGCTTCTTTTTCTGGAGCGGCGTGATTTGAATGTCGTCGCGGCACGTCCATTTGTATCACAAGCGCCGCGCCCAGCGGGGCTTCGCCCGTGGCTACTGATGGGAGGCACTCTGCCGTGGTGGCCAGTAACACCAGCCCGCACCCGTCGTGGCCGTCGCGCCAGCCAGCCGGGTTGGTATTTTGAATCGCCGACGTCGCCGGGTCCGTGTTGAAGTTTTTCGCGAATCGGTATCCTTGCAGAGTTTTTTCCCGATCCTCTGCTCGTTGGTCCGCGTGCAGACGCGCTATCAACGCGTTCGGCAGCGCCTGCAGTACCGCGTTGGTACACGCATCTAGCGCGTCACGACTGTTCACCACCACCACCACGGGGACGCGACACACCTTGCCGTCGCCGACGCACGTTTGCGGGCCCAAACACGCAAGCGCGGTTTGCGTCACGAGTTGCGCCAAACACGCGAGTTTCTCGTTGTTGGTTTTTGTGGTGCACGTGAAGTGTAACGCGTCAGCCATGGCGTTAGGGTGTTTAAGGTTTAGGGTATAGGTAGCGTCTTCCACTCGCCACCACACCGCGTCTCTCCAAACGCGGCACGTCCGGAGCCTCTGCGCGGACGCGACTGGAGGGTGATACCTGACGAGATGGAGAGGAATATCAAATCTGCGAAAATATTTATCTCCATTGGAACGACCATCGCGAAGGAACCGGTCACTCCACACACCGCGGTCATGGCGCGCACGCGAGCCGGGGTTTCGCGTGACGCCTCGCGCGTGGGTTTTGACACCGGATTGGGGTCACGGATGACTCGGTCACGGATGACTCGGTCACGGATAGCGAAGCTCGTAACGACCATCGGCGGGCGTTTGTGCGACAAGACCGATGTGCGATGCGCGATGTTCGTCGCTACGAGTTTGTGCGTCTGGGAAACAGCCCTGTGCCTTGTGATCATCCACAACGTCCGGTACACCGAAATCGACTGGCGCGCGTACATGTCCGAAGTAGGCGGTTTCCTGAACGGCGAAAGAAACTACACCAAGCTAAAAGGAGACACCGGGCCGCTGGTGTACCCTGCTGGGTTCGTGTACGTGTACGGATTGTTAAAGTATTTTCTCTGCGGGGAAAGATTGATGATGGATGACGATCAATGCGCGAACGACGCCGCCTCCGTAAGACACGCGCAGTATTTTTTTTTAGTGCTATATGTAGCGCACTTAGCCGTGACGTTCACGACGTATATTCGCGTAAGACAACTACCTCCGTGGAGTCTTGGTTTGTTAACCCTGTCGAAACGCGTGCATTCCATCTTCGTGGTACGCATCGGGCCTTTCCCAAATCCAGGCACACTGTTTGATGCCCCTCTTTGAGTGTTTACTGTTTACTACGCACATCACAAGTGCCCTGTTTGCCCATACAAGTTACGAACGTGGCCTTACAAGACTGACACTTTTCTTTCCCAATCGCAGCTGAGGCTGTTCAACGACGGCGTAGCGAGCCTGTTCACACACGTCGCGATTCTCTTGGCGCAAACGCAGAGTTGGATTCCGTGTTTCGTTTTTCTGTCACTAGGCACAAGTGTCAAGATGAACGTGTTGTTGGTTGTACCGCCCGCGCTGGTTCTGTTGGTCGCGGGTTCGAAACCCAGCACCGCGGTTTGCGCGGTTGTCGCGTTTGTTTCCGTGCAAATCTTGCTCGCCGCGCCGTTCTTATTAACGTTTCCAAACGAGTATTTCGCAAAAGCGTTTGAGTTCACAAGACAGTTTCAGTACAAATGGACCGTGAACTGGCGGATGCTACGCAAACAAACGTTTCTCTCGAAGGAATTCGCGTATGGCTTGTTAGTCTGCCACCTGGGAGTGCTGTTCCTGTTCGCGCATACCAAGTGGTACCCGAAAAATAAAGGCAAAAATAAAAAAAACGAAGAACGTTTTTTTTGGTTTTTCTTTCGCGACTGGTTCGCGCGGGTTCCAACGAACGCCTTACCACTTGCAGACGAAGAAAAAAACACAAGACTAACAAGTCCCACACATGTGTTAACCACGCTTCACGAAGGCGCTTTTATCGGTATCGTATTCGCCCGAAGCCTGCACTACCAGTTCTACGCGTGGTACTTCTTTTCCCTCCCGTGGCTTTTGTGGCGGTGTTTTCTGTTCGACGGAATGGGAAAGTTTGTTGGAGACGCTTGTATGGGCAAACAGTCTCGCGGAACGTTCCCGTACCCGACGTTGGTGAGTTCTTTTTTGCGGGTGGGTTTGTTTCTGGCGATAGAACGGTCGTGGAACGTGTTTCCCGCGACGACCGAGTCGAGCGCCACGTTGTTCGCGGCGCACTTGGTTTTGCTAGCGGGGCTGTGGTGGAGTCCGTCGGACGAGAAAGTGAAAAAGAAATAAAACCAGCACCTCTCAGAGAAGCGCGCGATACGCTCCGACTAACTACCCATACGAACCGGATGAATAGCACATGTAGCTTACAAGAATACGGCCGGGATCGAACCCGGTACCCCAAGCACTCACTCAGCAATGCACGCCGAACCACCGGTCCCACGCGCTCGCGGTTCTCGTGACATAAAAGTTTTTCCCCAGCGGCGAGCTCGCCGGTCCGTCGTAGGTCACGGACACTTCCAGATTGTAAAAATAAGTGTCAGTCTTGTATATCGCGATGTATGGACAAACAGTCAGAGGTAACAGTCCCTTCTGGTACGAGTGTGGGCAATCAGTCGGCGAAATGTGGTGGGTGGGAAAGGCCCTTACCTTCCAGCATGTGCGCCAGCGCGGCTTTGGCTTCCGCGGACAGCGCCCTTTGGTCACCTCCAAACAACCCTTGTTGATTCGCCATCTCCCACACCTTTCCGTCGTCGTACTCGTCGTCGTCCAGCAACCCGTGGTCGCGCAGTTTGTCCTTCAGCTCGCCTTGTCGGGATTCCATCGTTTGCACGAGCTCCGCCAGGGTTCGAACCCGCAGTTCATCCACGGTAAGAAGCTCGGTGACCAAACCCTCAAGTTCCTTGGCTCGGTCAAGTAACGTTTTCGAGTTCAAAACGAGCTCGTCCTGGTCCGCGCTGGTCATCTCCGTGACGTGGATCGCGATTTGCATGTAGTCGCCTCCGTTGGCTTTTAGTAATTGACCGTTTCTGTTTTCCGCGGTTCGCAGGGCGATTTCTTTGCTCGCCGCGTTCGCTTTCAACACGTCGCACTCGTTTCTCAGCAACGAAAGCTTCTGTTGCAGCATCTCCGCGATGTCATCCGACCCGCCTTTCAAGGTGTGGCCGTCCTTCGAGAAAGCGTTCGCGCCGTTGGACGAATCAGCCGCCGCTTTCCGAACCGCGCTCAAAGCCCGCGCGGTTTCCGCCAACACGCTCTCCGTGATTTCCCGCTGGAGGCGTTCCGTGACAAGCACCTGCTGCGTCTCCAACAGCCTCCTTTCCGCTAGCATGGCTCGTGTTCCCTCACTGCCGTCCTCCACCACCCCGCCGCCCGTGCGCCCGTTTGTTAAAGAAACCGAGTACTTCTGCGAGCTTGTGAATTGCGTGTTTTTGATCGTGGCTACCTGGGCCTTGCCGCCGCCTGGAGCGCCGTTACCCTCGGACGTGCTCGCCATCCCGGTCTCGCCCCCAACACCAGCCCGCCTTGAGTAGTCCTCGAACTGCGCGCCTTTGCCCATGGCGGGACGATGTTTGGGGGCGGTTCGGTTCGCCGGTCGATGGGAAAAGCCCTCCGGAAAGAGGAAAAACAGAGGGAAGTCCTCTTGGGTGTCTTTGTTTCCCGCGGAACGCGCGCGCCGTGAAACCCGCGAGGGGTGGGACACTCGGGAGACGCGCGGGAGGAGCGCGGGGACACGCGGGAACACAGAAACGCGAACGGGACCGCGGTGAGGCACGCGCGTGCGTGTCCGTGAATGTGACGCGGCGAACGCGGGAGGCATTTGGGTGTTTGCTCCTGACTGGTGGCCATACAGGCTAAAAACGCCGATACCAGAAACAAGCGATTTCGATTTCGTTGGCGTCGAAGCAACGGTTTGCAGCGCGAGTTTTTCCTCGGTCGGGTCTTCCCGCCCCCAGTCCCTCGCGCGCGCGACCCCCCCCGCCCGCGATGTCGATCCGCCGCGCCGCCGGGACGGTGGCCATGCGATGGCTGGTTTTGCGTGGGAACGGGTCTGGGGTTGCACGATTTGGGGCGGGGCGGTTTGGTGGAGCAGGGAATGGCCAGATCCCACCCGCCGCTAGGTTTTGGAGCTTCGGCGGTGCTCCCGCGGGGGGCGACGACGAGAACGACGGGAACGGTGAGGGCGGCGGTAAGGGCGATCGAGGGACTGCGGAGGGGAGTTCAGACGGTACCAATGACGTGGGTGGCGACGCCGAGGCGGGCACATCGCAGGGCAACTCTGGTGGTATACGCACCGCCGATCGTTCCTCGGACAAAAACTACGTCCCTACATCCAAAAGCCCGAAGTGGAACGCGCCGGACGATCCCGTCTTTGAAGGCGCGGACGGGGTTGGTGCGCCACGATTGACCGGCGCTGATTTGACCGATTTGTCATCGGCACTGGTATCAAAAGCACCGAAAAACAAACCTTCTGCGAAACCCAAGCTCAAGAAAGCGACTACGGAGTCCACGCACAAGCCCGCTGGATCTTCAAGGTCGCAAAAAACAGCAGAAGAAACATCCTCCGCGTCGCCGTCGCAGCCCAAGAACCTGTACGTAAAGAACCTGCCAAGGGACTTCAACGCCAAAAAACTGGCGCACCTTTTCCTGCCGCACGGCGATGTGCAGAGCACCAAGTTCGTGTTAGACGCCGGGCCGGTGCCTACCGGTTTAGTAAGGTTCGCCAAAGCCGAAGAAGCGGCCGCGGCGATGGCGGCTTTGCACGGGGTGACCCTGAGCGCGTCCGATGGCGGGCTCGAGCCTGACTCAGAATCTGTTTCTGATTCGGATAGCTCGGATAGTTCATCAGTGTCTGATACCCCACTGGCGGCAAGCCCTCCTCTCGAGATTTCGCTGGCGATGACCCGCGGCGAGCGCGATTTGGCTCGTATTCAGCGCGCGGAGGAGCGGGAGTCACGGAAACAGCAAAGAACCGAACGGGCGGAGCGGAAGAAACGGCTAGTGACGCAAGTGGCGGGTAAGACAGTGACGGGTTCGTTTGGTGTTGTTGCGTCCGTGGGGGTTGCAGGCCGTGGAAAGAAAGCCACCGAAACTTCACCTAGTTTCGTCGGCGTTTCGGTTAAAATCTCGCACATCCCCCCGGGCCTGGATCACAAACAGCTGCGCGCTATTTTCGGCGGGTACGGCCGTTTGGGGCGGGTGAAGATGATGAACCCCAACGGCGACAACCCTTCCTCGCTTGTTACGTTTGAAAGCGAGCGTGTCGCGAACATCGCCGCGGCGACTCTCGCCGGGGTCACCTTGCCGGGAAGCAAGGCGCCCTTGGAATTCGAGGCGCACCACGTTTCGGTGAAGCCTGTTACGAAAAAGACGATGGCGAGACTGACGAAGAAATCCTACGAGGCGAGGCAGCGCGACGGAAGCAGCAGCAGCGACGGGGACTCCAGTTCCAGCAGCAGCGACTCGAGCTCCAGCGAAAGCGATCGCGAGCGCGAGACGGAAACGATCGCGGTGCGCGAGACGGAAAGGATTGCGGTACCGGCGCCTTCAGAACATGGTGAGAGCGAAACGGAAACGATCGCGGCGCCTTCCTCAAAACCCGCTCCGTTCGCGTTCGCGTTGAATTCCGAGTCCGTGGAGCTCACTGCTGAGGTGTTGGCAAAAGCCACCGCGGCGAAGGCTGCGGCGTCGCGGGTGTGGCGGGACGTACAAGCCAGCAGGGCGGTGTCTAACCCGGAAGCGCTGGCGAACGCGAAGGCGCTGAACGAAGCGGCTACTAAAAAATTCAGCGAGCTTTCGGTCGCGAAAAGAGCGGAGGAGCGAATGAAACGCCGGCGAGACGCGGGCAGAGTTTCCGGTGCTTCCGCGGAAGGAGTGGCCGGAGGAACTACCACCCGAGCTGTGCCACTCATACGCGACCCTTCCCGAGAACCTTCGCTCCGCGTGCGCGCGTACGCCGAGCGACGCAAGAACGGAGGGTCGGTTACTTCGTTACCTCAAGACCGAACCACGAACCCGACTCGCCGCGCCGCGATCGCCGGACCTGGGGTGGACGTCGGCGACGCGATGGGCGGCGAGGCGCGGTCCAAGCTGGAAGCGGCGGCGCTTAGGTCGCGGTCGCGGGGACGGGACTTCGCGGGGATGGGTGACGTGCGAGGGGGTTTCGGAGGACGTTCTGGGGGAGGACGAGGCGGTGGAAGGGGTAGAGGTGGAGGAGGAGGAAGAGGAAGAGGAGATGCAAGAGAAAACCGAAACTCGCGCCGGAACCGGGACGGCGACGGTATGGACGAGAAAACGAGGGCGGCGTTGGAGGCGAGAGTGAGGGAAGCGAGAGACGCGTCATCCAGCGACATCCCGTGGGAGTGGGACCCCGCCACGCTGGAGCAAGGCGCGAAAAAGACGTTTCTGGAGAACTTCAACGTCGGCGAGGTAAGGGTCTTTCCCAATCACCTCATTCCGCGGACTGATTGCCCATACTCGTACCAGAAGGGACTGTTACCTCTGACTGTTTGTCCATACATCGCGATATACGAGATTGACACTTTTTTTTTTTGATTCAGTACAACGGCGCGCCGTGGGTTCCCGGGTTCGGCGAAGCGTCGGAAAAAACAAAGCGAGTTTACGACTCCGAGTCCGACTTTCTGGACCAGCACAAAGCGTTCGTCATGAAACACGGCGGCATTGCGTCTGACTTGCAGTACGAGTCCGTGAAGCGTGAGACGATCGCGGCGTTTTCCAACTACACCGCGTTGTACGCGAAGCAGCGCATGAAAAAAGGCGAATCACCGATCGAGGGTGATTTTCTGGCGGAGCGCGAAACGCTGAGCGACGCGGTTGCGTCGGTTTCGAAAACAAACCCGCTTTTCGCGTTTGCGAAGAACGCGGTGGATTCCTTGGACGGCAACGCGGGATGGTCCTACGGCCGGAAACTCGCAGCGCTTTCGTTTCTGGCGAACAAAGCGGAGCGGTACGAGGGGGGTGAGGGAGCTGAAGCGGAGGCGAAAGAGTAGACGTGACTCGAGAAAGAAACACGTTTTTACAAATCAACGGAGGCAATCGATCATCACACAACGCGCGTCTGCGTACGGAAAAAACACGGTACGCCGACACCCCACACCCAGAGCACTTACTTCGTGATCAGCCCCCTTTCCCTCATCTCGTCCTTGATGAGCTTCGCCCCGGTGACCATGAACAGGGTTTGCCAAATACCGAGGCCGATTCGCGGCGCGACGCCGCGGAACAACCCTTTGGTGTTGTGAACGAAAAGCGGTTAACGTCTTGTATATCGCGATGTATGGACAACAGTCACCAGCGTTAGAGGTAAAACAGGGTGTCAGGATTTGGGAAATAAAATACGTACCTTGCACGCCGTCCACCCGTATGATATCTCTCATCACTTTGGTCATGCCCGGCACGGGCTTGCCCAAGTTACCAAGCACCTGCGCCTCGATCCGCGCCACTTCGAACGGGTGGTTCCAGCACGCCAACGTACCGCCAATCACGCCGGCCAAAATCTCTTCGGTTTTCGTGAGCGACGCGTGTTGATCGCCGTGCAGTTGAATCTTCATTCGCGCTCGCACGAACTCGGTGAAGCCTTGTCGACTGGCCCAGTTCGTGGCTTGTCGGAACGCGATGGCGGTGCCTCCGGGGTAAAAACCCGCGACGCCGCCTCGTTTGTACGTTTGTTTGACTCGGGTTAACACGGACGTCGCCGGGTCGTTCACCGCGCCGGTGACTAAATACGTACACGGGCCCATCACGGAAACCTGCGCGATGCCTGGCCCGATAAAAAAGAAAGTGTCAGTTTTTCGTGATGGGTATGAGGGATCGGTATCAGTAAACAGTCGTGGTAACAGTCCGAGGGAATGCGCCCATCTGGTCGTAATAGTCCCTTCAAAAGGACGAGTATGGGCAATCAGAAAGGCGGTGTGTGGTGATTGGGAAAGCCCCGCACCTCCGCCGGCGCCCGCAAGAATGCCGGCGCTCGTCGGATTCATCCCACTCGCTAACAACGATTCGTTGATGCCCTCCTTGGCGTACATCAAAATCATACCCTGGCAGGTGTGGAGGGACACAGTTATTAGGAGTTATTAAGGGTTAGGGGTTAGGGTTGTTCGGGTTTTGTGTGGGAAAAAAGAGAGACTTCAGATGGACTCGTCAGACGGTGTGGCTGTGGCTCTAAAAAAAGCCCCTTGTTTCGTGGACAAAGAGCAACGCCCTTTTTCTCTTTGGCCCCCAACCCACCTTGCTCGCGGATTCGAACATCTTCGGCCCGAGTCCCGCCCAGAACGCGGCGGGTCCGCCTTTTTTGTAGATGTTTCCAAACGCCTGCATCGTACTCTCGGTGCGGTTACTCCCCATGCGCGTTTTCCAAACCTCGAACGGCATGCCCAAGGTCGCGGCTTCGCAGCATTGGATGAGAGGGCCGATCAGGAGGTCTATTGGGGGCATGGTGCTTGGGAGTCAACCACCTGACCTCTCAGGGCGGGTGCGGGGTATCAGTCGGAAGGTATTGCACACGACGCGGACGTGCTGCTTTCGTGACACGCGCTCGACGTGCGACGGCACGGGGAGGAGGCAGTGCCTCGCCCGTGTCGAAGTGAGAAGGGCGAAATAACAACGAACATGGGATTTCGTCCACGACGCGTTTTTTGCAAGCTTGCGAGAAATCAAAGGAGATTCGTTTCTGTGGCGAGTCCGGTGCCGACCTTCAGACCGCGGAGGAAGTGCCCACTTGCGCGGTTTCTTTTCCGTCTCGCCACCCCGCGATTCACTCGTGTTCGCGCGCGTTCGGCACCAACCCAGGGTGAGTCGCGGCGCACGTTCGGCGAGGGACACGTTCGGGGCGATTTCCAGCGCGTTTGGCCGTCAGCTGTGCTCGGGCGTTGGAGGACAAACAACGGTCCGTCCTCGGTCGCCACGGCAAATCGCACACGGCACCGCGTTCGTTTTTGCAGAGACCGAATTCGCAGGTACATTGCTGATCCCGTGCCGGGTGTCGCCACGCGTCGCGCGATAGTTCGCGTTACGACATCCAAAACGCGCGTGACCTGACCTTACACAACTGACCCGCGATTCATCCCAAATGCGCGTTCCAGATTCACTCGCATCCGCGGCAATACCGCGAACCGCAACAAGGACCATCCACCGGCTTTTCTTTAACTCGTCGCGCTCCGTGTTGCCTGAAGAAAGGGGGCGTGGCGTGTCTGCACTCCCTCCGAAGGGAAGACCTCCTTTCCAAGGGCGGTGCGTCCGCGGTAGGTCGCGATGATGGTCAAGCCACCTGATGTGGGCTTTGGTGGTGATCCGGTGGGGACAGACCGATCGGTTGCGGAAGCGCAGGACGACGACCTGGACGCCATCGATGGGCTGACCGGCGTGGGCCAGAACAAAGAAATCGCGGCCGCGGCTTTTAGAAACCAGGCACCGGGTGGTGCGGTGTCAACGCAGGGCGCGCCAGGTGGCGCAGACCCTGCTAACGACGACGACTCACGTAGAGAAACACCCCTAGGGTACGTGTATCCCACTCCAGGAACGGCCGGCTTGAAATTCCAATCCACACCCGAGACAGGGAAGGTCGGACGCCGACGCCGGAGGCACCGGACATGGCACGCGCGCCGATTCGGAAGTACCAATGGTGTTTTTTTTTGCCATTCCAGTTTTCTCCATACTTACACTCCTCACCACCACCACCACCACCACACAGGTCTCTTGATGTCTCTCCATGTGCGATGAGAACCACCTCGAATGAACCCCAAGGCGTTGATGACGACGAGAGCGCCGCGATGCTGATGCTCCTCGGCGAGCTTGGCGGGGCGGGTGGTGAGGACGAGAGCGAGGAGGAGGACGGCGGGGAGGAGGAGGACGAGCGCGGCGGTCGCGTCTCCAGTGGCGCGGGAAAAGCACATCCCGGAAAAGGTAAAGGCGGGTACGATTCAGGGAAAGGCAAATGCAAGAAGCCGTCCAATACCGCAAACGGAGGCGTGGGCGGCCACACCACCATCGCCGATCCCAACGGCGACCCCGCCGCGGGCAGCGGTCCGGTGGGCGAGTGGCTCAAAGCGGAGGGCGAGGCGCGCATGAAGATGGCGGATCACCGGCGGCTGATTTACCGCTGGACGAACGCTATTTACCGCTTACTCGGCATGAAGATCCCACGAGGCATGGGCTCGCTTTTCGACAAAGGTACGTGTTGTTTGGGTTTCCCAAATCCCAAAGACTGTTTGTTTGGCCTGATTACGCCCCGACTGTTTGCGTATACACATCACGAAGTACACCCATACTCAACACTGACCGTTTTCTTTTCTTTTTTCTTTTTCTCGTAATTACAAACCCCGCTCAGGCGAAAAGAACAAGCGCGAGAAGTTCGACCGGTTCCTTTCCTACTACTACGGCGTTGAAACGTTCGAACCAGGGACGTACTGGTACAATAACGCGGATACGATTCAGTTTTTCATCGAGCTCGTGCGGGTGGCGACTTCGGACCGGTACGCCCCCGAGCCCGCTACTATTCAGAAACTGTTCCGCAAGAAAGACCCAACGCGACAGGCGAGCACTTGGATCATGGTCAAGGAGGAGCTCGAGAAAACCGACGTCAGCGCGGACGAGCTGCGCGGTTTGTTCAACGGCGAACCACGGGTGGTGAAGGTACGTATTTCCCATTTACCACATTCCGCCTCCCTGATTGCCCATACGAGACTGACACTTTCTTTTTTATCGTATCAGGGGTTCCCCCGCGGACGACCGCTGTTCGTGCCGATCCCGAAGAACCCGAAAGGCCACCACAAGTACACCCGGGGGGACGGGGGGGGCGTTTCTCATGGGGGAGGTCACCCTGGGCCGTCGCCGGGTGGGACGGCCGGGGGCGGGAAAGGAAACACCGGGAAAGGCGGCGGCGGCGGGCGCGGGGGAGCTGGGAAGAAAAACGGAACCAGTGTTGGCCGTTTGGGGGTTAGGGACGGAAGGGATGTGTCGAACGGTTTCGCGGGTCACGACGCGCGGGAGGGAAACGGACACGTTTTGGGAGGGACGGGAGGGATGGGTTCGGGACAGGTTTCCCGGGCGGGCGCTTTCGGCGCGCACCCCGGGGCACTCGCCGGGCACAACCCGCATTTGTCGAACCCGCCCGGTTTCTCCGCGGCGGCGTCCCGGGCGGCGCTGCTCGCGCGGTTCGGATTAACCGAACAACAGCTCGCCAGTTTGGGCGCGCTTTCGGGGCTGGGCACCCCCGGGGGGTTCGGTGTGGCGGGTGGTGGTTCGGTTGGTGTTGGTGGTGGGCAACACCAACACCAACTGGGGAACCACGGGACGAGCATGATACACACCCACGATCCGGTCACCGCGGCGGCAGTGCGGGCGGCGCACCGACACGCTGTGGTGACCGGCGCGATTGTGAGCGCGGTTGGGTTCGTGTTTGGGCAAAGCGGCGGCGTGGCGCAACGCGACGCCACCGCGGCCGCGCTGGCGCAAGCCGCTGCCGCCGCATCCGCGCCAGGGGCGTGCGACCGAGTTACGTTGGCGCCGCCTTTGTTCGGCCGGGACGGCACGCGGACGGGTGTGTTTGGCGGCGGTGCTTCTGGGTCGCCGTACCGAGACAGAGACGGTACTGGCAAACAGTCAGGTGGAGTCCGGCAAACCCTAGGTTCCAGTTTAAAGCGCGCCGCCGCGGGTGGCGCGCGGGTGGGAGGGGAGTGCGGCGCGAACCGGGGGACGCCCGTGCGCAGGCTGGATACCTCGTCAACCGAGGTCCACAATCACTCGACGCCGACGACCCAACAGGCCCCCCTCTCCGTTCCCCCCACCAGGCTGGTGGTAAGTATTATTCATTTACCACATTCCGCCGACTGATTGCCCATACGAGACTGACATTTCTTTTTTTACAATAGGGGGACGTGCTGATGGGGGCGCTCGGTGACGTGCTGGGCGGTTTGTTCGGGCGGTCGATTTCGTTTGACGACGAGGCGACGGCGACGGATGGCTTTGAGGATGACATGAATGACATGAAGAGCGATGACACGAAGAGCGATGACACGAAGACTGATGACACGAAGAACACGAAGACTGATGCCACGAAGATGACTGACGCCACGAAGACTGATGCCCAACCCCAACCCCGAAACCAGCCCGTCACCCCTACAACCGCGGCGCGGCGAGGCAGGGAGCGGCTGATGAACCTGGGGGACGAGGTGCACAAAGTGCTGCCCGTGGTTCACTACGTGGAGTCTGACTCCGGGGGCCGGGGTACGCGAGAACCTACCGTGTACGTATTGCGCGTTTCCCAAAGCCCGCCTTCCTGTTTGCCGGTTGTCCGCCCGTAGCTACGTAACACGCGCGGTCCGAAACACTGACACTTTTCCTTTGCAATCGCAGGGACCGCACCGCGCTTGGCGCTGAGGTGGATTCCGTTTTGGTCGCGGCGCACGCGGCGGAAAGCGCGTGGCGCCGGCACCGGGACGCGTCGCGGAAAGCAAACGAACTCGAGGTTTCTTTGCTGGGATTGCGGAACCTGGCGGAAGCCGCGGCTTGCGATTTACAAGGCGCGAGGATCGCGTTGCAGAGCTGGTGTGATGGGGAGTCGGGAAGTGGCAACGGAGCCTCCGGGTTGGGGTTGGAGCCTTCGGTGCGGGCGTTGTTACACGGCCACATCGGGGAAAGAGTGGCTTCGGCGGAACGGAAAGCGCTTGAGGCGGAGAGGAAGCGGAGCGACGCCGAAACCGAGGCGAGCGACGCGCGAGCCGCGCTTGCCACCGCGCAGAGGGCGCACAAACCAACCTACGAGGAGGTGCGGAAACGAGCGCTGCGAATACGCCTCGCCGCGGAGGAGCGCTGCGAGCGGCAAATCGCGCGCGCGGCGAGCAGGGCGGAGCGGGACGTTGACGTGAAGAAGAAAAAGCTGAAGAAGGAGCGCGGGGTAGCGGGGGATACCGGGGGGGGGGATGTCAAAACAGAAGCAGCGCTGCCGTCATGGACCGACGCGAAAGCTTCCCTCGACGCCGCCGAGGCCGCGCTCGCGGTGATACACAAAGCCCTGGAAGGGTGCAAAACCGCCACGGAGTGGTCGCGGGTGGAGATTTCGAAAATCTCGAGCGGGCGGGACGTGTAGGAGTGAGTGATGGGTTTTTTGTTTAGAAAGGGGAGACGGGATGTACCAGGTACGGTTGTAACGACGAAGGGTTACGCAAATATTAGTTTTTCTTCTTCCCGTCTCCCTCCGTTAACAGCGCTTCGAAGGACGCCGCGATTTCCGCCCTGCGTTTTTCGCACATCCGCGGCGACGGCCGGTAGTACTTCAGCATCCCGTCCCACGGCACGGGTTTAATGCCGGCTTGGTCGCAAATCAGCTGCCGCACTCGGTTCGCGAACCCGATCGCGTCTTGCGATGGGTAAAACAAGGTGTCAGCGTTGTATATCGCGATGTATGGACAACAGTCACCAGCTGAGAGATAAAACAGTCGTCCAGGATTTGGGAAAGCCTTACACACGTACCTTCGCCCTCCGCCATCTCCTGCGGGTCCAAATACCAAACATCCGCCACCACCGCCCAGGATGTCATCAAACTCATCAAGTGCTGCGTGAAGCTCTGCCTTCTCGAGTGCCAGAACGTCTCCGCGAAGAGTTTATTATACTTGATCGCGATCGGGCACACCTTGCACCCTAAATCGAACGCGCCTCTTTTGAACATCACGCAGTACTCGTTGTTGACGCAGGTGCCTTCGGGGAAAATTAGTAACGGAAGGCGGTTCGTGTCCGCGACGTGCTCGCGTAGCCGTCGTTGCTGGATTGTGAACGAAAATTGTCAGTAATGTATGGGCAATCAGTCGGCGGAATGTGGTAAATGGGAAATACGTACCACCATCTCCCGGTCTTTCGACTCCGCCCGGTCGAACCGAATACAATCGATAGCGTCCATCGCGGTGTTTTGAATCAACCCCACCCAGCCTTTGTTTTGCTGCGCGATTGACGAAAACGGCGAGACGCTTGTTAAGATTATGTAATCGATTATTGACGTGTGGTTCGCCACGAAGATGTGCCCGGGCCTTGTACGGAGAAAAGAAAGCGTCAGTCTTGGGACAGTCTTGGGAACGTACGGGAGGCCGGGATTTGGGAACACGTACCGGTTCGTCGGTTTCGGGCCGTGGTGCCGAATAACCCCGGTCCAGGATACGACGTGACACGCGGCGTATACGTTCACCAAGAACCGCTCCAGCTTGACCCGGAAGTTGTTACGATTTGGCGCGAAGGAGTGCACGGCGGTGAAGGTTACCAGAAACAAAATCGTCGCGAGCACCACGAACGTTAACCGCAACGGAAACAACACCAGGTACCGAATCAACACCCCGACGCACCACATCGGGAACAGGTAGAAGTTCCAGTTCCAGGCGGGGGTGTCCGTGAACGTGAAACACTTGTTGAAGGTGTCGTCGATGATCGCGCTGGCGGCGTCTTGAAGGACCCCCGAGGCGTCAAGAAGACGGGGCAGGAAGAGCTTATCGGCCCGTCGCGAAGCCTCGCGTTCCAACTGTAACCCCGCGGTAACCCGCTCCACCTCCACGGAGTGCGGGTGCGCATCCGCGCTGCTAAACAACTCGTCGCTGCTCTCCACCGGCTTGATTTTGGTGGGGGGGGACATGGCGTGCGACCGTAAACCTAAACCCGCGCGAGGACCGAGACAACCCTCGCGCGAGAGAGAAGTGGCGAGATTCGACGAAGAAGCGCGGCAAAAAGATCCAGAAAATGTGATTTCGCGTCTTTTCAGTTCTCGGTTCTGGAGACGCTTTCGGCATCGGTCAAAGAACAACGACACGCGCGCTTGCGGGGAGGCGGGTTGTGGAGTGGCACAGAGTGTTGGTGCGCGTCGAACGGTGAGGCACGAACTAGTTACCATTACACGTCTGGTTCGGCGTGACGCGCGACGGTACGACGCGCGCGCGTGGTGGGACCGGGCCTGACCAACGACGACCGACGAGCGGCGAACGCAGTTGCAGCATCGTGGTTCGTGTCGATTCGTCTTTTCGCGGACCGGACCGGGACCGGGGGGGGGGGCGGCGCGGTGTGTGCAGTCGGTCGGTGTGTCTCCGGGTGAGACGTGAACGGTGGTTGGTAAGGCGTTGGTGGTGGTAAGACACCTGGGTGGTGGTCACGGACGAAACGCGGGGGACACGTGGGTGGTGGCAACTCCGGTGGTCACGGACACGCGAGAAGACACGATGCCCGCGCGACACGCATCGTCGAACACCACCCCCAAGGCCACGCTTTCGAAAGTTTCGCCGCTCGTGATGCGCGCGAAACACTCGCAGACGAACAGCGCGTTGGGTGATTGGGGCATCCCTGGAGGACCAGAGGTGTTCAGCACGCGGTGCCCTCCGCTTCCGCGGCTGCGGATGCGGGAGTCACGGGAAATAGTGCACCGGGCGGTGTTAAGGGCGAAAGGCTTGGACCCGGAGCTGGTGTCGCCGAGCGCCACGCCTGTGACGCGAACGCCGGCGACGCGGAGCGGGCGGAGGATGAAGAAGGAGGGTAAACGGGACGGCGCAGGGGATGGAGCAGGGGAGGACGATGCGAAAGAACCTGGTGGTAAGGACTCCTCGTCTCAGACGCAGAATAAAACCAACAAAAGCGGAAATATGCTTGACGAGCACGAGTTGGAGTCGCTGCTTCCGAAATCGCGGGGCGCGGTGGGCGGCGGCGGCGGCGGCGATTACTTGAAAGGCGTCGGGGCGATGCATCACTTGCGGGTGCGGCACGAAGTCGGGCAAGCAAGACTAACCAGGCGGGTTAGGCTTGCGTTAGTGGACCCTAACTACGCCCCCGAAGTCGACGCCGTGGACGCGGCGAGCGAAATGCCGTCGCTGAAAGCGCAGGTCCGTGTCAAGAAGAACGTGCAAGCGAACGCGGCGTACGCGCCGAGAGGGAAAGCGCCTTTGGGTTTTGCGGGGAAGAAACCGCAAACGGTGTTGCCTTTGGGTGTTGAGAAACCAACCGGGAATACCGACGAATCGGGTAGTAACCCGGGTTTAGGGTCGCACCAAAAACAGCGAATGGCGCCTTCCATCGCGTACGGTACGTACGCCTCGCGCGTTTCCCAAATCAAAAGCCTCCCTGCTTGCCGATTGTCCGCCGTGAGTAATTACTCACGTGACGCGGTCCGAAAGACTGACCCTTGGGCCTTTCCCAATCCAGGGTTCCGCGTCGCCGCGGCCAAGGCAAGCGCGGCGGTTCTCGGCGCGGGGTCCAAAACCATCGGTACCAACGACGAGAAGCGCGCCACCGCCGGACACGACCCTGTACGATACTACGACAACCCCCGCACCGCGCGTTTGTCCGCCTCACTACGGGCACTCATCGCGGACGCCCCCACGCACGTCGCCGCGGCGGTCAACGCGGTTGCGTTTGAAAAGGAACTGGCGAAACAAAACGGTGCGTATTACGGTTCACCAAATTCATCCCGGACGACTGTTTACGCATACAATTTTGTACAAGACTGACACTTTTTTTTACGTGACTCCTGATCTTTGTTTTTACAATCACAGGACAACACGCTTTGGCGAAAACGTTGACGTCGCTGGCGAACCGGCGCAACGTGCTGTTCGGCAAAAACCAAGTTCTCGAGACGGTTCTTGAAAAGCTTCAGGACGAGTTACAGTTCGTCACCTCCGAGTTATCGGGCGAACAAGGAAGCGAGGTATCCCTGGGCAGCGCGTTAACGAACCTAACAAGGACGCACGACGAGTTGCTGAAACAAGCGAGCGAGGAATCGGAAACCACCAAGGTGCGTTTGTGTTTCCCAAATCCAACCTACACCGTGGAGGCCCGATTACGGGTGACTGTTTACTCAGGCCACATCACGAAAGACTGACAATTTTATTCCTATACAGTCGAGGCAACACACGGTGGACCGTTTACGCGAAACCATCGGGCGCTTGAAACAGGTGCGCGTTTTTCGGCTTTCCCAAATCCTGTCACGCCATTCACCGCCCCTCTTTGACTGTTCGACGTCCGCGGCCGTGATTAAAAGGAGTCAACACATACAGCACAAGTGCCACGTTTACCGCCCCTGGTCGACCACAACACATTTGCTGGCGTACTGGCAACTGTTACGAGCGCATATAAAAGACTCGCGACTGACCCTTTGCGTTCCCAATCGCAGGGCGTGGAGGGCGTTCGCGAGACCATCTGCGACGCGAATTACGATTTGAACAGCTGCCGGGCGTACGCGGAGGACGCCGTGGGTGTTGACCGGCAAGCCACGGAGGCGCTGGAGTGGATCAAGAAGAAATACTTGGTAAAAGCCAACGGGTGGAAGCGTGATTTGGAAGGGGTGAAGCTGGGCCGGGAACGCATCGCGGAGGAATTGCGGGAAGGTACGCGTTGCGCGTTTCCCAAATCTCAAGACTGCTTCTTTTCCCAATCAAGACTTACACTTTGTTTTACCGATCTCATCAGCCCGGGCGGACGACCGGCGGCGGTGCGCCAAGGAACTTTCGCAAAAGTTCGTCAACGACACTTTGCTTGACACGTTGCGCGGGTCGGAACAAAGCGTGGCGAGGGACTTGGACAGCCGCAAGTCGTCGGAGGACGAGTGTCACCGGAAGTTGATTCGCGTCGCGGTTTCCTTGGGCCTGACAGCGCCGCAGGTGCGGGGCTTTCCCAATCACCGCGTTCCGCCTCCCTGATTACTGCCCTGTATGGAGTACAGGGCTGGACCCCTTTCCAATCCCGGATACACGTTACGACCGACTAACACTTTCGTCTTTTATCGTGCCAGGACGTGACGCCTTCGGAAATCGTCGCCGCGGTGGAGGCGAGCAAACTGCGAAGAGTTGACGCTTTGGCACAGGTTGAGACGTTAACCAAGCTGGAACAAATCGGTACAAGGAAAGTGCAGGACGGGCGGGACGCGTTGCGGCGCGCGCGGCTTGGTTTGGTTGACGACTTCGATATCTCAAATCTGGTTTCCTCTGGCTTCGAGTCGTGGGGCGAACCCGATCGCGACGTTTCGGGTGGAAGTTTTGGAAATCGGGAGAACCTGGACGGGAATCTGATTGGCGTCGAGACTCTTGAGGACGTCGGCGTGGAGACAAACGGACCCGAGGGTTTTTTTGACACTGAAAAGGTTTTCGGCGTCGACGAAACAAAAACGTTTTCGGACCGCGGGACCACGCACATCGCGCGCGCTTCAACCGGCGCCGGTACGGGCGCGCACATATCGTCCATGGAGATCGCGTTACGCGCCACGAACCGCAAGCTGACGCGCCGGTTCAACAAGTTCAAGCAAACGGTTTCGTTGCTCGTCGCGGTACGGCCGGACGGGTTTTTCCCAAATCCGACACACACTATTTCTTCAAGCCCCTCTCTTGACGTCCACTGCCGTCATTAAAAAGAAGTATCCTGCATACATCACAAACGCACGGTTTGTCCATACAGTACACTCGGGACTGACACTTTTCGGTGTCATACACAGGTGGACGAGGGTTTACGCAAAATGACCCAAGCCGTGAAACGCGTGGTGGACAGGGTTGACGGCGTTGTTTTTCCGGTGACTACCGGTGACAGTTCCCATACCGCACACAACAAACGTAGTGCCCGAAACCGGTTCGCTAGTGCGGTGAAACACGTTTCCGTGGCAGGGCGAGCGGCGGAAAACATGCGGCGCACGTCGTCCTTCGCGGCGCCGACGGCGCGACGACCTTCGTCCGCCGTCGGTACGCGGCTTCCGTCGATTTCGGACGTGGGTGGTGTTGTTGGCGACGAAACCGTGTCGGGAGGCTCGCCGGGACAACAGCAAAGAGGTTCCCTTAGAAGTTTCCCTCGCGAGCGCGACGGATCGGTGTTTGACCGCCTGACGAACGCGCACGTCAGAACGTCAGTTGGGGTGATTCAGCCGATCCACGAAACCGAAGCGGCACAAGATGAGGAGAGCGGCGGCGGCGGTGAGACCACTCTGAACAACCACTCAAAACCCAGTGCTGACATCACCGATGCGATCACTATCGCGAACCACGACCTGGCACGCAACCCCACGGACGCCGCGTCCGTCGCGATGCGAAGGCTGGAACGGACGTTACAAGACACCCTGGACACCGCGTTGGCGTCCGTGATGAGCGTGGTTGCGCGGTTGCCGAAAGATGAAACAGGAGGAGGACTGAGGTACGCGTGCATAGCTTTCCCAAATTTTAAGACTGCTGTTTTCCGATTGTCCAGAGTAACTACGTAATACACGTTACGAAAGACTGACACTTTTCGGAACGCAAAACGCAAAAGAGGGTCGGTTTTCCTGGGCGGCGCGAGGGACGACTTCGACGGGTTACGCGGCGGCGCGTTTCTCGGGGAGTTCAGCCGAATCAACACCCCTGGAGGCGGTGGCGGTGGAGGCGGCGGTTTCAACGGCTCTGGTGGTAACGCGTTGGGTGGCACAAGTAACGCCAGCTCCGGACATCTGGATTCCGTAAAGTTTTACCTGCTTCTGTGCGCGCGTCCCGGAAAAGTCCCCGTCGCGGCGGGCGAAGTGGACGACGACCCGGCGCGCATGCGCTTGAAGCGCGGCAGGGCGTACCGGGAGATGGCCATGAAGTGGTGCTTCCGGGCTGGCCGGCCGATCGCGGACGAAAATGACGAGGACGACGACCTGCACGCGGTGGCGGGGAGCGACGGGGTGTTGCGGTTCGGTGGGGAGGGCGGTGGTGGGGGTGGCGTTGGCGACACCTCGGGGGGGGGAGGTGGCGGCGACGGGAACGGCGGTTCCTCGAACACCAACGACGGGACGAACACCGGGTCTGGCGGCGGCGCGCTTGACCTGGCGCGCGCCGCGAACGTGGGGTTATCCGCGGTTGCGTTTCGCCGGCTCGTGGCGCGGACGCGGAAAGCGCAGGTCGTCCCGACGCGCGCCGATTTGAAAAAAGCGTCGCGAAGAGCCACGGAGAAGATGCTGAAGCGGTTGGAGATTTTGAGACTTGAGAAGGAAGAGGAGTGAGGAAGAGGGTGACTGCCTTCCTTACTGTTGTAACACTAAACGGTACCAAAATCGCGGTACTCGCGAGCGCAATACGGACGTACCACTGGTCCTTTTAATACAAGTCCTTTAAATACAAGTACTTTAAATACAGGTACAGTATGTACTTTAAACAAAGCCTCTCACTACTCCGTCCGGACTCTACTGAACTCTACTCAACTCGTCTGAACTCTAGTTAACTCTAGTTACCGTTATCCCACGGCATCTTGGGCATCTTGAACCCGTCGTTTTCGCTTTTCGGTTTCTCGTCCTCGTCGCCCTCGCCCTCCGTATTCCCAAAATCGTTCCTCCGAATCCCCTCCAGCTCGCCTTTTTTCCACTGGAACATGTTCGGTTCGTACGACTTCGCTAACTGGCTATCCCCCAAGGCGACGTATATTCGGCACGACTTTATTTCAACCGCCCCGCCCGCGCCAAACAACGACTTGCCGTTTTGAGGAGTGCGTTCGTAGTAACTCCCCAGCCGACTCCGCGCGGTTTGGTTTTCCAAATCGATCGCCAGCCCATCTGGCCCCCACTACGATTACAGAAAAGAAAGTGGTCAACGTTTTTCGTAATGTGAGTGAGTAATTACGGGCGGACAATGGGCAAACGGTCGTCTTTGATTTGGGAAATACGAGTCTAGTACCTTCGGGCCTTTCCCGTCGTCGTCGATAATAGCCATACCGCTCCCCCCCGTTTTTCCCAGCTTTACCGGAGAACATTTGCCTGCCCCCGCCGGGTACACCCACAGAAAAGCGGAAATCGCATCAAGCCACTCGCCGTACCCGAGCCACCCTTTCGGGTTGTACCCGCCGAACAGTAATCCATTCGTAGATTCACAAATTAAGATTGCAGCGCCTTGGCCGTCGCACTTTGGTTGCAAAAGAAAAGTGTCAGTCTTTCGTAATGTTCGTAACTTGTACGAGCAAACAGTCTACTTTTGATATGTGTAGTATACTCTTTTTAATGAGAGTAGTCAAAGAGGGGCAGTAAACAGTCTTGGGATTTGGTGAAAGGCCAATACTTACTTGTGTGTGGAAACTCGACGCCTTCCAGCCGTGCACGTTCGCGTCGTACGCGATGCCCAGGGGCATGTTCTCGAGCTGCGTCTGCGCCAGCACTGCACGTATTGTTTGGAGCTCTTTGGTGTCATCTTCCGGCAACAGTTGCGCGACGCTGCCGTCGCAAAGCGCCGGCCACTGATCGGGCCACTCCGATTTGCTCATGCGTTTCAACCCCATGGGTTCGGGGTCACTCATGACACCCGCGCCGAACACCTTGACCACCATCCGCGTGATGAAATCCAGCTCCTCTTCCTTTCCTGTCTGCGTGTTGTCACCGGTCGGGTCGTTCTCCGTTGAAGCCCGGTTCCGTGTGACCCGGAACCGGGAGGGACCACGACTACCCCCCGTGTGCCTCGTTTGGCGCACGCGCCAGCTCGCGGGTCGCGAAAAACCGCACCCCGCGGTCGCGTGGAGGCTTGTTTCGACACCACCGGCGACGCGGCGTGTGGGTACCGGAACCACCCCGCGTAGCACGGCCGCGGCGTGCATGGGACGTGATTCCGAAGAGTCGTCGGGGGACCAGGGGATGGGCAGGTGCGTGTCCCTGTGAAGGCGATGCGACGACAGAAAGATATCAAGCGAAAAGATACTGTACGATCGGCGGCAACGAAGTGCGAAACTGACAACTTTCTTTTCATAAAACGGCGCGCGTCGCGTTCATCCATCGACTCGTTTCATCAATAGCTCACGCCACACGTATGCGTACGCATACCTTTTACGAGTAGTCACCAAAAGCCCCTACCCCGTTCTGGTTCAAATCACGCCTTACGCCTCCACCTTGGCGTGCTCTTTCATCATCGCGACGAAATCCTCGAAGCACGGATCGCTGTCGTGCGGCCCCGGGCTCGCCTCCGGGTGGTACTGGATGGTCATGGCCATCTTTTCCTTGTACACCATCCCGGCGCAGGTTCCGTCGTTGAGGTTGATGTGCGACACTTTCACTTCTTTGGGAAGCGTCGCGGGGTCCACGGCGAAGTTGTGGTTCTGCGCGCTGATCTCGACGCGGCCTGTGATTGTAAAAGAAAAGTGTCAGTCTTGTATGGGCAAACAGTGTCGGGATTTGGGAAAGGCCCAACACGTACCCGTGGGGCCGCGAACAGGGTGGTTCCCGCCGTGGTGCCCGAACTTCATCTTGAACGTCTCGCCTCCGAACGCCTGCCCGAGCACTTGGTGGCCCATGCAGATGCCAAACACGGGAACCTTGCCCAGAATCGCCTTGGCGTTTTGCACCGCGTACGGCACCGCGGAAGGGTCACCCGGGCCGTTTGAAAACAAAACGCCGTCCGGGTTCTGCGGTTGGGAAAAGAACGAGTGTCAGTCTTCCCGCGACTTGTATGAGTAAACAGTCGGGCGTACTCGGGCCTCCACAGTCTTGTACTCTGGTGCACGTATGTAGTGGTAAGACTCGATGACTGCGCTCCACACAGAGAATCAAGCGGTGTGCCTGGATTTGGAAGCCCCCCGACGCGTACCATGGCCAGCACGTCCTCCGCGGGCGTGTTCGCGGGCACCACGGTTAAACGGCACCCGAAGCTCTTCAACCGGCGCATGATGTTCTGTTTGATGCCAAAGTCGTAGCACACGACGTGGTACTGGTCTTTCCCGGTGGACGTTTTCGCGGGACCCGACCACTCCCACTCCGCGTCCGTGGCTTCGGACCACTCGTACGTTTCCTTGCTCGTGACTGAGGGTTGGGAAAAGAGGGCCGGGGTTAACGTTTATTTGTCGGGCGCGTGTCGGACGCGCGTATTGGACGATGCGTGGACAACAGGGAGGGGTAATCGGTCGGAACAGGGAGGGGTAATCGGTCGGAACAGTCACAGGCGCGTTCGAGACGAAACAGTGTGCCGCCTGATTTGGGAAAGCCGTGACACGCGTACCTTCGCTGATCATGTCTTTCCCCACGATCGTCCACGCCTTGCACATCGTGACGAGCTCTTCGTCGGTTTTCGCGGAATCCGTGGTGATCACGCCGTTTAAACACCCGGTGTCCCGTAAGCGCCGCGTAATAGCCCGCGTGTCGATGTCGGAAATCCCAACCACGTTCTGTTGTTCCAAGTACGTCGAGAGGTCCATGGTGGCTCGGTAGTTCGACACGCTCAGGGAGAGGTGTCGCACCAACATCCCGCCCATGTGCGCCTTGGTGCTTTCCATGTCCCCCGCGTTGATGCCGACGTTGCCGATTTCGGGGCACGTGAAAAGCACGAACTGACCGGCGTACGAAGGGTCGGTGAGGATCTCCTGGTAACCGGTCAGGGAGGTGTTGAAAACGACCTCGCCAAGCACGGTGCCCTTGGCCCCGAACGCCTGGCCGGGCCAGACCGAGCCGTCCTCCAGAACGAGGCGGCAATCCGATTTCTTCCACGGCTTGCCATCTTTGACCGCGGAGACTGTTTAGGGTTGGGGGTTTAGGGTATGAGAAGGGTATGAGAAGGCCAGGTATCAGGGTTCGAGAAGGTCAGTTGATCGGTGGCGAGATGCGCACAGCATGATCATCACGCCGCGCTCTCGAAGCGCGTCGTCGCCGCAATCGTATCGAAAAACGTTTTGCAGACGCGCACAAAAAAAACGTGGAACCGCCGCTTTTTGAAATGGCCGTGCGGCCCGACGAAACACGACGACCGCGAGCTGGGAGGAACAAAGACGAACCTTCCACGGTGTTGGATCGAGCTCTCCTGGCGCGCACGGGCGCGGCCAAAGGCGCGACCGAGGTGGCGCGCCTCGAGCTGAGACACCTGGCGCTCGCGGTGGTTGGGACGACGCCGGCGAAGGTTTGCGCAGCCATCTTTGCAGGCTCTTTTACTGCGCCTCGACGAAGGTGTCAAGCGAGTCGCGTGGCGAACTTTACTGGGTCACTTAGGGGTGTGTGGAAACAACCACGCGTGGTCTGCCTCTGGCGACGGCGAAACACGAACGCGTGAATGCGCGTGTCGAAGTGGGAAGGAAGGCGAGACGCGAGACCGTCGCCGCCGCCCAGATCGATCACATGTTCAAAAACACACTGAGACTTCATGATATTTTCAGAAAAAACACCTGGATTTACGGAATCGTGCGACTAATTGCGACACAACAATGACTCAAATTGAGATTTTCATCGGCACCTATAACAGGTAGGCGGGGTTCTTCTCCTCAAAGAACTCATTGACGAAAATCCGAGCACACAGAGGTGCCTACCGTTCGCGAAAAAATCAACGATTGTTCACAACCCACCGTACTCTACACCCGCGCCACGAAGTTGTTGCTCTTGGTGACGTACCGCACCCAGCGATGCGGCCCGTCGTTGGCGGCTTTCTTCTTTTCCTTCCGCTCAGGTCCAGTTTTGCCAATCTGCAAATACCGCACCTGAAGCTTACTACAGTTCAGCTGTGGAACGCTAAACCCCAACGATACCGGGCCGCACTCTTTTTTCGACGAAGAATCAACCCGCTCGTCTTTCGTGGCGATGGAAACTCGCAGCACGTGCGTCTTCCCGCCGGTGACTTTCTTGAGCTGCCACACGACGTGCTTCTCGACCGGGTGAAACACCGCGTGCTGTGAACCGGGGGGGGCGGTTTTTTCAACAGTAGCGGTCGCCGCGATGACGTTTTTGGATTTCGGCACGGGAAACTTAACCGCCAAGCCGGCGCAGTGCATCTTTTTTGGGAAAGAAAACGGTCAGTCTTGAGTCGGCGAGTGTGGGTGTACTGTATGAGGGATTGGGGTCCGAGTAATCGGGCCGAACAGTGCGTATGTGATGTATTACGCAGATGCCAGTACTGGTACATGGTACGAAACGTAGTGCACTCACGTAGGGGCGGTAAACAGTCGGAGGGATTTGGGAAACGCGCGATGCCTCACCTTTGCCGAAAACTGCGCCCGCACCACGATCTCGCAGTTTATTTGATACGGGGTGTTCGTTTCGAACGTGGTCTGTACGATGAACGGTGGTTCAAAGTCACAGCTCGACCGGTAATTCATCAACGAAAACTCACCTCTTGGAACGTTGGTTAAGCTCAAAACCCGGTCGGCGTCGAAACCGGTGAGATCCGCGCTTTCGTGAAAGTTGCAGTCGTCCAACACGCACGACGCGTAATCGCCGCCGCCGCCGCCGCCCGGCCGGCCGCTTATCACCAGATCCTCGCAAAGCGCGATCTTTATGCTGGGCTCGCCGTGCAGAAAATTCCGAACCCTAATCTGGCCGTCGATGTCCTGTGATTGTTCAAAGAAAAGTGTCAGTCGGAGTGTTGGGCGATGGTGGGGAACCTGGGGGAGGAGGAGGACTATGGGAAAGCCCCAAGGCCGTACCTGGTGAATCACGTGCCCCGCCCCGGAAAACGTGACGTTGAGTTTCTCCACGACGTCCACGAAGATCTCGTCGCGGTCGGTGGCGCCGTTGAGCGATGACGAACCTGACGCGCCCGTGCCTAACACGCTTCGTTGCGTCGCGTCCGCGGAAACCCGGGCGTGGGCGGTTCCCAAGTTACGAATCTTCGTGTTACTACTACCCGTGCCTAACGCAGACATCGCGGATGACAACACCTGGCCCACCATCGTGTCCGTGTGCGAAAGCGCGTGTTGTTGCATGGACGATGTGTTTGCTTTTCTGTTGGCGCCGATTGGCGACGACTGCGGGTGCGTGGGCGCTGTGCCAAGAACAACCGCAACGGGTTCGTTGTGCACTCTGGTCTTTAAACTCTCCGTGTTCGTGCTCTGCGCGTACCCGTAATCGAGCATCTCATCAAGCAACTCGTACACCAGAATCGCGTTTTTCCGTAACGCGTCTTCGCTCAAAACGCCGCAGTAGTCTTTTATCACGCGTGCCACGCGGTGCAAAAGTTCAAGGATCAAAGATGGCGATTCGTTTCGGCGAGTCGTCGCCACCACGAACAACCCGGAAGCCTGTGAGTGGGATTTTTTGTGTGCGTACAGTAATGTTGAGGATTGTAAGGTGGTTAGTACTCGTAAGGCTTGTGAGTAGTAGTCGAGTGTTCGACTGAGACGAGTATCTCTACGAAGGACACTGGACAGGAAACTCTAGATCTGGCGTTCAATCCCGATTCGTGTCAAAAAACGTTTTACTCATACCTTGACGTGCATGTAGTTCACCCCCCCCTCGTGGAACACCGCCTGGGCTTTTTCGTCGTCGTCCCTCCCGGTTCCGAACCGCGCGGCTCGGAAGAATGTCTCGGGGGTGTTTTTAGGGACGTCGAACCGGAACTCTTTCTTCACGATCGTGTCGCCCCTTGGGGCCAGGATGAACAGCTGGCTGATCATAGTTAGGACAGATCGGTATAAATTGGTGCCCTAAAAACGTCGACGACGAGTGAATGGAAAGTCGGAGCTCACGTCAAGGCGTCAACACGCGTCTCGGTGCGAAACGCGGCCAAACGCGGACGTGCTGTCTTGCGCCAACACCTGCGACGCGCTCCGTCTTTTTCCAAAAGATTTCACAGGGTTCCCTCAGGTCTGTCCGCCTCACGCGTGTGTCTTCACGAATGCGTAGAAACCCGCGGGCTCGGCAAATACGAAATTCCTCCTCGCCTCGTGATTTTCGCGTTCGCCTTGTTTCCGTTGTCCCGCAACACACTGCCTCCCGCGCCCGCAGTGCGTGTCATCGCGTCGTTGGAACCCTCCACTCCCATCCGCGGACGTCTTGGGATCTTCACAAGGTTGCGACGGTGTCGGAGTTTCATTGAACCAGCTTACGCTGCTTCCAAACGACGACTCGAAGCTTCGAAAAAATTCAAAAAAACAGCATCATGCAGATCGGCACCGCCGGCGCGTTGTTCCTCAGCGTAAGCTCAAGTGTTTCCATTGTTATCGTGAACAAGTACTTAATCAGCACTTTGGGTTTCCCTTACGTCACGTGTTTAACGGCGACGCACATGGCCGTCACCGCGGTTGCGCTGCGGGTCGCGGAAAAGATGGGGTACGTCGAAGCCAAAGCCATCGAACGAAAAGCGCTGGTTCGCTTTTCGTGCTTAAACGGAATAAGCGTCGCCTTCCTCAACTTATCCCTGGGCTTCAACTCCGTTGGGTTTTACCAGATGACCAAGCTGGCGATCATTCCGTGCACCGTGGGCATACAGCAAGTTTATTACTTCAAACAGTTCTCAGGCGAGGTCAAGGGGAGTTTGTTTATTTTGCTAGCTGGGGTCGCGATCGCGACGGTCACGGATTTACAGCTCAACTTCATCGGGTCCGTGGTTTCGCTGCTAGCAATAGCCACCACGTGCGTTTCGCAAATCTGGACCAACACCATGCAGAAAGAGCACGGGGTACACTCAACGCAGTTGTTATTTGCAGCATCTCCTTACATGGCTGCTATTCTGGGCTTAGTTGCTTTGCCGTTGGACGTCGGGCTATCGGGCGGAGGCGCCGTCGGTACCGGAAGCGAAAGCAGTTCCTTCGGTGGGTCTTCTTCCGGAAGTAGTTCCTTTGGTGGTGGGTCTTCGAATCATGGAACCTCTGGAACCTCAGACGACTCCTTGTTCGTCCCCATCGTGCTCGTCGCAGCGCTCACGTGTTTCATCGCGGTGCTTGTGAACTTCTCCACGTTTCTGGTGATCGGCCGGTGCGACGCGGTGACGTACCAGGTGTTGGGGCATTTGAAAACGGTTTTAGTGCTCGGGTTTGGGTTTTTCGTGTTAGGGAATCCCGTCAACGGGCGGAACGTGTTTGGGATTTTCATAGCGCTTTGCGGGATGGTTTTGTACGGGGTGGCGGAGATCCGGGAAAAAAACAGGAGTGCTGGCGATCCAAAAGGGGGGGTGCTTCCCACCACGCGGGTGGATGTGAAACAATGACAGCGAGGGGTGGGGAAGCGTAGTAAGCGTAGTATTCGTGTCACGTAACAGCTCGTACGAAAAAAGTTGTTCCTTTGCAAGTCTACCGGTCAAAGCCGAAGTAGCCTTGATTAGTGAACGGCTCTTACTTGATCTCGGGCGCTTGCTTGATCTCGGGCTCTTGCTTTATCTCGGGTTCGCGCTTGATCTCGGGCGAACGCTCCTTCTCGCGCTTGATCTCGGGCGAACGCTCCGGCTCGCGCTTTACCCGCTTTGGACTCGGCGGAGCCGCGCGTGCCGCTTTGCACGCCGCGCAGCAGCTTTTCCGATTGCCATGAGGGCAGGGGTTGCACACCACGCAGTTTCTTTTCAGCTTGCTGTGAGGGCAGGGACTGCACACCGCGCAGCTTCTTTTCAGCTTGCCGTGGGCGCAGGGGTTGCATACCGTGCAGTTGCTCTTCTGCTTGCCGTGAGGGCAGGGGTTGCATACCGGACAGCTGCTTTTCCGCTTCCCGTGAGGGCAGGAGTTGCATATCGTGCAGTTGTTCTTCAGCTTGCCGTGGGGGCAGGGGGTGCATTCCGCGCAGTTCTTTTTCAGCTTGCCGTGCGGGCAGGGGTTGCAGTCCGCGCAGCTGCCTTTCAGCTTCCCGTGAGGGCAGGGGGTGCAGTCCGCGCAGTTGAACTTCAACTTGCCGTGCGGGCAACGCTTTCGTTCTCCCATCACTGCTGATCGCTCACCGAGTCTTGACTTCCTCTCTCCACACGCACCACGCCTGTCCGCGCGCGTACAACTGCCCTCGGACTAGGAAGAGCCGAGTCGTTGCTTTCGTGTGAGGTGACGTTTCGTTCGTTCCCAGAATTTCCGCCAGCTGGCCAAAAACTAATACGCCTACTGAAGGTTGTTCTCAGTCACCCGCGCGCCCCTCGTCGTTCCCGCGATTGCGGTTGACCTCGGGCGGCGAAGTCGACGGCATCGCAGGTGGTGCGTCTTCGCAACTCGCGCCATGCCGGGTGACGCCCGCGCTTCCAAGGTTAAACTGGCGCGGTGGGATCTTCTGCGCGCGTTGGAACGCGTGGCGCCTCGGTTCACGCTGGGCGACGCCATGATGCAACTGCCAGATTTCGCGGGCACCTCGGCCGAGCTGCGCGACGCTATTATCGAAGCCTTACACTCTTCGGGCGGGCGGATGGAGCAGGCTGATGGAAGTAACGTTCGCGACAACGACAACGGCGTGGACGCACGCGTGGTGTACGTCTTCCCATCCGCCGCGATTCGCGCCACGGTGTTAGCCCGTTCCGCAAACGAAAAGAGAAAGGCACTTCAGCGCAAAGCCTGGCGCGGGTTCCTAGTCGCCCTAAAAGCCGCGTTCGCGTTCTTCCTGGTCGCAAGCATCGTGGTGGTGTGCATGGCACTGATTGCGATGCTTATCATCGCTTTAACTCAGGGAAGAGACCGCGGCGGAGGCGGGGGCGATTTACCCATCTTCGGTCCGGGCGGGCCATTTCCGGGCGGAGGCGGCGGCGGCGGCCCGGGCGGTCCTTACTACCACAGACACGGCGGTTTGAATTCGGATTTCTGGTTTTATCTCTACATGCGGGACATCATGTGGTTCACGTGGTGGGACGAGCACTCGCACCGAAGGCACGTTTACAACGCGCGCGGGTACCGTGAGAACGATGCGGTGTTGGGCGTGCCGGTGAAACCGCCGAGTGGGGGACGGAATCCTCCTGGAGGTGGAGGGAGCGGAGGATCGGGCGACGGGCCGGGAGGTGGAGGCGGTGGCGGTGGATCAGGAGGTCCAGGAGGTGGAGGCGGACCCAACAGTAACCCAGGCGGTAACCCAAACGACCCAAACGATTTCGACCTACACCGATTCGTGGCGGACGAGGACGCTGCCGCGGAGAGCTCGAAAAACAAAAACAAGGAAACCACGTTTATCGAATCCATCTTCGTGTTCGTGTTCGGCGGGGGGAACCCGAACGATGATTTGGAGCACAACCGCTGGAGGGCGGTGTCCGCCCTCCTACGAGCCAACAAAGGGTGCGTCTTCGCGGAACAGGTTGCGCCGTTTCTGGACGCGTACTTGTTGTCCGGAAGTGGTTCCGGCGACGACACCGCTGCTGGCAGTTTCTTCTCGTTCTTTAGTGCTATTGCAGCGACAGCCGCATCGCTCGGGTGGGTGCCGTTACCGAGAGAAACACGAAGGCGGTGGCTGCGGCTTTCCGAAACGCACCACACAGGAGGACGGGACGCCGCCAGGGGCAACACGCAAATCATGCACGAAGGGTACATGCTCGCCGTGTGCGCCAAGTTCGGGGGGCACGCCGAGTCCAGCGACGACGGGCGCCTGGTCTACGTGTTTCCCGCCATACAAACCACCACGCTAGGTCCGGACGAAATGACTCCGTCCGGCTCGCAACCTTCGGCGCATACCTACCAAGTGCCTGTATCGCGAGCCGTCGCCCCCCCCCCCCTACCCCCCCCTTTGTACGAAAAGCTCCGCCCGGTGTGGGAGGGTGGGGATAAGATGGGTACCGTGGTCGGGCTCGGGGTTTTCAATTTAGTCCTCGTGCTTGTTTTCAAGCAAGCCGGTGGATTGGATTTCAGGGCGCCGCGCAGACAACTGGGGGTCCGGGCGAAGCAAACCATGGGGCGACGCGCGGGGGGAGGGCACCTCGGTGCTGGCGTGAGGGACGCGAATTCACATCAAAGAATTGTGGACACCACTTTAGGAGGAGTTAACGGAAGCTCCGTAGGGGCAAACGGGCTGAACGGTCTTAACGGTGCGAACAGTGCGCAATCTCTGAAACAAGTCGCCGAGAAAACTCGAGCCGCTGTCAAGGAGGCAAAGAAAAAAGGCCTGGACGTCGACGCCGCCGCCGCCGCGGTCGGCGGCGAGATCGTGTACGAAACCGTGCCACTCGTGATTCAGTTCCTGGAGTTGTTCCCGTGGATTTGTCAAAAAGCGTACCCTGCGCTTTTCTGGTACGCCGTTCTGTTTTTTTTAATCCCCGGAGTACGCGCACTTTACGCGACTTACGAAAACAAAAACATCGCGTCCCGAAATAAAAAGCGAAGACAAAGCGCGGAGACGGCGCTGCGCAACTTAGTGGAAGCGAGCCAGGAGAAACGACACACGGCGAAGGGGAAGCAAGTCATGGAGGTGGTTTAACAGGTGAACTAGTCGAGTAGGTGTGTATCATCGTTTCTTTTGTCAGTTGCCAGCCATCATACTTGTTGTTAACCCCCGTTGTTACTGTTACTGTTATTAACAATTGCCCAAGTACTCCCTGTTATGGTCTCATCCGTCTCGCTGTTTTTACTCTCCCCACTTACTCCGTCTGCATCTGCAGCAGCACGTAAAACCCGAGCTGAAAGAAAACGTTGATGATGAAAAAGTTCCCCACGACTTTGGGGCCGCCCAGCGCCTCAACAAGCGCCTGTACCTGCCCGTACTCCGAGTTCTTGGCCATCTCGTTCGCGCCCGTCAACGCAACCTCGTACGTCACGAACGGCTCGCCGTTTGTGTTCTCTGCGCCCAACCGAAGGCTCGCCCCGTTGAATACCCGGTACCGGTTGTTCTTCCGCATCTCCTGTCCATCCACGTACGTCCCGTTCGTCGACCCAAGGTCCGTGACGTACAACCGGTTGCCCTCCATCTCCAGCTGGCAGTGCACCCCGCTGACGCACCCCACTTTCGCCACCACGTCGATGCCTGGGCCTTTGTCCCTGCCGATCACTTTCACGTCCCCCGACTCGAGCTTGAACTTTTGAAGGCTCGCCCCCCGCACCGGCTCCGGGTCCATCGTCCAAGTAGGTGTTTCGCTGTCCTTGACGTTTTCTTTAAGCGTGCGTTCCCAGTTGCCGAGTTTCGGTTCTTCCTTTTTGGATGACTTAGCGGATGGTTTTTCAGGAGCGTCTTCTTTTTTGTTTTCTCTTGACCCGCCGCCGCCGAACGAAGGCAACGCGAAGCCTCCGAAAGGATTCCCTTTTGATTCCGTTTCCTCTTCTTCCTCGTCCTCGTAATCCAAGTCAACGGTCTGGTCTATGGTCTTTCCCATGTTCCCGAACGCGCCGAAGGACGCGAACGGGTTACCGCTTTTGGTGGGTTCGGTTTCGTCAGACGTTCCAATCGAGAAATCCTCGTCATCGTACTCGTCCACCTTCTTTTGCGAACCAGGAAAGTTGAAACCGCCCATATCTACTTTCGGGAGCTTTCCGAGCCCTCCGAAGCTCGCGAACGGGTTCCCGCCATCGCCACCGGAGTCCGTTTCGTCCCCGGTTCCCTGAATGAACTCCTCGTCGTCGTACTCGTCCGCGTTTTTCTGCGAACCCGGAAATTTAAACCCACCCAGCGACGGGAGCTTCAGTCCGCCCTTCGGCGGATCCTCGGAACCCTTCGCGCCATTCACCTTGCCACCCACGGACGCGAACGGGTTGCCGTCGACGGCATCTGTTTCTTCTTCCTCTTCCTCCTCCTCCGGTTCGGGCGCGGACTTCTTGCCGAACCCGAACGCGGAGGTGTGGAGACGCGATCCTCGGCTAGGTCCACGGAGGATTGACACCTGCGAATTTGCGCGTGTCGTCTTTGGCGCCCCGCTTCGGCGACCGGGGGAAGCCTTACCCACGACCGACACGCGCGGCGCGGTGATCGGGGCGAACGGCATGACGGGGGGGTCGAGTAGTGCGCGAGGGTCCGGACCGGGGGCGCGACGACGTGTGAATGCGAGTGGAAGTCTGATCGAAGAAGGCACTTTTGTGTGGCACATAACAGCTGGCGGAAGCGACGAAATGCCATTGGCGGAAAATGTTCGCTGTTTGCAGCAGATCAAGCAGTCTGGAAAAACGGGAAATGACCCTGACTCTTCGTTTTTCTTTTTCTGGGAACGCACGACGCAAAGCTACGACCTGTGTCGCGCACACGTCGTGGCGCGCGACGACTGACCAGGAGTAATGGGAACGAAGCGGTGCTCGCATGAAAGGGTGAAACTCATGTGCCGGGAGTGTAACCCGTGTCCTCACGGAAGGGTGAAACACGACTGTGCGTTGTGCAAACCCTGTCCGCACGGGAAGCTGAAAAAACACTGCGCGGACTGCAGCCCTCCCTCATGGCAAGCTGAAAAGCAAGTGTGCGGACTGCAACCCCTGCCCCCACGGGAAGCTGAAGGGCAGGTGCGCGTCGTGCAACTCCTGCCCGCACGGCAAGCTGAAAAAACACTGCGCGGAGTGCAACGCCTGCCCTCACGGCAAGCAGAAACACAGCTGCGTGGTGTGCAGTTCCTGCCTCGACGGCAAGCTGAAAAGGAGTTGCACGGTATGCAACCCCTGTCCTCACGGGAAGCGGAAACAAAGCTGCGCGGTGTGCAAAGCGGCACGCGCGGCTCCGCCGAGCTCGAAGCGGGTCAAGCGCGAGCCGGAAAGTTCGCCCGAGATCAAGGAAGAACCCGAGGTCAAGCAAGAGCCAGAAATCAAGCAAGAGCCGTTCACCATTCGCGGCTACTTCGGCTTCGACGACCACGCTTAAGGATACTTCAAAAGGTTCTTATTTTGTAATGAATCTGACACACTCGTAATGAGAGTACTTCAAAAGGTTCTTCTTTTGTATTGAATCTGCTACAAGCCACCGACGACGTCGTCTCGCCACTCCCGCGCCGCCGGTCCCGTGTCACCGCCGACGTTGCTTTGTTTCGGAGTTTGCGTCCTCCCCGCCTGTCGTGCCGCGTGTCCGTAGAAGCGAACCCCCCCGACGTGTTTACTTTCCGACTGTGTGGACTCCGTCTCGGATTCGGGTTGGTAGTCGTCTTCGTAAAAACGCGGCGTCGACAGAGTTGCGGACTCGGGAGGGAACAACAACGGGCTATAGGTCGCGTTCCTTTCTGTTTCCAATCCACGTTCAATCAAGCCGCCTTGTTCCATCGTGCCAACCCCGGCTGCCATCCCGTACGCCGCGTTTTGATCATACGACCCGCCCACCGATGACGCGCCCCTGAGGTGGTGCCGCGAATTGTTTCGGGAAGCACTCGCAGCGAAATCGTTTAAATCGTTTGAGTTTTGTTGGCGGACGCCCCGTCCGATGTCGGCCCCCGTAGACCTGTTAGTCCGGTTATTCCGTGACCCACCAGCCATGACATCGTCTCCTCCATCCACCCCGTGGAGCAACACAGTAGTGCTTGATTCCTTGCTCACGGCACTGGTAATCTCGTTGAAAGCCGTCCTGCCGGCGTCGACGAAATTGCCGAAAAACGGCCGGGTTTCGGTTTCGTCGCGAGAAATTACGTTTCGCGTTTCGGCGATTTCTTCGTGCGTTTCGTCGCCGCCGTATCCCCCGTCGTGATCCGCCAGCACGACGTATGAATCGCCCCACTCAGGATTCGAACCAGCGCCGTGTGTGTTACCAGAACTGCCGCCACCCAAATCCCTCCCTCCCAGCACTATTTTGTCCATCTGTCTTCGAAAGAACGCGCTCGGCGTTTCCCGCGCGTCTTTAAAAAAAGCGACGTAGCTCCCGAAAACAGCCGCGGTTACTCCGACGACGAGAAATAAAACTGACGTCGTCGCGTCCGCCGGTTCCGGAGGCGGCGGAGGAGGTTTCGGGGGCGGCGGTGGATGCACCGGCGCCGGCGGAGGAGGCGGTTTCGGCGGCGACCGGGGGGGGTGCGGCGGCCAATTCGGCCACGGCGCGGGCGGCGGACGCGGCGGCGGCGACGGCGTGTGCGGAGGATGGGGAAACAGTGGGACTAATGGTGTCTCGGGGACAGGCGGATACTCTGGCCACGGGGGATACTCCGGCTGGCCCGGTTGTAACGGCGGGTGGTTCGGGTAGCTCGGCACCAGGGGTGCGCTTTTTTGGGTCCATAGCTCGCTGTCATCGGTTGCCGTGGAGTGCGTGGAGACCAACGACAGCGTCACCACCAGGAGACGCAGGAACATCTCACGATTGTACATCCGCGCGATGTTCATCATGGTGGAGGGGCCCTTTCCATCTGCGTTCAAAAACCGAAAGCGCACTTCCGGAGGCGTTCCCTTGACCGCCCAAAACCCGCAACTGACCTGCAACCAACACGTAACCGACCCGCGCCCCTCCCGACGCCGAGTCGGGGCGACACCCCACGGTCTCGCGCGCACCGCGATGCGACGACTTGCGCGGGAAAGTTGGTGCGTGACGAAAATCGGAAAGGGTCAAAAAAATCAGCCCCCCTTCCCCGAACGCGTCGCTTGGACTGTCAACCATCGTTCCGACGACCCGCTCGCGTTCCGCCACCGCGGGTCACTCACAGTTGCGCGCGCGGTTCCAATTGGCACGCCCACGATGAAAGACCCTGATATCCGGGTGTTATTCCCCCGGCTGGTGGAGGAACCTGTTGCGGTACGTCGCGCGCACGTAGCGCGCGCGGGAACCCGCGACGTTTCGTCGTCGTTTCCGAGAACCCAAATCGGGGGCCGATGGTGGATCTGGAGAGCACCGCGTCGCTTCGGTGGTCTGTTCCACACTGTTTGCCCATACGAAAGCCAGAAGGCGTCGCGATGATACACACGACGTGATAGACAGTCGGACACGACACGATGACATCCACACCACAGTTCCCGACCCAAACGCCACACAGGCCATGACCCAACCCAGTCCCTCCCCGCATCTCCGAAAAACGTCCCACAGGCATCTTCTTCCCAGAAAAACCACCCCCTGGCCCAGGAGTTCTGCACCAACGAAATCACCACGTCGCACTACACCCCTTCAAACTTCCTTGTCAAGAACCTGTGGCAGCAGTTCCAACGCGCGGCGAACGTTTACTTTTTGGTAATAGGGTGTCTGCAGCTGGATGTGTTTTTCCCCGGCTTAAGCCCCACGCACTGGTCCACCACCATCGGTGCGTTTGCTTTTCTACCCTACCCTGTTTGCGCTGTGCGGCGATTGCAGCGTACAGTGGTACGTGTATACAGTGCAGTGCGCAAAACATTTTTACCCCAGCTTCGAACCGAGGACCGGACCGGCGTCGTCGTTGCTACTGGCGAACCACTCCCATTTCCTTCTGACCGTTACCACCACCAAAAACAGGCCCGTTGCTCATTGTCCTGGCGATCAACGCGGCGAAGGAGATGGGTGATGATTTCGGGCGACACAAAAGCGACGCGGCGGTGAACAAACGCGGAGTCGAGGTTGTTACGCGGGCGGACTCGAGCCGTGGTGGTGTTGTTCGTAGTGTAGCGCCATGCCACTCTCCCGAGTCCTTCAAAAACTCCCGACTCACCACCACCACCACGACTTGGCGCGAACTGCGCGTGGGCGATTTGGTGGTGGTGAACTCCGGCGCCGAGATCCCGGCGGATTTGCTTTTGCTCGCGTCTTCGGGTACGTCGCGCGCGTTTCCCAACTCCAGGCACCCACGTGTGCCAGTCGTCCGCCCGTAAAAACGCACGCACATCACGAACGACGTTAACCACTTTCTTTGCTCGGTATTAGACCCCGCGAACGTCGCGTACGTGGAAACCGCGAACCTGGACGGCGAGACTAATTTGAAAGTCAAGTCCAGCCCGGGGGTGCTTGTGAACACGTGTAACGGCCGTAACGGCGCTTGTGACGGTTTACAAAACGGTTCCTGTAACGGCTCGTGCCACGGCTCGTTGCCGTCCCCAGAAACGATCGAACAGTCGTTAAAAAATGCGCGCGTGGAGTGCGAAACCCCGAACAACCAGCTGTACAAGTTCGACGGGAAGTGGATCACCGGGGGTGTTGCGGGTGTTGAGACTGCGAAGACCACTCCTCCGACCGAACGGACTGAGACTAACAACGCACAAGACTCTTTCCACGACTGTTCCTCTGAAGCGAACGTAACACCCCTTTCCGTGGACAACGTGCTGTTGCGGGGCAGCACGTTGCGCAACACGAGATGGGCGCTAGGTTTAGTGGTCTTCACGGGCGGCGACTCCAAGCTCATGAAAAACGCGACGAGCGCGCCTACTAAAAAAAGCCGACTGGAAACGCACATGAACCTTCTTGTGCTTTCCGTGGGGGTTTTCCAGACCGTGGTAGGTTTAGCACTGGCGGGGTTACAACGCGAGTGGGTCTTGGGCGAAAACCCGGAAGTCGCGAGCGCGGGCGACGGGTCGTCGACGCAACGAATGAGACACTGGTACCTCTCCCCGTCAAACGTGTGGCCAGACATGGAAGGCGCGAATGCGGGGACGTTCTTCACGCAGTTCGTGCGGTGCGTATCCGGGCTTTCCCAAATCCAGGCACACTGTTTACGGACCCTCGTTTAGTGCTCTACTCGTGATGTATGTAGATCATGATGTACGCAGCAGTTGCCAGTACTCGTGATGTATGTAGTACTGTGTACTTTTACACTGTACTGCTAGTACACTACCCGTAACATTTAACAGAACTGGTAACTGTTACGAGGCTATACTCAAGACTCGAGACTGACCCTTTTCTTTTCCAAAAACAGCTTCATCGTGTTACTAAACGCCCTGATTCCAATCTCCCTGTACGTCACCCTGGAGCTCGTCAAAGTCGTACAGTGCGCGTGGATATCCTTCGACAAAGAGCTGTACTGCGCGCAGTACGACCAGCGGTGCGGGGTGCGGACCACGACTTTGAACGAAGGTGCGTGTTATTTTTTTGGTTTTTTTTTTTGACGACTGTTTGCCAAGTGGTACCGGTCACGAACGCCGGTAACAGTGGCTCCCGACTCCGGTAACGGTCCGGACCTTCCGTGTCGAGTTCGAACCGAGGACCGACACAACCGCAACACCACACACTAACCACCTCTGCCACGTAACTTTCTGACTGTTTGCCCACGCACAGAGCTCGGCGCCGTGCAGTGCGTGCTTTCCGACAAAACCGGCACGCTCACCAAGAACGTGATGGCGTTTGTGAAGTGCTCGATCGCGGGGGTGGTGTACGAAGCCGATACCTTAATTGATTTCGATCCCGGATCGAACCAAGGCCGTCGCGATGATGGCAAGACAACGTCTAACCACGTCTCCAATGACTCCAGTGACTATTTAGTCGACGGCACTACTTCCGTGCAGATCGAGTTGCGGGACGCGACCGAACACGAGACGAACAAGAAGAGCTACGGGCAAACAGTCACCGACGTCGCGACTGCGACGCACACCGTCGCGTCGTCAAAGAAACTGCGATCCGCGCTCGTCGCGGGGAACAAAGACGTGACGCAATTCCTGAACCACCTCAGCACGTGCCACACCGTGGTCCCGGAAGCTTTGTCGTCCCGTGAAGGTGACGCTTCAGATTCCACCAACGTTGACGCTTCCGACGACGGTTCCCAAACCGCGCGCTTCGGCGGGTTCAAGTACCAGGCCTCGTCTCCCGATGAGGAAGCCCTGGTCACGGGCGCCGCGCTGCTCGGCCAACGCGTGGTGAGCAACGTCAACGGCGACATCGTGATTTCGCGCAACGCGCCGACTGGATGCGCATTGGGTGGGGTGGACACGGACGTGTTTTTCGACCCGAGTGCCAGTACCAATAAGAGTGTTGCGGTGGCCACCCGGGTTTCGGAACCGTTCGTGGACGCGTCATCCGGGTTTGGTTCGTCCGAACACGCTGCTCCTCGGCGCTCGCGGTTTTCGGCGGCAAAGGAAAAACTTCCTCACGCGGACGACACCGGAATCGACCGCGTCACGGTTCTCGCGGTGAACGAGTTCAGCAGCGCGCGGAAGCGCATGAGCATCGTTGTGCGTGACCTGCGGTACCCCGAGGGTCAACAAATCAGACTCCGCTTGAAAGGCGCGGACGCCGCGGTGCTTGAGCGGTGCGCTTTGCCGCCGTGCGAGCGTTCTGCAAAAATCGACTCCCTGACGCGCACGCACCTCGATTTGTTCGCCACGGAAGGTCTGCGGACGTTGGTGCTCGCGGAGAAGGTGTTGAGCGACGACGAGTTCAGGACCTGGATGGGCGCGTACGCCTCTGCGAGCGCGTCGCTGGTCGATCGAGAAGAGAAACTGAGCCAAGTCGCGGAGTTGATCGAGACTGTACGTACCGCGCGGTTCCCAAATCCGACACACACTGTTTGCCAACACAAGACTGACACTTTTCGTTCACACTCACAGAACTGCCAGCTCGTGGGCGTCACCGCGGTGGAGGACAAGCTCGCGGACGGCGTGCCGGAGACGATTTCGCTGTTACGCCAAGCCGGGATGCTTGTTTGGATGCTAACTGGGGACAAACTGGAAACCGCGGTTTCCATCGCGCACACGTGCAAGCTGATTGACAAGGAGGGCGACTTGGTGGTGGTGCGGGAAATCGATTTCGAAAAGGACGGAAACTTTTTGCAAACCAAAGCGTTTGAAGCCAAGGAAGACGCGGCGTTGGGCTCCTCATTCGGCCTGGTCATCGAAGGCGGCGCGTTGCAGTACGCGCTCGATACGAAAAACATACGCGATTTCATGACCCTGTGCGACGCGTGTTCCGGAGGCGTGGTGTGCTGCCGAGTGTCGCCGATTCAAAAAGCGTCAGTCGCGGAAGCGATGAAGAAACACCGAAGCCAGGTCGTGCTGGGCATCGGCGACGGCGCGAACGACGTCGGGCTGATCAAGGTTCGTTTTCTTTTTTGTTTCCAACCAGGTTTCCCGACTGTCGACCGCGGAGATACTACGACGACTCGGGGATCCCGCAACCACGAAACCACCGTCCACCGTACACCACTGACGTGTTGCCCCTTAAACTTTTACCCTTTACCACCCCGCGCTCGCCTTCTCAGGCCGCGCATGTCGGCATCGGCATCTCCGGGCGCGAAGGAAGGGCGGCGGTGATGGCTTCGGACTTCGCGATCGGGTCGTTCAGCTCCTTGGCACGGCTGTTACTCATCCACGGCAGGTTCAGCGCAAAACGAAACCGCGAAGTCGTGCTTTACGCGTTTTTCAAAAACTTCTGCTACGCCACCGCGAACGTGTGGTTTGCGTTTTACTCAGCGCACTCAAGCCAGGCGCAGTTCCCGACCGCCGCCATCGCGACGTTCAACGTGTTGTGGACCTCCCTGCCCACCATCGCGCACGCGTGCTTCGACCAGGTAAGTATTTCCCACTAACCACATTCCGCCGACTGATTGCCCATACAAGACTGACATTTCTTTTTACAATCTCAGGATGTGGAGTCCGCGGAGGTGATGCGTAACCCACGGCTTTACTTGGAAACCAGCGGCCCGTCCAAAGCCAGCGGGAAGGATTTCGCCCGGGGCGCGGTCGGGTGGCTCCTCAGCGCCGCCTGGTCCAGTGTGTGGTGTTACTTCGCCGTGTTCGTGTCTCTTGCCGAGCGTGGGTCGGTGGGCGAGTCCACCGCGGGCGGGTCGACCGACGGCAAAGTCACCGCGGATATCATGTCAATCGGCCTGGCGGTGTTCACCGCCGTGGTGTTAACCTGCGACGCAAAAATCGCGCAGCGAACAAACCACTGGACAATCGTCAATGCCGTGTGTTTGCTCGGGTCCGTGCTTCTTTGGTTTCCCTTCGTCGTGCTGCTCGGGTCTTCCTGGCAATCCTTCGGCGTTTTCCCCGACGCCGCGAGCGCGCACTCCGTTTTGTTCAAAAGCAACAGGTTCTGGCTCGCGCTTTTACTCGCGGTTGGCGGGTGCGTGGTGCCTGACCTGGTGGTGGACAGTTTTCGACGAGTCATTAAACCGTCCTTGGGCGAGGTGCTGCGCGAGCGCGAAGCCATTGAAAAGCTGAAAAAGACGATGGCGGATTTCGACGACAACGACGACGACGGCGCGCGCCAAAAACAATCATCCTCGCCATCCCTAAACGCCATTCGATTCGCCTCGAGATCCTTCCGCCGAGCCCTGTACCAGCTCGCGCCTTCCGTGTCGCGTAAAAACGGGGGGTTACCCACCAACAAAACCGGAGGCCGACGTTCGCTTCCGCGGCTGTGGCCGGAATCCTGCAAACGGCGAAAATCAAGAAACCCGTCTGTGCTGGAAGTGGTGCGCGAACACCGGAACTTCAGCGAGGACTGGAACCCGTGAGGAGGGAGTGAGCAGAGGTGTGTAGGGGTGAGTATTTCTTGTTTTATTTATCGTATCTATGCGTATTCAGTGTCGTATTCTTGCGCATCGAAAAATGGCCAAAAAATCCATCCACTTTTTTTTTTGCCTGTAAAACTCTGCCCTCTGACGTGGCGAGTTTCACGTGCACCTCATTCCGTAGCGCACCCCCGTTCCCGTTCGCTTCTCACCATGTCCGCCCTCGCCACGCTCACCACCCCCATCGCCGTAAAGGCTGGCAAGTTCGCCAGGGGCACCAGGGTACCCCAGGTACGATCCTTGGGGCCACGTTTTGACTCCCCACGCGAGGGGCTTCTTCGCAATCGAAAGAGACGCGGTTCCTGACGACGCGTTGTGGAACGATTGACCCTGGATTTGATTGGGATTGGTCTGTCCCGACCACGGACCGGGGCAAACCTTTCTGGTGCTCGTCCGGACAACCCCCTCGACCCGTAATGACTGACACCACACCACTGCGCATTCAAACAAACACCCAGGTCCGTCTCGCCCCCCGGGTCGCCAAGAGGTCCGCGAGGCTCAACACCGTCACCGTGCACGCCGCGAGGGAGGCTGGGCTGAAACCGGACGGCACGTCCGCGACCGGCCGCAAGCCCAACCCCGCGTTCGCGCAGGAGGACGGCAAGCTCTGGGTGTGCCAGGGGTGCGGGTACATCTACGACGGGTCGATTGGGAAGTGGGGTGAAGCCAAGAAGTGCCCCGCGTGCGGCGAACGACGGTACGTGCAGTGGAGTGTTGTGCTGCGTTTCCCAAATCCAGGCACACCGTGCACTGCGCCTCTGGAAACGCACTACTCGTGATGGATGTAGTATTGCCAGTACTAGTAACGTTTACCAGTACTGGTGATTCTTACGAATACATCACATACGCACTGTGTCCGGCCCGATTACGCCCGACCGCGGAGGCTCGAAGCCACCCGACTGTTTACGCATACATGTCACGGTCCCGACTGACGCTTTTCCCGTTCCAAAACGAAAAAAAGATTCGCGCTGAAAACCCAAAACGAGATGAACATCGCGGCCGGGTCCGTCGGGGTGGTCGCTTTGCTCGTCGCGGCGCTGTTCGCGCTCGTGAAGCTGGCGTGAAAGGTTTTTTTTTACGGACGCAAAGAGAAGACTAAATGCGCACTGGCGAAAACCGCGTGAGGTGGTATCGGTAATCGTATGAGTATGAGGGCTATGGGTACATTGTGCATTCATGAAGCACACATGCCTTCTCATAAAGTACACTCACAATCTCGCTCTGTTCTGCCTCATCATCGTCTACTTCATCCCGTCCCCTTCCCCGAACAAATGCGGCGGCCGCTTCGGCGCTAAAACTCCGTTCTCCTGGAGGTTCTCGAACATCTCCAGCGCGTTCAAAACGGCCTGGTCCATGTTGAAGTACTTGTACGACGCGAGGCGGCCGACGAAGGCGACGTTTTTTTCCTGTGGTTGGGAACGAAAAGGGTCAGTCTTTCCATACTGGTAAATGTTACCAGTAGTGCACTCAAACAGACAAAGAGGGGAAGTAACCAGTCTTGGTATTTGGGAAAGCCCCTCCGATCGTACCTGTTTCGCCAGCGCCGCGTACTTTTCGTACAACGCGCGGTTTTTTGGATTGGGCACCGGGTAGTACGGCTCGCCAACCGCGGTGCTGAACTCTTTCGCGATTAACGTTCCCTTTCTCCTTCTTTTTTTGACGGTGGCGTTGCTGTTTGTGTTCGTGCCAGACTCAATACTCGTGGCACACCTCGGCACACCGCCGTTGCGGTTCGTCGCGTCGCGCCGATTCCTCGCGGCGCCAGTAGCACGCGTAGCGTTCCTGGTATCACCAGGGCCGTTACCAGTATCACCAGGGCCATTACTAGTATCACGCGTATCAATACTAGTATCCCCCGGTGCCGCACCCCCCGGCTGGTTCGGCGTGTGCTTGTACTCCACGATCCGCGTCCACGGCACGTCCGGTGACGGGTAGTTCACCACCATGGCGGGCTGGAAGAAGTATTCTTTGGTTTTCTCGGCGCCGCTTGAATCGTCTTTCACAACCCCGTCGTTTGTTTCGCCATCAAGAACATCCTCCGTCTCGTCACCCAACCCTGGGTCCTCCACAAACGTTTCCTCGAACCGCAAGCTGCGGTATTCCAGTTTCGGAAGCCCCTGCGACGCGTAATACGTGTCGATCTGCCCGGTGTACACCAACAGCTTGTGTCGCGGTAGGGTGTCGTTTTGTTTGTTCGCGAAGTAATCGCAGTTCAGCTTCACCGCGATGTTCTCGTCGCGCAGGAGCATGTTTTCGAAAATCCGCGTGTACCCCCGTCTGGGAAGCGCCTGGTGGGTGTCGCTGAAATACCGGTCGTCCGTGGTGGTGCGACACGGCAGACGCATCAAAACAGACGCGTCCAGCTCCTCCGGGTACTTGTCCCACTGCTTCTTCGTGTAGTGCTTGAATATCTTTTCGTAAAGATCCGGGCCCACTAAAGACAACGCCGCTTCTTCGCCGTTTTTTGGAGGGCGCGGAAGTCCGGTTTTTTTGTCAGTAGGTACCACGCGCTGTGCCGCGTACCAAGCCTCCATTTCCTTTTCGTTTTCGATTTCTTTGGAGCCTCCTGCGAGCTTTAGCAGGTTGATTGTTTCTTGCGTCGGGGGAATCGGGACTAACTGCGTTTTGCCATCGCTATCCCTCACCAAACCTTTCACCCGGTGGTCAAAAGGAATCCACTCCGAAAACTTGTATCGTAAAAAAGAAGTGTCAGTGCTGTATATCGCGACGTATGGACAACAGTCACCAGCGTTAGAGGTAAAACAGGGAGGCGGGATTTAGGAAAAAAGCCCAACACGTACCTTGGTAACGTACCGCCACACTTTCTCCGAGCTCGTGTGAAACAGATGCGCGCCGTACTTCGAGGCCCGGATGTTATCGGAGGTGACGTAATCGTAACAGTTACCGCCTAAATGCCCGCGCTTGTCGATAACCAGGCTTCGCATGCCAAGTTCTTTTGAACACCGCTCCGCAAGCGTCGCGCCCGATAATCCGGCGCCGACTATTAAGAGGTCGAACTTTGGCGTTTTGCCGGAAAAGTGTCAGTCGTGTGTGGCCAAACAGGGAGGCCGGGATTTGGGAAACGCAACACGTACCTCGGTTTCCTTTAGCAACGATGACAGATCGCCATCGGTCACGTTGCTGGGTAACACAAGCGGGGCTTCCGATTTCTCACCGGAGGTGAACAGCGCATCTGTTAGGTTTAGTTAGTCAGGGAGGCGAGTTAGTTTTGCCGACGCGCGCGGGCAGGTAGCGACATTCAGTCTCCTAAGAACGTGAGTACCAGATGAATGAATGGGAACTCGACCCCTTTTACGTGGCCGGGAACCGAGAATGATGAGATGTGAATGGACCTCGCGTCGCTTCCCTCAACAGTGTGTCTTACCTTCCCCGCAAACCCCAACCACTTTGTTAAGCACGGCCCACTCCGGTTCCGCCCGGCCCACGCCCGCGGACGAGGCGAACGGGCCGGTGGGCATCGCGTGGCGCGCGTGGGAGTTGTGGAGCCGCGGGCGGGCGAACACATTTGAGTGTCGACGTGGAATATGTTCTCGGAGTGACGCGAAATTACGAATGTTTACCGGCCATACCCGGACGCGCGTTGCGGGCGTCGGGCGCGCGCCGCACGCCCCCTCTGTGGGGTGTCGTGTACACACCACTCGTGGGCGTGTCACGCAACCCCCTGAGCGCTTCCCGGCGCCGACAATGGGCGCCTTCGCGTCTCAGAGCGCTCGCGCCACGCGAAACGAGCTAAAGGTACTGCAGGACATCGCGTTCAGACGCGCGTTGCGGAAACAGGACCGGCGGCTTGACAGGGACGCGGAGGCTCTGCGGAAAGAACGGCGGGCGACCGGGGGTAAGACGACAGACGGCGGGGACGGGGAACGGGACAACGCGCGTCGTACTACGAGTAACGAAACCACCGATGAAGGCAGGTCACACATCTCATCGATGCCGAAAAGGGAACCCTCGGAAAAGCGTCGAACAAAAAGGCTCGGCGCGCGACGGAGACGCGCGCGCCGCGGTTGGAGTGCGCGCGACGGGACGCGCGTGCGTGTACACGACGCGAGCTGGAACGGGATACGCGAGGGAAACAACGGCGGCGTGACGCGAAAAGGCGATTCGAACGCGAATCCGACGCGCCCCCGAATCCGAATCCGAATCCGAATCCGAATCCGAATCCGAATCCGAATCCGAATGGCTCGGGAAGCGCGCGAGAGATACCGTCCGGGATCGCGTGTTCCAAACCTTCTTTGCGTTTCGAGACGTTACTGAAACAGTGCGCGGGCGACGACGAGCGTGCTGTGCGACGCCAGTGCGAGCACGAGTGTAGACGACGGGAAACCACGTCCAAACAAACACGCAAAGAAACAGAAACCGATAACGGAACTCGCTTCGGCTGAGATACTTCCCTCCGCCGCCGCCGCGGACGTCGAGCGGCGCACCGGTGAGTTAAACCCGCCCGGCACGTCACGGGGCGGTTTGAGTTTGAAGTATGAGTAGGTCAAGGTTTTCCGGGACGGCAACTCGCTGTTGCACTGCGCGCGGTTAGCGGAGACGTGGCTGGAACACGCGGAGAAGGAAAATTCAGAGCGACGAGACCTGGGTAGACTCCGAGGAGGAACTACAGGTAACTACTCTACAGGTGACTACTCTACAGGTAACTACTCTTCAGGTAACTACTCTTCAGGTAACTACTCTTCAGGTAACTCCTTCATAGGTAACTCCTTCACAGGTAACTCCTACACCTCGCGCGACCGCTCCTCCCCGCGCCACGGCGAAACCGTCGCGGCGGTGTTGCGTTTGGGTTTGCGGCGGCTGGGCCACGCGGTGAGTTTGGAACACGTCGCGGCGTTACGACAAGGGTGCGCGGATGGTATCAAAATCGCCGACGCGGTACTCGACGAAACTTTTGGTGGTACCGAAAAAGCCAACTCCAAACCGTACCCGACGTTGCGGGACGACTTCTGCGCTCACAAAGGTACGTGTTGGGCCTTTCACCAAATCCCGCCTCCACGTTTTGCCGATTGTCCGCCCGTAATTACTCACGTAACATGGCCCGAAAGACTGACACTTTCGTTTATTTATCGAAAGTGGACGTCGTCATCGTCACCGCGGTGAACGGCGCGGCGCTGTTGAGCAAACACATCGCGACGCACTGCCCGACCGGCGGCACGCCCCTGGATAACTGGCGCCGGTCAATGAACGAAGTCGGGAAACGCGCGGAGGGAGAGTTGCCTGAGGATTCTGGATCGGATGATGCGAATGAGAATGACAAGTCTTCAGAATTCTTCGCAGCTGCAGTGCGTGCCGTGCGTTGCGCTTACGCGGATGAAATTTGCAGGCTCGACGTTCCCAGTTCCGCCCTGGAAGTCGCCGCGCTGGCGCACCACTTGCGACGGCCGATGACCCTGATTCGAGGCCCTTGTGTTACCAAGAAGGGCAACATACGCAAACCGTGTGACGAATCTTCCGACGACTCGCCTTGGCGCGCACGTTGTTTCTCTGAAACCTTCGGCGAGCGGTTCCGGGACGACGGCCGGGAAGGGTTCACCCTGTTTTGGGAACTCGCCGCGAACGTGCCGTGCGGGTTACCCGCCGGGGACTTTTCGCTACTACTGCCGAAGGTACCCGAAGGTACCCGAAGGTACCCGAAGCGTTTCCCGAAGTTACGGCTCAATAACAAACCCGTGTGTAAACAACGCGTTCGTTGAACAAGAGGCACCGGACTTTCCTTCGTACGACTCGGACGACTCGTTCGCGTCGTACGACGAGACGAACGCCAGTGTCACGAGTGATTTGTTTCGTGATGATTTGTCTCGCGGCGATACCGATACCGACGACGACGACGACGACGCGAGCGACGTCTCCGTGGATGACCTGGTGTGCGCTCACTTGGAAAGAGAAGCAAGCCGCCAAAAGAAATCGGGCCACTGGTCGGACGCGACCCCGAACGGAAGCGAGGCGGAGGCTTCTGACTTTTCAGACCCCGACGTCTCAGACAACAACAACTCGCTGTGGAACAGCGACAGCGAGCGGAGTTTTGTGGGAAGCGAATCAGACGTAAGCGGCGACGACGACGTGGACGGGCGATACGACTCGCGAGAACCGCGCGTGCCGTCGTTCATGCGTTGAGGATTGAACCGAGACACACGGGTAGATGTGAACACGGTGTAACCACTACTGAACAAACAAAGACTGCAGTACTACCCGTGCTAAACGGTTCAATGTTTTTTTCTCCGCATCGGAAACGGCCTCACGAGTTCGTTTTTGAACCCCCAATCCAGCGCCGCCGCCGCAAACGCGAACGGCAACAACGATTCGGCTAGCAGTAACCCCGCTTCCGCGTACGTGCTTATTTGTGAGGTATCGCTTCCGTGCAGGTACACGTCCACTTCGCCCAGGCCTCTTGTTAAACCGAACGCGCCTAGCACGCCTAACCTTAGCTGATTGTTCCCCAAGTCGTCCCTGGTAGCGTACCTGGTCACCACGCCGAACAGCAAACAGGACACGAAAACGCCCCCGACGCTGGAGAGCGATACGAAAAGGTTGTCTCCTGACTGCGCTAGTAACAAGGGGGTGGATAGTGCTGTGCCCGCGATGGCGGATATCGACCCCGCCTTTGCGCTTTCGACGCGCTCCGCGTTTTCGTCAACGTCGTCCGAAACCGTCGAACCCCACTTTTTTTTTTCTTTATATCCGCGTTCATTCGCCTCCGCCTCGAGCGCCTTTCTTTCCTCCGCGATTTTTATCACCTCCGCCTCCGCTTTCAAAACCGCCGCGCTCCGTAACTCGAACTCAACAAGCGCCTCGGTTTGCGTGTTGATCAGCAGTTCACTCACCTTGGAACTTCTGTTTGCGAGCTCGTACGCAATTTCATCCCTAGCCTCGGCCATTCTCGCATCTACTTGTAACGAAGCCGCGTCACGCGCCGTGTTCGCGATTTTGCGCTCCTGCGCCTTGACCTCGGGGTCGTCTTCAAGCATCGCTTTGATGGACTCGATGTCCACCATGCTCTCGATGTCGGAATCTTCGCTTCGGGAGTCCGAGTTTGAAGAACGGGCGCGTTGCAAGGACGTGACTCGGTCCCGACGCGCGTGAAAACCTACAAAGCGCTTCCCCGAAATACCTTTGCGCGCTTTCCATGCTGCACACGACGCGTGACTCGCGTCACGGCCGTGGCGCGCTTGCGAGAAATCTCCGACGCCAGACCTCGCGCGCGTGACTGGCGTGGGGCGAAGCGCGCGCGACATTTCCCGAGAGTCGGTCGCACGCGGCGGGGAAGGCGAAGCGCGACGCGATGCGGGACTGTGCACTTTTCTGAGTGGAGACTTGATCGGTGGCCCATCTTCGCGATGCCGTAGCCTGGGAAATTCAGCGCGACTCGCCGGGCGCTCACATAAAATCCATCCCCGCCCTCCACCGCGCGCCCTCTTTCAACGCGCACCCGGTTGACAAAAGCGAAGCAAGATGTACGTGTTGTTCCCGTTACGTGTTTCTTCGTCCAAAACCGTGGAGTGATACCGAGCGCGACAGTCGCGCGCGTCGCACATCGCCCCACCGCGTCATGTTTCACGCCGGCGAATAATCATCGCGAAACCCTACTCACGCGATCCCGTTTTCCCGTCATCCCCAGGCCTCGCGGACCCAAGAAGCACCTCAAGCGGCTCAATGCCCCGTCTCACTGGATGCTTGACAAGCTGGGTGGGGTGTTCGCCCCGAAGCCGTCACCTGGTCCTCACAAACAACGCGAGTGCCTTCCCCTGTGCCTTATTCTGCGGAACCGGCTGAAGTACGCGCTTACTTACAAGGAAGTGACGACCATCTTGCAACAACGCCTCGTGAAGGTCGACGGCAAAACCCGCCGGGACAAGTGCTACCCCACCGGGATCATGGACGTGGTGTCAATTGACAAGACGGACGAGCACTTCAGGATCATCTACGACCAGAAAGGGAGGTTCGTGGTGCACCGCATCACCGCGCTGGAGGCGCAGGTACGTACCCGCGCGGCATCGGCACGGGTTTTTTTCGGAGCGGGCGGACGAGCGGCGCATGCATGTGGTTTTTTTGGACTGGGGCGCGTCTCGAAGCAGAGAAGCGTAGCTCGGTGCGCATCGGAATTTCGGGCCGACGGGATTGCGGTTGGTGCGACTGGTTCCGTCGTTCCGGTGTTTCGCGGGTGCTCATACCTGCCCTGCGCTTCCAGGACGGATGGGGTATCGCCGCAGACGCGCCGCGCGCGCGCGCGGCACCTCTGATTCGTCGAATCGTCGGAACCCTAATGTTTTCAGACGGGCGCGCGTCTCTTCGCGAAGTGACGCCCAGGGCTCCATCGCTTCCGCTTTCTCACGTCCCCGATTGCGTGTTTGTTCACCCTTAAACTTCCCTTCCATCACACGTCACGTCTGACCCTCCCTTTTCTTACCTTACCACCAACAGTACAAGCTGTGCAAAGTGAGCAAGAAGAGGCTCGGGGACAAGGGCGTGCCGTGCGTGAACCTTCACGACGGGCGCACGATTCGGTACCCTGATCCCCTGATCAAGGAGCACGACACCGTGATGGTTGACATCGCCACGAACAAGATCACCGAATTCATCAAGTACGACGCCGGCGCGCTCGTGATGTTGACCGGCGGTCGCAACGCCGGGCGCGTCGGGATCATCACCAGGCGCGAAAAGCACAAGGGGTCCTTCGAAGTGGTGCACGTGAAAGACGCGTCCGGACACGAGTTCGCCACGCGGTCGCAAAACGTGTTCGTCATCGGCACCGGCAACAAGCCCATGGTCTCACTGCCCAAGGGCAAGGGCTTGCGCATGTCCATCGTGGAGGAGCTGGAGAAGCGCAAGGAAAACTAGTTACGTTTGTTTTTGCTTTCGGCTTGGAGTGATTGGAGTGAGTGATGGTTAGGGTTGCGTATTGACGCGGTTTTAATGAAAGGGAGGATGTTCCTGTTGTCTGACGCGTCGCTTCGCTTGTCTCGGTCGCTGAAATGTCAGCGCAGCTTGTGTCGGAAGTCGGCAGACGGGTGTGTTTTCCGAGTCACTCTTTTTTCTTTTCTTTTTCTTACGAACATTGAGCTAACTAGTGCGGCTAGATCCGTACGCCTTTAAACAGTTTGAGTTTGGTACCTGAATCAGTATTTCGAGTAGTCACTTCTACTCTCTGTTATTCATCCTAGGGCAAATTGTCTTCCGAGTCAGTCTTAATAAATCCTTGTTATTAATACCGTGTCTCGCCGCTCCCTAAACACTAGAGAAACGCCCCCTCGTCCACCTTACTCTCCCCCTGCGTCGCACTCAGAAAATCCTGGCACTCGTGAATCACAGGTTCGTTGCCGCACGCCATGGCGTACTGCAACGCCCTTGTTGTGTTTTCCCGCGCCTCGTCCACGTTACCAAGCGCGTGCAAACACTTTCCTTTAAACGACAACGTGCTACTTAAAAGCGCGGCTTGCGATGGGTAAAACAAAGGGTCAGTCAGAGAGTCGCGAGTGTGGGTTCGTAACAGTTGCGAGTAGTGGTAAAGGTTACGGGTAGTGTTACGGGTGGCGTTGCTAGTAGTGTTACTAGTAGTGTTACCAGTACTGGTACACGTTACTAGTACTGGCAACTGCTACATACGTCACGAGTAGTGCGTTCGAAGAGGGGCGGCAGAAACAGTGTGTTGCGGATACGAAAAATAAAACACGCACCTTCGTGTTCGTTCCCCGTGCCGTGTTTCTCCGCTTCTTTTAACTCATCAAGGGCCATTCCGTGTTTCCCTTGTTCCATCAAGCACAGCGCGACTCGGTTCAAGGTCGCGGCGACGAACTCGTTTTGCCCTAGGGTTTCGAACCGCTCCGCGGCTTGCCTCATGTGCCGCGCCGCGAGCTGCACGTCGCCTTCGCCTTTTTCAATCTCCCCGAGCGCCATCAACAGGTCACCCATCCGGCCGTTCAAATCCCTTTTCATGAATTCGGGCATACCAGCCTTGCCGTCGTGAGGTTTGCACAAGGCTAGGCCTTTTTCTAGAGCTTTTTTAGCGTTCGGTAAGTCCTGTTTCGCCACGTACGCGTCGGAAAGCACGCGCATCGCGAGGCCGTGAATAGTTGGGGGCGCCACTACCTTGGAACACAGCTTGTCCGTGGAAAGCATCATCTTGATCGCCTTGTCGCAGTCGCCGCCCTCAAGCGCGGTCCGCGCGTTCTCCACCGAACGCAACACCAGGGTGGGGACCTGCGTTTTTTTGGTTTTGTGAATGGAAGGTGAGACGTGGGCAGGGTATTAGGGTAGTTTTATGGGACGGTGAGTCGACGGATACGAAACCTCCCAGTACCCAAAAAAAAAACAGTCAAAAAAGCTTTTCGCAAACACAACCGCCTGGATAGGGTGGCCGAGTGCTTTCGTCGTGCCCGAGACGCGCGCGCGATGGTGTGTCGTGTGACGTGTGTTTCAGTTCAGCGACTTCGCAGTCACGCGAAGCGCGTCTGGCGGTTACACCAATCAAAGCCCGTACCTGTTTCGGGTTCAACCCGCTGGTGTTGTCGTTCCACGCGTTGTCCATGGAGGTCGCGCTCATCCTGGACGGCAAAGATCGCAAACCTGAGGGTTTAGGTTCAGTCGGAAGCGAGTCTCCTTGTCGCTTGGCACCCCTTGGTCTGCAAAGCTCGCGCTGATATCAAAGCGCACGCGGACAGAGAACGGGAACTCGCCTCACCGCACGTCCAACCGACTCTGCGACTCACCCACGAACTCGCCGCGCGCGACGCCACGCGTTGTGCCGAGGCGGTGGCGCGACGGAAAGGCCTCCATGTCTTTCAGTCGTGAGTCGGGCAAAGCACTAAAAGTCAAATCGACCTCTTCGACTTCCAACTCAAGCAGCAACTTTTGTCTTCTCGTCATCAGTGGTAGACCGCAACGCGCGCGCCTGCGTGGGAAACGAGGCCTCGTCGTTCCCGGAGAGATTTCGGACATGACCCGGCGGTCGTGAGACAGCCAGGCGAATGGAAAGACAAACTTGGAACACGGTTGAGTCACGGAACGCGGCGATGGAACGCGGGGATGGGCGTTTGCAGTCTCTTCCGATTGTCAAGCAAGCGTCGCCTGCCACCGCAGATCTTTCACGAGAAACCCGCGCGCGAACGAGGTCGCCGTGCACGCCGGTATGTGACGGCAACGAAACGGCTGGCCCCGACGAAACGGTCGTTTCCCAGTCGCAGTGCACGCAGAACGCGGCGCGGTGCCTTCGCGTCGTCGCGGAGGTTCTCGGTTTGCCCGGGGGCATGATTACCACGGCGCTTGTTTTTCTGGTCACGTTTTACGCGCGGCGCGAAAATCGGCACGCGACGCAATCGCCGCAAACCGTAATCCCGGCGTGTATTTTCCTAGCATCAAAGATAGAAGAAAGACCGACTCGTATTAGTGACATCGTCAACGTGCTGCAGCGAGTGTTACACCCGCTTGTGGGCGACCCGGGGGTGTTACACCGCGAGCGGAGTTTCCTGTTCCACAGCGCCGAAGACGTGCGCTTTTTGTCTGGACGACTCAACCAGGGAGTTGCGCCGTTCGTTCCGAAAGGCATCGGCGCGCCGCCTCGGGTGGTTACTAGGAAACGGAAACAAGAAACCGAGGAGACTGAGGAACATACAACAGATCGGCTCACGGAAGAGGCGGGTGGGACGACAGCTCCGACCAGAGGTAATACCTCTGCTGAGACTAGTGTTCATACGAATGATGCGGGTGATGCTCCGGAAAATACTACGACTGAGGCTTCGGCGGTTCCGACAGTTCCGACTGAAGGCCGTACGAAGGATGCGGGTGACGCTACCCAAAGTGGCACGCCTGAGACTGCGGCGGTTCCGACCGAAGGCCGGACGAAGAACGCGGGTGACGCTACCCAAAGTGGCACGCCTGAGGCTGCGGCGGTTCCGACTGAAGGCCGGACGAAGAACGCGGGTGACGCTACCCAAAGTGGCACGACCCAGGGTACGGCCACGGGGGATACGGATGGGGAAGGAGCGGCGACACAGCCGGAGCGCGTCGTCGCCGCGTCCGCCGAACCCCCAAACGCGCCCGCGCAACCCAACCCACCCCCCGATCCCATCGATGTCGCGAAAGCGAAGTACGCGTTTCTCATGACCGAAACGCAGTTACTCAAGAAACAGGGTTTCGGGCCGAAAGACGCGCGCGTAAACGCCGCGGCGCGGTGGGCGAAAAGCGAAGAGACGCGCGTACGGGCGATAGAGGCGAAGGCGTTTGAGGAGGCGAAGGCGAAGAAAAAGAAGGCGGAGGAGGAAGAGACGCGTAGACGCGAGGAAGAGGCGAAGGCGCTTGAGGAGGCGAACAAAAAGGCGGAGGCTGAAGCTTTAAAGAAAAAGGAAGAGGCTGAAGCGAAGGCGCTTGAGGAGGCGAAGAAAAAGGAGGAGGCTGACGTTTTAAAGAAAAAGGAGGAGGAGGCTGAAGTTTTAAAGAAACAGGCTGAGGCGAAACGGGAAGAGGCGGCGGCTTTGGCGCGACGCGTGACCGAACGCCGCACGCCGAGCGGCGCCGCTGCGCCAAGCACCGGCACCGACACCAAAACCACCCTCGCAGCCGTTACCGCCCAGGCTGATGCTTCGGAACCCGACCCAAACGCGAAGCTCGCGTCGCCCGTGGTTGGCGAGGCGTATTACAAAACAAAAGCCGCGATTCTGGAAACGGAACAACTGTTACTATTCGCCCTCGATTCTCGGGTCAACGTGTTGAACCCGCATCGCATTTTATTGAACCTGTTCAAAACATTAGGCTTGCCGAAACACGTGGCGCAAATCGCGTTTACGGGTTTGACGGATTTGCTGTTCGACACGCATTTGTCGCGCACGAAACTCGCGAAGCGGCTGTACGACGGCGTGATCGAAGGTGCGTGTTATTACCTCTGACTGTTTACTAATACACTCTATGCGTATTTCCCAACCCAAATCCCGGCCTCCCTGTTTGCCCATACTCGTCCTGACGAAGGGACGGTTATTACCTCTGACTGTTTACTCGTACACGTTACGAAAGACTGACACTTTCTTTTATTTATCGCAAGACGACGCGGACGACGTTTCTTTCGACGGCGTTCCATCGTCCCTTTTGTTCGACAACGTCCGGGACTTGGTGCTCGATTTGTCACAAAAAACGCCGCTTCAAATCGCAGGTGACGCGTGTGCCGCGTCGATTCGAGTCGCGGGCGTGTTGTGTGACGTGTCGCTGCGCATGCACAAAGACGGGACGGACACGAAGTGGGTGGTCCGTGGGACGGAACACTCCGCCGAAAACAAAGATTTTGACCAGAGGTTGGATTTCGTGGACCCGGATAACCCGCCCGGGTTTGGTAACTCCCGAAACAAAACCCACCCCTCGCCTTGGTGGGTCGCCATGGGGTTCGACCACAACGCGGTGGATTTCATCGCGCACGACATCATGGACGCGCTGGAGCGAACGAACGAGGACGACTAGCTGGCTAGACGATTGTATTTCCTACTACGATTTGCGCAACTGTAAAAAGTTGATTCTGCTTTCCCAAAAAACGAGGCCATTTCTGGGAAGCCTCGACTGGGCAGCACGCGCTGTGCACCTTTCGTTTCCTCGTTTCTTATCCTCTTTTGTCTCAAAGGTCCACCACTTCCACGTGCGCTGCCCCCACCACACGTCACCCGCCATGCCTCACCCCTCGCCGCACCACCACCCACCCACGATCTCCCTCCGAAGCTGCTTCATCGCGGTCGGTTCTCTTCTCGCGTTGCACGCCCCGGGCGTGGTTTGCGAGGAAGCAACCAAGAACCTGGCCGGCTCCACCCTGAACAGCAAAGCACGCCGAGAAGGTCCCGCGTTACGCCCCGTGGTGCTTGACGCCGCCGCGGACGCGGCGGACGTGCTTTCCAACGTCTCGTCGGTGGACAGCACGTCGTTCGGCCAAACACTGGTGGACGCGGTGAACGCGGCGTCGACGACGGAAACTTTTGCCACGTGCACCTCAGGGTTCACCGACCTGACTGCTTTGAAAACAGCGGCATGCGCCGTGAACGCCACCGTTGCGTGGGACGGCTTCGACGCCGCTTACGCCGCGGCGGGTACGGAAATCACACCACTCGAGGATGGGTTGGATGCAATCAATGTACTGGCCAACTCAGGGTTGATTGACCCGTACACCACGAACGGCCCGCTGCGAACCCCGACCGGGTGCAATTTCGGGTGCATACCGACGATGAAACGCGAAAACGACCCGCTCGGCAGGGTCGCCGCTACCCTGCCGTGGCGAGGGAAGTGCTTCGACGATGACACCACCGATCCGGTCACCCCCACGGACGCGGACGGGAACGCGATGCCGGACTCGATCACCGTACCGCTCGTGGCGAACGTACGTGTCGCGCGTTTCCCAAATCCCGCCGACTGTTTGATGCCCTGTATGGAGTGCAGTGACGCAAGTCTTACCACTACACGAGACTCAAGACTGACCCTTTTCCTTCGCAATCGCAGGTCAAGAACCGCATCGGGCAAACCCCGAGTGGCGAACCCGGAAACGAAACCGCCGCCGAAACCGAGCGCATCGCCGCGCCCGCCAAGGTAAGGGATTTCCCAATCACCACGTTCCGCCTCCCTGATCGGCCCGATTACCACGACTGATTACTCATACTGGTAACTCTTACCAGTACTGTGGTAAATTGACACAGTACTACGGCACCCTGTCCAATCCCTCGTACACATCACGAGAGACTGACACTTTCGGCTTTTATCGTGCCAGGCGTACGTCGGCGTGTCTACCTTCGACGGCCTTCCCGCTTTGATAATCGACTACTCCGGGCAGACAGATTTCGGGGCGTTCCGGGACGAAGTTCGCCACGTCGGGTGTGGGGTTTGGCTTGGGAAGACGTGCGTATTGGGCCTTTCCCAAATCCTGACACACTGTTTGCCCATACAAGACTGACACGGTTCCTTTACAATCGCAGGTATTTGGTCGGCTCGAGCGAATCCCTAGCTCAAAGTTTATCCGCGGTGGGCGGCGTGGCTTTGTCCCCCCTCATAACCGCGGTGATCGAACGCGCGATGCCCGTCCGTCTCGAGAACCAACCCCCGCCCTGGGTGCTGGACTTCACCTTGTACGCGTCGCCGGCCAAGTGAAAAAGACAAGAAAAGAACTAAACTCGAAAATTTTCAGTAATACATAGACTACACACTTTTACCAATCCCTGCTGCCTCCGTAATAAACCTCGTCTTCCTCGTCGTCGTCCGCGCTGAACCGTTTCGTGTCCCCTCCCGCAGACGCGTCCAGCGCAAGCCGCAGCGCGCTTTCCGGGTCCTTTGGGAACTTCTTGGACGCGGCGGCGCGGAGGGTCGCGACGGCGCGCGCGATTTCGGTGCGCGTGTACTTTTTCTTTTCCGAAGTGTCAATTTCGAAAGGTTCGAAACTTCGCGAAGACGACTCCGACGACTCCGACGACGTCTCGAGTCGACGTTTCGCCAAAGCGTTCTCCGCGACCGTCAACGGTGCTTTGGCGTCACCCTTGGTGTTGGCACCGCCACCGCCTACTCCCGGTCCGTTTACCCCTGATTCCTCCACGTAGTACCGGCTCGGCAAACCCAGCCAGTGTTTCCACATCTCGAACCCGGAGCGCGTGACGCCGAAGGTTTCGTCGCGCGATCCGATTTGTGCGTTTGCGTCGACCACGTTTTTTTCAATTCGCCCGCCAATCCCGCGTACAGCGTCGCCCCCCGCCGCGCGCGCGTCGCGGCGTCGGTCTTTTCGTGACCCGCTAAACGCGACGGAATCGCCCGCTGGGCGGTAAGAACCCCCGGCGATGTGACGCCTGTTGGCTCCGTACGCCGACCCCGCCGAAGACGAGCGCGCCACGGTTTGTCCCATGACACTTTCTTTTCCCCACTTTTGCCGCAGCGCAATCGCCTCTTGGGCGGGTTTAGGCTCCACCCCTAACGCCGCCGCGTCCGCGATGATTCCTTCCACAACTCCCTGTGCGTCTTCCGGATCAGCCGTGCCGAGCGCAACTCCAAGCGCGCACGCGGCGACCACGGCGAAGCGCATGCGCGAGTCGGGAGACGGGGCGGTAGGGGTAACCTCGAGGAATTGTTCGTCAGAAGTGTCGGACCAAGATGGCCTCCATTGTCTGCCGTTGCCAGAACTTCCCTTCCCCTTCAGCGCGTGGTATAGCCTACTCGCGGAGACGCCGTCGCCGACCCGCGCGAACCCGTCCAGGAGCGCGCCGTAGGTCGCCGCGTCCGGGACGTGCCCCGCCGTTTTCATTTTCGCCACGGTGTCAACCGCCTCTCTTGTCAAGCCTTTCCGCGTAAACGCGTCAATCAAGGCGTTGAACGCGGACAGGTCCACGACAACCCTGGAATCAGTCTCCATCTCTCTCATCAGCCACCTCGCGGCGACGACGTCGCCCTCACGTGAGAAGTGCTTCAGCAAGGTGGTGTACGTCACCACGTCAGGCCGGTGCCCCGCCGCGATTAGGTTACTCAAAATACCAAACATCTGCTCCGTCGGTTCGCCCGCGTCCACGCACGCGTCGATTAAAGTGTTGAACGTCACGACGGTGGTGGCGACGCCGAACTCGCGCATTTCCGCTAAAACGCGCTTCGCCCGGGCTAGACGCACGCGAGGGGACTCCGAGGGACGAGGAGTGGTGGTGGTGGTGGTAGTAGCCGCAGTGGCACCCGTAGTACTAGCAGTAGTACCTATAGTACTAGCAGTAGTACCCGTAGTACTAGCGGTATTACCCGTGGCACCTTCGCGTGATTCCTTCCCACTATCATCGTCGCGCGTTGAAGTATCGTCATCACCAACCCCCGCGCCGCCACCGCCTGCCTTAACGCGTCTCAGCAAGCAGTTGTAGGTCACCGCGGTTGGTTCCACGCCCGCGATTCGCATTTCTTGTACCACCGACTCCGCTGTTTTCGCGTCCCCGAAACTCACCAAACCGTCAACCACCACAGTGTAGGTGTGCGCGTTTGGCGTGACGCCGTCGTTACTCATTTCGCTCAGCCACCGGCGGCACTCCCCAACGTTCCCCTTCTTCGCAAGCGCCTGGACCAGCGCCGTGTAAGCCCGGACCGTTGGCCGCGCGTACGGCCGCGGGTCGTTCCGACCGCTGATATGAATGAAAAGAAGTGTCAGTCTTGAGTCGTACAGTTAGTGCACTCAAAGAGGGTCCGTAAACGTCGTGCCGCCTGATTTTGGAAAGCCCCGATGCGTACCTTTCAAGCGCCCTCTCCGCGAGAACCAGCTCCCCGCACCGCGCGTACGCCGCGACCCTCGCGCCGTGCGTCGCCGAGTTCGGCCGGACCCCGCTGATGCGCATCTGCCGCTCTACTCGTCTGATCCCATCAAGGTCGTTAACCAACCCCCTGTGCGTCATCAACACGTTGTACAACCGCGGACCCGCTTCCACCCCCGCGCGGCGCATTTCGCGAGTCAACAACTCAGCCTGAGGTTGTGAAAAGAAAGTGGTCAACGTCTTGTGTATCGCGTGTATTGGACGATGGCCTGGTCAACAGTCACCGTAATCGGTCTGAACATTCAGGGCAGAGGTACCACGTCCCTTCGCAGGACGAGTATATCGCGTGTATTGGACGATGTATGGACAAACAGTCAGGGTAATCGGTCCGAACAGTCACCAGCTGAGAGATAAAACGTTGAGGCGGGATTGCAGGGAAAGCCCCTACGGCCGTACCTGTTCTGCGTTGTTACACACGAGGTGCGCCGCCACCGCGGCGGTGTACGCGGCGCCGTCGGGGGTGAGGTTTGTGTTGGATCGCGAATCGAGAAGTAGCACTTCCCACACCTCAATCGCGGTGACCGTGTTGGCGTTGAGGGTCAATACCGAGGCCGACGAGGCCACCGACACCGAGGAAACGAGCTCGCCCGAAGAATCGGACGTGTTCGTTTCGTACGTCGCCGAAGCGTCCGATCCGCGTACATCAGACGACCCTACCGCCCCGTTCCGCCGCCGCCGCCTCCGCGCCTCCGCCTTGCCAAGCGCGCTGATCAAGTCCGTGTACGTGCGGAGCGTGGGGAGTTGGGTTCGGGTCTGGGGGTCAGATTTCCCGCCAGCGCCCATCGCGTTGGCTCTGTATTCGCAAAACGCGGCGAGCGCGCCGGATTCGCGCGCACGCCCGGCGAGCGCGGCGTGGCGCACCACGCACTCCAGCGCATCTGGTTTCAGTGGGACCTTCACCGCAATGGCTTCTCTTAAAAGCGAGGAGGCTTGCACCACCATCCCGGCCCCGCACAGCGCGTCGAGTACCCGAAACGGCAAATCGGCATCGTTGCCGAACGCGCCCCTCAAACCGCCCGGGGCCGCCCTCGCCGCGCCCAGCGCTCGCAAAATAGTGGACGCTTCTTTGCGCAGGGTTGGTAAGGAGTTGACGGTGGCGTTTCCAACCTCGGTTTCCCTATGCGAAGCGCGGTCGTTGGGAACCCGTTCCCGCGGCGGCTCGGACTCGTAAACATTTTCCCTCTCCCTCGACAATCCGCCTCGGCCATCTTCGCCCCTGCCCACGCGCGCGCCCGCCCCCGCGGTGGCCCGGACGCTGGACAGCGCCTTGGTCGCGGCCGGGCTCTTCATGTTTGTTGACCGGAGGCGTTTCGCGGCAGCGGCGGCGCGCGTGTTTTGCGTGGGCGCCGTGTCTGCTGCTGCGGTTTCCGAGAACGACGACCCCGGAGATGCGCTGGACGACCGGACGTTTCGGCCGCGACGTGGCCGGCTTGGCGGCGACCGAGTTTTGTCATCTCCCGGGTCCCCACCGGTCGCGTCGGCCACAGAGTTCGTCGTGACCCGTGCTCCTCTTCGACATGTCGTGGGCAGGACGTGCGACCCGCGCCAGCCCGAGCCCTTCGTCGGCGTTCCCGCGAACCACCGCACCGAGTCCCTCGCGAAGCACCGCACCTCGCCTGCGCGAGGTGCCACAGCAAATCGTGCTTCGCCTGCCGAACGCCTGTCCAACCGATTGTACCCCGGGCGAAGCTCTCGCCACCGGGGCGTGCCCGGCCCGGACGCCGCCGAACCGGACACAGCTCGCCCTGATACGGCAGCCGCGATGCCCCCGAGAAGCGCCCGCGCCGCCTCCATGGGCCACCTCCCGAGCGCGCCACCGGACGCGCCGCTCCAAATGGACGTGGCGCCTCTCGATTTGATGGAAAAAACGCGACGACCTCGGCACCTCGTGAAGCGAGATGTGTGAGACGAACCGGGCTTGACCGGGACTCCCGCGGTCAAACAAATCGGTCGAAATGGAACTTTGAAGCCTGTATTTGAACTACTGATAACTGAGACCGATGAAAACTGGAAATCGGGTTTGATGATTTTGGCCATTCGTTGCTTTTTTCTGAAGAACCAAGGAGACGAACATTCAGCTCTCACGGAAGCCTCGACGCACAACCACGCGCGCACGACGCGCACACGACACCACCCACTGTTCCAACGCGATGTCCGGTAAGAAAGCTCGCGCGCGAAAGGAAAAGCGCGAGCGCCGCGATGCGAACGCGGCCAACAAGGCGAACGCGGGCGAGGCCATCCCGGGCCTTCTCAACGACATCGTCGTCACGCACGTTCTCAGATCTGAGCATTTCGACGACCCCGCCGATCTCGCTCGGCTCCCAGCGGTGAGCCGAGCGATGCGCGAAGCGGTGGCGGCGACGGGGCTTCGGTTTGAGGAGCTTGATATAAAGTGTGCCGTGTACCTCGGATGCTTAAGTACGGTGCAGCGCCTGCAACGGAGAGGGCGCCTGTCGCGTCAAGAATAACTTTGTCAGGCAGCGGCGAGGGGCGGACAGCTCGAAGAGTTGAAGGTTTTGCGCGCGAATGGCTGCCCGTGGGACGAGTACACGTGCGCTGTGGCGGCGTTGGGCGGGCACCTAGAAGTGTTGCAGTGGGCTCACGCGAACGGCTGCCAGTGGAACATAAGCACGTGCGCTGCGGCAGCGATGTGCGGGCACCTCCAGGTGCTTCAGTGGGCGCGCGCGAACGACTGCCCGTGGAACAAGTGGACGTGCGCAAACGCGGCAGCCGGCGGGCAACTCGAGACGCTGAAGTGTGCGCGTGAGAAAGGCTGTCCCTGGAGCACGTTTACATGCCAGATGGCGGCGCAGCACGGGCACCTCGAGGTGCTGAAGTGGGCGCGCGCAAATGACTGCCCGTGGGATGCAAATACATGCTCGTTTGCGGCGCAGTTCGGACGCCTCGAGGTACTGCAGTGGGCGCGCGCGAACGGATGCCTGTGAAGTGAGGGCACTTGCTATGGAGCGGCGATGGGCGGGCACATCGAGGTGGTTCAGTGGGTGCGCGCAAACGGCTGCCCGTGGGACGAGAAAGAGCTGACCACCATCGCCGCTCAAAACGGCCACGAGGCGGTAGTGAGGGCGCTGAGTGAGGCAGGCGCGGACGTCAACAAGGCGGATAATGACGGCGTGACGCCGCTGTTTATCGCCGCTCAAAACGGCCAAGAGGCGGTAGTGAGGGCGCTGATCGAGGCTTGCGCGGATATCAACAAGGCGGCGGGTAACGGATACACGCCGCTGTTTGTCGCCGCTCAAGAGGGCAACGAGACGGTGGTGCGGGCGCTGATCCAGGCGGGAGAGGACATCAACAAGGCGGAGGAAAACGGCGCGACGCCCCTTTACATGGCCGCGCGAAGGGGGCACATTGCGGTGGTTCGAGCGCTGATCGAGTTGGACGCGGACATCAACAAGGCAAGGCATAACGGCGGGACGCCGCTGTTCATCGCCGCTCAACATGGCCACGAGACGGTGGTGCGGGCACTGATCGAGGCGGGCGCGGATATCAACAAGGAAAGGGACAGCGGCGTGACGCCGCTTTACGTCGCCGCTCACGATGGCCACGAGTCGATGGTGCGGGCGCTGATCGAGGCGAGTGCAGACGTCAACAAGGCGGATAATGACGGCGAGACGCCGCTGTTCATCGCCGCTCAACATGGCCACGAGACGGTGGTGCGGGCACTGATCGAGGCGGGCGCGGACGTCGATAAGGAAAGGGACAGCGGCGTGACGCCGCTTTACGTCGCCGCTCACGATGGCCACGAGTCGGTGGTGCGGGCGCTGATCGAGGCGAGTGCAGACGTCAACAAGGCGGATAATGACGGCGAGACAGCGCTGTTCGTCGCCGCTCAACATGGCCACGAGACGGTGGTGCGGGTGCTGATCGAGGCGGGTGCGGACGTCGATAAGGAAATTAATGCCGGCGCAACGCCTCTGTTCGTCGTCTCTCAACACGGACACGAGACGGTTGTTCAGATTCTCAAAGATGCCGGCGCGGTGTGACCACGGAAACGCCGGCGCGTGTTGCTCGCAAACCGGGCGGAAGCGAACCGCGCACGCGACATGTACGCGAAGAGATGCACGACAAGAGACGAGCGCGCGATGTAGTACTATGTACTGAGGGTAGGTAAAATGAGCTTTATGTACCCTAATGTACCCGCCATGTTTTGTATCCCAAAACCTACTTTGAGCGTTTGCTTTTTGCCGAGACCGTGATGTGCTTAGGCTTTTGTCTTTCGATTTGTCTTTTTACAACGTCCGGGATCGAGCTAAACAAAAGTCTTTTGCTTTGTGTGTCGAACAACAACGTCCTTTTCACTAGCAACACGCCCCCCCCACGGGTGCGTTTCCAGCCCCAGCCCACGCCACCGGCGAGGGCCCGCAGTCGAACAAACCGAAGTGCGTGCTCCGGTCGCCCACGATTTCAAAGTGTTTCCCCAGCCACGTCTCACCGAGCATCGCCGCCGTGTTCCCGCACACCAGAAACGGCTTGTTTTTCTCAAGCCGGTGGTGGTCGTCCAGAACGTACGCGTTTTTGTTTCCCTCGATGGTTCCTTTGTACACCGCGTACTGGCCGTAATCCTCGCACAGGGTTTCAAGACGACCGGGTGGTAGCTTAAACAGCCGGTAGGTCAGGCTGTAAAACTTCGCCTCGCCCAAAAGGTCCTTCAGTTTTTCGTCGCGCACCTGCGATTGGGAACGAAAAGGGTCAGTCTTGAGTCTTGTATTGGGCGGTTTATACAGTGGGCAATCAGTCTTGTACTCTGGTGCACTTATTGTAGTGGTAAGACTTGCGTAACTGCACTCCATACGTGGCTTCAAACAGTGCCTGGATTTGGGAAAGGCCCAACGCGCACCTCGATGGCGTGGCCCGCCAAAACCCGCGGGTCCGCGAACCCGGTCGCGTGGCACAGCCTTTTGAAGTCCTCGGTGTACATGGCGCCCCCCAAGCACTCGCCCAGGAGTTGTGTGTGCGACCGCAGCTCCTCGGGCACGCGCCGGTCGCAATAAACGTCGGAGAAGTAAAACTCGCCGCCGTTTTCCAGGACGCGAAACGCCTCGGTTAGCACCGCGTTTTTATCGGGCGAAAGATTTATCACGCAGTTGCTGATTATCAAGTCCACGGAACAATCGTCGATGCCACTCGCTGTGCCGTCTTCCAGCGTGATGCTGGAAAGGTCCTCGATCGTGCCTTTGGCGAAATGGACGTTGGGCTTTTCGTACCCGAGCGTCTCGACGCAATAGCTTTGTTGGTACTTCCGCGCCACGTCCAACTGTTCATCCGTCATGTCGATTCCAACCACGCTTCCGTGTTCGCCAACCAGCGCTGCCGCGACAAACACATCCCTGCCACTGCCCGACCCCAAATCTAACACCCGCAGCCCCTCGATGCCGCATGGGGTTGGGGAGCCGCAGCCGTAGTACTTGGCTTTGACTTCATCAGGGACCAACACGAGCGCATCCCTCACCGCCCTCGGGATCTGGTCCGCGGGCGTGCAGCACGCGGACGTCAGGAGGTCGTCCGAGTTCCGCAAGGTTTCGCCGTAGTACTTGGACACGGAGCCGCGAATCGAGGCGTCGCCGCCGCCGTCCGGCGCCAAGATCTTGGCGCCGAGAAGCGTGTCCATCGCACTAGGAGGCACCCTAGGCGAGGCCTCCGCGCGAGTCACCACATGCACGCGCCTTCCTCGGCGAAAACAACGCCGCGTCGCATTACACCCCGAGTCGCGGCGAGGTGCGGCGAAACTGGAGCTCGCGGCGTACGCCACGGAGAGGGACATGCTCTACACGCGGAACGCCGGGTGGTCGACGATGGAGGCGCGAGACGGCGACTCGAAGCGCGGCCTGTTCTGGGGATGGCGACGTGTCGGTGTCGTAGCTTTTTGCTGGCAAAAAAGAATAATTGTTTTTCATCCTCAAACACGGCACTGAAACCTCGGCAACGACCTTCTCTTCCCGGTGCGAGTACTTCACTCCGCGCGACCATGGCGCCCGTGTGGTGCCTCGCGACTGTTGTCATCACACGCGGCGTCGCGCGTGTTTCACCTGGTTCGGACCGGCGACGCCGCCCCGGAGCCTGTGTGTGGTCACAACCCAAACGACATGGAAAAAATCGTTCCGAGGTTAACCGCTGCTCCGCGCAAACCTCGACACGTTCCGAAACCCCGACGCCGAAGACCCGTCGCTGCGAACCGTGGTCAGTCCCCACCTCCATCCCTGTCGCGGTCGTGACGTGCGCCGCGGCCGCGGTGCTGGCGCTAGTGTGGACGACGCTGCCTTCTATGGCGTTCGCGGATGACAGCGACACTATGAGCTATACGCACGAGTCCTCCATCGTTGAGGATTCGTCATTAACAAAAAGTGCTGATGACCAATCGACAAAAACCCAATCCCCGCTCGCGTGCGCGTCCGACCCAACATGCGTCTCGACACGAAACGAGCTGATATCAGCGGGAGTATTGGGTGTACAAGTAACTCCTGCGAATGAAACAAAAAATAGAAAAGAAGAAGAAGACCCGGACGCCGCGCTGCGAACCGCTATTTGTCCCCGCAACCCGACCGCGGATGTTTGCCGGTCGCGGAAAGACCGCGACAAAGTCAACGGCTCGCCGTGCAAGGTACCGCTGCTCAACGCGTGCTTGGTGTGGAGAGAGGGGGCGAGCAGAGAGTTGGTGCTGAAACGGTGATGGGGTAGTTGGGGATGTTGTAGTAGTAAGTACCAGTAATATAGTACATTCATTCGTAATACCTTTAGGTATAGTACATGCATTCGTCCCGTAGTAACAGGGACGGATTTTTCAGGCCGCCGCGTCCCTTCTCACCCTGTCACCCGTCCGGGATATTCGGGTACGCCGTTCGCCACCGCCCACTTCAGTGTTTCAATATTTCCCCTCGCAGCAAGGCGCGTGCGCCAGTCCTACGGGCAGCCGTTTGCGCGCGCCCACTGCAGCACATCGAGGTGTTCGCCTATCGCCGCCCAGGTGCACGTTGTCTCGTCCCATGGGCAGCCGGTCGCGCGTGCCCACTGCAGCACATCGAGGTGTCCATACTCTGCCGCACGCGTGCACGTTCCCTCGTCCCACGGGCAGCCGTTCGCACGCGCCCACTGGAGAACCTCAAGGTTCCCGCCCTTCGCCGCGTACTTGCACGTCTCCTCATCCCACCTGCAGTCGTTCGCGCGCGTCCACTGCAGCACCTCGAGGTACCCGCCCTTCGCCGCGTACTTGCACGTCTCCTCATCCCACCTGCAGTCGTTCGCGCGCGTCCACTGCAGCACATCGAGGTGTCCATACTCTGCCGCACGCGTGCACGTTCCCTCGTCCCACGGGCAGCCGTTCGCGCGCGCCCAATGCAGCACCTCGAGGTACCCGCCACTTGCTGCACCCATGCACGTGTTTATGTCCCACGGGCAGTCGTTCGCACGCAACCACCGCAACACCTCGAGGTACCCGCCACTTGCTGCACCCATGCACGTGTTTATGTCCCACGGGCAGTCGTTCGCGCGCAACACCGTCAACTCTTCGAGCTGTCCGCTCCTCGCCGATGCGTAACAAAGGTATTCTTGACCCGATAGGCGACCTTGCCGGTGCCGGCGCTGCAATGCGCTTGAACATCCGAGGTCCACGGCTTCATGTTCATCAAGCTCCGCAAACTGAAGCCCCGTCGCCGCCACCGCGTCGCGCATCGCACGGCTCACCGCTGGGAGCCGTGCGAGATCTGCGGGGTTGTCGAAATACTCAGATCTCAGAATGTGCGTGACGACGAGGTGGTCGGGAAGGCGGGGGAAGGCCTCGCCCGCGTCGGTAAGGCTCTCAGAAGTAGTGGCAGTCGCGATGGCACCGATCGCGGTAGTCATGGCGGTATGCGCTGCGTCGGAGGACATCTCGGAGGGTGTCGTTGCGCGCGCGGTTGTGGCCGAGGCTTCCGAGAGGGCGTGTCAACGACGGAACGAAATAAACTGAGAGCTGATTCAATAAGTTTTGGTGTGCTATTTGGTATCCTCTCTATTAGTAATGATATCCGTACTACCTTATTTATTTGAAGGTAGTCACCCTCGCCCCACCCCCAGTGGGTTCTCCCAATTAGGCAAGTTCGCAGACGCTTCGTTGACCATCTCCACTAACCGCTTCACCAACTCGTTATCACAACCAGCCGGCGGAAGCGGCAAGTTTTTCGGCGGTATCGAGCTCATCCAAGTCCGCTTATCAAAACGCCACTGTCCAATCTTCCCCGGAGTAAACTTACCGTTCAGGTCGTAGTCGTTGCCGTAGGTGAAGTGGAGAATGAAAAACTCGCCTATTGATTTGTCCCACGGCGGTTGCGCCTGGAGTTGCGGCCGCTGCGAGTGGGAAAGAAAAGGGTCAGTCTCTTCCGTCTCAAGTATGGGTGTGCTTCGTAACGTGTATGAGCAAACAGTCACCCGTAATCGGGCCTCCACAGTGCACGTGTGAGTATGTAGTGCACTTCCTTTTAACGAGTGGACGTCAAAGAGGGGCGGTAAACAGTGTTTGGATTTGGTAAATGCAACACGTACCAGGTCGTGCCGCACCCCCGCGATTTTCGCCGCGATCGTGTACCCGTACATCTCCAACACCCACCCCCATTCCTTGTCCGCTTCTTTGTCCTGTTTTATTTTCAACGTGACGTCCCGCCAAATAGGCGCGATCGTGGCGAGGTCTTTCTTGTGAATGAAAACCGGGGAGCTTCCGATAGGGTCCATCTGTTCGATTTCGGAATCTGTTAAATGTTCACCCGCGAATCTTCTGATCAGTTTTGGAAACTTTTTCGGGTCAATGTAGAAAAACGGAAACGCCGCCGGTGTGTTTCCAGTCATCAAGTTCTCCAGGGGCTTTTTTGGAAAGGAAAGGGTCAGTCTTTCGGGCCACGTGTATTACGTAAATAGGGAAGGGTAATCGGTCCGAACAGTCACCAGCGTTAGAGGTAAAACAGTGTGTCCCCGGATTTGGGAAAGCCCCGACGCGTACCTTTAGGTACAGGTGATCCGGTTCCGCCATCAAAATGTAGTCCTCCTCGATGTCGCCGCACTTTTTAAAAAACTCCACGAACGCGTTGGGTCTTGACAACACCACGAAGCCGTACTCGTTGTCCAGACGGTCCACGACGCAGGTCGGGATTTCATCCACCAGAGCGTCTTTGTCGTCGTGCAGCACGCGCGTGAACCCCCCCATCTGCCCATCTGGCCCTTGCGCCTCCTTCATTTTCAGGTACCAGTAGTACATCACCCGTACCTGCCAGGCCTGGTAAACGTTCGCGTTGGTGGTGACGACGACGTGGAACTTTTTGTGAACGCCTCGCTCGCCGCGCGTGTCGCTCGGCGTGGACATGGAGCCGCTGGTCCATTTATTATGCGGGTCGTCGATCTGCCCCACCGGGTTCTCCGGCCTTGACTGGTGTTTCAGCCAGCACGCCTTGTGCGGCTGGTCGTTACCGCACCCGTCAATTGATGGGCAGTACACCCAGACGTTACACCCGATTGGCTCGTCGTTTACGTGCGCCACGCACGCGTCGTGACACGCCCGTTCCGAATCCACCAAAAACGTGGAACCCCACTTCACCACATCGCCGCCGTACTCGGAGTGGGGCTTTGGGAGGAACGGGTGCGGGTGGGTTGATGTTGTTTCGGTGCTGGTTTGGGCACCCGAAGTGGCCTCTCGGGGTATTGGTCTCGGGGGTTTCACCACGGACTCGACCGTGGTCCCGGAGGCAGTGTCGTCGCGGCGTTTACCATCCCCGGTGCTGAATCGACCCGCCTTCTCGGGAAGCACGCCGAGAATCGATTGACCATCAGCCGATGGCACGAACGACGCGGTCGTCACGGTCGTCGGGTCGACCCGCCCCCCCCCCCGCGTGTGCGGCAAGTGGCCGTGGTTCTGGTTGCGGAACACGTTGAACGCGAGCAAAAAGGAAGCCACGAACGCCAGCAAAGGAAGGCGCTTCCCCGCCATCGTGGAAAGGAGAACCGCGGCTCCTTCAGCCCGGCGCGCGCCACTTTGATGCTCAGAGTCATCAATTTTGGTATTTTCGTGGTATGTTTTTTCAATGGCACTCGTCTCTCCTCGCTCAACACTACGCGTGCGCAGTTCGCATCCACCCGGTTCGGGAGCAACACACGCCAGCGTTTCCGTCATCACGCCGCACCAGCATCTTTGAGAATCTGAACAATCGCCGCGTGGCCATGATGAACGGCGATGCGCAGCGGCGTGAAGCCACCATCCGTCGCCTTGTTGACGTCCGCACTCGCCTCGATCAGCGCCCGCACCACCGCCTCGTGGCCGTTTTGAGCGGCCATAAGAAGCGGCGTCACGCCGTCATCCCTCGCATTGCAGACGTCCGCGCCCGCCTCCATCAGCGCCCGCACTACCGTCTCGTGCCCCTCTCTAGCGGCGATGTACAGCGGCGTCCATGGGTCGTTTCCGTCACCGTTCCCTCTGTTGATGGCCGCGCCCGAATTGATCAGCGTCCGCACCACCGCCTCGTGACCCTGTGCAGCGGCGATGTACAGCGGCGTCATGTCCCTACCAGAGTCCTCCCACGGGTCATCCTTCCCCTTTTTGACGTGCGCGCCCGCCTCGATCAGCGCCCGCACCATTGTCTCGTGGCCGTTTACGGCGGCGATGAATAGTGGCGTCTCGTCGTAATTATTTCTCTCGCTGACGCCTGCGCCCAACTCGATCAGCGCCCGCACCATCGCCTCATGGCCGTTTTCAGCGGCGATGTGCAGCTCTTTCTCGTGCCACGGGCAGCCGTTTGCGTGCGCCCACTGCAGCACCTCGGGATGCCCGCCCTTCGCCGCCGCCGAACACGTCGACCAGTCCCACGGGCAGCCGTCCGCGCGCAAAACCTTCAACTTCTCGAGCTGTCCGCTCCTCGCCGCTGCACGACAAAGGTATTCTTGACGCGACAGACGACCTTGCCGTTGCAGGTACTCCACCGCGCTTACACATCCGAGCTCCACGGCACGTTTTTCATCAAGAAGCTCCTCAAACCGCAGCCCCGACGTCGCCATCGCGGCGCGCATCGCGCGGCTCACCGCTGGCAGCCGTGCGACATCGGCGGGATCGTCGAAATTCTCAGATCTGAGAACGTGCGTGACGACGATGTCGTCGAGAAGGCCGGGGATCGCGTCTTGCGCGTCGGCAAGGCTCGTGGGAGTAGTGACGGTCACGAGATCGCCGCTTGGGGCAGTCACGTCGGTGTGCGCTGCGTCGGAGGATATGTGAAGGATGTCGTGTGCGCGTCGTTGTGCGCGAGGGGTGCGTCGAGGCTTCCCAGAAAAGCGTTATTGACTCAGAGTAACAAAATTCTTACGACAGGATCTGGTCGAAGTAACCTCTTCCCGCGGTAACACCATCGAAAGCAAACACTCCGCGGCGCGCGGTATGTTCGCCAAGCGCATCGGCGATGAGTCCCTCGGGGTGACTCCCCGTTTGAGGGACGTTCCTAGTGTGGCGGTGGCGGTTGGGGAGCGGTTGCCTTTGCTGCACAAGGAGGGCGGGGAAAGCGGTGGGCGCGGGCGTGATGGAGGACGATCGAGACTAGGGAACGTCGTCGTGTTTGGGGTGCGTCTTTTTCTCATCGGCCCGACGCAACACCCACCCTTCCCTTCCCTGATCTCGCGAAGCCGCATGGGTGACAACACGGACTCGTGACATGCGCGTGTGCGTAACCCCCAACGCAGGCGTGCTTAACCCCCCACGCCGCTCGAAAGACTGACCTTTGCAGTACCTTCCTCGTCCCTGGCTCCGATCCCAAACTCACAGGCTGCGCTGTTGGTGTTACTGGTGTGCGGCTTCGCCACGGTGAGCGCGGCGACTGGCGTGCGCCACCGCGACGCGAACCAGGTCGGTAAGGGCACGCCCGCGGTTAAGGGGAGCCTCGGGGTACACGTGGACAGGGTGTCACTGGATGCGGGGTACCTGGGGACGAACGAAACAGCGGCGGAGGAGGCTGTGGAGGCGCCGGAGGCTGCGGAAGCGCCGGAGGCGTCCAGTGAAGACGACGCGGAAGCGCCGGGGTCCTCCGCGGAAGCTCCTGAGTCTTCCGCGGAAGCCCCCGAGTCCTCCGCGGAAGCTCCCGAGTCTTCCTCAGAAGCTCCAGGTCAGTCCCCCGATAATGCAACTTCGGACGACTACGAGCCTTTGGTGATAATCAGCCCGAGTGGCGCGAAGCCGTTCAACCCGAAAGGGAACTACCTCGCGGACCAAAAGATTTTACACGACGACCGGTGGGGGAACCGCACGGGCACGCCCGGGCGTTTGTATTTAGGGCCGCAGGACCCTATCAACACGGAGTTGAGTGCACGGCGCACGGAACATGGCGTGTTGACCCCGGCGGAAACGGTGGTGTTGCCCACGTTGACACCGGCGGCGCCGGTGAAACTGGCAAAAGAGTCGGAGGACGCCTTTGCGTCCGCACCGGAACCGGCGCGCGGCGACGACGCCGAGGCGCCCGTGGCTGGGCCTTCCGCGGATGATGCGGTGGAGGAGCGCGACGAGGACGGAGAAGCTCCTGAATTAGCCCCTGAAGCGGAGGCGGAGGCGCCCGCCGCGGCGGAGGCGCCGGCGGCGGCGCGAGGCGCGAGCGTTTCGTAAGTTTTGTACTGTATCGAGTTGCTATCATCACAAGTGTCTTTTGTGTTTTGTTTGGAATCAGGGGTTCTTTCTTCGTTCGTTTCGTCTTTCTTTGTCTCTTTTCACGATAGGCCGCTGGCGCGAGCGCGGCTACGCTTTTACGTAACCGAGCCGCTCCGCAACCTCGCACGTCTCCTCGTCCCACGGGCAGCCGTTCGCGCGCAACCACTGCAGCACCTCGAGGTGCCCGCCCCTCGCCGCAGCGTAACCCGTCTTCTCGTCCCACGGGCAGCTGTTCGCGCGCGCCCATTGCAGCACCTCGAGGTGCCCTTCCTCCGCCGCAACCTCGCACGTGTCCTTGTTCCACGGGCAGCCGTTCGCGCGCGCCCACTGCAGCACCTCGAGGTGCCCGCCCTTCGCCGCCGCGTAACACGTTTTACCCCAAGGTGTATTGTTCTGGCGGAACGTCTTCAGTTTCTCGAGTTTTCCGCTCCTCGCCGCTGCCTCGCAGAGGTACTCTTGACGCCACAGGCGACCTTTCCTTTGAAGGTACTCTAACGAGCGTAAACGTCCGAGCTCCGCGGCACGATATTCATCAAGAAGCTCAAACTGAAACCCCGTCGCCGCCACCGCGTCGCGCATCGCACTGCTCACCACGCGGAGCCGTGCGAGATCGGCGGGATCGTCGAAATACTCCGGTTTGAGGATACGCGCGATGACGACGTCGTTGAGCACGCCGGGAATGGCCTCGCCCGCGTTAGCATCGCGGGTCACACGCGCTCGCTTCTGCGTGCGAGATGCCGTGGCCGCCGACGCGGTGGAAGACATGGTGGAGGGTGAAGGGTTCGTGTCGTTGTGCGCGTCGTTGTGCCTCGGGGCTTCCGATAAAAAGCGTTACCCGCATCGTGGTATTTGCATGCGGGATCACGCGTACAAGGGTGTAAACGGGGTACGTTTCGTGATAGCCATTACTATATTAATCTTTCTTTCTGCGATCATGTCAACAGACGCTTCTTTACGCGCCTACCAACAAGAGCTAAGCCGAGTACTTCGGCAGAATCCGAGTATTATTCATTTCATACTATCCCTTCGGCAATTACTTTCCCACCATCGTTTGCGGATGGAGGAGAAGAACTGCCCATAGGCTTCCTTAGCTCAGCTGGTTAGAGCGCGGTGCTAATAACGCCGCGGTCGTCGGTTCGATCCCGGCAGGAAGTATCTTTTTGCTACAGGCGACGTCCTACATCGTACGGAGGGTCGATGGAGGTGGGGCGGGGCGTCTTTTTCTTTTTTGTGATACATCTTTCTTTTTCGTGAATGTTTCTGGATTTTTGGGTATGCGGTTGTTGCGTCGGGCGCTCGCCGCTCGGCCAGTCGTCGGTTCGATTCCGCGAGCCTATTTGTGTTTCTTAGCCTTCATTTATTGCCCCTACGGGAGTTTTTTTTTTGCTGAAAGGTCTACTACGTATGAGTGTGCAGTGTGAGTTGTTGGCGAGGGCTGTAAAATACCTGGTCAGTCCTTTTGGAGTTTTGCTGCCTCGGTCTTTTGAACCTTCTTGGAATCGTCGGCGGCGTGTCTCGACCGTCCACCCCTCGCCCCGCCACAACGTACGTCACTCGCCCACCCCCTTTCCGTTCACCCAAAATGCCGCCCAAGAAGGTGGTCGAGGAGGAAAAACTCGGGCCCTGGGCGCTAGGCAGGTTCAGCTCCAACCTCAAGGTACGTGTGTTGAGGGGTAGTTGATGATCTGTGGTCGATCGACGAAATAGCGCGCCTTTGTTTTCCCCTCGATCGCGCACCCAGAAGGACCACTACGTGCTAAGTTGGCGACTACAAGCCTCATATCCTGAAGCCAGTCTGCATGACATCCCCAGAAGTGTAGCGTGCAAGGTGTCCTCAACATTCACACTAAATACTCACTAACCACCCACCAATACCCCCTCCAACCAAATCCAGGTCGGCCTCGTGGGCATGCCCAACGTGGGCAAGTCCACGCTGTACAACGCCCTGAGCAACTGCTCAATCCCGGCGGAGAACTTCCCGTTCTGTACGATTGATCCGAACAGCACTAGGGTACACGTCCCCGACGACCGCTTCGACTGGCTCGTGGAGCACCACAAACCCAAATCCGTGGTCCAGCCGTTCCTGGAGATCGTGGACATCGCGGGTTTGGTGAAAGGCGCGAGCACCGGCGCCGGGTTGGGCAACGCGTTCTTGTCCCACATCAAAGCCGTGGACGGGATTCTTCACGTCATGCGCGCGTTCGACGACGCGGACGTGATTCACGTCGAGGACCGCGTGGACCCGGTTGGTGATATCGATATCATCACGAGCGAGCTGCGAATCAAAGACCTGGAGTTCATGAACTCGCACCGGGAGAAGATGAACAAAGAAGCGCAGCGAGCGGCGCAGAACCCGCAAATGGCGAAAGCGCACAAAGCCGAGATGGAGACGGTTTTGAAAATCATCGCCTGGCTTGATAGCGGGAAGGAAATCCGCAACGGGATGGACCAGTGGGGTACCGGGGATATCGACCACCTGAACACGTACCAGTTACTCACCGCGAAGCCGGTGATTTACTTGGTGAACCTGACGTCGAAAGATTTCAAGCGCAAAAAAAACAAATGGCTGGTCAAGGTGCGGGGCTTTCCCAATCACCACACACCGCCTCCATGATTACTGCTCTGTGTGGAGTACAGTCGGAAAGTGCTACCCACTCCGTCGGACCCCTTTCCAATCCCTCATACACGTCTCGACCGACTGACACTTTCTTTTATTCATCGTAAGATCCACGAGTGGGTCAAGGAGCACGGGGGCGGTACGATCATTCCGTTCAGCGGAAGCTTCGAGTTTGAGCTTCAAGTAACCCCGGATGACCAAAAGAAACAGTTCCAGGTGGACCAGGTACGTGTTGCGTTTCCCAAATCCCGCCTCCCTGTTTTGCCGATTGTCCAGAGTAATTACTCACTCACATTACGAAAGACTGACACTTTGTTTTATTGGTATCAGGAGATGCAAACGGTGTTGCCTAAAATCGTCAAAACCGCGTTTGCCATGATCCACCTGATTTACTTCTTCACCGCGGGCAGCGACGAGGTCAAGGCGTGGTGCATCCGAAAGGGGTACAAGGCCCCCCAGGCCGCGGGGGCGATTCACACCGACTTCGAACGCGGGTTCATCTGCGCGGAAACCATGGGGTTTGAGGATTTGAAAGAACTCGGCTCCGAAGCCGAGTGCAAGGCGAAGGGGAAGTACAAACAGGAAGGGAAAACGTACGGCCTTGCGCGTTTCCCAAATCATAGATTCCCTGCTTGCCCGAAGCTGGTGACTGTTATCCATACATCGCGATACACACGACTGACACTTTTTTTGGAAACAACCGCAGGTACGTGGTGCACGACGGCGACGTCATCTTTTTCAAATTCAACGTCACCGCCCAGAAGAAAAAGTGAAAGAAGAGTTTGGGGATACGAGGACGGATGAACGAACGGATACCGGTATGGGGACGGTTAGTACGAGTACTGTTAGTAAGAGGTAATAAGAGCGAGTATATCTTTAGGGCCTTTTAGTGTTACCCGACCTTTTAGTGCAGTTCCCCGCCCTTTTAGTGCGTGACGCAAGCGCTCGATACCATTTCAAGAGACGTACCTCTTTCGGATTGAACCGCCCACGTTACCCTCACCCGGCCACGAGTTTCACAACAACTCGACGCCCATCCTACCGTGTCCCACCCTACCCCTAAGGAGTGTGAAGTACAACACACGGATTTTTTCGACGACAAAGTGGCAAATACGAATTTATCTTCTTTTCGTGCCAACGAAGTTTCCTGGCTTCACGACTCACATCTCGCGTGCGCCTCGTACGGAGCACACGATGACGTGCGTAAGCGAGACGGGTATGCACGCGGTGGCGCGGATGTCCACGAGTACCGCCTGCAGCCGGCGGCCGTTCCAAACGAAGCGCGCGACACTCCACGACGCACGCCAACCTTCCGCGCTCGCCGGATTTGTTTCACGTCGTGTCAAACCGCACGCGCTTCGGCACACCGAGCAGTCCATTTGGATCGACCAGACACGAAGGCACGGGCGTGCTCTTGGCGACACGTGAACGCCTATACGTTGGGCGATGGCACCGAGCAGCGAGTATATACCTGCGGAAGGCGAAGCCGCTCGCCAAGCATATGTTCCCAAGAGGTGCGTACTCGCTTGTTTACGATTTCTCCTGCCATTTTGCGGCGAGAGAGCTGAGCAGCTGACGCTCGTCGACGCAAACTTGAAAAACACAGTTAATCTCCGAAGGTCTACTATGCCGAACGATGGATAGAAAAGGTACGCACGCTCCGCATTGATGCGAGGTCTCGAAGACCCATTCGCCTGCACCGTTCTCGTTGCCCGTCAACGGCGTGTAAAACTCACCCGCGAACTTTCATTCCTCCGCAGGGCGTCGCGCTGGTCTGCTCCGAGTGCGAAACCACGGAGACGAGTCGGTGGTGCACCAACAGGGACGATAAGGACAAACCGATCTGCGATGTTTGCTACAGCCGACAGGTATGTCACGCGCGTCATCCCACGCGTCAATATTTCTCGATCTTTGTCTCCTCACATCCTGACCCAATACCCGTAGTGTTTTTTTCGCAGCTCGCTGCCAGCCGTGGCAAGTGCTCCGGTTGCGGTAAGGATGGGGCAAATACAAGCGCAATGCTTTTGTCGAAGCTCAAGAAGGGCGAGTGGCTCTGCCAGCCGTGTCACAAACGGGAGGTGCGCAGTTCCTGATTCTTCTTTTTTTCTCTGCCTCTCTTTGCCCAGGCGACTTCGTAGGCATGATAACTTCCAGTCACAAGCTGTTTCGTCTCGACTCACGTCGTTAGAGTTCCATATTCTTCGCAGGAGCTGGCCATCGAAACCGCCGGGGGGACGACGTGCGTGGATTGCGGGACGCATATTACTACACAGTGGATCGACTGCAAAGATGAGTCCGGAAATGAATTTTACAGGCCTTGCTACGCGAAGAACCGGTTGGACGTCGCCGCGGCCGCGGGTACGACGTGCGTGAAGTGCAGGACGGATGCGGCCAGTGGTCAGTGGCACAACTGCAAAGATAAGCCCGGAACTAAATTGTGCACGCCTTGCTACGATAAGAACCGGTTGGACGTCGCCGCGGCCGCGGGCACGACGTGCGTGAAGTGCGGGACGGAAACAACCAGTGGTCATTGGTACGGCTGGAAAGATAAGCCCGGAACTAAACTTTGCTCGAGTTGCTACGTCAAGAACCGGACGAACAAGAAGGCGGCGAAAGCAAACGACAAGTGAGTCGCTTCGCGACGACGTTTTAGAAATGTTCACGCGAGTCTTTCCAAAAAACACGGGCCCCTCTACACCACGGAGTACCGCAGCGCCACGTCCAACACCCCAGCGCGAATCTGCCCGTACACCGCGTCCGCGACCGAGGTCCCTTCCTCGAGCTGGTCCTCAACGGTATCGCCGCTGAACACGCGGATGTTGTCCGACGGAATGTTCGTGGCTTTCGCGATGAGCTTGATCACCGTGCCGATTGTCGCGGCGCCTGGAAACAAACAAAACGCGTGCGACAACAACCCCACGCCGCCGTCCGATGAAAGACGCTTCAGCTCCACCTGGTACGAGTGCTGCAGGCCGCTTTCGTTTGTTTTGGGGTCGTTTTCGGTGGAGGTGTCATCCTTCTTTTTCCCTCCCTTGTGTCCGGCCGCCGTATGCGCGGTGAGTCGTTGTTTATCGTCCCCGACCCTCATGGCGTACAACCCCGGGAAATCATCTGGCATCTCCACCACCACCGCGCCGCCAACTTTCACGGGCTTGGACGTGAACTGCGGGACGTAGTTAGTCGGGGTTTTCGGTAAATCGGGCCCCCCCGCCTTGTCGCCCTTGCCTTTTGGCCTTCCAAGCTTGGGTTTCTTCTTTTCTGTTGTAGCGGTAGCGGTGGCGTCGGGTCGTTTACCTGCTGATTTGGGAGTCCTGGGCTCGACGTCAATCGTGGGAAACGCCATCTCATCGTCATCATCGTCATCGCCGCCGCCGCCGTCTCTTCGCGTCTCCTCCGCCGCGACCATCTGTTTCTCCCTTGCCTCGCCCTCCCGCATCTCGGTTTCCATGCGTTGGTGTGCTGCTTCCGCCGCTGCTTCTGCCGCAGCGTCAGCGACCAACGCCTTCTCCGCGTTCGCCGCGTCCCGCTCCACTCGCGCCGCTTCATCCGCCTCCGCCTTCGCCTGCGCCTTGACCTCCGCTTCTTGTCGATACTTCTCGCGCATCTCCGCCGCCGCTTTCGCCGCCTCCTCCGCGCGCACTTTCTTCATAGCCCGTTCCTGCTCCCGAGCAAGCTTCTCAGCCGCCATCGAGGCCTTCGTGACAAACGCGCTGTACGCGTTTTCGGAACGGTCGAAATCGAGCGCGTGTTCGTACAACGTGCTGACGACTTTTTGGAGGTTGAAAGAAAAGGGTCAGAGGGATTTGGTAGTGCAATATCGATGAACTTAACAAAACCAACGATCAGATCCATCGATCAAATGTTTTCATCGATCAGAACCATCGAGTCAAGAGACTACGAACCTTTGTCGAAATCCGGGTCATCCCGAAGCGCCCTGCGGCTCGGGATGTGCACGCGACAGGTGGGGCAGTAGTTGTTGCTGTGGGTGGTTTGTTTAGGGTGCAGGGTGTAGGGTTCCGGGTAGAGGATTTGGTGGGAGGGGGAAAGGTTAGTGGGCTGCGAGTACGGCCTGTACGCACGGCCTCGACGCATCAAAGGCATTTGCACGTGCCAATCGAGAATCGAGAGAAAAAGGAAAATGAAGAATGGCACGTACAGCTTGCGTATGTGTTCCTCGATGCACTTCGCGCAGAACCGGTGCAGGCACGGCGAAACCACCTTGACTTTCTTCATCGTGCCCCAGCACACCGCGCACCGCGTGTCATGGCGCACGGGCCCGAGCTTCATGGTGCGGCGGAGCGCGGGCGCCAATGGGAATTGCGAGATCGCGCGCGGGAAGCGTGTTTTTTTCGATTTATCGCCGCCGGGAAAAAGTGCCGGTGAAGAACGAGTTTGAAAGGGGCGGCGAAAGGGACGACGCGTCGTGAGGGGAGCTTTTGACCAATTTTACCGATCAACATTTTAGACCTGCGAGTTGTTTTCGCAACGAAACGTCCCCTCAAACTGTCGAAACAACGATTCGTCTTTCGGGTGTCCGAGGGCAGTTGTACGCGCGCGGACAGACGTAGTGCGCACCGAGGGTGAGCGAACTGCGACGACCGAGTGAGAGTGACGGCATGGGAGCGGAAGCTTTGCCATCATGGCAGGCAGTTCTACAGCTGCGTGGAGTGCAACCCCTGCCCGCACGGGACGGTGAAATACTGGTGCGTGGTGTGCAACCCCTGCCCGCACGGGAAGTTGAAACAGACCTGCACGGTGTGCAACCGCTGCCCCCACGGCAGGCATAAACGCCACTGCGTGGAGTGCAACCCCTGCCCTCACGGGAGGGTGAAAAGCGCCTGCGCGGACTGCAACCCTTGCCTTCACGGCAAGCGGAAAAGCAACTGCACGGTGTGCAACCCCTGCCCCCACAGAAAGCTGAAAGGCAACTGCGCGGTGTGCAACCCCTGCCCCCACGGCAGGCTGAAAAGGAACTACGCGGACTGCAACGGCTGCCCTCACGGCAAGGTGAAATACCAATGCACGGAGTGCAACCCCTGCCCTCACGGCAAAATGAAACAAAACTGTGCGGCGTGCAAAGCGGCACGCGCGGCTTCGCGGAGTGCAAAGTGGGTCAAGCGCGAGAGCGAGTAGACGACGGAAGGTACAAGGCTACATCGATGATTACTGGAAAGACTACAACGTACATCAACACCACACGCGAAGAAAAGGCAAATGCCCATTCTTTCACCATTTACCGGCCTCGTGCTTTCTAAAGGCGGTAACTGTACTTTACCTACCCTAATTACCTCTAAGCCATCCACATCACTACGCCTTCGCTTTCATCGGCGCCAAGGGTTCTGGTTTCCCGTCCGTCCCTGGGTTGATTTTCCAGATCGTCCACACCAACACGGTGGCGATTGAGATCCACACCGCGGACGGCGCGATCAGCGCGCCCGCGGTTTGGCTGACCTTGAAGTACTGAAACACGAGGTTGTACACGGAGAGTAACACGCACCCCACGCCGACCACCGCTGTTTTTGAAACGAAAAGGGTCAGTCCCGAGTCTTACTGTATGGGTAAACAGTGCGTATGTGATGTATGTAGTATATGTGTAGGAACTTGTATGAGCAAACAGTTACCCGTAATCGGGCCTCCACGGTGTGTGTGACGGATTTGGGAATAAACACAACACGTACCCGTGCCCAATCGTTTCTCCACGTTGTTGATGTTGTTCCACGTGTCGCCAATCGCGAGGTGCGCCAGCATTGCGAAAATCGCGGGGTGGTTAAGCGTACCCACCGTGGTGAAAACGGCCATCGACGAAAACGCCCGTAACAGCGCGATGGAGCTCCAGATGATGGGAAACGCGAGGGGCGGGGGCATCCAGCTCGGGCGTTTGCGCTCGGCAATTGCGTTTTTCTCATCCGCCGTTTTCGGCCGCGCCGCGTTGAGCGGGGAGAAGGTCCGCGACCGCAACGCGTTGAACAGGAACCAGACGAACACGATTGCTTTTTTGTAGACTGGCGCAAAGCCCGAATGCACGATCCCGGCGGACAGCCAGTTCGTCATGTAAATCATCACCCCGATTTGCGTGGACGTGGCGAGGACGTATTTCCCGATGGCTTGGAAATCGATCTCAGATTCGATCTCGGTCCCGACACCTTGTTGCAACACTAAGTCATCCGCAGGATCACTCAGCATCTTCTCCATGTCCTCTTCGCTCGCGGCACGGAGGTTGGAGGAACAACGTGGGGGGGTGGATCGCGAGTTGTTTAGGCGAACCGACCCACCGTTGGGCGAGACGATGAGACTTCTGCGGTGCCCAAACGACGTCACGGTCTGTTTTGATGCAGCACATGAGACGGCGACGACGGAACCGCGTCGCGTGACCCTATGCGTGTCGTTTGTACGCGCCAGGGCGAAACCACCACAGCGCACGAGAGCACACGCCATATCAACACGAAATCGACAACGCGCGGGTGTGGTCGGGTGTGACCCCGGGTGGGGAGGAGGATGCTTCGTCGCGCGCATTTTTCGAGGGCGTTGGTTGGACAATCAGTGCAGATTTGGAGTTGCTCAAGAGAGTTGCAGTTGCAGATTGCGTCTTTTCGCTAATAAAAGTGTTCCCCCTCCTCTCGCTATTAAACTACTCACCCCCTCAGCGCGAAGCACGCCATTTTCCCCTCATCCTGGCAAAGCTTGTCGTAGTGCGACTCCGGGTCGGTGAACTCGTGTTGGGGGTTGGCGAATTCCGAAACGCGTTTGCCAAACACGCCGCCGCGGGATTGCGTCGATGATGAAATCAACCCGAGCGCTCCCGAAAACGAATCATCGTTTACATCCTCCTCGTCGCCGCCGCAGTGCGCCAGTTTCAATTTCGTCACAAGCTCTGGTGAGTTCCCGTTGCCTTGTTCGAACGCGTCCCTGGCTTGTTTCACCCAAGCCGGGGCATCCTTCCCGACGTGGTAAGACGCTTCCCTGGTGTTATCGGAGCCGAGGTTCGATCCGTCACTGTCCGGCGCCCACCCCCCGTTTTTGGAAACCTGCGCCAAAGCGGGTTTCGCTTTTTCTCGGGTTCCGGACTCGCCGACCGCGTCTCCTTTCCCTCGAAGCAACCCGCACGTCACTCGGGTCACGTCCGCACTGGCGACCGCCACTGCCTTCCGGAACTCCGCCGGCCAAGTTTTCGGTTCCTGGAACCGCCAATTCGTGAGTCGCTGGTACTCCTCTTTACTGCTCGCAATTTCTTTCATTCGCGTCGCCAGCGCTTGCGCGGATTCGAAATCCCTGACATCAAGCACGCACTCGGAACACGGCAAGCTCTTTTTAACCTCGGCGTTGCCGTAGTAAACCGGAATCGACCCCCGCGAAAGCGCCATCCAGAGCTTCTCCGTGGTGTACCCGGGACAATCCGAGTTTTCGGCGCTGAAGTAAAACAGGTGCTGCGACAGCGCCAGCTGCATGCGCCGTCTTTTTACGTTTTGCCAGAAAAGTGTCAGTATTGTATGGTCAAACAGTCGTCCGGGATTTGGGAAATGTAAGACTTACCTTTGCTGGTCACTAACCGTATCCCGCCCGGGCATGTCGTCGCTCGCGCGTTTGTTATTCCTACAAGCGCCCAAGCTCCACACCGGGTAGTGCGTTGAAATCTCTAGAAGCATGCCCTCCCTTGGGTGCCCGCCGCAGTCGATCGCGAGCCAAGCCAGCGCTGGGCTTCTTTCCTCGAACGGCCGCGAAAACGCGGCGAAATCCTGCGAGGTACGTAAAAAGAAAACGGTCAGGCGCGAGTCTGGAGTACGGGTGTGCTGTATTGGGCGTGTATTGGACGATGTATGGACAACAGTCGTAGTAATCGGTCTGAACAGTCACCAGCGTTAGAGATAAAACAGTGCGTATGTGTTGTGCGCAATCCGCGGAACAGCCGGCCGGCCGTGGGATTACTGAAAGGGGAGAGAAGTGGTAGTGCTTGCGTCACTGCGCTCCGTACGCCGCATCAAACAGTGTATGAATTTGGGAAATAAACGTACCTGCGTGAGGTGCCTCGCGGAAAACGCAAAGTTCCACCACGCCGAGCTTCCTTTTTCGTTCGCGGAGGCTAGGTAATCGAACTGGTCCATCAACCGGCGGTCAAGTAACTCCCCGCCGAACCCGGCCGGGGCTTCGTGGGCGAAGTATACGAACACCTGGTCGGGGTGGGTCTTTTGCGGTAACTCGTACCTTTCTGAGTTATCCGGACCCACCACTCGATGCGCGCCTTTCCAAATCAGCGCTCCTTCGTTGAACAACACCACGTCCGCGTTTTTGCACCCCGAGGTTTCCCAGTCCCCGGTCGCGTCGTAAATGATGTCGGACAAGCAATACCCGGCCGTCATCGTTTGGTCCACGAACCCCTGGAACCACCCTTCCGGGAACGCGACATCCCAGTCGGATGAGTGGTCGACGCACGCCACGAACGAGTTCTTCTTTCGTCCGTCTGTGGACGATGACGACGATTGGCCCAAATCAGACGACGTCTCACGGTTAGGGTTGGACGACTGGCCCAAATCAAACGACGTCTCCCACTCATTTCCAATCGTCCGATCATTTTCAATCAGAGTGTTCGAAAACGGTTTGTGCGCCCAACCATCCGTCTCGTACTCCGAATCGTTCCCGTCGAAGGGAACCCCAGGCACCACGTCCGGCAACGAGTCCGCCCCCGAAACGAAGATGTTCTCCAGGAACAAATCGATTCCGGGGGGGTAGGTTACCAGCCAATGGTGTTTCTGCAACTCGGCGTCGGAAACAGGAATCGCGAACCCGGTTTCGATAGCCGCGGTTCGCATCGCAGATGTTGAAGTTGGGACGTCGGAATCGATGCCATCGATGACGACTTCGCCTTCGCCTTCATCGCCGCTCGGTTGGGCACCCAGCCAAGCGGTTGGGCGCGTAGTCTCGACGTGAATCGTCTTCACCTCGAGCTCTGGAGTGGTATCGTCTACCCGGTGCACCGCGTTCCGTAAGCCCAGCCCGGGGAACGCACTCCAGTGACTTTTGGTGCTCACCACAGCGCTGGTGCCGAGGATCGCCACGACGACCGCGACCGCGCGTTGCGCCCTTGTCCGGCCAACATAACCGTCACCGGGTGATGTCGAAACCCTGACGCCCACGTCGTCGTCCCCGTTACCCGCCACGAGAAGCGACGCACGCTCACAATCGGCGTGCATGGCGCGCGGCGGTGACGCGCGCATCGCACTGACCCGTCCGAGTAAAGGGTGTTCACGTTGAGGCCGCGTGTTTTAAGTTTATCGAGGTGCGTTATTGGGCGATTTCGGTTTTTAACCTCGTGATCGATGAGGAATTTATTACCAATTCTTTAGGCAACGTTCTAATTTGTCCATGCAGCAGTCTAATTTGTCTGAACAACAGTACATCAGTCACAGCAGTCGAATTCTATTTCAAGTTTCCAAAGCTCCACGACTCCGCCTCGCGCTTCTCTTCCTGGGTTTCGTACACCGCCAAACCCGCCGGGAACCGAAATTCGAACGCCACGCCAAGTGCCTCGACGACGTCCGCGGTGATCATCGCGCGTTTTTTTTTCATAAACGCGGCGCTCGAAGCGTGGCGCGTGACCATCGACGCGTGCCACATCGCGCTACTCTTTTCTGCAACGCTCAACGTTGCGGCGTCGAGGCAGGGTTCAGGGTAGTGTCCCATGGCAATCAGCGTTTGATTGCTCGTCGCCAACCGCATCTGCCCGTCGACAAAGTTTCGTCGCGTCACTGCGCTCAAATAAGTCTGTAGATTTTTTTCGCGTTCACGAGTGAGGCCCACGTCCCGCCCATTTTCAAGGCCGTCGAGCGCGGCGGCGAGCTGCGCGGACATCTCCACATACTCATCGTACCGCGCCCGCGATGCCCACGCGAGAAATACCGCGAGCGTCCCTGCTAAAACGTCGCCTTGCCCGCCGCACCGCCGGGGGCACCCGCTTTGGGAATTGCCAAACCATCCTAAAGCGTGGTCCAATTCGTGTACACGGCGTTGACGCAGAAACTCTTTCACTTTGTCGGCGTCGATCCCTCGATCGCTCTCCAGTTCGCCTGGCAAGCCTTGCCTCAAACGGTCAAAACCGGCGCACACCCCGACGTCGACGTCTCCCTTGGAAAGCACGGCGACGCCGCCTAGGGCCAAACTCAGCGACTTGCAAAGTTCCCCTCTCTGTCTCAAGCGCTCCTCCGGAGTTGACGCCAGAGACGACGCCGTCAATGACGACTTTTCCGCCTGCGTATCCTCCGTTCCCAAAACCGCCTTACAAAGCCTGTTGAGCTCGTTTGCGTTCGGCGTGAACACCACGTTTGGGTTACCCCGCACGAGCTCCGGGTCATTTGCCACGAGAAACAAGCCGTCCGCGTCGACGACGAGGGGTATTTTATTGTCCCGCGCGAACTCGAAAAATTTGCAAACTTGCGCTTGGACGAACACGTCCCTGCCCAGACCCGGCCCAATCACGATCGCGTCTACGTTGGCTAACCACCTGTTTGTTTTCGCCACAATCGCTCGTAACACTTGTTCTCGTTGTAACACTTGTAACATGTGGTCTCGTTGCAGTTCACTCCAATCATCGATGTGTACACTTAACTCATCAGAACGTAACTCGTCGATTTCGCGCAAATACGGGTGCACGATTAAATCGGGCGAGTATCCCTTGACCACAGCGCCGGCGCCTTCGGTGCAAAACACGTGCACGAGGTCGGCGCCCGTTTTTAACGCCGCGATCCCCGCGAAATACGGCGCCCCCGTGTACTCCGCGCACCCCCCGATAACCGCGATTCTTCCTGATTGTCCTTTGCGTCGTGTCGCACCCAACGCGGGGACGAACCTTGCTCGAGGTTCCGTTTCGTCGCTCGGCGCGTCCCTGTTGTATTGTTGCGCGAAAGGTTTTCCCATCGACGGTAACGATGTCCAGCGTGTCACGCGATACCGCGGAACGTGTCTTTGATGCGACGCGTTTTCCGAAGAACTAGGGTTGTTGGTGTTAGCACCAGCCACGGCGTGGACGGCCACGCGACGCCGTTTACCGTTCTCCACGCGTTTCGTGGCGCTTCGCCCGGGAGGCATCGCCACCGGGCCCCGGACGTTCGCGAGCTTCGCGATGGGGAGCAGGCCGCAGGTGCGTGCGCTAACGTTACGTTTCCCTCCGCGCCCGCGAGGCTCCGAAGTTGGCATGGGTGTCGTTTTCGTGGAATGTACAAAAACAATCTGACGACGGGAACTGCCACGCCGAAACGCGTCCGGTGCCACGGCGCGCACCGCGTGCATGCGCCGACCACCGCCTGCCGGTGGTGTTTCGTGACCACAGACGGCAAGGACGGAACGCGCACCGCCGGCAACGCGCGCGTCAGTGCAGCGCGCGTCGAAGACTAGCTCTTTTCTCGGAAGTCTCTTTGCCCATACCTGGTATATTCGTCAAGATTCGTCTGCTCTTCGAGTTTTGACTTGCTGCAGTAAAACTCGCGGTCGGTAACACGACTGTCTGTGCCATCGCGGTGTCACTCCACTCGGCCCGGTGGTCCCGCTGGACGCGGGTTCCCCCGACCGCGGACCGGGTTTTGCAGCCTTTGGTGGCATTCGACTCCGCACTGATCCGCGAGTTGTTACGTGTCCGAGGGATCGGCGTGTGGGTCACGCGACCGATCGACCGCGTTTGATTGAAACCAAACCTGGCGTCTTCAAACGATGGCGCGTTCGACCAGCACCAGCGCGACCGAGCTCGGGGTAACCCAAACTCCGGAAAGCGAGCTGCCCATCTGGAAAACGTGGCCGGGGAACGACGTACGTGTTTACGTTCACGTTTTCGGTGCTCGCGAGCAATTCCGTTTCGGATGTACAAGGACCACGCGTTCGGGAACCGGTGGTGTGCCCTCCCTCGGCACGCCAGGTCGCAATCTACGAGCCTTTCGCTGACACATTTTTTTTCCCTCATTTCCGAAACGCGTCCTCTCCCACACCCTTCAACAGCGCTTCTACTGCGACGGCCGGTGCATGACCGGCCCGAGCCCCATGAATTTAGTCGGCACCTGCTTAATAGTCATCGTGCCTTCAATTTTGTTCAACGTGTTGGTCACCCCCGACGTGGCGGACGCGACGCACGTGGTTGTTCTGGCGGTTGGAATTTCGTGGCCCGTGTGGTGTCTTTTCAACCTGCTGAAAACAGGCACCACGGAGCCGGGTATCGTCCGGCGCCGACCGAAACCCACGCCCACGTTTGACGGCAGAGTGCAGCCGCGGTACAAAAGCGTAGCGGTGCCCACGACGGGGCTACCACGGGGTAACCCGGGCGGGTGTACCGTGGGCACCGGTGGAAGCGGTAACAGCAACAGTAACAACACCGACGCGGAAGACGGCTCCGGCGAAACGCAAAAGCAGGTCACGGTGAAGTGGAACGACACGATTAACCAGTACCAACCCCCGAGGGCGCACCACTGCAGCGCGAACGACGACTGCGTGGATAAGTTCGACCACCACTGTCCGTGGGTGGGGACGACGATCGGCCGAAGGAACTACCGGGCGTTTATTTTCTTTGTGTTTGGCACCACCCTGCTGTGCGTCTGTACGTGTTCCCTTTCCCAAATCCTCCGGGACACGCTGTTTGCCGATACAAGACTGACATTTTCTTTGTTTGGTATCAGACGTCGCGTTCGTGTGCGGGTACCAAGTAAAGCTGAGTTATGACAAACTGCCGAGCTCGAACAAAAGCCGCGCGCTCCGCGCGATCGCCGACGCGCCCGCCGCGATGATCATCCTGGTCCTCGCGTTTCTCGGGTTTTGGTTCGTGTTCGTGCTGAGCGTGTTCCACACGTACCTGATTTGCACCAACCAAACAACGTACGAGAACTTCAGGGACGGGTACTCAGCGGCGGAGAACCCGTGGAACAAAGGTGCGTTGTTTTTTTCTTTTTTGGGAAACGTCTTGCGTTTTACTTTCGCGAAAGAAAAACATTCGCCGGCTTTGGCCCGACTGTTTGCCCGTACGGTTGTCTCTCGACCTACCACTACCTCGACTTCGAACCGAGGACCCACCCACACGTGTACTGCGTACTAACCACCTACCCAACGTCACGTCTGACTGTTTGCCCCTGTTACTTTATCACTTCGAAGGGTGTTTCGGGAACTGCTTTGAGGTGTTTTGCGCGCCGCAGCAGCGCAGCCGGTTCGCGTTTACGAAACCGGCGGGTCAACAACCTTGTGACGTTGACGAGGCGAGGGAAACGGAGGTGGAGCTCGGGAAGCGGGAGAAAAGGCGGGTGGAACGTGATGAGTGGCGACGGAAGGAAATTGGGGACGGGGATCTGGAGATGGGCGAGACGACGAGCGGGACGACGGGGACGTCTCCAAATAAAAATAAAGCTGAAACGGAATCTGGAACGAAAAAGGAAAAAGACTCATCGAGGAATAAAAAAGAGGGAAAGCCGTCGTCGTCCAAAGCGGGCGGCGCCTTGAAAGCGCTGGCGACGAAAACGAAAACGTCCGTGGATGAGGTTACGATACAAATGGACGACGACGACCCCTCGGACGACGGGTACGAGGGCGACAGGGACCGGACCCCCAAGGTGAGGGACGTGAGGGACGAGAAGGAGTAAATGTGTTCGACTTCTTTTTATTTAACTTCTCAACAGTTTCTTTTCTGTCTTTCCTCCGTCCCAAAAAAAAGAAAGGAGTTATCACGGAGGACGTACGTTGTGTAGTCGTTCCGTTCCCTGTTACGAGACGGTGCCTTGCCAAACTACTCGCCGATACCGAAGTAGCCGCGAATGGTGGAGGGTTCTTATTTGATCTCGGGCTCTTGTTTGATCTCGGGCTCTTGTTTGATCTCGGGCTCTTGCTTGATCTCGGGCGAACGCTCCGGCTCGCGCTTAACTCGCTTCGAACTCGGCGGAGCCGCTCGTGCCGCTTTGCACGCCGCACAGTTCTTTTTCGCTTGCCGTGCGGGCAGGGGTTGCAGTCCACGCAGCTTTCTTTCCGCTTGCCGTGCGGGCAGGGGTTGCAGTCCACGCAGCTGTCTTTCCGCCTGCCGTGCGGGCAGGGGCTGCAGTCCGCGCAGTCGTGTTTCACCTGCCCGTGCGGGCAGGGGGTGCACTCCGCGCACTCGCTTTTCAGCTTGCCGTGGGGGCAGGGGTTGCAGTCCGCGCAGTGATGTTTCAGCCTGCCGTGTGGGCAGGGGTTACACTCCCTGCACTGGTCGGTCCACCGAACGTGCCTGCACCGCTTCGTCCCCATCACTCCCGGTCAGTCGTCGCGTGTCGCGCGCCTCGACGTGCGAAAGAACACACGAAGAGAGGAGTGTAGCTTTGAGGACGTTTTCCTTCCGAGAGAATTTTTGGAATTTAATTTTTGTGTGCAGTGCTTCGCGGCAAAATCAGCCTCGACTCTCAGTGCTCCGCGCGCGGAGTTTTCCGCGGCGCCGCCTGGGGTGCGATGGCCGCGGCACCCTCCGTTCCGTCCCCCCCAACCTCGCCCCCCGCCCCAGCGATCCCGCACCTGATTCTGGGAAGCCTCAGATACACCGTGGCGTGGGATCTGGTGTCGAGTGTTTTTTTACTCGCAGTCTGGTTCTTTGCAGGCCGGTGCGAGTCGTACTGGCTTTCGTACTCCTCGAGACGAAGCACGGGACAAGCGGGTGATTCCTTCACAAGCACAACAAGGTTGCGAAACAAGCGACTCACTCAACTTCTTTCGGTGTGGCGCGCTGGTTTGGGTGAAGTCACGACCCGGTGCGGGCAAGACGCATCTGACTACTTGGTCGTGACTCGATTGTGTTTATTAGCGCTAGCCGCCGCCGCGCTTCCCGGGGTGTGCGTCTTACTGCCCGTCTCCGTTATACTAGGCAACAAAGAAGGGACGTGGAGTACGCACGGACGTGCCTCCACAAACGGGGACGCACTGTGGTTCGCCAGGACCACGATTCACCACTTCCCGAATGAGTCGCCGTTATTGTGGTTTTCGGTGGCGACGAGTTTCGTCACCGTAACGGCGATCGAGTGTGTGGCGGACTACCTTTCCAAAACCTTAGTAAACACCCGGTTCAAATCCTTGGAGATGCGACAAAAGAACATCGCGGGCGTGACGTTGCTGTTGCGAAGAGTTCCCAGGGCGGTGTGCCGGAACCCGGAATCGTTGCGACGCGCGCTCGACGCGCGGTTTCCGGGACGAGTGTTTTCCGTGGTACGTGTGTGTCGTGCTTTCCCAAATCAGGCGGCGCACGCTGTTTTACCTCGAACGCGCCTGTGACTGTTAGACGACCGATCACGGTGACTGTTAGACGACCGATCACGGTGACTGCTGTACATACACCGTCCAACACACGCCCAACAAATGGACTGACACGTTCTTTTACCCATCGCAAGGTCGTGCCCCTGGACGGCGGCGAGGCGCGGGCGCGACGTTTGGTGTCGGCGGCCAGAGTCGTGGTGGCGAACGCGCGGAACGAAGCGGCACGGAGTACGGCGAGGGCGTCACGGAGTACGGCGGTTGGTGGTGGGTATCAAAGAATCTCGTCGTCTTTGTTCGGTAGCAGTCCGGGCGGATTGGAGCGACGCACTCGCGAGTTGTTACCAAGCGACGACTCGGATGCCTTCTACGACCAAAAAGTCGCAGCCGCTTTACAAAACTCGCGTTTAGCGGAGAGCGATTTACGCAACTTACTCGCCTCACGGGCCGAACCAGGGGCGTGGACGCCATCTCCGGGGCTGGTGTTCGTGGTTTTTCGGGATCCGGGCACCGCGGAAAGAGCGTTGCGGGCGTTGCGGACGACGGTATCCGGAACTTGCCTCGCGTATGTTTCGCAGGTTCTCCCTTTTTCGTGTATAAAGAGACTAGCCCCCGGGTTCAAAGCGGGCGTTGACGTGGACGGGGACGGGGTGGGGGGGGACACGACGGCTAGGGTTAGAAACAACGCACGAGAGGAAGGAATGGAAGATGAGCTCACGGAAGGGCTGCTGGCGACGTCTGCAAGGCTTGACGACGCCGATGAGGACGACGAGACGGAGACCTACGACGACGAATCCCAAAATGCACCAAGGAGCATAGGCCGCCGTCCGTTCTTCACCCCCGGCACCAGCCCCCGCACCAACGAAAAGATGCCCAAAGCCGTGGCCCTGGCGATCGGCCACGGTGTCCACTACTGGCGGTGCACGCACGCCCCGCCCCCCAACGGCGTGCTGTGGGACAACGTCGGCGTGACTTCCGGAAAGCGGTTCCTATTGTCGTGTTGCACGAACGTTAGCGTGTTTCTTGGACTGGTTTTTTTCAGCTCGCCCTTAGCGGTGTTTTCCTACGCCGGCGAAGGTGCGTGTTGTCAGCAGTACATTTGGTACTGCTGGTGTCTAAAGTCTAAGACTAGAGTGTCTTCCGAGTCACTCTTCCCAAATCCTGACACACTGTTTGCCCATACAACACTGACACTTTTCGTTAACAATCGAAGTTGCCGCGAGCCTTGACCCGGAAATAGACTGGCGATGGCAAGCCTGGCTTCAATGGGCCACGAATAAAGCCGGCCCCACCGCGGGGTTGCTTTTTCAGTTCGTCCCGAACTTAGGTACGGCCTCCTGGGCCTTTGTCAAATCCAGGCCCAGCGTTTGCCGATTGTCCGCCCGTAATTACGTAACACACATATCCCGAAAGACGTTAACCACTTTTCTCGTACACTCACAGTCACGCTGATTACGATTTACGCGTTGATTCCGTTTGTGCTGGAACAAACGACGACGTTTGAAAAACACCTGACGCGAAGGTACGTGTTGTATTCTTCAAATCCCCACACTGTTTGCCCATACAATACTGACCCGTTCTTTTATTCATCTCAGCGGCGCGTTGCGCAGTTTAGTTTCCAAGGAGTTCTACTACTTCCTCATCAACATTTTGATTCTGTTGGCGCTCGGTAAGGCGGCGCTGTCCGCGGTGGTTGAACAGATTCGGGCGTGTCAGTGGCACGCCACTCCCGACGCGTGCGAGTTGAAGTTCATCAAGATCCTTGGCGAGAGGTACGTATTGCATTTCTCAAATCCCAAGACTGTTCGGCCCGACTGTTTGCTCATACACATTACGAAAGACTGACACTTTCTTTCATTGATCTCAGCTTCGTGGCGGAAGCGGCGATGTCGCTTTGCGGTTTTCTCGTGTCCTGCTGTACCATAGGCCCGGCGTGGGAGCTCCTGTCGCTGTTTTCCTGGATCGCGGAGTGTGTTTGGGACCGGAAGAACCCGTCAGAGGTATCTTCTCGGAGCGAGGGAACGCAACGGGAGTGGAACGGCGACGGCTTGGAGCGAGGGTCCGGCGACGACGACGAGCAGCAAGTCCAAGTCGAAGGGACTCCAATCGTCATCACTCCTTCCTCCGCAAGAAGAACGGACACCCGGTCCTGGGTCAACGCGACGCCCGTGCGTGGCGAGGCACGCATAGGTTATTTCCTAACGCCTTCGCCAAAGCCGAGGCTCGCGAGCCGGGCGTGGTCAGCCCGAAAACCGGTGTTCGACCTCCCCGGCCAGCACGCCTTCAACGCCACGGTGTTGGCGTGCACCGTGGTGTTCGCGAGCTTGGCGCCGGTGTTGCTTCCGTGCGGAGTTTTGTTTTTCGGAATCAGGTACTTCGTGCACAAGCACAACCTGCTGTGTCTGCACTTAGACGCGGTGGCGGGGGTGGGGGGAGGTACGGCCTTGGGGCTTTCACCAAATCCCGGCCTCCCTGTTTCAAGCCCCTCTTTGACGTCCACCGCGGTCATTAAAAGGAAGTGCACTACACACAGCACAAACGCACTGTTCGGCCCGATTACTCTAAGTGCCCTGTGTCCGGCCCGATTACTCGGACCCCAATCCCCCATACAGTAAGACTCGAGACTGACACTTTTCGTTCACAATCTCAGGTAACTCGGGTTTGTTTGGGAGCCACGGCGGTTTAGGTAGCGCTGGGGATATCGCCGGAACGAGCGCGTCGTTAAACTCGTCACGAGCCGCGAGCGACGGCCGGCTTCTCGCGACCGTGGTGCGAATCATCCGAGTCTCCACGCTGCTGCACACGTACGTATTGGGCCTTTCCCAAATCCCGCCGACTGTTTTCTCACACGAGACTGACACTTTTCTTTGGCCCGATCACAGCTCCGTGATGGCCGCATTTACGTACATGCGCGGGACTCGTGGGCAGATTTGGTGTCAGGGCTTGTTGTTTCTGGGGTTGGTGTTTCGAGATCGCGTCGCTCGGGTGTACTTGAGGGTATACGCGAAGAAAAGCGGGATTTTTCACGATGGCGAAGAACATGACGAAGCGCTGATGGGAGAATCTCTGGAATCCTCAAGAGACACCGACCCGTCGATTTTAAGCCAGCACGTCAGCTACCGCGGGCCGTTTCAAGACGAGACGTACCACGAAAACGGGGGTGATACGGACTTGCGAAGCTTTGGGTAGTGTCTTAGTATCTGTCTTTAGTGTCTTAGTGTCTTGTAATAGTCTTGTAAAATACAACAGTCATTGGTGATAAGCAGGATAGTTAAGCAACACAGGACACCGCAATGTAAGCCCTCGCAGGATAGTAGTAGTATAAGGGTAAGGCCTCGCAGGGCGTTAGTGCAGTAGTGTATGGTAAGGCCTCGCAGGTCAGTAGTAGTAGTAGCATGGTAAGGCCTCGTAAGGCGTAGTGCGGTAGTAGTGGTAGTGGTAGTAGTGGTAGTGCTCATCCCAAGCGTCACGTAAAGGCAAACAAATCGGGCCCGGTCGCGACTGCTTCGTTTTCGTCCGGCATCCCTTGGGAACCGCCCGCCCCGGTGTTGCCCCCAGTCGACCCCAACAGCCCCGACCAAAAGTGCTCCGCCCCTAAACTGCACTGCGACGCGCTTCGAGTTAAGTTTGTAAGCATTTGGATGTTTTGTTGGCTCGAAACGCGTTCCATGCCTCGCGGGGAAGACGCGCCTCCTGGCGACCCGGGGCACTCGTCGTTTACCAGCGCGTTCAACACGTTTTGTTGGCTGTTGGACCGCCGCAGCAAAACGCTTGGAAGCGACCCGAGCGCCGGGCGTGCGTTTCGAGGAGATGACGAGTGCGGAAGCGGCGGCGCTTGCGCCAGCGCTTGCGCTTCGGCATTAGTTCTTCTCGTGCCCGGAATATCTCGTCCCGGAATCTCCCTGCCCGGAAGCGGTCGTCCCGGAGCCTCCGCGGAACCGCCGTCCCCCGCGTCGTTCACAACCGAGGGGAACCCCGGCGGCCGGGACCGCTCGTACTCCTCGAACGACGCCAGCTCCTTTCGTTTTTCTTCAACCTCCATCTCCGCCTCTATCTCCATCGCGGCGTGCGCCGCCGCCGCGACCGCGCTTTCGCGCTCTTGCGTACGGTGCCACTCCGCGGTTCGCGCTTTCACGTCCCGTACCTCGCCGCCGCGTTCGCGGTACCCGCCTTGCGTGTACCCGGGAGGGTACCGAGCGCCTTGGCCGGTTCCGTAGGGCGGGGCGTTCGTGAACTCGCCGCGCGTGGGTTGGGGTTGGTGATACCCCCCGACGTACCCGCCGTGCTGCGGTCGTGACGGTTGTAACGAACCGTGTTGCGCTGGTAACTCGTTTAACCGCGACTCTTGTTGCGCGTACGACAGTGGGACGGATAGTTGTTGCGCTTGCGGAAAGAGGTTGGGACTTCTCGATGAAGGTCGGTTCGACCCGTACAACCCGGCCTGTGGAATCAGCGGAGACTGAGATCTCCCGAGATTCATGGACTCCACCCTCGTGGACTCCACGCCTCGCGCGTGTTCTCGCTTGGCGCCGTATCGGTCGCGCTTCAGCAGGGTTCCGTTTTTGCGCGGAGCCGCGTTCGCGGCGGTGGCGGCGTGGGTGTGGTTGGCAGCGGTGTTTCCAGTGTTAGCGCCGGTGTTGGCCATCCGCATCGCCCCCGCGCTCGCGGAGAAGGACCGCGCGCGCGAGGACAACGGGGACTTGCCAATCGTACCAGAGGTGGTGCCAAAACCGACCGCGTGTGTACGCGCGCTGTGGTTACTCGGGGTGTTTGGGACGACTCCGCGCGGGACGGCATCGAACGGTGCGTCGCCGCTCCGCCGGGACGCGCACCGATCGCACACGAACCACGCGACTTCCCCAGAGGGCGTGAGATCCGCGCTCCCAGGTCGTGCGCAGTCCACGTGCGTCAGCACCCTGCAGCAATCGCACTCCACCCACCCGATTTGGTTTTGACACGTTTTTGCCGCCACGGCGGCGTAGTCCATCCTCGCGTCCATCGCGCAGCCGCCGGTCAAAACAGCGCCGCCGCCCACGACAACACACACCCCCTCCGTGGCCCACGTCGCGCCACCGCCCACGTGAATCACTCCGGGTGACATTAATTCTTTGGTCAGTGCGTCGGGTGTACTGGGGGTGCTTACCGGGGGTGACACTGGAACCCCGTTGGACCCGTCGTCAACCAGAGACGCGGTTTCTTGTTTCTGCGCATCAACCTCCGCGCGCGCGCACTTGTTGCCGACTAATTGCTTGACGAAAAACTCCCCGTTCGCCCTTCGCGGTGGAACGCCGCCGCACCGCGCGCACGAAACCACGTTCAAATCCTGCGGGTGGTCGTTTTCGTAATCAAGAAAGTACGTCTCGTACGTGTTCAGGAGCTGCGTGCCGATGTCCGTGTACGTGTGCTTTTCGTAGTGGTTGCGCATTTCGCGGAACACGGTCATCATGTTAAGTCTTCGGCGCGCGTCTCGGCGCGAGCCGAAGCCGCCTGGTTTCGGAAAAGAAAAAGGGTACGTCTTGTGAGTCTCGAGTCGGGGGTACTTCGTGACGTATATATCCGGGATTGGGTAGTTCCGTGGTGGTGATGTGACTTTCAACCTGTACTCCATAAAACGCAGGTAACAGTGCGTTTGTGCCGTGTGTAACAGTTGCCAGTACGCCCTAAATGTACGGAACGTAGTGCACCCGCAACTGCGTCCGTACATCACATTGTAAAAGTTACGAGTACTGGCAATACTACATACATCACGATCTACATACATCACGAGTAGTGCACTCAAAGAGGCGCGGTAAACAGTGTCTGGATTTGGGAAACCCCCTACGGCCGCACCTCGGATGCAAACCGAACGGTACAGCCCGTACACGTCAAACGGCGTGCGCGTGCGTTGCAGCCGCCGGTTCAAAACATGCGTCACGTGCGCGAAGGAGTCGCCGTGCGCGGTGCGGTAGGCCTGGGTTTTGTGGGGTTGTGGGGTGTCAGTCAGGGGGAAGGGAAGGGTAGTCTCGTCAATGATGATGTGTGAAAAAAATACCGTCGATTTTTCGACGGTTCGAGACGCAAAAGGTGGTTTTTAACTCAACACCTGCCGCTTTTTCGCATCTGGGATTACCGGGGGGTTTCCGTCGCGTCCCTCCGTGGTTCCCGTAAACCTAAACCTACCTTGAACTCCTCCATGAACACCCGTTCCGGGTCCGGGTGTTCGTGCAGCGGCCGCCTTTGGCGCGGCGACGAGGTTTGGGGCGCGCGCGCGCCCCCCCCCTTGGGGCTTTTAGCCATGCCGTGCAAAAGCTGACTCGACATGTAGCCAAACGCAGGTCGCGTGGTTTCCCCAACCCCAATGACCGGGCGTTGATTGGCGGTGTGTGTCACGTCAGCGCGCCGTTCGTAGTCCGTAAGCGCGGGCGGGTCGCGTGGGTGGTGAACAGGAGGCGGCGCGGTCTCGAGAACGGAGCTCATGGGCTCGCGCGCGTTGTCAACGCGCGCGTGGGAATGACAGGACATTTCCCCCTCCAGGCCTCGAAACGACAAAGATACAAAACCGACCTTCTAAAAAGGACACGTCAAACGCGACAAGACAGGTGTCCGCCCCCCGGCGACGTCTGCGAGATCTTGTGCTGTTCGCTTGGCAGTTGGCGCGCTAACAACGCAAGAAAAATTACGTCCGTTTTCACGGCATGTGTAGCGCGTGCGCTGGCCGACGCGCGCATTCTCCTCAACACCCGCGCATCACCCGCGCGTGACGCTTCCGCTTCCGTGGCGCGCGTGTTCCTGTCCCCGCCTCGCATCGCGGCTCGTGACCCTCGCCGCGTTCCCCGCGGTCATACCCGGAACGTCGCCCAGGGACGCCCCCGCGTACCTGGGGACGCACCACAAAATGTGCCACACGAATCGCCCACGCGTGTTGAGGGTTCTGATCGTCGCCGTGTTCTTTGTCGTGGGCACCGTGACCCCCGTGCGCGCCACGGATGGTGCCCTCCACGCGAACACCACGAATGGCACTGCGCTTCCCGAGTGCACGTGCTGCCAGGAGGCGATGAAACGCAGGGGATACGTCGACGACACATGTTTCGTCAGTCCGGGGGGCGACAGTTTTGAGAAGCCCGCCGCGAGCGCGTCCGCTATTCTCGCCGCGTACCCGAACTCCCAAAGCGGCGTGTACTGGATCAAAGTCCAGGGTGGTGTCGGCGCGAAAGAGGTGTACTGCGACATGACCAACGGGGGGTGGATGCTGGTGATGCGCGGGCTCGGCGCGGAGAATATTCCATACGGGGATGCTCGGTGGACGGCTTCCGACGAAATCGACGCGCACAATTTGCTGACCCCCGAGTTTGGCACGTTCGCCAAATCTGCCGCGTTCGCGTCGTACGATTCCGCGACGCGGGTACTACTCGTGGCTGGAGGTTTCAGCGGCGCCAACGCGGACGGCAAATTCCGATCCTTCGAGTTTGACTTTGACTCGCCCGCGAACACGCCGCAAAATTTAATGTTCACCACATCAAGCGCGGTGTCGTGGAATTCGTCGTACCAAGTTTGGAGGTCCACCTTCGGCCAAGACCGATCAAGCCAACCTATGTTTCAACGAGGCGGAAGCAGCGCAAACCAGACCGTGGGTCTGGACCGGGCCGTGGGGGGTGGGTGCGGTAAGCCCCTGATGTTTGGTTTCCAAGCCGGAGGCGGCGACGACGTGAACAGCGGGTTGGGGACAAACGCCGCGTATTGCGGCGGCAACGCGAACCGGGGCTTCGCGGGCGGGAACTGGATGGGCAACTACGGCTCGGTGCAGATCTGGATGAAGTAGGGTTGGGGTTGGGTTGGTGAAGGGGACGTGTTTGTGTTGTGAAATGTTTTGTGAGAAGACCAAGACTCGGTTCGCGAACTACGGCGAAATCGTGTTTTGTGACGGGGGATACTATCCGCTCGACGTTGTACCGTGAGGGTGCGCTATTTTTTGTCCAACACAAAACAACCGGTGGTGTATTAATACAACGTGTGATCAACAAACAGTAATACATAACGACTCAAACAACTCGACGCAACAAACGCGACAACCCAAAAAAACTCAAAAGTTCATTTTCGTGTTCACACGTCGCACAGGCAACTCTCCCCCGGGCTTCTACAGCCTGGCCCTGATAAACGCCACGATTTCGTCCACCACGGCTTGTTTCGTGGCGGCGTCGTGCAGGAGTAGGTGCGAGCCGTTTTCCACGGAAACAAAGCTCTTGTCGCCGCTCGGGGTCGCGACGTCCTTGACGAACTTGTCCGAGGCGGGGTAGAAACACGCGGCGTCTTTGGTTCCGTGAATCACCAGCAACGGCGTTTTGAATTGCGATTTCAACGCAATCAGCTGAGGTGAAAGAAACAAAGGTCGGTGTCGTGGGGGCAATCAGGAAAGCGGATTGCGGTGATTGGGAAAGCCCGCACCTTTCGAAACCCTTTTAGAATTTCAAACGCCGCGAGGAACCGGACGTTCGCCACCTCGACTAACGGGTCGTTTCGGTACTCCTTGATCGCATCGGGGTCGCTGGAAAGTCGGTCAGGGGCGACCGCCGCGGCGCCTCGAACGTGCGGGCAAACTCGTGCCAAGAAACTCCCGATACGCGCCTGAAACCGTAAAAGAGGCGTCCACTCTACGTCGATGCACGGCGCCACGAGAACGGTTCCGTGGAGACGTTCAATCCGCACGCTCGCGTGCGCCGCGACTAAACCGCCAAAACTCACCCCTCCCAGAAACATCGGCACGGTGTCGGGGTACTTCGAGCGCACGGACCTGGGGGGGGGGGGGGGGGGGGGGGGGGGGGTTAGTAGCGTGCGTATAAAGAGGTTTTTGTCGTGTCTTCGCGGGTGAACCAATTTTTCTCTCCAGCTGGTGAGAAAAACTCCAGTCTGATTCGCCCCACGTACATCGCAATCCGTGTCTATACGTACCTCGCGTACTGCGTGGCGTCTTTCACCACGGCGTCGAAGCCGTTTTGGATTTGGTGTTTTTTCGGGCCGCAGTTCCCGGATTCGCCGTGCCCCACGTGGTCCCACGCGTGCACCGCGACGTTTTGTGCGACCAGCGCGTGGTACAAATTTTCAAATCGCCCGAGGTGCTCGTGAATGCCGTGGCTCCACACCAGCACCGCGACCGGGGGGGTGCTGGACAACAAACCGTCGCCACCCGAGTTCGAAACGGGAACCCAGCTCTTGGTGCGTATGCGCACGCTACCGTGAGCTTCGCTCAGGAAACTTCCTTCCTCAACGCGAGCCATCGCGAGAGAGGTACTGAGGCTCGGAAGCGTGACACGAAACGAAAAAGAGGCTCGGGGAATTTTTAATCGGAAAGTTCCGTGTTTTTTCTTGACGCGCAATTTGGAGCATCTCTTCGCCTCCGCGGCGACAAGACGTAAGGACCACCGGTGTGATACGTGGAACGACGGACGGACGATGATGCGCTTGTGCTAAAAGCATGTGTTTCGACTACAAAAGCGCATACATTGTACTCGCTCTACAATTTTATTAGAGCACCGTCGCGACTTTGCGCGTTCGCGGTTCTTTCCCAAGGGTATCTTTCTATTTGACTTTCTACATATCTTTCGTCTTTCGTCTATGCTAAACGCGCACCTCTTCCTCTTCGCTTAAAGAGCGTGGGCGTGGCGCGCATTTGGGCTCGTGTGTTGGCTATTCTGGCTAAGGTTTATTTCTAAGGGGGGGAGTGAGTTTCCCCAAATGATATTTTGTGATGCACCAACGCGGTGGCAACCCCCGAGGACTGTGGCCTTCGGGTGCGCTTGTGAACGCGCGCTTACGCGACCGTCTCCGCGGTTTCTTTCGTCACCGCGCCGCGTTCAGACTTTTCGGTTTCCGCGTGGGGCGCTTTTTCTTTTTCGGTCGCGAGCAAGTCGCGGGTCCCGCCCGCCGCCGGTTCCGTGGTTTCTGTGGCCGTCGACTTGTCGTCGCGCGCATCCGGGGTGTTTCTTTTTCGTTCGCGTGTTTCTTTTTCTTTTTCATCCACAGGGTCACCTGCCGTTATCGTCGTCCCTACCTCCGCGAGCGCCGCGCTCGCTTTTGGTTCCGAAGAACATTTCTGCGCCAGCATTTCTGCACTCACACCAAGCCCTTTGGCCGCCGCGGCCATCACCGGCTCGTCCGCGGGTCCGAGTTGCCCGAGAGTATGCTCTTTGGCGACCCGCGCCGGGGCGGGCGTAGGGTCGGGGATCGGGACTCTGCCCGCCATCGCCGCGTTGTCGGAGTGAAGCAAACCATCCACCCCGCCGCCGTTCGCGCCGAGGCCGTTTCCGAAAACCCCCAACTCCGTTTGGAGTCGCCGCAGGGTTTCCAAGTCGTTCGCGAGCCCCGAGACGCCGTTTTGCACTTGATTCCCCGGCCCCGCCCCCCCCGGAAGCGCGTTGGGAAACCCCACGCCCAGCGCCTGAAGCGCCCGCGCGGCGTCCCCGTTCGCGGTCATGGCGTGTATGAACCCGCCTAGGGCGCCGCTGTTACCAACGCCGGCTTGCGCCAAGAGCACTTGGTTGGGAGTCGCGGCGTGCAGAGCATTCACGCCCACGCCCAAATTCTGGTGCATCGCGTGTTGGTGTTGCGCGGCCGCGGCGGTCATTTGTTGCTGTCCACCGCTGATACCCCCCGACGCCGCCGCCGCCGCGTTGCCCGTGGCTTGCGCCTGTAACACGTGAAGCGCGTTGAGCTGTCCCAGCTGATTCGCGCTGTTGAGCTGTCCTAGTTGGTTCGCGCCGCCGAGCTGCCCCAGCTGACTCGCGAACGGCGACCCCCCGTGGTGCCCCATCCCTACCGACACTGACCCCGCCCCCAAGCCGTGCAACGCGTGGAGCTCCCAGAGTTGGTTTTGGTGATTGAACAGGGTCTGGTGGTGGAAGTCGCCCCCCAACAACCCCGCGTCGCCGCCGAACCCGCCGCCTCCGAAGTGGCCGCCGCCGCTCGCCGCCGAGTGCAACTGCTGCAGCTGCTGCAGGTTCTGTAACAGCTGTAGGTTGTGCAGCGTCCCGGCCTTGTGTGGGGTGTTGTGTCCGGTGTGCATGCCGAAAGAACCACCGGCGGTTCCCCCGAGGCCACCACTCGCGGCGAGGTGTTGCGGCCCGGCGTTTTGTTGTTGGTGCTGTGTTTGCTGGTTTTGGTGTTGTGTGTTTTGTGTTTGCGTGTTCAGCCCGAAGTCGCGCCCGGGCCCGGGCCCGGGTCCCGGAAGCGCGTACCCCCCCCCCGATCCCAAAACACCCCCACTCCCGCCGCTCTCGCCCGCCACCAAACGCCACGCCGCCGCGGACGTGGGGGATGTTTGTTTGTTTCCCGTTTGCGTCGGGTTTCCAATTTGTTGTTGTTGTTGCCCTGCAGGTTGCGACCCGCGCTCCGGATCGCGCGGAGCACCCGCGCCGTTCCCCCCCGGCGCGCCCCGGGACACACCCGCGTCGCCCACAGGAGGCCCTCCCCCCATGAGCTGCAACAGCGCCGCGGCGCTGTGCGTTTCGTTTTGTGAGGCGCCCTGGTTGCTGGGGGTGACGGCGGCGGCGACCGTGGGAGGCGGTGAAGCGGTTTGCCCCGGAAAACCGCCAGCCGCTTCGTTCGGGTTCGAACGCGGCGTCCCATTCGAACGCGGCGCGCTCACCCCGCCCAAACCCGGGTCGCGCCCGTGAATCAGCTCGTGCGCCGCCATCAGCCCCAGCCTGCGTTGCTCAAGCAGGGCCCCGAATCCATTAATACCGCCAACCTGCCCGTTAAACTGCGAAAGCGTGCCCACGCCCCCCAGCTGCGACAGGGCGTTGACCTGCCCTAAATGTGGCATCACGCCGCATTGACCTAGCTGGGCTAACTGCGATTGACTTAGATGACCTAAAGGACCGGACAACCCGTGCAAACCCGGCTGACCAACCAGCCCGTGCAGCCCCGGCCCCCCAACCTGAAAACCCCCAACCCCGTTTCTCGCCGCCGCGACGAGCGCCGCGTCGCATGCGCTCGCCACGAGCGCGTCGCCTTGTGATTGGGAAGGAAAACGGTCAGTCGCGAGTCGCGAGTATGGGTGTACTGTATGGGTAAACAGTCTACTTGTGACGTATGTAGCAGTCGCCAGTACTGGTAAATGTTACTAGTAGTGCACTCAAACAGTCAGAGAGGGTCCGTAAACGTTGTGCCTGGATTTGGGAAACCCAACACGTACCCATCTCGAGCGCGCGTTTCTGTCGTTTCGCGACTTCGCGCTTTTCGCTTTGCCGCTCTCGCCGCCGGCGCAAACACTCGGCGCAACACGCCCGTCCCGGGCTGAAACAGGACTTTAAACGAGACCGCTTACAGGACTGTTTTGAGTGGGGCGTGTGCGTGGCGTGGGAAAAAAAAAGGAACAAGAAAGGGATTGACGCAGTTAGTTTTATGTGAAAAGAAGCTCGAAAGTCTTGGAAACGCCTCGAAACGCGATCAAGCCACGCCGTTTCGAGGGCTCGCCGAATTTACCGAATTTTTTGTCGTACAGAGAGGCAAGGGCGTTCGAATGGGGGCTATTCGGGGGCTCTTCGGGGGCGTTTGGGGGGCGTGCGCGCCACGGCCCCTCCCTGAATCGAGGTCTTCTCGGTGGGAAGCACCCAACCAAACGCGGTACGTGCGACGGGCGCCACCGGAACATCGCGCCGCCGGCGCGATCTCACGCGCGCGGGCTTGTTTTTGCATCCTCGCCGAAATTGGCCCCGAACTCGCGCGCCAAAAACCAACTCGCGGAAGCGGAAAACGACGGGCACGCACCAAACAGTACGACACATCCCCCTCCACCTGCTCCGACGCCTCGAAGGTTGCGTTCGAAGACGGGTCTTTTCGGCGAACCATGTTGCGGTCGCGCGCGCGTGCGCGATAATGAGCGCCCCAGGCGGCCACGTTGCTTCGAAGTTTTTGCGCCTGTTGAACATTTGCCAGATACTGCTGATAATGGACACGGAAGATCCCCTGGGCACCCCGTAAAAAAAGCATATACCTTCTGAAGGTAGTAAGCATATCGCGACGTCGAATGGAAACTTGGACGTTCATGCCTTGATGACGTGCTTCCGCGCCGCGCGTTCTCAACTTTCGGAAAATTGTGAGAAGTTTCCGTTCGGGACGTCGCTGAAGCCGGCGGCTTTCGGGGAAGTGAATCTGTCGCTTGTTGGAGTCGACCCCGGGGCACGTACACACTACGACACTCGCGTTCGAAGGACGCACCGTTTGCGTGAGTACGCGTGTGTGGTTGTGAGTGTGTCCCGTTTCAAACACGCGTGTTTGCGCCATGACCGCGAGCAAGATGACCGTGGCGCAGCTCCGCGCGGCGCTTGTTGAGAAAGGCTTGGATGGGACGGGTCTGAAACCGGCGCTGGTGGCGCGGCTGGAGAGCGCGACCTCTGGGTCTGGGGGTGCAGACGCGAAAGGTACGTCTGGAGAGACCGTGTGAAGGCTCATCAACCCGGACGGGCAAACGCCACACGGCTTCGATTGCGTTCACGTCAAGTCACGCTCCCGAGGAAACGTGGGAGGCCGCCGACGTGCGTTCGTGCGTCTGTGCGGTAATTTACGTCACCGCGCAAACACCACCCGGCACACACCACCAACCCTTTTCCTGCCACGTCGTGGTCACACCACACTGACCTTGTCGTTCCCGTTCCGCAACCGCAGAGACTTCCGATGACCCCCAAGCACCTGGGGCGGAAAAAGGGGACGACCCGGATGGGGCGAATGATGAAGACGGCGCGAACGAAGATGCCGATGATGAGAAGAAGAAGGCTGATGATGATGTTGCGAAGAAGCGCGCGCCGAAACCGTCGGCGCGCGGTAAGCGCGCGCGCGAGACCGGCGACGACGCGGCTGGCGCTGACGAGTCGAAAAAGAACACCAAGAAGACCAAGAAAGACGGAACACAAACGCACGGTAAAGACAAGGGCAAAGAAAAACCGTGTTTCGAGTTGGACGTTAGGGGAAACGAGGGCCGCGTTATCGGGAAAGGCGGGGAGACGATTCGGAATCTGGAACATACGCACGGGGTGAAGATCGAGATGCGACGCGACCGCGGGGTGGCGATTGTGTCGGGCGACCCGGCGGTTTTCGAAACCGTGAAAGGTAAGGGCCTTTCCCACCCAACACGTTCCGCCTCTGCGATTGCCCATACCAGACTGACACTTTCGGCTTTTATCGTATCAGCCGCGATTTGCGATTTGATCGAAAACGGAGATACCTCGCGACCGGTTGGGGGCGGCGGTGGGCGCCCTGTGAGTCAACAACACGGCCAACAACACCAACACCAACACCAACACCAACACCAACACCAACACCACCAACAACAACAACAACAACAACAACCCACATCGCAATCCTTGCTAAGACACCCCGACCCGGACGAGGTATTACCGTTTGACCTGCAAGGCGACGACGTCGAGACGTACGTGGAGATCCAGGTTGCTTGTCCTGGCAAGGAAGGGCGGGTTATTGGGAAACAAGGCGCGACGATTAAAGAAATCGAACGGCAGAGGTCCGTACCTTGTACCGGTATTTCCCAAATCCGCCATTCCTGCCGACTGTTTGCGCATACGGGGAAACTCGCACCGTGCCTTGTTTCCTTAAAAATCGCCACACACGAGACTGACCCTTTTCTTTTCCAACTTCAGCGGCGCGTCCATGAAAGTCACGAAGGGAAGCGGCTTTTGCGACATCAAGGGGGGAAAAGGCAGCGTGATCAACGCCCGACGTGCGGTGCTCGACACCCTGGCACTGCAGGTGGACCGGTTCGTGGGGAACACAGCCGCGGTGCAAGGGGACTGGCAGTGCGGCGCGTGCGGCGCCAACGTGTTCGCGTCAAAGCCCAACTGCTTCGCGTGCGGCGCGGGGAAGCCGGCGCAGGGCGGGGCGGCGATGGGCGGCGGCGGGTACGGGTCAGGGATGGGCGGCGGCGGGTACGGGGCGCCGATGGCGGCGATGGGAGGGATGGAGCACGCGTATGGTAAGTATTTCCCCAATCACCACATTCCGCGGACTGATTGCCCATACAAGACTAACATTTATTTATTTACAATCAGGGTACGTCGCGCCCGTGGCGCAGCAGTACGGTGGGCACTACCAGCCCATGGCAGGTGCGGTGCCTGGTGTGATGGGGGGTGGCCAAAGTTCGCAATCGCAAACCGTCAGCGTCGAGTTTCCGTGCCGCGGCTCGGAGGGCCGGGTCATCGGGAAGGGCGGCGAGATGATCAAACACATCCAAACCCAAACCGGCACCAAGCTCGACATGAAACGCGACGTGGGGACGGTGGTGGTGACCGGGACCGCACAAGGCGTGCAGATGGCGCAA